>Ga0310121_10001189_pt1 | contig 27218 bp, 19 predicted proteins | sample CB27_Tmax_986_MG_FD_203504 | JGI IMG/M metagenome (GOLD analysis project Ga0310121, IMG submission 203504) | Marine microbial communities from Western Arctic Ocean, Canada - CB27_Tmax_986 | ecosystem: Environmental > Aquatic > Marine > Oceanic | place: Canada: Western Arctic Ocean | collected... | reverse complement strand
TGGCAGAATTGCATTGCACCCGTCCCGCTGCGGCTTATTCTGTCTCCCAAATGAAGATTTGGTGGATGCTTTCCCTGGGGTTGCTCGCGATGCCCCTCTACATCCCCGCCGCGCAGGCTGGATGAAGGACTGCAGTTTGTTCCTCTTCCGGTGGAGGGGGCGGTGCAGCTGGTGGAGCGGTCGCTCGAGGTGGATATGTTACCTACAATCGGGCCCGCAAGCGGACCTCCGCTCCGGTGCCGTCCAAGGCTGACCGCGAGAAGCATCAGCGCACCCTCGCCGGGATCCGCGCGCGCGCGCCGTCCTGGGAGAGGCTCGCCGACCTGCCCGCCCAAAATCTCACCAACACGGAAGGCAAATCCATCGTCGCGAAGTTGACCTTCTTCGACGGCGAGACGGTGACCCTGAAGATCAAGGGAAAGTCCTACCGGTACCCGATTGCGAACCTCGCCGCGGAGAGCCAGCAACTCATCCGGTCGGCGGCGGGCGAGTAGAGCCGCGCGCACGGCGCTTCCGACCCGGTAAGAGAATCCCTCCAAGCGGTCCCGCCGGCAAAAGGCGCTTGTTCTCGACGATAAGATCCTCGTTCTCGACGATACGGTGGATGGCGTCCCGTTACTTTGACAACTCCTGGTAGCGCGCCTTGAGGGCGGCGGCCTCCTTCGCGACCTTGTCGAGGCCGGGGGCGCGCTGGTCGATGGCGGTGCGGAGTTCCGCGATCTCCTTGCTCATTATGTCGAGCTGCTTGGCGAGATCGCCTTTGCGGGATTCGATCTTTTCGAGTTCGGTGCGGAATTCCCCGACCTGCTTGGAAAGAGAATCGAAGGCGGCGGTGTCGTCGTCCTGCGCGGTCTTGAGGTTTTCGTGCTCGGCACCGACGACCAGGGCCTTGGCGTTGACTTCGGAGGCGCGCCAGAACTTGAGGTCGGCCAGTAGTTTGGTCTCGTGGGCCTGAGCTTGCTCGAAGGCGGCTTTGGGCGCGGCGAGTTCCTTCTCCCGGGCGGCGACGGCGTCCTGCGCGGGTTTGATGGCCTTTTCCTGCACGGGGAGAGCCGTGGCAGCGGCCTGCTGTTCGGGGCCGATCTTGCCCAGGCGCTCCTCGACCGGCTTCCGCTGCGCTTCGGATTTGTTCAACTGCGCCTCGGCTTCCGTGAAGGCCTTCTGGGCGGCACCGACATTGGAGGTGATGGCAGCGAGCTGATCGTTGAGCTGCTGAGACTTGCCCTGGGCGGCGGCCACATTCTTCTTCGCCGTCTCGAGCACGATGCGGTGGTCGGCGAGCTGCTTTTCGGCACCTTCGGCCTGCTGCTTGAGGGCCGCGTCGTCGGGCTTCTGGTTGGACTCGTCGCGGAGCCGCTTGGCCTCCGCAGCGAGCTTCGTCTCCTGCGCGGTGAGGGGAGCGAGATCGTGCTTTTTCACCTCCGCGGCGGCCTTCGCGATCTCATCCTGGTGGGCCTTGAGCCGGCCCTGGGCCTGGTTCAACTCGCTCTGCTTTGCGGTGCGTGCTGCGGTCAGCGCGATGCGCTCCTGATTGAGCCTGGCGAGGTCCTGATCGAGCTTGGGCTTCTCCTGCTGGAGTTGCGCGATGCGCGCCTTGGTGGCATCGCGGTCGGCGGTGGCCTTCTGAAGGGCGGCCTTGGCATCGGCCACGGCCTTCGCAGCGGCGCCGAAGGTGGCCTTGGCGGCGGCGGTAGCGGTGGGGGCTTCCGCGATTTGTTTCTGCAGGGCCACGATGCGGTCCGCGATGCGGGGCGGGTTGCCCTCGAGGTCGCCGATTTTCTCGAAGGTGGTGGCGTCCCAGGCCTCGATCTTCCCGTTCCAATCCGCCGTGAATACTCGTTTACCGTCCTGAGTGATAGCCACTTCCACCACCATTTCGCTGAAGGTGGGCAGCTCTTTCTTGAGGTTGAAATCAGCCTTCCAGATCTTGACCTTCTTGTCGCGGCCGGACGTCGCGAACTCGCCATTACGGGCGTAGTCGAAGGACAGCGTTCCACCTCCGTGGGCGGCGAATTTCTTTACCTGGCCGCCATTGTTCAATTCCCAGAAGATGACCTGGCCGTCTTCGGAAGCGGTGGCGAGGAGGTTTGAGTCGGCCCGCCACGCAATGGACGTGATGGCGCCTCCGTGGCCGCGCAGGGTATGAAATTCGTTTCCGGTCTGCGCTTCCCAGACCCACGCCCCGCCATTGCGATCGCCGGTGGCGAGGAGGACCCCGTCGGGAGAATAGGCCAGAGCGGTCACCCAGTCGGTGTGCTTCTTGATGGATTTGACCTGTTCGCCGGTCTGCGTGTCCCAGAACTTGATGAGACGGGAGGGCCCGCCCAGGGCCACCGCCCCGAGGTCGAGGCGCAGGCTGGCGGCGAGCACGGAGTCGAACTCCTTGCCGTTTTCCATGACGAGCTTCCCGCTGGTAACTTCCCAGGTATAGGTGGTTCCGGACTTGCCGGCCACGCCGCCTCCCGCCATGAGGTACTTGCCGGTCGGATGGAAGGAGAGGGCTTCGGGAAATCCCTTCGGAAAGGGAAGAATGGCGGCGAGCTGCAGGGTGTCGGTGTTGTAAAGAAGGATTTGCTTCTGCCCCGTGACAGCGAGGAGAGGTGCCCAGGGACTGCAGGCCATGTCGTTGACCACGGTGCCCCGCTTGGCGACGACGACCGGTTCGAGGTTGAGGCGCTCCGGCATGGGGGGCGGACCCTCCGGCTTGGCGGACGGGTCGACATCGATGGCCGCGATCTTCGGACCGCTGGATTTCCTGGCCTTCGCACTGGAGTTTTCGAGGAGGCCGCCATCGATCCAGGCCCGGATCAGGTCGGCATCCTTCTTGGCGATCATATCGCCCTTGGGCGGCATGAAGGGCTCCGCGGTGTGCGTGACGGACTTGTAGATCTTCGCGCCGGCTCCCTCCCCGGGCTGCGCGATGGCACCGCCCGATCCGCCCGCCATCGCGCCGGTGTAGTTGGAAAGGTCCAGATCGCTCTTCTTCTTGTCGGGGTTGTGGCAGTTCAGGCACGACTTCTCGAAGATGGGAAAGATGTGATCGTCGTAAGTGATCTTGTCGGCGGCCTGGAGGGGAGCGCAGAGGATGCCCCCCGTCGCCAGAGCGATGGCGGGCAGGCGCGGTCCGCAGAGGTTTTTGAAACCACTGATTGCACTGCTTGCGACTGATGGGGTTCTGCCCATGCTGAGTCGGGCCTGGCGCTTGAAAAGCGCCGCCACGATTAATGATTGAAGATGAACTCCTTGGAATTGAGGATGGCCCAGAAGATGTCCTCGAGGGTTTCGGCGCGCTCCTTGTCGTCCTTCGCTTCCTTGACGCCTTCCATCAGTTTTCGCTTCTCGGTATCGGTGGGGGCGCGGCTGAGGCAGCGGAAGTAGAGGGCGTCGATGACGGCCTCGGGGGTTTCCTTTTCCTTCAGGAGTCTCCCGATGACCCCGCCGTTCCTGATGCGGTTGTGAACCGCATCGCCGTTGAGGAGGTGGAGGGCCTGCGAGAGGTTGGGCTCCATCTTGACTTCGCAGGAGCACACCGTCTGGCGGGTGGCGCGTCCGAAGGTCGTCAGGAAGTAGGTGGAGGTATTGCCGTCCGCAATCTGGACCGCACGCGCGCCCACCGGGAGTCCCTGGAACTTGTTGGGGGTCTCGGTCACCTGCGCGAGGGTATCGAGCAGCACTTCAGCCCGAACCCGGCGGATGAGGGAGTGCGAGAAGTTGGTGAGGTCCTTGGCATTGGTCTCGTTGGCCTGGCTGGCGAGCTGGTAGGCGCGCGAAGTGCAGATGTCGCGAACCAGCTTCTTGAAATCGTAATTGTACTCCACGAACTTCGAGGAGAGGGCGGCGAGGAGTTCGGGGTTGCTGGCCGGGTTCGAGATACGGACGTCATCGACCGGGTTGGTGATGCCGACGCCGAAGAAATGCGCCCACACGATGTTGACCACGTTTTTCGAGAACCAGGGGTTGTCATTGGCGGTGAGCCACTCCGCCATCGCTTCGCGGCGGGTCTTGGACTTGATGTCAGCCGGCGCGTCGTCCCCGAGGAACTGCGGCGGCGCGTTCTGGCCGGTGACGGGGTGCTTGATGCTGCCGCCGCCGTCGTAGACAATCTGCTCGCTGGGGTCTTCGGCGCGCTTTCGCTTCACCTGGGAGAACAACGACGCGAATCCGTAGTAGTCGGTCATGGTCCAGCGGTCGAAGGGGTGGTTGTGGCACTGCGCGCACTGGATGCGCGTGCCCATGAAGACCTGTGCGACGTTTTCGGTCATCTTCTTCACGTCAGCTTCGAGCTTGAAATAATTGGTGGCGGGGTTCTTGAAGGTCCCGCCCCGCGCCGAGAGGAGTTCGTAAACGATCTTGTTGAAGGGCTGATTGCTGGCGACGCGGTCGCGCAACCACTCGTACCACAGCAAGGCCGACTTGTAGCTGACCTGGTTGGCGTTGTTGCCGGTGGAGCGGATCTGGAGCAACTCGGCCCACTTCATGACCCACATCTCGGTGAACTCCTTGCGCTCGAGAAGCTGGTCGATGAGGGCGTCGCGCTTTTTCGCTTCCTGGCTGTCGAGGAAGGCCTTGCGTTCCTCCTCGGTGGGAAGGACCCCCACGATGTCGAGGAATACCCGGCGCACGAAAACCTCGTCGCTGCAGAGAGCGGAGGGCAGGATGCGCAGCTTGTGGAGCTTGGCGTGGACGTGGGTGTCGACGTAGTTGAAGTCGGGGACCTGGGGCCGCTCGTAGGCGAGGTTGTCCGGGATCACGATGGCCTGGGTCCCTTCCGTGTAAGTGTGGAAGCGGGCCAGGAGGAAAGCCTCCCCGCGGTTCTTTGATTTCGCCAGGCCGGACCCTTCGTCGATCGCGACGCTGTTGTCGTTGGAGGAGCTGAAGCTGGAGAGGGTGGTGACATCGCGGTCGGTGCCATCGGCGTAACGGGCGCGCACCGTGAGCGGGACCTTTACGCGCTGGCCCTTCAGGACGTACTGTTTTGGTTCAACGTCGATGCCGACCGGCAAGGCGACGCTCTCGTCATCATAAGGCACGCCGGCCTCGATCCAGCTGATGAGGGTCCTGGCATTGGCGGAGTCGGGATCGAAGAGCTTGCCGCCCGTGTGCGGCACCTCGCCGATCGATTTTGTAACGAAGAGGGACTCCTCGGGAAGGGCGAGATTGACGCGGCGCCCGGAGAGTTGGCGGGTGAGGCGGAAGTGATCTCCCTTTGGATCGTATCCGAAGAGAGAGAGCATGAAGCCGTCTTGCCCGCGGGCCGAGCCGTGGCAGGAACCGGTGTTGCAGCCGGAGGAAGTGAGGACCGGCATGACGTCGAGCTGGAAGCTGATGGGCCGCGGCTTGGCGGCGTCCTTGACCGTGACAGGGATCTCGGCGGACTGGCCTCGAAAATCGATGCGCAACTTGGTCTCTCCATCCGCCCTGGGCTTGAGAAGGCTCCCGTCGAGGCTGGCCTTGGCAGGGTCTTCGAGGGTGTACTTGGCCCAGGCCGTGACATCGCGCGAAGTGGCATCCATGGACCTCGCGATCACGATGACGCGATGAAAGTCGGCGGCCGTCTCGAGGGTGACGCGGGAAGGATGGACCTCGATGGCGGCCAGATCGGGATCGGGTTGAGCGGGATCCTCGACCGGCCCGGTGCGGGGTTTCTGTGTGAGGGTGACCTCCTCCGGCCAGGGGGCGCCACCTTCGATCCACTGCCGAAGGGCGGCGATCTGTTCCCCGGTGAGAGGTTCGCGGTCGGACTTCTCGTCGGCCGGCGGCATAAATTCCTCGTGATCGGGAGCGAGCGCGGTGCGCCTGAGGATTTCTGACTCGCCGGGCTTGTCGAGGACGACCGCTTCGGCGTTCTCCCCGCCTTCGAGCATCATGGCCCTGGTTTCGAGACGCAGGCCGCCTTTTTTCTTCTTGGCGTTGTGGCACTCGAGACAGTTCTGTTCGAGAATGGGTCGGATCTGCTCGAAGGTCCTGGCGCCGAGCGAACCACAGAGAATGCAGAGGATCCAGAGGGTTGGGAAAAGGAACTTCATGATCTGGCGTTACTTGTTGTTCTTGCTCTGCAGACGCAGTTGCTCGAGGCGGGAGAGCCGCTTCTCGGCGGGGGTTTTCTTCTCGGCGGGTTTTTCTTCCTTCTTCGCGACCGGTTTTTTCGGTGCGGGCGGGGGAGGATCGATGCGCAGCACTCCGCCTCCGAAGGCGGTGGCGCGGATGGGGTGGCCGTTTTCGGAGATGACCACGGTGCAGAAGAGATTGGCGGTCTTTCCCTTCTTGGCGTCCCCGGCCACCTCCAGCGGGAAAGTGATTTCCTTGGAATCCTTGTTGATAGTGAGTTCCTTGGTCTTCACGCCGTGCGGGAGGCCGCTGAGCGCAATGGTGGCGTCGCCGCTGAATTCCTTGTGCACGTCGACCTTGCACACCACGTCGGTATTCTCGCCGGGCTCCGTGGCGGCCAGCTCGATCTTGCCGCCCACGTAGGGCTCGGCGATCTCGATGGGCTTGAGAGGAGAGGAGACCAGAATGGGACCCTTGCTGCTGCCGGACTCACCGTTGACATAGATGCGCCACTTGCCGACCGCGGCATCGCCGTTGGCATTGATGCCCATGATGACCTCGTTTTTGTCCTTGGGAATCGTGACGCTGGACGGGGCGTTGACTCCGGGCGGGCGCCACGGGAGCGTGACAGTGATGCCGTCTTTGTGGTCGCCATGGCGCGTGGCGGTGATCTTGAGATTCATAGTGCCGTTCTTGACGAGAGGCACGGGCGGGATCTCCAGATCGAGGTGGAAGGGAGCCTCCTCGATGACGGCGATCGAGATGCGCTTATCGTGATAGCTGTGGAAGGTGCCCGTATTGTTGACCTCGATGTGGTGAATGCTCTCGTTGAAGGGACCGGTGAGGCCGCTCGCGGGGTCCTTCACCTTGAGGGCGTAAAGACCGCCTGCGACGGGAGCTTCGGCCGTGGCCTCGAACATGATGGGGAAGGCATTTTGGCTGCGAGGAATGGTGTCGCGGTCGATCTTGATGCCGGAGGGGAGCTGCGGGGTCTCCAGTTCGATGTCGCATCCGATGTTGCTGCGGCCGATATTGATCACGCGCCCGACCCGGTTCCCGCGGGGCACGTTGATCATCTTCCACTTTTGGCTATTATTACGTTCGCCGTAGGGAAGGGAGGCGGCGATCGACGGTCCGCGTTCCGCGATCTCGATGCGGTAAGTGTAATCGAGTCCGCTTCCGTAAAGCTGGTCGCGGATGTTGATGTTATAGATGCCGTCCTCCGGGATATCAAAGTCGAGGAGGCTGTCGGGACTGCCGTCGCCGGCGTCGTCGTTGTTGCCGATCTGCTTGGCCTCGCCGGCCTTGCGGACGATTATGTAGGCGTCGAGCGGGGAGCGCAGGCTCCGGGCGTAGACCTGGGCGCGGAGCTTCCGGCCTTTCTTGCCGAGGAACTGAAACCAATCCTTGTCCGACTTCTTGGAGAGCACCCCGTGGAAGGCTACCGGGATGCCGGGCGCTTCGGGGGGCGTAGCTTCCTTGCTGCCCTCGTTCGGCTCCTTCTCGTTGAAGTAGGGGAGGGGGCTGAGCCGGACCGGCAGACCCGAGGGTGTGAAGAAGTCGCCATTCTTGACCACCGCATCGAAGTTGCGCTGCTCGGCGGGGAGAGAGAACTTCTCTTTGATCTCGCCACGCGGGTCGCCGATAAAGGTAAACTCGCGTACTTCACCGGGCTTGGCGCCGGGAGGATAGATCGCGGTGGGGCGGGGAAAGTCGCCGACGTGGAGGCGGTACTGGCAGCTGCCGTTGCCCTGGTAGGAGGACTCGCGGACGAGGATGGTGTATGGGCCGTCGTCGGCAACGATGACGGAGGCAGCGCAGTCGCGGAAGAGAAGGGCGGTGTCGTCGCTGGAGACCAATTCGAAGCGCTCCTTGTTGAGAATCGCGACGTAGGGATCGAAGAGGGTGCGGCCGAGCCGCATGCCCTCTACTTCGACCGAGAGGCGCTGGCCCTTCTTGCATTGCACGCGGTAATAGTCGGCGTCCTCATTGTCGGCCACTCCCTGCACGGTGGTGTTTAGATCGACTTCCTGCGGCTCGTCGAACTTGCTGTTGAGATCGCGCTTGTTGTCCTCGCTCCGCTTTTCGTTCACGATCGGGTACTGGCCGACCCAGAAGGTGCGCTGGTAACTGATTCCGCCCTTGCAGCGCAGGCGCATGAGGTGCTCCCCGAGGGGTGCGTCGGGCGCGATCGTGATGGTGGCGTTGACCACCTTGTGATCGTCCCCGGCCTTTTCGAGCTTGGTGACGGTGATTCCGGGTTTGTAGAGCAGGAGTTCCTGCGGCTCGTAGAGGCGGTCGCCGGCGAGCCGGATCGTCATTTCGGTTCCGCGCTGCCCGCCGCGCGGTTGAATGATTCCCACCGAGGGCGTAAAGGCGGCGGCCTGCAGGGCCAGGAAACCGGAGAGCAGGACCCAGAGGGCTGGACGCACGATGGACGTGTTCATAATCAGATGCCGGTCGACGAGGCCGAGTCGCTGATCCCGCAGTGCAAGATGGATGGCGAGAGGAGCGGATCCGGCGTGTGGGCCGACCGTAGTGGTTGCTGTTGTCAGGCTTTCTTCTCGAGAATCTCGTCCAGAACGCGGCCGCCGTTGACGATCTCGATGGGTCGATCGCCGGGAGCCATGAGTTCCTTGTCGCCCGTAATACCGAGCTGATTGTAAACCGTCTGGGCCAGATCTTCCACTCCGACGCGGTCTTCCTCGGGCTCGCCCCCGAGGGCGTCCGAGGAGCCGTAAATCATGCCGCGCTTCACGCCGCCGCCGGCGAGCATGATGGAAAAGACGCGCGGCCAGTGGTCGCGTCCCGCGTTGCCGTTGATTTTCGGGGTGCGCCCGAACTCGGAAGTCAACATGACGAGGGTGGAGTCCAGCAGGCCGCGTTCGTCAAGATCGCTGATGAGCGCCGCGAGGGCCTGGTCGACGGGCGGAAGATTTCCTTCGATGGCGCCCTTGATGTTGCCGTGGTGGTCCCATCCGCCGGCCGTCGTGGAGACGAAGCGCACCCCGGCCTCGACCAGGCGGCGGGCCAGGAGCAGGCGCTGACCGGGAGCATTCTTTCCGTAGCGCTCCTTCATCTTGTCATCCTCGGCATTCAGATTGAACGCTTCGCGCGCCTTCTGTGACGAGATCATGGCGTAAGCGTGCTGGTAGAAGGCGTCCATCGATTCGAGCGCATCGGACTGCTCGAGAGATTTAAAATGGTAGTCCACCGTCTCGAGCAGGGAACGGCGTCGATTGAACCGCTTCTCGTCAACCCCGGAGGGCAGGGCCAGGTCCCGGACCTTGAAGTCACTGCGACTGGGATCGTTGCCGAGGGCAAAGGGCCCGTAGGCGGAAGAGAGGTAGCCCGAGTTCGCAAAGGTGTTTGGGACGTTCGGAATGCAAACGTAGGGAGGCAGGTTGTTGCGCGGTCCGAGTTCGTGCGAGACCACCGAGCCGAGGGAAGGAAACTTCAGAGCGGGAGAGGGCCGGTACCCCGTGAACATGTTGTGGGTGCCGCGCTCGTGGGCCGCCTCGCCATGGGCGAAGGAACGGATCACGGTAATCTTGTCCGCGATCTTCGCCATGTGATCGAGGTGCTGGCTGAACTTCTCGCCCTTGATCTTGGTGTCCACCGTTCCGAGCGGTCCACGGTACTCGGTGGGGGCGTAGTACTTGGGATCCCAGGTCTCCTGGTGGGCCGCCCCCCCGGGAAGGAAAATGTTGATGACCGATTTCGCGACGCCTTCCCTCGTCTCGTAGAATTTCTGGGCCCCGTGGGCCTGCATCCTGAGGAAATTGGGGAGCGTCAGGCCGAGGCCCCCGATCATCCCCACGTAAAGGAATTCACGGCGGGAGTAGTCCCTGGAGAGCGGGTTTCCGGGGCACGGTACATTTTTCATGGTGTTCCTAAGCGAAGATGTTAGGATGGTTTCGATAATTATCCAAGAACGTAAGCTACTAGCGGGGTTTACGACCTTGCTGTGAGCCCCCTTTCAAGTCATGACGCGCCCCTGGTGGCAGACGTGCTGAATCCGTTCAATGAGCCTTCCCGAGATACCTGGATACCGGATCGACGCGCTGATTGGCAAGGGAGCCTGTGGGACGGTTTATACTGCCCGGCATGACTCGGGAAGCCTGGTGGCGGTCAAGCTTCTGGATCCTCGGTCCTGTAATCCGGAACTGATTGCGAACCGCATCAATCGGCTCTACCGCTCCAGTCCCCCCAAGGCGGCGGTTCCCCTAATCGCCCACTCGCTCGAAAAGGAGCCGATTCTCTTGATTGGCGCCTTGATGGCGGACCGGGTCGTGCAGGGTATCGGGGAGCGCTTTATCCCCCGCACCCTGCAGTTGAGGCTCGGGGATTATATCGGCAAACGCGGATCGTGGATGCTGATTCGGCGGCTGGCGCAAGTCCTGGGCGAGTTTCACCGTCGCCGGGTCGCGCATGGCAACCTGAAGCCCGGCAACATTTTCATGGATGCGGAGAACGAGCTTCTTCTCGGGGACTACGCGCAAGGGCTCATGCCGGGCATTGGCGAGTTGCCCTATACCGACGCCTTGTTGTATGCGCCCCCCGAGCAGCTTACCAATCCGGACGGCTACCTGGAGGGAGCGGGGTACGGTTGGGACGTCTACGCCTTTGGCTCCCTGGCGTTTCGCCTACTGAACGGGGTCTTTCCGCGATGCCATGACACCTTCGAGCTGGTGGCTCCGGCCATGGGCGAGCAACGCCGCCGCGGAGTGGAAGCGGACTGCGAGCGCATTGCCTTGAAGCTCGAGAAAACCGCTCTGGTGGACTGGAAGGGAACCGCACCGACGCGGGAAGAGGAAGAGGGCCGCCAGGTGATCGAGCGCTGCCTGGATCTCGATCCGTGGAAGCGCTACGCCGACATGCGCGAAGTGCTGCGGGCCCTCGAAGCGATCGCGAACTCCCGCCAACATCGGCTTGCGGAGGAGGCTGGGAAGGAGAGCGTGGCGGTGATTGAGCGAAAACGGAAGGTGTGGCGGACCACGGCTGGCGTGGGGATTGCGGCCTGCTCGGTCCTGGGGGCCATGATGGCCTATCAATTGGTCAAGGAGGACCCGGATCCCGTTGTGAGCGCAGAGGACGTCGACCCGCCACCGGTGGTGGTGACCGCGTCGCTCGATCCCATGGTTCTGGCGGAGTCCAAACGGGCTGCCCTGGAGGCGCGCGAGGAACGGAACCGCTATGAGAAGGCTTCCGAAAGCCTACGCGCCCGCTACGTGGACATGGCGGAAGACCTGGCATCGGCGTTTGAGCTGAGCGACCACCTGGTTTCGTGGTCGGTAGAGCGCGGCGCGGATCAATTGCCAACCCTCGAAGGGCGCAATGGCCGGCTCGCCATTCTCGAGAACTCGCTCGTGAAACTTTTGAAGAAGTCGGAAGAACAACCGGCTCTGCAGCGAAATGCCTGGCGCATCAAGCTGGCCCTCGCGGAGGTGGCCCTGGCGGCGGACAAGCCCCGCGTGGCGCGGGAGCGCATGACGGACGTGCTCTCGGAGGCAACCGTCACCGATGAAGGCACCATGCAGCGCCTGGCACGGGCCCGCGTGCTGGTATGTCTGCTGGGCTCGGAAGATTCCGAGCTCGGGGTGACACCCGGTGAGCTCGCCGAGACGGAAACGGCCCTGGCCTCGCTCCCGGCCGGGACGCGGGAAACCCGCCGCCTCAAATCCGCCCTGAAGTTGGCGGAGGCCCGCATGCAATTTCGGGAAGGCGACAGCACCGCTGCACTGGAAAGCTATCGGAGCGCCTTCACGGACATGTCGAAGCTGTGCGAAGAGCAGCCGTCGCTCTCGGCCCTGCGAATCTGGAGGGCGCGAGGTTATACATCCGCGGCCCAGGCTGCCCGTGGCGCCGGCGAGGTGGATGCAGCCATCCTTCTGAGGGAACAGGCCGCGGTGGAACTGATGGAATTACTCGAAGTCCAGCCCAAGCGCGCCGACGTGCAGGTGGAGCTTTCCGGGGCGCTGGGCGCAATCGCCGAAGCGGCCCTGGAAGAGGGCGAGATCGACCGCGCCGAGGACCTCGCGGCGCGTTCCCTCGAACTGCTCGAAACCGCGGTTGTCAATTCCGAAGAACGGGTGGGCGCCCTGCTTCAACTGGCCACGCAAAAGAGCGTGCTGGCGGCCTGCCGGGCCGGGACCGGATACAGCAAGGACGCCCTGCGCCTGATCCGCGAGGGGCAATCCCACGTCGAGGCCGCCCTGAAGCGCGATGCCAAAGATCCCATGGCGCGCTACCGCCTCGCGATTCTCACCTGGCAGGAGTTCGGGCTGCGGGGGTCGAATGGTGGCCACGCCGACGCATTGAAGCTCGGCGGAAAGGCCCGGCGGATTCTGAGGGAGCTCATATCGGAAGCGGTGAGCTATCCTTCCCAGCGGGAGATTCAGCGGTGCCTCGCCTACCTGACCAGTGACCTGGGCCACGCCGCGCAAATCGGTACGCGTGACAGCGAGGCCCGCACCTACTTCCAGGAGTCGATTGCGGCCTGGAAGGTCCTTGCGACGGCGGAGGGAACCAATGACGAATTCCAGGAAGGATTCAGCTGGGCGCAGATGCGCCTGCGAGAGCTCGGGGTGATGACCTCGCTGCCGCCCAAGCGGAGGTAGGCGCCGCGGCAGCGGTGAACGGGCCCATACCGCGCTGCGGGGCTGCCGGGAGATGGGTGCGCAGCCTCTCAAAGGGGCAGCGGATGCCCGGTCCGTCCCCGTCCGGTCACTTGATGAAGCGGATGGCGAGCGGGTAGCGGGGCCATTGGCCGCGATTGGCCTTCACGCAGCAAAGGATTTCGAGGACCAGGGCGACGATGGGAAGAGCGATGGCGAGGGGAACCACCACCACCAAACCGGTTCCCTTGGTGAGAATGGTGAGGGCCGCCCCGCCCAAGACCAGGAACAGGTAGTAGATCAGGAAGGAGATCTGGAAGTTGACAGCCTCCTTCCCATTGTGGTCGATGAAGGGCGAGCCCTCCCGTTTCACCAGCCAAAGGATCAGCGGGCCGATCAAACCGGCGAGAATCGCGAGGAGGTGAATGAGCATCCCCATGGTTCGCTCGTCCTGGCTCGGGTAGTAGTCGCCTCCTGCCGCGGGCGGGAAACCGGGTTGCGCGACGACCGCGGGGAGCCGGGACGGCGGGGCGGGGGATCCCGGTGGGGACGTGGGGTCGGCCATTTATGCTGAGTTCTCTGCCCGGCACTAGAACAGGTCGCGGCGCCATTTGGCAAGGACCTGCTTTCCGAATTAACAGGCTCTGAAAGGGACGAATTTGCGTTGACGGGATCATTTTTGGAAATCGCCGCGAAAAATCCCGGTTGGAATAAAAATGACCGGCGTGCAGCCCGAACTGCAACGCCTCCTGCCGGTTGTCATCGATTCTCTTGCCAATCCCCATGACTGCCTCAGCTGCCGGACACCCGTCCTCGAGCCGCGCCCGCGGACCGGGCGAGTTCATGACCACCCACTGGAGCCTCGTCCTGGACGCGGGCATGCAGACCGGATCGCTGGCCTCGGGGGAAGCCCTCGAGACCTTGTGCGGCGACTACTGGCCACCGATCTATGCCTGTGTACGTCGCGGGGGACGCAGCCGGGAAGAAGCGGAGGACCTCACGCAGGAATTTTTCGCGAGCCTGTTGCGCTACGATTCCTTTTCGCGGGTCGATCCGGGCAAAGGGCGCTTCCGATCGTTCCTGCTGGCTTCGCTCAAGCACTTCTTGAGCAATCAATGGCATCGGGAGAGAGCGAAGAAGCGGGGAGGGGGCCGGCCGGTGATTTCGCTCGATGCGGTGCCCGGCCTGGAACGCGAATTCCTCGCCGGAGAAAACGGGGAGACTCCCGATGGCGGCCTTCTCGTTTCGGGAGGCGACGACAACCTCGTCAGTGTCTGGGACGCGGCGAGGGGGGAGCGGATTGTGGTTTTGCGGGGGCACAAGGCCGAGGTTAAGGGCCTCGCCTTCTCACCCGATGGCCGAACCATCGCCTCCACCGGGCGGGACCTGGCCCTGCGAATGTGGCATGTGCCCACCTGGCGCGACCTCGGGGTGCTGCGCCGGGGCGAGTTCTACTCGTGGCTCGCGTTTAGCGCCGACGGATCCGTCCTCCTGGGCAGCGACCAGCAGAGGAAGGTGCACCGGCTGCGGGCTTCCGATTGATCCGGCCGGGAGAAGAAAAGGGACGGATTCCGAAAACTCATCGAAGCGATTCCTTCTCTAGGGGTTGGAGGCTGTGTCCTCCATCAACCCCAAGTCAGAATGAAAGCATCGAAAGTATCAATCTGTTCCGCCCTCGTGGCGGCCTCGCTTCTGTCCTCTCCCTCCATCGGGGAAGCGCAGATCCTCAATACTCAGCAAATTTCCCAGTTGACGCTGGGGAATGACACCTCCACCCACGACCTCTGGGCCGAGAACAACTACATCTACGACCTCAGCGTTCCCGGGTCACCGGTGGAACTGGGTCGTCTGGAGTGGGGCGCGGGCGCCTGGTGGCACCTCGGAGCGAATGCCCACATCGTCGACATCAGTGACCGCTCGAACCCGGTGCAGACGGGCTGGTTCGACACCGACCCCGGCGCGGCGGGCTTCAACACGAATGGGACCTATGGGGTCTATCCCTTCGAGAGCAACGTCTACCTCAGCCACTGCGAGGACGGCCTCTACATCATCGGCGAGGTGTCTCCCCCTGGCAGGAGCCTGGGACGGCGGTGAACCCTTCCTCGAGGCCTACCGCGTGAACCGGAATTGCCGTCCGCCTTGCACGTCCGGCTGGGCGCCCTGCTTCAAGCTCTCCGGGAGGGCACGGATACTGTCCGGAATATTGGGAGCGGATTGGATCCAGGCCTCCGCCGCCGCGGCATCCTTCCCCCACCAGCGGGAGAGAACTCCGCGATAGGTCTCCGCGCGGCTCCCTTCGTCGCTGATGCGGGCAATCCAATCCGCGGCCATTTGGGGCTCCTGGTGTTGGGCAGTCAACGCGAAGCTGCGGATGGCGGCGTCGAGATTGGTGGTGCCGGAGAGCGATTCCAACCATTGCGATGCGGCCTGCGGATCCTCGGCGGCATAGTGCGGGACGATGCCTTCCATGGCCTCGGCGCGAAGGTCGGGTTGGAGGCCTTCGGACCACCGGACGGCGCGCTCCAGGCTGATCCTGGCGAGGGCTCCCCCCACGTCGTCCGCGACGCGGACCGCGGCACTGGAATCCTCGAGCCCGCCGAGGACCTCCGCGGCTACCTCCGGCTGGCTCTGGGTGAGATCGCTCATGATGTAGGTGACGGCTCCGGTCTTGAGGCGTCCGTCCGCAATTCCGGCGCTCCAGTTGAGCGCAACCTCAATTCCGTCCTGCATCACAAACGGCAACATGGTCTGGAGGGCTTCCCCGCGCTCGCGGCTGTAGGGAAGGTCCTGTAGGAGCTCGGTGGCGCGGCTCAGGTCGTGGGGAGCGACGCCGCGAATGACACCCACCAGCAGAGGATTCGCAGCCTCCCCTTTGTGGTTCTGCTTGGCGTAGGCGATCGCGGCTTCCGGGTCATCGGCTGCCCAACTGGCGAGAATGGTCTGCCGGGCGAAGGGGGTGCCCGTGTTCTTCATGGCGTAAGCGAGGGCGGCGGTGGGATCGGTCTGGCCCCAGGCGTGGAGGAGCATGCCGTACTCGCTCTTGCGTTGTTCGGTGATGCCGATGGCGCGGAAGTCCGCCACCACGTCCCGGAAATCGTCGGGTCCGAGCGTGTCGATGAGAGCCAGGAATCCCTTGGCGCGCTCCATCGGATCGTTCAATTGCGCCAGTTCCACCACCGCCTGGCGGGGTGGGCGGCTGGTCACGATGGAAGCGGCCCCGGAGCCGGCTGCGATCCGCCCGGGATGCCCGCGCTCTGCGAGACGGCTCCCGGCGCGCGCCGACTTGCCCGGCGCGGAGGATCGCGCGCCCGCGCGCAGGGAAGCATCGCCGGAGGCGGAGGGCTCGGAAGCCGTGGAACCGTGGCCAAGCAGGAAGGCGGCGCCGAGGCTGAGAGTCCAGGCGGCGCCTACCACGAGAAATACCGGTTTCATGAATACGGGAGTCTACAACACCGCAAGCGCAATGCACCGAAATATTCGTCCCAGGCCGTTGCGCATGAGAGCGCCCGAGTTTCCGAGCAGGCGAATCAATTTCGAAGCGGAAAGCGGCCTCTCCCCATTCCCGATTTCGCGGATTGCAGAGGTCCCGAAAGCGGGGTAATTGTCTGGCATGACGATGCTGACGGATGATTCGCAGGTGATTGCCAAGACCAGGGAACTGTGCGAGGCGATTGCGGGAGATCCCGAATACAGGGAACTCCTCGATAAAGTGGAACGCTTTCTCGACGATGAAGGCGCCAAGCTCCAGTTCCAGAGCATGCAGGAACGCGGAGAAGAACTGGAACAGAAGCAGAGTATCGGCCTGGAATTGAGTGATGGCGAAATGCAGGAATTCGAATCCGCCCGGGATGCGCTGCTCGGCAACGCGGTGGCCAAGGAGTTTCTCGATGCTCAGCAAAGCCTGCAGTCGGTCCAGACGGCTATCGGCAAGTATGTCGGGATGACCCTCGAGCTCGGTCGGGTGCCTGATCCGGACGATTTCATCGACAAGGGCGGCTGTTGCAACGAGGGCGGATGCGGATGCCACTAAAATCTATCCCAAATCTCCTGAACAGCCCCCTTGTGGAGATGGGATTTCGATAATCTGCCGACTGCGTCGGCTCGAACCAGAGGAACCCTTCGCTGCCTCGCCGCACCTCGGATCGCCTGCAGCAAAAACGTCTCGCCGCACGGGACCCCGCGATTTACAAATTGTTCGTTGGCGCATGCGCGAGGAAGAGAATCATGAGCGCCTCGGACGGGCCGCCTCGGAGGGGTGGAATGACGAGCAGTTGGCGGGGGAGGCGGTGGGCCTCGCGGAAGAGATTCTGAGGGCTGCCAGGAAGGAGCAACGGATCCGGGAACGCTACCAGGCCGGGAAGCTGCACGGCATGCTGGGCGATCCGATGGGCAAAGCCTTCACCCTGGCGATGGCGGACCAGGTTTTCCGGCCCCGCAACGCCTGGCGTGCCGCCTCGCAATTCCGTCACCTCGTGATGAGCTACGGGGCGCCCGAGTATCTTCCGCTCCACGAGCGGATCGGGTTGATGCTGGGTGCGGTGGGATCGCTTCTCGCGCCGGAATGGGTGATGAGGGTGGTGACGGCCAAGATGCGCAGCGAGACGCGCCAAGTCGTCCTGCCGGCGGAGGAGAAATACCTGGAGAAACACATCGCGCGGCGGCGCGCGATGGGGGCACGTCTCAACCTGAACCTCCTGGGGGAGGCCATCCTGGGCGAGGGGAGGCCCAGCGCCGCTTGCGGGCGAACTTGCGCCGTATCCAAAGCCCGGATTGCGACTGCATCTCCGTGAAAATCAGCTCGATATTCAGTCAGGTCAGCGTCCTGGCCTACGAGGACACCCTGGAGCGGGTGAAATCGCCGCTCCGTGATCTGTATCGAGCTGCCATCGAGAACGGGGCCGGAGGGCAAGCCAAGTTGGTGAACCTGGACATGGAGGAATTTCGCGACCTGCACCTGACCTGCGATGTTTTCAAGGCCGTCCTGGAGGAGCCGGAGTTCCACCACTTGGAGGCGGGGATCGTGCTGCAGGCCTATCTGCCGGATTCCTTCGCGCTTCAGCAGGATCTCACCGCCTGGGCAAGGGCGAGACGAAAGCGGGGAGGCGCGGGGATCAAGCTGCGCCTCGTGAAAGGGGCCAACCTCGCAATGGAGAAAGTGGAGGCCGCGATTGAGGGGTGGGAGCAGGCGCCCTACGAATCGAAGGGCCAGGTCGATGCGAATTTCAAGCGCATGCTTCACTATGGCTGTGAGCCGTTACACGCCGCGGCCGTGCGCCTGGGAGTGGGGAGCCACAACATCTTCGATGTCGCTTACGCGCTTCTCCTGCGCGAACGGGAGGGCGTGCGGGAACAGGTGGAGATCGAGATGCTGGAAGGCATGGCCAACCACCAGGCGCGAGTGGTGGAGGATATGGCCGGAAGCCTCCTGTTTTACGCCCCGGTGGTGCGACGGGAGAACTTCCACTCCGCGATCGCCTACTTGATGCGGCGGCTGGACGAGAACACGGCACCGGAGAATTTCCTGCACGATCTGTTCGGGATGCGCCCCGGGGGACCGAAGTGGACCGAGCAGTGCGAGCGGTTCCTGCTCGCTTGCGGGGCGAAGGACGCGGTCAGTGCGGTGTCGGCACGGCAACAGGACCGGGGCGCGGAATATGGTGAAATCGTCGGCACGAGATTCGGCAACGAACCGGACACGGATTGGACACGGGAGAGGAACCGGGAGTGGGCCAGGGCCGCCCTGCAGGTGGTCCGGATTCCTGCCGTGGTCGCCGCGCAGATCGGAGGGCGGGAGCGGATGACACGGGAGCAGACCGGCTCCTGCGACCCGGCGGCGCCGGAGGAGGTCCTGTATCGCTCCGCGCTGGCAGGCATGCTCGAGGTGGAGGAGGCCCTGGAAACTGCCGCGGAGTGGGATCGCGCGTGGATGGCGGGCCGCGGGTTCACCGCACGGGAACTGCTGGTGCGGACCGCCACCGCCCTGGCGCGGGCCCGCGGAGATCTCATCGCCACCATGGTCCGGGACGCGGGCAAGGCCGTGGCGGAAGCGGATTCGGAGGTGAGCGAGGCCATCGATTTTGCGAACTATTACGCGCAGAGTCTGTCCCAGCCGGGACTATGCGATGGAACCGAGCGTTTGCCGCTGGGTGTGGTGGTGGTGGCGCCGCCCTGGAATTTCCCCCTCGCGATTGCTTGTGGCGGAATACTGGCGGCCCTGGCAGCCGGGAATAGCGTGATCCTGAAGCCTCCGCCGGAGACCGTCCTGACGGCCTGGCGGCTGGCGGAAACGCTGTGGAGGGCCGGGGTGCCGAAGGAGGCTCTGCAATTCGTTCCGGTGCCGGAGGACGAGGTGGGCCGCCGTCTCCTCACCGACGAGCGGGTGGGAGGCGTGATCCTGACCGGGGCCTATGAGACGGCGCAGCTTTTCAAGAGCTGGAAGCCGTCGATGCGATTGTTCGCCGAGACGAGCGGGAAGAACGCGATGCTCATCACCGCGGCGGCCGATCCCGACCAGGCCATCAAGGATCTAGTCAAGAGCGCCTTTGGGCACGCCGGCCAGAAATGTTCCGCGGCTTCCCTCGCGATCGTGGAAGCGGAGATTTACGATGACGAAATTTTCCTTCGCCAGCTGCGGGACGCCGCAGCCAGCCTGCGGGTGGGACCGGCCCGGGAACCGGCAAGCGTCGTGACGCCGGTGATCCGGGAGCCGGGAGCCGCCCTGCGGCGCGGTCTCACCGGACTGGACGAGGGCGAAGAGTGGTTGCTGGAACCGGCCATGGTGGGAGGCAATCCCTGCCTGTGGTCTCCGGGAATCAAGACGGGCGTGCGGCCGGAGAGTTGGTATCGCCGCACCGAGTGTTTCGGTCCGGTCCTGGGCCTGGTCCGTGCCCGGGACTTCGAGGACGGACTGCGAATCCAGAACGATTCGCAGTACGGCCTGACAGGCGGGCTGCAAAGCCTCGACGCACGCGAAATCCGCGTGTGGCGCGAGCGCGTCGAAGTCGGCAACGCCTACGTAAACCGGCCCACCACCGGTGCGATCGTGCGCCGGCAGCCGTTCGGGGGATGGAAAAAATCGGCGGTCGGCCCCGGGGCCAAGGCGGGCGGGCCGAACTACGTGCTACAGCTGGGGACGTGGCGCGAGCGAGCGTTGCCCAGACAGATCCGGGAGAGTCCCTGGAGCCGGTTGGTCGAGAGGTATTGCGCGCTTCTCCCCGACGCAGCGGAGCGGATTCGATCCGCCGCCGGAAGTTATTCCTATTGGTGGCACCGGGAGTTTTCGGTCGAGCACGATCCTTCCCGCGTGCTCGGCGAATCGAATGTCTATCGCTACCGACCGCATCCCGAAATCCTGGTGCACTGTGACGGGCTGCGGGACCAGGACCTGGCGCTGGCGATGCTGGCCCTGAAGACCTGCGGAGTCGCCGCTCAGTGCAGCTCCTCGCGCGGCCGCGCAAGCACGATGGCCCTGGTCCAGGCCGCCGGCTTCGACTTGCAAATCGAGTCCGAAAAGAATCTTCGAGCCCGGCTCGACGACCGGATTCCCCTGCTTCGTGCGGTCAACCCGTCCGGGGAACTGAGGCAAGCCGCGGCGGCATCGGGGGTGGAAGTTCTCGACAGGCCCGTCCTTGCCAACGGGCGCATCGAATTGCTGCACTACGTGAGGGAACAAGCTGTCACGGAGACCATGCACCGCTACGGAAACCTCATCGCCCGCCCGTGAGCGACGGAGCGGCCGCCGGATTTTTCGACCGGCCGGTGAACGGCCGCGAGCGGGTAATCTGCTCAGGGTCGCCTGCGCGGGAGGAACCACGCGCCCAGGGACAATGCGAGCAGGACCATTCCGGAAGGCTCGGGAACGATATCCAGGTATCCCATGTCGCGAAGAATCGCGATCTCAATGGGACTGACTTGCCTGACTCCCAGGCCGTCATCGTCGGAGGCATTCATGAGTTGCGCATTCGCGCCGCTGAAAAAATCGTCATCGAGGTGGGAACCGGAACTGCCGTCCTCCCAAGGGTTCGGAGAGTAGATATTGACCGGATTGCCCCCGTTGGCGGCCGTCGCGTCGGTGGTGCCTGGAGCTATTCCACGGGAGCAGATTTCCTGACAGGGCTGCACGGCTTCCCGTTGCAAGCGTCTGATGGCCTGAGAATTTGGAGGAAGCCGGGAGTCGGGAAGGCCCGCAGGCCGGGTCAAGGCGCGGCGGCCTGGTCGAGATAGAAGGAGGCGTCGGGGTGGGCGCCAACATAGGTGGCGGGGAGATCCGGGGAAATCTCCTCGGTGAGCGCGCGCCGGACGATCTCGGCTTTCGATTCGCCGAAGGCCAGAAGGACGATACGCCTGGCGTCGAGGATGGTGCGGACTCCCATCGTGAGGGCGCGCCCGGGAACATGTTCAGCACCGCCGAATGACTGTGCGGCGTTCCGAATCGTCATTTCGCTCAGCTCCGCAACGTGGGTGCGAAGGTCGGATTGAGAACCGGGTTCGTTGAAGCCAATGTGCCCGTTGTGGCCGATGCCGAGAATCTGAAGGTCGATGCCGCCAGCCTCGCGAATGGATTGTTCATAAGCTTCGCAGTAAGACGCGAGGTCCTCCTCGGCGGTTGAGCCGTCCGGGAGGTGGATATTCTCGGGCCGCATATCGATGTGGTCGAAGAGATTGAAATGCATGAATTGCCAGTAGCTTTCCGGATGGCCGCGCGGGAGCCCCAGGTATTCGTCGAGGTTGTAGGTGACGACATTTGTGAAAGAGAGACCCTGGGCGCGATGAAGGTGGATCAGCTCGGCATAGAGCCGGAGGGGGGTGCTGCCGGTGGCGAGCCCAAAAACCGCGGACCGGTTTTCCGCGGCGCGGGAGCGAATCAGATCGGCGATTTCAGCCGCAAGGGCCTCGGAGGCAGCCTCGGCGGAGGGAAATAAGCGGTGGGCGAGGGCGTGGGTCGGCATGACGGAGCTGGCTGCGGCACTTGCGGTCCGGAGTTGACGAATTTCTTCGAATAGAATCAATCCGAACTACGTTTGCCCAGGGATGACTGCCATTTCTCGGGTGTTTTTTGTCGATTGGCTTCCTGGTCAGGACCCTCGCCCCGCTTCATGCCGAAGAGGAACTCCCTCCCCTCCCGGTCCGCGCCACCCTGGCGCGGCTCCCGAGCCATGACCCGCCGGTCCTTCCCGGTCATCGAGATCTGCAGCGAGAAGCCGGGAATGATCGAACTCCGCTCAACGCCGCGGCGGAGCCGAAGCAATGATAGCGCGTCAGGGAACCTACTGCCAAAAAAGCGGCAGGGGAGACCAATCGAGGAAGGGCGGCCAATTCCAAAAGAGAAGGAAGGCGTAGAAAACCTTGCAGGCGCGGTGAAGGGTCTGGTCGGTAGCGAAGCTGATCCATCCTTCGCCCTTCGCGTAGTCGATCAGGAAATGGAGGATCAGTTCGGCAGTGGCGAGGACCACGTACCCGGTCACGAGCCAGACCCCGCCGGCGTGAATGAGGGCGTGGGCCAGGAGGGCGTTCCACCAGATGCCGCGCGGCGTGCCGTTTGGAAAGAACTGACTGAGATCGGCCTTACGACTCTTGGCCTGGGCAAGGAAGGAGCCCTGCAACGCGAAGTCGCCGATCGCATGTGAGACAAGCAGCGCAAAGAGAATGGCTACCGCACCCCACGGGTTTTGCGCGACCTCGCCGGCATTGAACATGATGGTTTTAGTGGAAGAATTCCCGCAGGGCGGTCTGCAGTTCGGAGGCGGAGAGATTCTGGTTCATGTGGCGGAGGCGTCTCGCCATCTCGGACAGCAATCCAATCAGGAGACGGCCTGCCGCCACGGGATAGGCAGAGAGAAAATCGTCGAGATCGCTGCGGCGCGCCCTCCAGACCTGGCTGAAGGACCTCGCGATCACGGAGGCGCTGGCCTTGGCCGGATCGAAGAGGTTGACTTCGCCGATCGATTCTCCCGGTTCCACCCGGGCCAGAAGAACCCGGCTGCCATCCTTGTCGGTGACGACGTGCAGGAGACCGGAGATCAGGAACAACAGGCAGTCTTGATCAGCGCTCTCTACAATGAGAGTATCTCCCTCCTTCACCGGGAGGAAGTCGCCATAGTTGCTGAGGAGACGGCGGTCATCATCCTCCAATTCGGACACAATTCCGAGGGCAGGAAGTTCGGGGCGGTCAAAGTCTGGGGTGCTCATCGCTCTCTCCCGGGAGTCTTTCGCAGAGACCGCACCGAGGAAAGCCGAAAGCGTCCGAGCTGATGACCAGCCTGATGAATACTCCAAAAAAGCACAGCCGGAAAGGGGTTCTGATCGAAGGCGGTCCGCCCGGGGGCGCGGACCGAACCGCTTCGTTCCATCGCGGACACGATGATCTCTCGTTCTGGCCAGTCTCGGGGCCCGGGGGTAGGCCCGGAAATCAATGAGGGAGCTCCCCGCGGCGGGCTACTCGCCATCAACCAGCCGGGTGGTCAATTGCCGGTAGGCGTCGACTCCGAGCAGAAAGTAGTGCGGATCGCCCGAGAGCTGGCCGTAAAAGTATCGGTTGGCGGCCGAGGGGCTGGCGGGGGCGAGTTCGAAGGACAACTCGCGAGTTCCGACCCGGTCTCCGTCGTCGTTCATTTCGCGAAAGATGGCGGTGAAGCGGAAACTCGGATTGCGAAGAGCACGTTCCGCGACGGGAGAAGTGTCGCCCAGCCATTTGTCCACGCGCAGACCCTCGATGAACTTGAGGTATTGGTTGGCGCGCTGGGGGTTCAGGTGGGTGGTGACGTTCTCTCCATATTGTCGGGCCTTCCAGGTTTCGTCGAGGAAGGTGTAATTCAGGATCAGCTCCGGGTTCGCGAGAGGCGGACGGGCTGGCGGCTCAATTTTCATGACGGAGAGGTCGACGATGGAAAATGGCATGAGGAGGGTATCACGCCAGTCGAAGGGCCGGGATGCGACCGCGGAGAAGGTCCCGGCACCGATTTCCGCGACGGTGGAGGATCCCCGGCGCATGGCGTAAAAATTGCCGTTGGAACCCCGTCCGAAGAAGAGATCGACGACTTCCTCTTTCCCGCCGCGCAGGACCAGCCGCTTGTGAGGCGGGCTGAGGCCGAAGGCGCCGAGATTGCGGGCGGCGTCCGAGGCGTAGCCAACCACTTCATCCCGCGTCACGGCGTGGAGGAGTTTGCCGAGGGCGATTTCGTTGGCCGGAGCGACGTCGCCGTTCATGTGGAGCATCCATCTTCGGTTGCCACTGTGATGTTCACGACCCAGGAAGATCTGAATCGGGTCGGGCAGGTTCAGGTGATGAATGGCGATGGTGCGGAGGGCGCGAATATCGAGCGAGACGAGGGTGCGTGCACGCAGTTGATCAACCGCGAGCGGAAGCTGCTTGATCGCGATGCGGCCCTTGGCCGGTTCGAAAGGCAATTCCAGGACGACCGCCGGCCGATTGTCCATGATGGCATACACGGTATCGGCATCTTCCGTGGCGGGAGGGTCGATCGTCAGACTCACGGAGCCCTGCTGGCGTTTGCCATCCGCTCCGAAGTGCCGAAGCTCCACCTCGAGGTAGTACCCCTCGGGGGGACGTGGCGGGATGGTGACCGATCCACGGTTATGGACCTTGATGGCTTCCAGCTCGTAGAGCCCCTTGAGGAGTCCGGCCATGGTGTCGGGCTTGGTGCGGGACTCGAGCGGTTTCGTCATGCGCCATGGCTTGGACTTCCCTTCGCGGGAGAGCACGAGTTCGCTTCCGCGCTGCCGGATCGTGACGTCTGCAAGCGTGGCGGGATCGAAGAGAAACGGCCGGTGGTCGCGCAGACGTTCGAAGCCGCGGTCCAGAATCTGCCGCACGCTGGGCTTCAGGGTGCCTGGGGCCGAGCAGACGTAAATGTAGTCCTTTTGGCCCTTCTCCCCAGGGTGCACGAAGAATGTTTCGGCGAATTGTCCGCTCTTCTCCTCGATCCGGTGCAGGGCGGTCCGGCGGCCGAGGCGGTAGTCAGCGACCCGGTTGCCTCGGTGGTCGGTAAGAGTTAGCCGGAAGTGCCCGGGATGAGTTGCGGTCTCGTGCATGCCGGTCACTTCGAGGGAGGTATCCTTGCGGCGCACGACGTCCTCGATCCGAAGGTGCCGGGAAAAGTAGACGATGCGCTGCAGGTCCCGAAAATCGGCGCGATCGTAGAGCGCGCCGACCTGGTACATGATCCAGGCCCCGTTTTGTTTTTTGAACTCCACCGCCTCGCCGGTGAAATTCGAAATTGTGGCGGTGTGAATCGCCTTGGGATCGAAGACATAGAGTTCCTCCCCCATGGGGCGCGCCGGGGCGCCGAAGACCGTTCGCAGGTCGTCCTGCGCGAGCTGGATGCCCGCCAGCGTACAGACCAGGATCGTGATGACGGCCAGGACGGCGGTAAAGGTCTTGGACTGCATGCCGGCGAAAAAATTGATCAGACCCGCCGCGCGTTCCAAACGAGCAGCGCGAGCAAAAGGAAGGCTCCTGGGATGATAAAGAGGTTCAGCTTGTTCGCGAAGGAAATCTGCGAGGAGACCAGGTTCAGCTTGAAGTTTTGGACCGGGCGCGGACCGATTCCGATGAGTTCCTCGCGTCCGATCAGCCAGTTGGAGGAATTCCGGAGGAAATCGATGTGCTCCTTGTGTCGCTCGCGGGGCCGAAGAAAATTCGTGTTGGAGAGCACGATCATGCGGGCGGTCTGTCCCGCCGTGGCATCGCTGCGCTCGTTGCCCCGCGAGACGGAGGCGCCGAGGAAATACGGAGGAGGGGTGCCCATGGAGCCGTCCAACGGCTCGGCCTGGTAGTTGTCGAGGGCCTCGATGAGGGGGAAGGGCTCGATGCGGCGGAGATCGAGATCTTCGGCATGCTCGCGGATTTCGAGACTGCAACTCGCACCTTCGAAGAGAGTGGAGGCGTTAGCGAGATCGCCCACGGCCGGAGCATTCGTGAAGGTGGCCGCCACATCGTAAATCCGCTGGCCCCGCTGCAGGGTGAAGATGCGGTTGGCGCGCGGCGTGATTCCGTGGTCGCGCAGAAAGGCGCGGAGCTGCGGGGGTTGTTCGCGCATGGAGGGATCGAGAACCACCAGGACCGCGGCGCGGGGCCGGTTCCAGTAGCGCCGGAAGGCGGCCAGCTCCCGTTCGTCGAGGTCGTAGCGGGGAGCCACGAGGGCCACGCCGGCGGCGTCATCGGGGATCTTCTCCAACCCGGAGATCTGGATCGGAACGAGATTGATGTTCAGTCCCTCGAATGTCCGGCTGAGAAATTCCCACGGGGCGTCCTCCTCGGCACCGGACACCTGGCTTTTGTCGGCGAGAAAGTAAAAGCGGCGCGGCTTGCCTTCCAGGGCGCGGCGAAGGCCCGAGGTCAGTTGGTCCTCGTCCTGGTAACCGAGCAGCCGCCGCTCTCGCCGGTCCATTCCCATCACCAGCATGTCTTCCACCGTCACGTACTGGATGTGCGACTTTCGAAGCGCTTCCACTTGACTGGCCTGTTCCTCCGCGCCGTCGGCACTATCGGAAACGGCGGGAAGACGCGGGACCGCATCGATGATGACCACGTCTTCTACAAACACGGATTGATAGTTGTCAGCGATTTCGAGGGCGGCATCGGCATCGCGGATCGGATCGATGAACTGGGCGCTCACCCTCCCACCGGCGAGGTGTTCATATTCCTCCAGCATGGCCCGCAGACGCACGTAGTGAATCGAAGTTCTCCGCATCACGGCGATGAATTTCACCGGAATGTCGCGCTCCCTGACGAGGCTGGACCGCAGAAGATTCTTGGTCTGGCTGGAGAGGGTGAACTGATTGCTGCGGCTCAGGTCCCAGGCCCGGTGGTGGGTGCCGGCGAGGTAGTTCACCGAAATCAACAGGAGGGCTGCCGACACGAGCTGGATGACGACGAGGGTCCCGGTCGATCTCCGCTGCACCGACTCCGTTGCTCTCGTCTCCTCCGGTATTTCTTCCTCGGCCATGGCTCAGTTTCTCCAGCGGCGGTAGTTGATGACTTGGATGGTCAGGAACAGCACGAACGCCGCCGCGGTGAGGTAGTAGACAATGGGACGGGTATCGATCAGTCCCTTCGTAAACTGCCGGAGGTGCTCGTTGGAGGCCAGGTAGCGAAAGAGGGGGGCGGCCGGGAACCGGTCGCTGTAAATGAGGGTCACGTAGCCGAGGAAGTAGTGGATGATGAGGAGGCCGACCGTCACGACTCCGGCGATGATCTGGCTGGAGGTCATCGAGGAGGCGAGGCAACCGACCGCGATGAAGAGACTTCCCATCAGGAAGACCAGGAAGAAGGCTCCGAAGAGGGAACCGGCACTGAAGGGAGCCGGAACGTTGGTGAGGATCGAAAAGAGCTGGAACTGCACCAGGGCGGGAATCCAGAGAATGAGGTAAAAGGCGAGCGTGGCGCCGTATTTTCCCAGCACCAGCTGCCAAGTCCGCAGCGGGGCGGTGAGCAGGGTCTCGAGAGTGCCGGACCGCTCTTCTTCCGCGAAAAGCCGCATCGTGATGAGCGGGAAAATGAACAGGAAGTAGAACCAGAAGTGGGGCATGTGA
>Ga0310121_10001188_pt1 | contig 27221 bp, 26 predicted proteins | sample CB27_Tmax_986_MG_FD_203504 | JGI IMG/M metagenome (GOLD analysis project Ga0310121, IMG submission 203504) | Marine microbial communities from Western Arctic Ocean, Canada - CB27_Tmax_986 | ecosystem: Environmental > Aquatic > Marine > Oceanic | place: Canada: Western Arctic Ocean | collected... | reverse complement strand
TCACCGGCAGCGAGCCAGTCGGCTTCGACCACCTGGGCGAAGGTCTTCGGGAAACGAGCAAACACGAAGTTCACTGGCTATCCCGCACCGAGGGAGATCACGACGGCGTTGAAATCGAACTCGATGGCACGGACGGGGTGTTGCTGGAATTTCGGAGCGAACCGGCCATGTTCCAAACCGATGTGAATGAGATCGGCGCGGACGGCTGGCGTTATGACGCCGGCGGTGAAGACCGGGGGGTGAGCATCAGTTGGGTTGATCCGGCCGAGGACGACACCGCGGTGGACTTTGACTTCACGGTCCCCGCGGCCGAAGTCAGGCCGGGGGCCTATTTTCTGCGGGTCATGCAGAAGGACTGCGAATTGGCCTGGACAAGCCCCTACTACGTCGACTTGTAGGAACGCGCCGCCGATGGGTCGCGACCCGATCTACCGATCGCTTCGGCGCACCAGCCAGTCGATCCCGGTGCCGAACAGCAGGACGAACACGTAAAACCACGCCATTCCCGGGGTGACCAGCAGGGACGCGGCGATCATCACCAGGCACCCGATTTGACCGGCCCGCACGACTCCGTCGGAATCGGCCAATTGCTCCCTTAACGACTGGGGACGTTCGGCGAGAAGGACCGCCGCACGCTGGGATCCATCGGCGATTCGCGGACCCATGAAACTCCGCACCAGCCATAGCAACTTCTCAATCTTCGGGGCATCATCCACCACGGTCCCGATGGCCAGCGGCGCCGCCCCTTCGACAACCAGGTGAACCGTCCACATGGTCTCTCCGCCGAATTGCCGGTAGCGATGGCGGCTTACGACCGGAACGGCCTCAATTTCGGCGAACGAGTAGTCCTTGCTGAAGTAAGTCATCAGGCCGAGAAAGCGACGACGTTGAACCGTAACGCACCGAAAATCACGCTCGACGGTTACCTTCACACTCTCCTGCCAGAGCACCCAACACAGCCACGCAACCAGCACCACAAGCATGAGATATCCGACCATCCCCACCCTCGACACCTGCGCGGTCCCGAACGCCAGTAGGGCCATGGCCACCAGGAACTGGACGCGATGACCCTGCATTCCTCTCAGCAGGAATAGTCTTGAAGGTGTTTCGACCCAAAAACTCAAACGGTCACGCTGCCTTCGGACGGCCGCCGGGCGGTCCGGTTCCTCCATTGATGCCCCGCGCCCGGACCATCACGACGGACCGTGGCGAGGCTCCAAACGTCACATTAATCCCGCTACATCCATCAGCACCAGACATGGTGTCAGAATACGCAGGTGGAATGAGGATTTTCCTGAGCGGAGCGAAGTTATGGGCCTGGGTAAGGACACCGGCATTACGTGGCTCGGGCATTCCACTTTCCAGATTGATACGCCCGGGGGCAAGTCTCTGCTGATCGATCCGTTCCTTGAGAAAAACCCCCGCTGCCCGGAGGGTCTCCGACGGCCGTCCGGAATAGATGCGATCTTTTTGACTCATGGCCACTTTGACCACGTGGCGGACGCGCCGGCGGTCGCGGTCACCAACGCGGCGCCGGTGGTCTGCATGTTTGATCTGGCGGGCTGGCTGGAAAGTCGGGGCGTCAAAGAGATCGTCGGCTTCAACCTCGGGGGGACGGTTGAAGTGGCCGGGGTGCGCGCGTCGATGGTGGAAGCGCGCCACTCTTCGTCGTTGCCGGGGGAGGAGGGCATCGTGTACGGAGGGCTGGCGATCGGTTACGTACTGGAACTCGAAAACGGATTCAAGATTTACGTGGCCGGAGATACCAGCCTTTTCATGGACATGGCGATGATCGGCGAACTTTATGAGCCCGAGTTGGGCATCCTCCCGATTGGCGGTCACTTCACCATGAACGGTGCTCATGCCGTCCGGGCATGCCGGCTCCTGGGGCTCAAGCACGTCATCCCCTGCCATTTCGGCACGTTTCCCCTGCTGGCGCCGGACGCGCACGCGCTCACGGAGGCGGCGGCGGACATCCCCGACCTGGAAGTGCACGTCCTGGAACCCGGCGAGACGCTCCGGTAGGCGTCGGGGCGGACCCGGCGAAAGGACCGCGAACCAAAAATGAGTGTAAAAGCGAAACTCCTGATCTCGTACGGGGCGATGACGGGCCTGGTCATGGCGATGGCTGGCATCACCGCGTTTGTCAGCTATCTCCACACTCAGCACGATCCCGGAGTCGGCTCAGTCTGGCTGATTCTGGCTCTTGTGATGGCGGTCACGGGCGTCGTCGCCGGGTCCGGATTCGTATACGTCGCGAACCGAGATATAACCCGAAATACAGGTGAAATCGCCCGAGTGGCCTGCGCCGTGGAAGTCGGAGACCTGGATTAAATTCCACGCATAAGAACCGGGGACGAGTTCGCCGATCTGGGTCAGGCGATTCGGGGGATGACCGCTTATCTGCAGGAATTGGCAGATTACGCGCAAGAAGTCGCCGCCGGTCACCTCGATGCGAGGGTCACGCCGCGCTCCGACCGGGACGTATTGGGCATGGCGTTGCACGACATGGCGGGCAATTTGCGCGAGCTCGTGGATCGGGCCTCGGAAGTCGAGTCGCTGCGACGCCTGGACGAATCTCGGCAGGAGTTACTGAACAACGTCTCCCACAATCTCCGCACGCCGCTGGGCATAATCAAAGGCGCGGTATCGTCAATCCTCGAGGCGGATCGCCACCGACGCAGGCCTGCTCAAGAGCTGAACCTTCCCCCATGGTCGCAATCTCGTTGACAACCATCTCTCCCCCCCGCAGAATTGCCGCCACGCCTTGTGTTTCCGGGGTTCAGTATTGCTCTGCGGCGACCGAAGGTTGTGGAAAGTCGATAAAGGCTTTGACGGGGAGCAGTAAGCAGCCCTCCCGTTCAGGAGCGAGTCGGGGACCGTGCGAGCCCGACGAACGGAACTGCCGAAGTCGCCCTTGAGCCGTTCTCTCGAAGCCCCCAGGGGTGGTGCTAGGGAGAGCCGGCCGCCCGCCGTGATCGGGCAATGAAGTGGGCGATTTATAACCGCCAAACGGGGTGGTACCGCGGCCGAGGCCGTCCCCGTGAGGGCGGTTTTTTGTGTTTTAGACGGCGAAAAGAGAAGGATTCTTGAACGAGAGCAGGCTGAACTCGAGGACGGGAAATCGGTCTTGCCAGCCGGTTGCCGCCGCGGGTTCCCGCGAACCGGGATGGCCGCTAGTCGCGGTACCCGGCGGAGACGCGACCCGCGTCTCCGATTAGCCCCGGATTCTCCCCACCGGCCGACCGGCCGGACCATCTCTGAACAGCGAAATACAAGATCATGAGTGACAAGAAACAGCGCAGCGGCGGGCAGATCATCTGCGACGCGATGCTTTCCGAAGGCACCGGAGCCATCTTCGGCATGCCCGGCGGGGCGAGCCTGCCCTTCTACGACGCCCTGTATCAAAACCCGCAGATTAAGCACTATTCCATGCGTCATGAGCAGGGCGCCGGCTATGCCGCCGACGGCTACGCCCGGGCAATGAACCGGGTCGGCGTCTGCACGGCCACCTCAGGCCCCGGCGCCACGAACCTAGTCACCAGCATGGCCAGCGCGATGATGGACTCCGTCCCGGTGGTCTTCATCACCGGCCAGGTGGCGACCGATTCCATCGGCTCGGACGCCTTCCAGGAGACCGACATCACCGGGGTTTCGATCCCGGTGACCAAGCAGAACTACCTGGTCAAGGATGTGAACGAGCTGCCCCAGATCGTCGCCGAGGCCTTTTACTTGGCCCGCAGCGGCCGTCCGGGCCCGGTGCATATAGACGTGCCGAAGGACGTGCTGCTCGCCACGACGGACATCGAGACGCCCACCGATGTCAAGATTCCCGGCTACCGCCCGGCGGGAACCGGGCACAAGGGCATGATCCGCCGGGCGGCGGAGGCGATTAACAAATCCGAGAAACCGGTCATCCTGGCCGGTCACGGCATCGCCATCTCGGAAGCGTTCGAGGAACTCAGAGAGCTGGCCGAGAAGGCGAAAATTCCGGTCATCACGACCCTGCACGGGGTGGGCAATTTCCCTGAGACGCACGAACTTTCCTTCGGGATGCTGGGCATGCACGGCATGTACTACGCCAATCTGGCGGTGCACAACTGCGACCTGATAATCGCCCTGGGGATGCGCTTCGACGACCGCGTCACCGGGCGGATCAAGGACTTCGCCCCGAACGCCAGCATTGTCCACATCGACATCGATCCGGCTGAGATTGAGAAGGTGGTGCCAACGGCGGTGCCAATAGTGGGTGACGTGAAGGCCACGCTGGAGGTGCTGAACCCGATGGTCGAGGCGGCGGAGCACGGGCCGTGGCTGGAGCAGCTGCGGGCGCTCAAGTCGGACCATCCCTCGCATGAGATCCGGGAATCGAAAATCCTGCTGCCGCAGAGGGTGATCCGGTCGATCTACGATGCCACCAGTGGCGACGCGAAGGTCGTTGCCGACGTGGGCCAGAACCAGATGTGGGCTTCCCAGCATTTCTTTTACGACAAGCCCCTCAGTTTCTTCTCGGCCGGCGGGCTAGGCGGGATGGGCTATTCCCTCCCGGCGGCCATCGGCGTGCAGATCGCCAAACCGGATGACACGGTGTGGTCGGTAACGGGCGACGGCGGCCTGCAGATCAATATCCAGGAGCTGGCTATGCTGGCCGAGTACAACCTGCCGGTGAAGATCGCCGTCATCAACAACGGCCATCTGGGCATGATCCGCCAGTGGCAAAATCGTTTTTATGACGGCCACCTGATGGGTGCGAAAATGCACAATCCCGACTTCGCGGTGGTAGCGGAGGCGTTCGGCGTGCGCGGCATCAGCGCCGATTCTGAAGAGAGCGCCAATAAAGCCATCGCCGACGCCATGAACCACGACGGCCCGGTGCTGATCGACTTCGTGGTCTCACCGGACGAGGACGTGTTCCCGATGGTCGAACCGGGCGCCAGCCTGGCCGAAACGGTGGAGGGATAGCCATGGCCGCTCCCGAATACAGCACTCTGGTCGCTCTGGTTCAAGATCATCCCGGCGTATTGACCAAGGCCGCCATGCTGTTCCGCCGCCGCGGTTACAACATCGCCAGCCTGAACGTCGGCCACTCGGAGGTTCCGGGTATCTCCCGGATGACGATTGTGGTGGAAGGTCGCGGACCGCACATAAAGCAGTGCGAAAAGCAGCTCTACAAGCTGGTCGAGGTCCTCAAGGTCCTGGACCTGACGGAAGTGCCTCGGGTCGATAAAGAAGTCGCCCTGGTCCGGGTCTCCGCCCGCAGCGCCAAGCGCGCTGAGGTGGCGGGTATCTCCCGCGCCTTCGACGCCGAGATCGTCGATGTGGCCCGGGATTCGGTGATGGTCGAAATCACCGCTTCGCCTTACACTATCGACCGCTTCCTGGAAGTCGCTGGCGATTTCGGCGTACTGGAACTTACGCGCACCGGGGTGGTCTCGATGACCCGGGGAGGAAACGGCAAGACGTAGCCGCTAGAATCGGCGGCACCGCACGAGGACGGGGCCCGGATGGTTAAGGTTTATTACGACGCGGATGCGGACTCTCGCGAGCTGGAAGGCAAGAAAGTGGCCGTCATCGGCTACGGCAGCCAGGGGCACGCGCACGCCCTGAACCTGAAGGACAGCGGCGTTGATGTCGTGGTCGGCCTACGCGAGGGAAGCAGCTCCTGGGCGCGCGCCGAGAGCTCCGACCTGCTGGTATTGCCCACCGCCGAGGCGGTGGGCAGCGCCGACCTCTCGATGGTGGTCGTCCCGGATCAGAACGCTCCCGAAGCCTACGAAAAGGACATCGCCCCGAACCTGCAGGCCGGCAACATGATCCTCTTTGCCCACGGATTCAACATCCACTACGGCCAGATCGTGCCGCCGGACGACGTGGACGTCGCCATGGTCGCGCCCAAGGGACCCGGCCACATCGTCCGCGACCAGTTCGAGGAAGGGGTCGGCGTGCCGGCTCTGTTCGCGATTCACCAGGACGCCACCGGCCGAGCCCGGGAGCTGGCGCTGGCCTACGCCCACGGGCTCGGCGCCACGAAGGCCGGCATCCTGGAAACCACGTTCCAGGAAGAAACCGAGACCGATCTCTTCGGCGAGCAGGCCGTCCTCTGCGGAGGCACGACCGCCCTGGTCAAGGCCGGATTCGAAATCCTGGTCGAGGCCGGCTACCAGCCGGAACTGGCTTATTTCGAATGCCTGCATGAACTCAAGCTCATCGTCGACCTGATGTACCAGGGCGGGATCGATTACATGCGCTATTCCATCAGCGACACCGCCGAGTACGGAGACCTAGTCTCGGGTCCGAGAGTGATAGGTGAGGAGTCGCGCCGGGCGATGAAGGAGATTCTGGCGGAAATCCAGGACGGCACTTTCGCCCGCAACTGGATTCTGGAAAACCAGGCCGGTAGACCCGCCTACAACGCCCTGCGCAACAAGGACAAAACGCACAAAATCGAGATTGTCGGCCAAAAACTGCGTGATATGATGCCGCACCTCAAAGGCCGTCGGGAGTAGCGAACCGGTCCTGATGAACACTTCGATTGATCTCACCTCAGCACAGCGCCTCGCGCTTGCCCGCCCCTTCGCCCGATCGCGGCGCAGAAGGGGTATCTAGGGGTAATTCTCCGCGCTGCCAATCTTTTACCGGCAGCCACCGATCAATCCGAAGGACCGACAATTGAGAACCATACGCATATTCGACACCACGTTGCGCGACGGCGAGCAGGCTGCCGGCGGCGCGTTGACGCTGGAAGAAAAGATCGAGATCGGCCGCCAGCTGCAAAAACTTGGCGTGACCGTGATCGAGGCCGGTTTTCCCTCCACCTCCCCGGGTGATTTCGAAGCCGTGCAGTACATGTCGCGGGAGTTTCGCGACGTGGAAATCGCGGCGCTCTCGGGATTTAAGGAAGAGCAGCTTTCCCGGACCTGGGAAGCGCTGAAAGACGCCGAGCGACCGCTCTTGCACACGGTGATCTCCACCTCGGACATTCACCTGGCGCAGCAGCTCCACATCACTCGCGCGGAACTGGTCGAGCTCACCGAACACACAGTCAAATTCGCGCGCAACCTGGCGCCGCACGTCGAGTTCTCGACCATGGACGCCACCCGCAGCGACCGTGACTTCGTGGTGGAGGTGTTGACCACGGCGATCAAAGCCGGGGCGACTATCGTCAACATCCCGGACACCGTCGGCTACTCGATGCCCGACGAATTCGGCGACCTGGTCACGTATTGCATGGAGAACGTCCCCGGCATCGAGGATGTCATCGTCTCGGTCCACTGTCACGATGACCTGGGCCACGCCGCGGCCAACTCGTTAACGGGTGTGACGCGTGGGGTCTCGCAGGTCGAGTGCACCATTAACGGGGTCGGCGAGCGCGCCGGCAACGCCTCGCTGGAGGAGATCGTCATGGCGCTGCGCACGCGCCGGGATTTCTACCATGCCGATACGACCATTAACGCCCCCGAGTTATTGCGCACCAGCCGGATGGTCAGCGCGCATATGGGCATGTTGGTGCCGCCGAACAAGGCGATCGTGGGTGGCAACGCGTTCGCCCATTCGTCGGGACTGCACCAGGACGGCATGCTGAAGGAGCGCACGACCTACGAGATCATGCGACCCGAAGATGTGGGCCAGGGCGGCAGCAAGATCGTGCTCGGCAAAACATCCGGCCGCCACGCGGTCCGTAACCATCTCAAGGAGATGGGCGCCGAGATCGAGGACGACGCTGTGTTCGAGGAGATATTCCAATCCTTTAAGCGAATCGCCGACCGGAAGAAGGAAATTACCGACCGCGATCTCGAGGCTATTCTGGAAGACCGCGCGCACCGGGCATTTCATCAGACCTACGAGCTGGAGCTGGTGCAGGTGACCTGCGGCACCGGCGGCATCCCAACGGCCACGGTCCGCCTTAAGACCGACGACGGCAAGGTGCTGGAGGACGCCGCTCTGGGCGACGGGCCGGTGCATGCGGTCTATCGGGCGATCAACCGGATCGTGGACGTTCCCAACGTGCTGACCGAATTCACCGTCTATTCGGTGACGGAGGGCATCGACGCACTCGGCGGGGTGACGATCAAGATCGAGTCCCGGGGCCGAGCCTTCACCGGGCACGGCTCCGACACCGACATCATCGTGGCCAGCGCCCACGCCTACATGAACGCATTGAACCGGCTGTTGGACGCGCTTGGCAGCGGGGAGCCGGCCGAGGCCGAGACCGCGAGCGTCTAGTCGCCATCGCGACGCCGATTATGCGATCCTTTGGTTCAACACGGCTCGAAAGGTAACGAGATGAGACAAACGCTGCTGGACAAAATCTGGGCCGCCCACGCGGTCCGTGAACTCGCGTCCGGCCAGACGCAGCTCTTTATCGGACTGCACCTGGTGCATGAGGTCACCAGCCCGCAGGCGTTTCGAATGCTGCGCGAGCGTGGCCTGAGCGTCCGCTATCCCGGCCGCACGTTCGCCACGGTCGATCACATCATCCCCACCGACGGCTCCGAACGCCCTCTGCTGGACGATATGGCCGAGCGGATGTTCGTGGAGATCGAGCGAAACGTCGGCGAGGGCGGAATCAAGTTCTTCGACGAGGCCAGTGGACAGCAGGGGATCGTGCACGTCATCGGGCCGGAGCTGGGTCTGACGCAGCCGGGGATGACCATCGCCTGTGGCGACAGCCACACCAGCACCCACGGGGCGCTGGGAGCGGTCGCCTTCGGGGTGGGCACTTCGCAGGTGCGCGATGTGCTGGCCACCCAGTGCATGGCGGTCGAGAAGCCAAAAGTCCGCCGCATCGAGATCACCGGCAGCCTGGGCCGTGGGGTTTATCCCAAAGACGTGATTCTGAGCATCATCGGGCTGCTCGGGGTCCACGGCGGGATCGGCTACGCCTACGAATACGGCGGAGAAGTGATCGACGAAATGTCGATGGAGGGACGCCTCACGGTTTGCAACATGTCCATCGAGGCCGGCGCCCGAATCGGTTACATAAATCCCGATCAGTCGACCTACGATTTCGTACGAGGCCGCCCCTACGCGCCCGCCGGCGATGCCTTCGGTCGGGCGGTCGATTGGTGGAGTGGGCAGGCCAGCGATTCCGACGCGGACTACGATGACGTGGTCACGATGGATGGTGCGGCCATCGAACCGATGGTCACCTGGGGGATCAACCCGGGCCATGTCGTGGGGGTCAATCAGAACGTCCCCGACCCGGCCTCGCTCGACGGGGCCGCCGGCGAAGCGGTGGCCGAGGCGCTGGAGTTCATGCAACTGGAACCCGGCGCGGCCATAGCCGGGCGGCCGATAGACGTGGCGTTCATAGGCTCGTGCACCAACGGTCGGATATCCGATCTGCAGGAGGCGGCGGCCATCGTCAGGGGCCGTAAGGTGGCCGCCGGGGTCAAGGCGCTGGCGGTTCCCGGCTCCCAGCTGGTTCGTGATCGGGCCGAAGAGTTGGGCCTCGACCAGATCTTTCTGGACGCCGGTTTCGAGTGGCGTGGTTCCGGCTGTTCCATGTGCCTGGCCATGAACTCAGACAAGCTCGTCGGCGACCAACTGTCCGCCTCGTCCAGCAACCGAAATTTCAAGGGCCGCCAGGGCAGCCCGACCGGGCGCACGCTGCTGATGAGCCCGGCGATGGTCGCAGCCGCGGCAGTGGCCGGTGAAGTCACCGATGTCCGCACTCTTCTTTAGATCCGCAGGAGCGTAACCATGACCGATTCCGCCATCACCCGCGTCGCCGGCCGGGGCCTACCCCTGCGCGGCAACGACATCGACACCGACCGAATCATCCCGGCTCGCTATCTCCGCGCCGTCACTTTCGATGGCCTGGGAGAGCACGCCTTCGAGGACGATCGCGAACAGGCCAACGGCGCGCACCCCTTCGACGACCCGCGCTTCGCCGGGGCCGCCATCCTGGTGGTCAATAACAACTTTGGCTCCGGATCGTCGCGTGAACATGCCCCGCAGGCGCTGATGCGGTGGGGCGTTCGCGCTCTGATCGGACAGAGCTTCGGCGAGATCTTCTTCGGCAACAGCCTGACGCTGGGCATCCCTTGTGTCGTCCTGGCTGAGTCCGAGATCGTGCAGTTACAGGATGCGGTCGCGGCTGAGCCGACCGCTGAGATCACGATCGATCTTGAGGAACGCGCCGTGACCCTGGGCGACCTGAGCTTCTCGCTGCAAATTCCAGACCCGGTGCGCGACAGCCTGCTGAGCGGCCGCTGGGACGCGCTGGGTGAACTGCTCGGAGCGCCGGACGAAACCGCCGCGGTGCACGACCGGCTCCCCTACGTGAGCGGCTTCTCCGGGTAGACTGTCGCTTCCGGCTCGCCGCGGCGGGACGCGCTGGCGTTTACCGCGTCGTTCATAGTTGCACTAGTCGCTCGCTCAGGAACACCCCTCCATGTACAACATCGCTGTAATCTCGGGTGACGGCACCGGGCCCGAGGTAATCGTCGAGGCCTTGAAGGTGCTGGACGCCACGGGCGTCCCCTATCAGACCACCGAGTTTGGCTGGGGTGGTGAGCACTACCTCAAAACCGGCGAGACCCTGCCCGACGGCGCGGTGGACGAACTGCGCGAGTTCGACTCCATTTTGCTCGGCGCTATCGGTCATCCCGACGTGGCCCCCGGGATTTTGGAGAAGGGCATCCTGCTGCACGCCCGCTTCCGGCTGGACCAGTACATCAACTTGCGGCCGGTGAAGCTCTACCCCAACGTCGAGACTCCGCTGCGTGACAAGGTCCCCGAGGACATCGATTTCGTCGTGGTCCGCGAGAACACCGAGGGCATGTACGCGGGCATGGGGGGCATACTCTACGAGGGCACCCCGCAGGAGGTATCGACCCAGGTCAACCAGACGACCTACTTCGGCGCGGCCCGGGCGGTCCGCTACGCCTTCGAGCTGACCCGCGAGCGCGACCGCGAGAAGCTGCTGCACCTGGTGTTCAAGACCAACGTCCTGACGTTCGCTGGGGCCACCTGGTGGAGGGCCTTCAACGAGATCGGCGAGGAGTACCCGGACATCAAGCGGGAATACATGCACGTCGACGCCGCCTGCATGTGGTTCGTCAAAAACCCGGAATGGTTCGACGTGCTGGTCACCGACAACCTGTTTGGCGACATCATCACCGACCTGGGGGCGATGATCCAGGGCGGCATGGGCATAGCCGCCGGCGGGAACATAAACCCGGAGGGTGTCTCCATGTTCGAGCCCATCGGCGGCTCGGCGCCTAAGTACACGGGGCAGAATGTCATCAACCCACTAGCGGCCATCAACGCCGTACAGATGCTGCTGGCCCACCTGGACGAGACGGACGCCGCCGACCGGGTCGAGAATGCGGTTATCAAAGCGCTGGAGAGCGGCCGGATCAAATCGATGAGCGCCGGGCGGATGGGTATGTCGACCACGGAAGTCGGAGACTTTGTCGCCGGCCTTGTCTGAGGAGACCCCCAAGGGGGTCGATCGTGGCTGAGTTTCACGTCCTCTACACCCCCGGCGACGGCATCGGGCCGGAGATCGTGACCCAGGGCCGCCGCGTCCTGGAGGCGGTTGGCGAGCGCTTCGGCCACGAATTCACCGCCGAGCACGCCCTCATCGGCGCCGGCGCCGTGGAGAAGTACGGTATTGAAATAACCGATGAAGTCATCGATAGTGCCCGCACCGCCGACGCCATCTTGCTGGGCGCCTGCGGCATCGCCGGCGGCGAGCCGGTCAAGGGCCGCCACCCGGAGCGCGCGGTGCTGACGCTGCGGCAGGAACTCGGGCTCTGGGCCAACCTGCGCCCGATGAAAGTCATCGAACACCTCATCGACGCCTCGCCGGTGAAGCCGGAAGTCCTGCGCGGGGTGGACATGCTGGTGCTGCGGGAGCTCACTGGCGGCATCTATTTCGGTGAGCCTCGCGGCCCCTACGAAGTGGACGGCCAACCGGCCGCCCGGGACACGATGGTGTACTCGGAGCCGGAAGTCAGGCGGGTCGTGACCCGCGCCTTCGAGCTCGCGGCCGGCCGCCATATGCGAGTGACGTCGGTGGACAAGGCCAACGTCCTGGAGAGCTCGGCCCTATGGCGCGACGTCGCCGAAGACGTGGCCGGGGGGTTCCCGGATATCAAGTTCGAGAGCATACTTGTCGATGCTTTCGCTATGAGGCTCGTGCTAACACCCCGGGATTTTGACGTGGTCGTCACCGGCAACCTGTTCGGAGACATAATCAGCGATGAGATGGCGGTACTGGCCGCTTCGCTGGGAGTATTACCTTCGGCCAGCCTGGGCGAAGGCTCGGCCGGTCTCTACGAACCGATTCACGGGGCCGCCCCCGACATCGCCGGCCGCGACATCGCCAATCCGATCGCCACGATCCTCAGCGCCGCCATGATGTTGCGGTATTCGTTTGAACTCGAAGAAGAAGCCCGGACCGTCGAGGCCGCTGTCGACGCCGTCCTGGCCTGCGGGGTACGCACTCCGGACATCCAGGAGGATGAGTTGCCCAGTGTCGGCACGGCCGGCATGGGCGACGCGATTATTGCGGAGATCACCTCCCACTAGCCCTTCCCGCGCGAGCGGACTAGGGCCGATCCCGCGAACGTAATCCCATCCTCCAGAAAGTCAGCCCTCAAATGAGCAAAGTATTTCTCCTTGACACCACCCTGCGCGATGGCGCTCAGGGCGAAGGCGTGTCCTTCTCCGCCTCCGACAAGCTGAAGATCGCCCGCCGCCTTGACGACTTCGGCATCGACTACATCGAGGGCGGCTTCGCCGGGGCCAACCCGAAGGACCAGGAGTTTTTCCGCCAGGCCGGGGCCATGACCTGGGGACACGCCCGGATTACCGCCTTCGGCGCCACTCGCTATAAGAACGTGCGCTGCGAGGACGACGCCGGCATCCAGGCGTTGGTGGCCACGGGGACGCCGGCGATGGCGATCGTGGCCAAATTCTCCAAGGTTCAGGTCACGCGCATCCTCGAAACCGATCTGGACGAGGGGCTGGCGATGATCGGGGACACGGTCGCCTACCTGAAATCGCAGGGCGTCGAGGTGATCGTGGACGCCGAGCATTTCTTCGACGGCTTCAAGGCGAACCGTGAGTTCACCCTGGCCTGCGTCGACGCCGCGGAAAAGGCCGGAGCGGACTGGATCGCCCTCTGCGACACAAATGGTGGCTCGCTGGTGGACGAACTGCACGACATCACCGCCGAGGTGGTGAAGCGCACGAGCTGCGCCGTGGGCATCCACACGCACGACGACGCCGACCTGGCTGCGGCCGGCACCCTGGCCGGGGTCGCGGCCGGGGCCACTCAAGTCCACGGCACGATCAACGGACTGGGCGAACGCTGCGGCAACGCCAACCTCTGCACGGTCGTACCGAACCTGCAACTCAAGCTGGGCTACGAGTGCGTGTCCGACGAGCAACTGGCGCACCTGACCGAGTTGTCGCACTTCGTCTACGAGGCCGCCAATCTGTCGACGCGGACTCAGACGGCCTACGTGGGCCATAGCGCGTTCGCCCACAAGGCCGGCTATCACGCCAGCGCCACGGCCAAATACGACCAGGCCTACCAGCACGTAGACCCGGCCACCGTGGGCAACCGGCAGCGCATTCTGGTTTCGGAGCTCGCCGGCACCGCAAGCGTGGCCGTTCGCGCGGCCCAGCTGGGCATCGCGCAAACCCGGGAGGGCGCCGCCGCCACCGCTTCCACCCTGAAGCTACTGGAAGCCGAAGGCTTCCAGTTCGAAGGCGCGGAGGCGTCGTTCGAGCTGATCCTGCGCCGCAAGGAAGAGGGCTATGTGGCCCCCTTTGAGCTGGTGGATTTCATGGCGTTCGCCGAAACCCGCGGCGGTCAATCAGCGCTGTCGGAGGCGATGGTCAAGATCCGCATCGGCGACGAGATCATCCACACCGCGGGAGAGGGCAACGGACCGGTCAGCGCGCTCGACCAGGCCTTCCGCAAGGCGCTGCGGCCGTCGTTCCCCAGCGTCGAGGCGGTGCGCCTGATCGACTACAAGGTGCGCATTCTCGACAGCGAGGCCGGAACCGAAGCCGGCACCCGGGTGCTCATCGTGTCGTCTGACGGCGAGTGCGAATGGAGCACTGTGGGCAGCTCGACGAACGTGGTCGAGGCCTCTTGGATCGCTCTGGCCGACGCCTACGAGTTCAGCCTATTGCCGCCCAACGGGATTGGCGACCACGACTGAGCGCCGGGCGGATCCAGGGCGATGGCGCTATCCGCCTGGGCGCTAGTTCCGCAGCGAGAAAAAGCGTCCCGGATTCTCGCGCAACAGGCGGTCGCGATCGGCCGCCCCGCACCCGGCCACCGCCAGCCGCCGCACGAAGTCGGTGAACAGGTAGGCGTACTCACGGCGGTCGGTGTGGGGTTCCCGGTCCACCATGTAACCACACACGTCCTGTGAGAGCAGCAGCCGGTCGCCGAAGCCGGCGTCCAGCACCCGCCGCACCAGTTTCACGAAGAAATCGTCGGTGAAGCGCTTGCTCCCGATCAGGTCGTACTCGATCCAGCCACCCCGCCGCAGGACTTCAAGGTGGAGGTCAAAATCGTCCTCCGCGTGAGCGTGGACCTGCAGGAACCGGCCCGGGTCCATCCCGGTCTCCTCCAGCTCGTCAAGGTACACCAGCGCGTTAGCTCCCACCGGGCAATGGACGGCGATCGGGGCGCTGGTCCGCTCGGAGGCGATGATGGCGGCGCGCAGCACCTTGCGCTCTTGCGGGGTGATGCCGGTGTCGGTGACCGCCAGCTTGATGAAGCCTGCTTTCCAGCCCCCGGCCCAACCCTCGGTGAGGGCGGCCTCCATCCAGTCGGCCAGCTCCTCCTGCTTGGCCCGGTGGGCCCAGTCCGGCTGCCAGTCGTCCTTGTAGAGCCCGGTGGCGACGACCAGGGCCAGCCCGGCGGCAGAGGTCGCCGCGTGCACGGCCTCCGGGTGATAGCCCACATAGGGCGGGGTGCATTCCACCAGCAGCCGGACCCCGGCGGCCGCGGCCCGTTCCAGTCTCGGGACAGTCGCCTCCTCGATCTCGGCAACCGTCGCCTGCCGCCCTCCTCCGTCACGCACTGAAATTAGATCGGTGTGGATGTGTTCGTGCGGCAGCACGTAGCCGGTGGCCGGCGGCTCGATGTCGCCGGCGGTGGTGCGAATTTTCAAGATGCCCAGCCTGGCGTGGTCGGCTCCCTATCCCGCTTCCTTAAGCCGCTCGATAATCGCCTGGAGTTTCGGAGCGGCTTCCGCCGCCGTACTCGCCCAGCAGCTCGCCCACATCCGTCTGGCAAGTCCGATTGAAGATACTGTGCCCCAGGGCCACCACCGTGGTGTTGTTGATTCCGTAAAAGATTCGAGCCTGGACGTTGACGTCCTCGAAGCGCGTATACACAGGCAACCGGTTGCCTGTGGGAGCATCGCGCTTGTCGCGCAAATCCGTGACGATCACGTTACCTTCCACCACCGAATTGCTCACCATGAAGGCTGAGAAGCGCACCTGGTCGTCCTCCAGTGCCTCCACCCGCGCCCTCACCTCCGCGTGCGCCAAAATCTCTTCAATCGGCGTCTGCGTTTTTACCAGGTCGACAAGCAGGTGGAAATAATCCTGGAACCGACCCAATCCCAATCTGGGATCGCAGGTATAACCGAGCTGCACCCAGCCTTCGGGCGCGGTCACGTCCTCCACGCTCAAATCGGCGGAGTCGATCCGGTCGACGAAGCCCAGCATCTCCTCGAAGGGCCGCAAGTCAGGCGAATCGTAATAGTCGTAGATCAATCGCGCCGCGGACGGCGCCACACCGTACTTACCTTTAAAATCACCCTGAACATCAACCCGGTCGGCCTCGGAGCCGTGGTGATCGAACCACATGCCGCAACCCTCTACGTAGGGCAGGTTCACGACGATGTCGTCAGCGGTGACCACCACCTCGCCTTCCTGCATGTCCCGGGGGTGAGCAAACCGGATGTCGGTCACGTCGTGCATGACGGTCAAAAAAACCGTGCAGGCAAGCCCGTCCAGATCGCCGCGGGTAATTACTCGCATTGCTATGTCTCCCACCCCTGATTTCTATTGAGAAATGTTTCCAGCACGCCCCGGCCGGGAGGACCGGGCACCGCCAAGTATAAAGGTGGTGCGTCCCGTACTTTCGCTCTAGCAGCGGAAGTACGTCGCCGACCAATCATGGGAGACTTGGAAGATCCTGCCTCCGGCAATTTCACACTACCAGTGGATGCAAGATGACTGAGGGCGCGCGATCGGGGAATCAGGAGAAACCGCCGGAGGCAGCTATTTCACGTGTGGAGGCAACATCCCCGGTGGCACACGCGAGATTTTCTCGCCCGGTTCGGGCGCTTTCAGCGAATGCCCGATCCCGCTGGGCATCGGCGGCATCGGCCGCGGCTGCCAGTGCAGGGTGCCTTCTTTGGTCATTTTGCGCTGAAGCAGGCGGATGCCTTCGATAAACGCCTCTGGCCGCGGCGGACAACCCGGGATGTGCACGTCCACCGGCACGATGCGATCGACCCCCTGCAAGGTCCCGTAGCTGCGGAATGGCCCGCCGGCGATGGTGCAAATTCCCATCGCGATCACATATTTGGGGTCGGGCATCTGGTCGTAGAGCCGCCGCACGACCGGGGCCATTTTGTTCGTGACGGTACCTGCGACGACCATCACGTCGGATTGCCGCGGAGACGCCCGCAGAATCACTCCGAAACGGTCCAGGTCGTACACCGGCCCCCAGGACGACATGTATTCGATCGCGCAGCATGCCAGCCCGAAGGTCATCGGCCAGATGGAGTTCGTGGCCCCCCAGGTCATCAACTTGTCGAGGGTGGTGGTCAGGATCCCTATGGCGCCGTTCTTCTCCCCCATCTCGATCAGCGGGGGACGCTTGTACTCCGCCTCGGGTGGCATCTCGCTCACCGGCTATTCGCTCCCTGTGGACCCCGACTCGTGGGACGTGGGTTCGTATCGTTCGGCCAAGCCTACCAACAGCGCTGGCCGCAGGCGAACCGGATTCAATAGACTTGCCCCGGAGAATTCATCTATTCGCCGGGCCGGCCTCCATCTTCCCCCGGCGCCAACGCCAACGCCAACGCCAACGCCAACGCAGGTCATCCGGGATAAGCCGGCTAGACGCAAATCCAACCCAGCAACGGAGTCACACAATGGACCAGCAGCGCCTAGACCAGGTCATGGCCGGCCTCCGCACCGTCGAAGACCCGGAACTGCACAAGGACCTGGTCACTCTGAATATGGCCCGTGACATTGAGATCGATGGGGGGAACGTGTCTCTCACGGTCGTTCTCACCACCCCCGCGTGCCCACTGAAGGACGAGATTGACCGACGCGTCCGCGCCGGGCTGGAGCACCTGGATTGGGTGGAGTCGGTTGAAATTAATATGACGGCCGAAGTCCGCCAGGGCGGTGGCAACGGCGACCTCATGGGCATCCCTGGCGTCAAAAACCTGGTGGCTGTAGCCAGCGGTAAAGGCGGCGTGGGAAAGTCGACCACGGCAGTGAATCTGGCCATCGCGCTCTCCTCGCAGGGTGCTGCGGTGGGCATCCTCGATGCCGACGTGTACGGCCCCAACATCCCAATGATGCTCGGCGCGGAGGGCAATCCGACCACCCGGGGCGGCAAGATATCCCCGGTGGAAGCCTACGGTCTGAAAATCATGTCGCTCGGTTTCATGCTCGAGGAAGGAGCGCCCGTCATCTGGCGGGGACCGATGATCGCCGGCGCGTTAAAGCAGCTGCTCAATGACGTAGACTGGGGCGAGCTGGATTACCTCATCATCGACATGCCGCCCGGCACCGGGGACGCGTCCCTCTCGATGGCGCAACTCGTGCCGCTGGCTGGCGCGCTGATTGTCTCCACCCCCCAGGCCGTGGCTCTACAGGACGTGGTGCGCAGCATCTCCATGTGGGAACGGCTGGACGTTCCAGTCCTGGGGCTCGTCGAAAACATGTCATATTTCCTGAACCCGTCGACCGGCGAGCGCATAGAGATCTTTGGGCACGGCGGCGCTCACGAAGCGGCCGACAACCTGGGAATCGAGTTTCTGGGTGAGATCCCACTCGACCAGAGCATATGCGTCGGCGGAGATAGCGGTAAGCCGGTCGCGGCGGATACCTCAAGTCCGCTGGCGGACACCTACGCGGAGATCGCCGGAAAGCTTGCCGCGACGATCAGCGTGAAGAACGAGGAGCGCGTCGAGCCTCTGCCGATGCTGTAGCCGGCCAGTCGGTGTCTGAGCCGCGACCCGGCGGAGCCGTCGGGATTCGTCCAGTAGGCGCTCCGCATATAGTCCTGCCCTCGCGCAAATGACGGATAACCGTCTAACTTCCAGGGGGAGGCACCGGTGGCTACCAGGAAATTCCTGCTCGCCGAAAACGAGATTCCAACCCGCTGGTACAACATCGCGGCCGACCTGCCCAGCCCGCCGCTGCCGCCGCTGCACCCGGGCACCCATCAGCCCATCGGCTCCGACGACCTGGCTCCGCTTTTACCCATGGGGCTCATCCTGCAGGAAGTCAGTCAGGACCGCTGGATCGACATCCCCGAGGAAGTCCTGGACATCTATCGACTATGGCGCCCGTCGCCGCTGCAGCGCGCCCACCGACTGGAAAAGGCCCTGGGCACACCGGCCCACATCTACTACAAGTACGAAGGGGTCAGCCCGGCTGGGAACCACTAACCCAACACGGCCATAGCCCAGGCGTACTACAACAAGGCGGAGGGCGTGAAACGCCTGGCCTCCGAGACCGGCGCCGGTCCACCGTGGCGACAGCCTCCGGCTGCATCTCCTTTGGCTGCTTCTCCCTGGGCTGATCCTTCCCTAGCACGAAAGCCGTATAGACCTCCGGCATCCTGTCGCCGGGAACCAGCAACGGCCGGTACTCCCGATCGGAGGTCGGCGGGGCGTCGATGGGTGGGTCCGCCGGCTCGCGAGCGCCCAGGTCGGCCAACTTACCGGTGAGATCGGCGGGAAGATCGGACCGGATCCGCACGGCGACCGCGCCGGCTGTCCGGGCGATAGTAAAGTCCGGGGCCGGATTACCGTGGCTATCGGCGTGCCAGCCGCCCGCCGGCGTCGTGCGCGAATAGCGTCGCCAGCTCGATCTCGAGCACAGCTTCCAGCGCCCGTCCCGGGCTTCCTTCTGACGGCGGTCCGCTGGTTACGGTGCCGACGACGGTGAGTCAGCGTCGCTCCGCGGGCTGACGAAGAGCTTGATTACTAGGAAGCCAACCACCAGCAGCACGACGAAACCCAACGCCAGGACGTCCAGATAGTCGTCGATGGCGGCCTGGATCGGCTCCCCGAAGATGGTGATGAGCAGCCCCACCAGGAAGAAGCGCCCGGCGCGTCCCACCAGCGAGGCCAGCATGAAGCGGCGGAAGTTGAGACGGAAGGCCCCCGCCCCGATGGCGAATATCTTGTACGGAATCGGCGTGAAGCCGGCGATGGCCACCGCCCAGACATCGCGCTTCTGGTACTGGCGCTCGACGAAAAGAATCTTGTCCTCGGAGAAGAATCGAGTCAGGATCGGCCGCCCGCCCTTCAGGCCGATGTAGTAGCCGAGTACCGCGCCGAGCAGCGAACCGGCGGTGGTGATGGCGGCGAATCCCAGGGCGAAACGCACGTTGGCGATCGCCAGCGGGATCATGAGCGCGTCCGGCGGCAACGGGAAGAAGCTCGATTCGAAGAACGCCAGGATGAACAGCGCCAACCCGCCATAGGGAGACTGAGCCCAAGCTTCCATCCAAGCATAGAGGTCGTGAATCAGATCCACCGATATTCCTCACTGTCGCGCGATCGCCGTTCGTGGCCGAAATTGGCCCCGCCAATCCTAGCCAGTCCCGAACCAGGCCCCAGTTCTTTGGTTTTCCAAACCCGGATTCTGTTGACGGGATTGTTACAAGTTCGGGAGCGGCAGTTATGTATTTGCGACATGTCTATCCGATACTTACTCGCATAAATAGCTACCCCTCCGCTCGCGCTGCCCCCTAGGCGAGCGGATCCCGGCCAACTGGGTCCTGCGGTCTTCGGTCGCAGGACCCAGTTGCTGTCCGTCCCGGCGACACCGGGCCAGGTTACCCGTCGATACATTCCGACCAGGGTGCATCGTTTCATGGCGCCGTCGTAAAACTCCAGGTCTTTGAAAATCCCGCTCCGTCCACTGTGCCGGTCACGGTGGCGGTGTAGGTCGTGCCGGCCGCCAGCGGTGTCCGCGGCACGATCCCCAGCGACTTCCGCCAGGTCGGGCCTTCGGCCAGGATGACGTCCACGGCCGCCCCCCCGGCGCTCACCAGGGTCACCGCTCCCCATTGCACCGACTGGCCGATGAGGAAACTGACGGTCAGGGGCGAACCGACCGGATTCGGCACACCGGGCACCGGGTTGGGCGATTCATAGGCGTACCAGAGGCGGGGTACATCGGTTTGCCCCGGACCCGGAAAAACGACCGGCAGGTCCAGTCCCGGGTTATAGTTCTGGTCCAATCCCACGTCGATGACCATGATCGCGCGGCCGTTGCCGGAAGAGGTGGCGTAGCCGATGGCGATGGCGCTGGGATGCAGCAGCGGCAGCCGGTGGAACACGGTGGCTATGAAGAGATCCACATTCTCCACCGCATCCGTGTTGAAGGCGACGTCTTCGTCCACCCAGCTATACCGCGGGTAGCCCGCCGCCACCGCCCGGTCGTGGATCGAGGCGCCGGTGAAACCGGGCAGGCCGGGGGTCTCGGTGTGGGCGCCGCCGCCGTTCAGCACGTAGTAGTCGGCGTGGTGCCGGGTGGCCTGCATCAGAGCGGGGTTTATCGGCAGCGCCGGCAGCCCGGCCTGCGCTCGCCAGTAGTTGATGCGGTCGATCACCACGTCGCCGCTGGGGGCGATGGTGGGCGTGGCGGTGGGTTCCGGCGCGGTGGCCTCGGGCCCGGACTCGGGGGCCAGCGCCGCCGGGTCGAAAAACCCGGCCCGCAACGCGAGCTGGCCGCCATTGGCGATTAGGACATCACCCGGTCGCGCGAATTCGGTCTCGACCTTCCAGAGCTGCAACACGGCTCGCTGCAAACGGATGGCCTCCATGTCGCCGTAATCGACGACCGCCGAGGTGGGTAGCCCAAAGAGCCGGATCGGATCGTCGGTCTGGTTGAAAAACGTTTCGATGGCCGGTGATGCGGCCAGCAGCGCCAGCCGGCCGTTCTCGCGCTGCCGAAGGTTCAGTCCGGTCTCGTCGATGGCGGCCTGAGGCGGGACCAGCAGATCTTCGAGCCAGTCGTCGTGGCCGGCGTAGTTCAATTCGTCGAGCACGTTCACGAATTCGACGACCCGGGTGTCGGGGTCCCACTGGAATACCGCCTTCTGCATCACCTGCGTCACGAGCCCATCCCGCAGGAAGCGCCCGGACAGCGGGTAGCCCATCCGCAGCAGCCCACCCTCGCCCTGATAGGTGGTCCAGAAGGGGATGCCCTGGTCGTCGGTGAGGCCAAAGCCGCTGCCGGCGGGTGAGCCGGCCGGTGCGCCCTGGGTGAAGAAGTGCCCGTCCGGAATGTCGTAGTCCGGCGGCATTTCGGCCTGTGCGGCGTTACCACCGACGGACAATATCACCAATGCTAAACCTGTAACGAACAAGGTAACCACCCGCCACCGAATCAGATTTTGTAGCGACATAAATTGCATCGTAGCAGGCAGCTTCGGCCCGTCAGCCGGTTTCAACCACTGACGGCGTTCCAAATAATTTCCACCTGCCGCCCGGCCGGTAGATCGGTCCGGACGGCCACCACGTCGATTCGCCAGTCCACATCGTGCAGTTCCTTCTGGGCCAGGTAAGCCTCGCCCAGACTTATCAACTTCCTGGCCTTGGCGGCCGTGACGGCGTCCTGAGGATCTCCGTGACTTCCGCCCGAGCGCGTCTTTACCTCCACGATGACTATTTCTCCACCTTCCTCAGCCACGATGTTGATTTCACCCCGCGAGCAGCGGAAATTGCGCTCGCGGATGCGATAGCCACGGCGTCGAAGTTCTTTGGCCGCTACGTCCTCGCCCATTCGCCCGAGCTCATTCCTGGTGGGCGGCTTCCCGCCGAGCCAGTTTCCCAGCCAGCGCCGAATCATCCGGCCTCTCCTGCCAGTATTTGCCTCAATGGGGCGAAACTCCGGCGGTGCTCCGGGCACGGTCCCAATTCGATCAGCGCCCGGCGGTGGGCGGCGGTGCCATAGCCGACGTTGGTCTCGAATGCGTATCCGGGATTGTCCGTCGCGCGCCGTCGCATTTCTCGATCTCGCATGACTTTGGCGTAAATCGACGCTGCGGCGACCGAGAGGCACAACCGGTCGGCGTGATCTAGGCTGGTCGCCCGCCGATCGAAGCCGCAGCCCGGGGGCAGGCGCACAGAGTCCACCACCACGGCGTCCGGCATCGAGGGAAGGCCTTCCAGCGCCTGCACCATCGCCCGGCGCACCGCTTCGCCAATCCCGAGCCGGTCCACCTGCCACGCCTCCAGGATACCGAGCGACACCGACCGGGCCGAGCGGGTGATTTCCTCAAGAAGGACTTTCCGTTGCCCGGCGGTGAGCAGCTTCGAGTCGGTGGCACGGCGCAGCATCTTTCGATTTCGCAACACTTCCGGGCCCAACATCACGGCCGCCGCGTAGACGGGGCCAGCCAGACATCCCCGCCCGACCTCGTCCACCCCGGCAATCGTCTCGGCGCCTCCCCGCAGCAGGCTAGCTTCCACCGTCAGCCTGGGAATAGCCGGTGGGGCGGCCACCCGGTTTTGAATCCCAGGGGCCGCCACGAGTCGCCTAACGGCGAGCGCGTTCTTTCAGGCGGGCCGCCCGTCCCACCCGGTCGCGCAGGTAATAAAGCTTGGACCGGCGGACGCGGCCACGACGAGATACTTCGATCTTGTCCACGAGTGGAGAGTGCAGGGGGAATACCCTCTCCACCCCGATGCCATGTGAAATGCGGCGTACGGTGTAGGTCTCCTGGATCCTCGACCCGCGACGCTTTATGACTATTCCTTCGAACACTTGGATGCGCTCCCGGTCGCCTTCCCGGACCTTCACACTCACCTTCACGGTGTCGCCGACGGCAAATTCGGGGATGTCATCCTTTATGTGTTCGGCAGCGATTTCTTCAATTATTGTGGGCATAATCCGTCCCCGGGCGTCGATTGCCAGTAGTGATTAGGTAGTCAATTTTCCAGAAGTTGCCAGCTGGATCAATAGTATCCGCCGGCCCGGCCGATAGAGCCGAAATGAGGTTCTGGGTGAAGACCCGACAAGAGTTCCCTTGAACGGGTGTAGAACGCGCGCGATCCGGCGACTTTCCGGCAAAAAGCGCAAGGGCCATTCTACCATCCGCCCTGGCCGGTCGCCCGGCGATCGATTGCCTCGGTAGGGCGAGCCTGAACTGAGCTTCAACACTGGGGCCCACGGAGGCCAAGTGTGCGCAATCTGACGGTCGGATGTCACGTTTCGACCCTATAATCTGGGACGTCACCTTAGCGATTGTTCGTTTCAACCACCGCCACGCCGTTATTTGAGCATGACCCCAATCACCCGCCGCGCTCTCATCCGCACCGGCTCTTTCGGAGCTATCGGTCTGGCTGGCGCGCTCGTTGGCGGGGCCGGAGCGACGCTGGCCATCGCGGGAAACCGGTATGCCGGTCGCTTTTTCCCCGGTATGACGGTGGGCGGAGTTGATTTGGGCGGCAAAACTTGGAGTGAGGCGGTCGCCATCTTTGACGGCCGCTGGGCTGCCTTTCTGCAGACACCTCTCGTCCTTCGCCTCGATTCCCTGCAATGGAAGCCCACCGCGGAGGAGATCGGTCTTACCGTCGACTATCTGACGCCGCTGGCCGAGGCCTACAAATTCGGTCGCACCGGCGGCATCGCCGGCCGGCTGAGCCAGCAGCGTGAGGCCGTCTCCACCCCTCACTCATGGCCAATCCATGTCCGCTACCGCCCACAGAGCCTCTATGACTACCTCGACGGTCTCGCGGCCGGGGTGCGCAGAGAACCGGTGGACGCCAGCCTTGAGCTTATTGAGACCTCTTCGGCTAAGCGTTTCGTCCTGCGGCCCTCGCTGGCGGGCCGTCGCCTCATTGGACTCGAGGCCGTCCGCGACTTCGATTTCGATCTCAGCCGGCCTGAGACCATCCTCATCGACCTACAGCTCGAGGTGGCCGATCCCGCCGTGGAGACAGAACCGCTTCGTCAGATAGTCAGCGAGGCGAGCTCGCTGCTGGAAGGCCGTATCCGTCTGGTCGCCCCGGACGCCACCTGGGAAATCGACCGGGCCCGGCTGGTCGGGGCGATAACGCTTGAAGATTCCAGCGGCCAGCTCGTACTCCGCTTCGAGTTTACCGGGGACGAATTCACGAGTCTGCTCGATGAGATTGAAGCGGTCTCGTACCGTGAACCGGTCGAACCCCGAATCAAATACGACAGTGAGACCGCCGGGTTCACCTACCTCACGGAACCGGTGAACGGCTCCCGGCTGGACCGCGACATTCTGCTGCGACGGCTGGAGACCGCTGCCGCCAACGGCGACTCGAGCGTGGACCTCCCGATCGTCGTCACGGAACCCCGGCTGGTGATGGCAGATCCCGATTCGTTGGGACTGACCGGCAATTTCGGCATTGGCAGCTCTTTCTTCTGGGGCTCCTCGTGGAACCGCGCCCACAACATCAAGATGGGCGCCGAGAAACTCGACGGCACGATAATCGAGCCTGGCGAGGTCTTCGATTTCAACGACGCACTCGGCCCGATCGAGTACGAGACCGGATTCGTCGACGGCCTGATCATCATTAACAACAAGACCATCCCGGGCATCGGTGGGGGCATCTGCCAGGTTTCGACAACGATGTTTCGGGCGGCGTTCATGGCCGGCCTGCCGATCCACGAGCGCTGGCAGCACGTCTACCGGGTTTCGTACTACGAGCTCGGGGATGGAAATGCCCCGGGCTTCGATGCAGCTATCTATCAGCCCACCCTCAATCTCCTATTCACCAATGACACCGACAACTACCTGATGGTCAGAAGCGAATACCATGAGTCGGCCGGGCGATTGCGGTTCTTTCTCATCGGATCGCCGCAGCGCCGCCGGGTCGAGATGAGCTCCTGGGCCGGCGGCGCGTCGGAGCCCGGGGAACCCCGCTTCGAGGCCAACCCCGAACTTGCCCTGGGCGAGCGCAAGCAGACCGACTGGCCGATCTGGGGGCTCAAAACGGGCGTCGGCCGCCAGGTATTCGTCAAAGACGAACTGCTGTTCAAGGACGAATTCGTCTCGAATTTCCGCGCCTGGTCGGCCCGTTGGGAGATCGGTCCCGATGCCGATGGCAACATCGACACGACCGGGCTCACCGAAGACTGAGATCGCCGACGCGATGCCTGCGATCCCGGCCCTTAACCTTTGATCCTCCGGCTTGTCGGCCTTCCGGTGAAGCCCGACCGGGCATCAGATCTCGAGGAAAGCTTCGCCGAAGCCCAGCCGCGGATCGTCGCTTTGCCAAACTGCCACCACGTGTCCCTGCTTCGGACCGGGGGCGACGACGAGACCGACTACCTCACGCTGAGCATCTGGACCGATCGCGAGGACCTGGAAGCATACCGGCACAGTGAGCTTTTCAAAGTGATCTGGCCTCCCATTCGGGACACGCTTCGAGCCAAGCCCTGGGCCCACACCTACGACTACCTCGCCGGCGATATCCCCGATTTCGGCCCATCGTGACAAGTATTCGCGGCCACAGCCCGGCGCCGGACCGTCTTGACCGCCAGATTCATCGGGGAAATTCCGCTCGGACGGCGTGACGCGCCCGGTCCACGAGCGAACACGAACCGGCGGCGCGGGCGCTAGTCCCAGTCGATGTCGTCTTCGCGCTCGCGCGGCTCGGCCAGACGATCGGCGCCGGCGACGAAGACGACGAGGAGCATCTTCGCGAGCTTTTCCAGGTAGACGTTCGCCAGCTCGTTGAGCTCCATTCCCTCCACGCGCCGTGGCTTTACACCGCCGAGCCGTCGCTCTCCAACCGGCCGCACGCTGAGTCCCGCCGCCACAGCTTGCCCGGCCTCCTCCCGCCATGACTGGGCGTTGCGGTATCGCACCTGCCGCCGCAGCGTGAACACCTCTTCCACCCACGGTCGCGTCTGGCTGAAAGTCTGACTGGCGGCCAAGTCAATCATCGCGAACCGGTTCGCGAAGTCCTTGCTCGCCAGATTCGGTCGTGTCCCGCGGGGAAGAATCATCTCGTAGACGTTGGCCAGCCAATCCGCCACCGCCTCCAGAGAATCGGCTACGTAACCTACATGCCCGGCGAAGTGATATGAAGTTGAGGCGGCATCGCCGGGGTGCGTTTGCTTCAGCAAGCCGGCGGCGATGGCCGCCAATCGGTATCCTGAGATCGCAGCCGCCGCCAGCTCGGCCCCATGGTCTCGATCCGCTTCCCGATAGTGGGGAAATATCGCCTGGCCCACATCAGGATCGAATCCTTCGATGGGCTCTTCCAGCAGCGGGCCCAGCAACGGCCAGGCCTTTGCCCGCCCGCTCTGTTTTCTCGCGAATGCATCCGAGAGCGCCATGCCGCAAACCGTACCAGACCGACCGCTATCCGCCACGTCGTTCACGGTGAGGGATGAGCGGAATCAGGTGCCACATCCACCCGAGTCGAATCGCCTTGCTAGCGTCCGGCCAGCGCCGCCGGGAGCACCCGGTAAATCGTGCCTTCCGCCTCTCCCCAGCCTGAATTCGACATGTAGAGGAAGCCGTCCGGCCCCACCGTTATATCGGTTCCGCACTCGCCTCCCCAACTTTCCAGCCGCTCCACCACCGGCATCCCGTCATCCACGGGCGGACCCAACACGGCGTGCATCAGGTAACCCCGCGTCCAGCTGCAGAAGAACAGGTCCCCGGCATAGGCGCTCAGCGCATCGCCCTGGTAAAACACCAGCCCGGTTGGAGTCATGGTCGGCGTGAACGTCTGCACTGACGGCAACCCCTCCCCAAATCCGCCCGGACACGGATAAAGAGCCCACCAACCGTAATCGCCGCCCGGGCGAATCAGATTGATCTCGTCGTCACACTGAGGCCCACTCTCCGTAATGAAGAGTTCGCCTGTTCCCGGTCGGAATGCCAGGTCGAAAGGATTCCGCAAGCCGTAGGCCCAGATTCTGTCATCGTTACCGGTCGTGGGATCGCCGTCATCGTAGAAGGGGTTGTCCAGGGGCGCGGA
>Ga0310121_10001187_pt1 | contig 27240 bp, 17 predicted proteins | sample CB27_Tmax_986_MG_FD_203504 | JGI IMG/M metagenome (GOLD analysis project Ga0310121, IMG submission 203504) | Marine microbial communities from Western Arctic Ocean, Canada - CB27_Tmax_986 | ecosystem: Environmental > Aquatic > Marine > Oceanic | place: Canada: Western Arctic Ocean | collected... | reverse complement strand
ACCTGGTTCGCATTGGGAACGTGGAACCTGAAGGATGGCCGCGCGAGGCGCTGGGAACCGAGCTGGACCGCGCTCTTCTCATGCTGGACCAGGCCGAGGAGGAGTTCGAGGACGCCGTCGCTCACTTTGCCGGAGGACGCACCCGCGGAATTTTCGGCTCGGCCGGATCGAGCCGGCCTAAAGCGAAAGCCGAAGGCGACTTCGTGGCGATGATGAAAAACGGATTCGCATTCAATCTTCCCGTGGTCCTCCTCGGGGCCCTCGCTCTTCTCCTCTATCTGCTCACGTAATGGGATTTTTCCGCAAAAAGCCAAAATCGGACTGCCCCCTTACGGCCCGCGAGGAGCAACTCCTCTCCCGGATCAACGAACTGGAGGACTTCATCGAGGGTGCTCCGGAACGCATCCGGCAGGAAATGGAGGACGAGAGCACCACCATGCCTCCTCCCGACGATCTGGAGGACCGGCGTCGTGAACACAAGTTCTACTCCCAGCTGAGCCGTGGGGAGATCCGCAACGAGCACCGCTACCAGACGCGCGGCGCCATGCTCTTCGTCCTTCTGGTGACCGCCATTGTCGCGCTCTCGGCTTGGATTTTCTCCGTCCTGCAGGCGGTCTAGTTCTAGTTTCGACCTCCAGGTTGACGGTTGGCCGGCGTCGCGGTCGAACTTTAATCTTTAAACCTGGATCATTTCCCCGAGCATCCCGCGCGTGAGCGGATCCCCGGACATCGATGTGGCCTATGTCGCCGCCCTGGCCCGTCTCGAACTGAGCGAGGAAGAGAAAGTCCAGTTTCAGAAGCAGCTCGGGAGCATCCTGGCCTTTGTGGAAACCCTCTCGGAGCTCGATGTCGAAGACGTGGAGCCTACCGCCCATCCCGCCCCGGTCCTCGACTGCTTCCGGGAGGACGCCGTGGTGGAAGGGCTCGACCGCGAGGACCTCCTGCGTAACGCCCCGGATTCCGCCCTTGGTCAAATCCGCGTTCCGAAGGTGGTCGATTCCTGACGTCCCATGAACCTCGCAGCGCAAACCATCGGAGCGCTCCGCGCCATGCTGACCGCCGGAGAAACGACGCCTCGCGAGATCGTCGAGGCTGTGGCATCAGCCATCACCTCCACCGACCGCGAGATCGGGGGCTACCTTTCCTCGGATTACGAGCACGCCGTGATGGAGGCCGAAGCAGCCGACCTGTCCAAACCGCTCGGCGGCATTCCGATCGCCCTCAAGGACAACATCAACGTCGCCGGTCAGCCCTGCACGTGCGCCTCCCGGTTTCTCGAGTCCGGCTACATCTCGCCCTACGACGCGACGGTCTCGGCCCGCCTGAAGGAGGCTGGCGCGGTGCTCTACGGGAGAACCAATCTCGATGAATTCGCGATGGGATCCTCCACCGAGAACTCCGCCTTGCAGCAGACCCGCAATCCCCACGACCCGGAGCGAATTCCGGGGGGGTCCTCCGGCGGTTCGGCGGCGGTGGTGGCGTCGCACTCCGCGGTGGCCGCCCTCGGTTCCGACACGGGCGGATCTATCCGCCAGCCCGCCAGCCACTGTGGCGTGGTGGGTCTCAAGCCCTCCTACGGGCGCGTCTCGCGTTACGGTCTGGTGGCCTTCGCTTCTTCCCTGGACCAGATCGGGCCCCTCACGAAGAACGTGGAAGATGCAGCACGCCTGCTCCAGGTGATCGCCGGTCCCGACGCGCGGGACGCCACCTGCCTCGACACCGGGGTCCCGGACTACATGGAACACCTGAAGGCGGGTCCCGACGGACTGAAGCTGGGTGTTCCGCAGGAGTATTTCGGCGAAGGACTCGACCCCGGCGTGCGGGAAGCGGTGGAGTCCGCCCTGAAGAAGCTGGAGGCAGATGGGGCCGAGCTCATCGAGATCTCACTCCCGTCCACCTCCTACGCAGTGGCGACCTACTACATTCTTGCTCCCGCCGAGGCCTCCTCCAACCTCTCCCGCTACGACGGAGTGCGCTACGGATTCCGTGCCGAGAATCCCGGGAACATCCTCGACATGTACGGAAAGAGCCGCGCCCACGGATTCGGTCCGGAGGTCAAGCGGCGGATCATTCTCGGAACCTACGTCCTGAGTTCGGGCTACTACGATGCCTACTACACCCGGGCGCAAAAAGCCCGCACCCTCATCCAGCGCGAGTACCGGCAGGCCTTCGAGACAGTCGATGCCATCGTCGGGCCCGTGACCCCCGCACCCGCCCGCAGGATCGGCATGTTCGCCGATGATCCCCTGCAGGACTACCTCGCCGACATCTACACCATCAGCGCGAACCTTGCGGGAGTCTGCGCCATGAGCGTTCCCTGCGGAATGGTGGAGCGGGACGGCAGCACCCTCCCGGCCGGTCTGCAAATCATCGGTCCGCACCTCGCCGAAGCGAAGATCCTGCGCATCGCGCAAGCCTGGGAAACGATCCGCGAGGCCGCGGAGCCGCCCGCGGGGTAAGCCCGTCGCTGGTTCTTGTAGCGCGGCCGCCCCGCTAGCTTTCTTCGGGAGCCAGGTCCGCGATGGCCTGCATGAGATGGTCGGCGATGCGTTGGTAGGCCTCCCGCGACTTCCCCCGAAGATCGTCCTCCGAAAACCGCACCGGATCGCCGATAATGATCTTCAACGGGTGATATCTGAATTTTCCGCCCCGCGGCCATGCCTGGTAGGATCCCACGATTCGAACCGGTTGCACGGGTACTCCGCTTTTCGCCACCAGCATCCCGAGCCCGGCCTTGCCCTCTTGCAACTTTCCGTCGCGCGTGCGGGTTCCTTCCGGAAAGACCAGGACCCGCTGGCCGCTCTGCAGTTTGCGGAGGATCAACCGCACGCTTTTCAGATCGGCGTGATCACGATCGATCGGAAAGGCATTCAGCCTCGGGTAGAGCCACGCCCCGAAGCCCTTGAACAGCGTGCTCCGTGCCATAAAGGCGGTCTCGGTCGGGTAGGTGCTCGCCACGAGCGGGGGGTCGAGATAGCTGGCATGATTGGCCGCGATGATGGCTCCCCCGGACCCGATGCACTTCTCCCGGTTCACCACCTGCAGTCCGCCCGCGGCAAAAAAGCTGCGCGACCCGAGCCACGCCAGCCAGTAAATCGTATTCATGAGGTCGCCGGTTTATTGTGCCGCTCGAACCAGCCGCGCTCGCGCAGGACCTCCAGGGCAGCCTGCACCACCTCTTCGATATCCATCTCGGAACTGTCGATCACGGCCGCTCCCTCCGGAATGACGAGGGGCGACGTCTTTCGGGCGGAGTCCCGGCGGTCGCGCGAAGCCACTTCGTCCACCTGCCCCTCCGCCTCCCGCCGCCGCCGCCGCACCTCTTCGGAGGCCCCGATATAAATCTTGTAGGGCGTGTCGGGAAAGACCACCGAACCGATATCCCGGCCCTCCATCACGAGATCGCCAACTTCCAGCAACGCCCGTTGCCGCGCCACCAGCAGTTCCCGCACCCCGGGGACGGCCGACACCTGCGAGACCGCGGCATTGACCTCGTCGGAGCGCAGGGCCTCGCCCGGTTCCACCCCCTCCAAGAGAATCACCGACCGGTCCGCCTCCACCGTGCAGCGGACGTCGAGACCGGCCAACAATTTCTCGATCGAAGCCCGATCCTCCGGGTCCATGCCTCGCCGCACGACTGCCAGCGTCACAGCCCGGTACATATCCCCCGAATTCACCATGACGAGTCCCAGCCGGGTCGCCAGTTCCCGCGCCACGGTGCTCTTCCCGGAGGCCGCCGGCCCATCGATGGCGATCGCGTCGTGCGTGTGGTCTGGCATGGGATCCTTCCGCCTCGCTCAGCGCTTCGGCTTCTTGTTACGGATCAGGTCCAGGTCCCTGAGAAAGCCCGGATACGAAGTCGCAATACATTCGGCGTTCTCGATGATCGTTTCACCCTCCGCGAAGAGACCGGCTACCGCGAATGCCATCGCAATGCGGTGATCCCCGAAGCTGTCTACTCTGGCACCGCGGAGGCGTTGTCCGCCTACCACCCGCACGCCGTCGTCGTACTCGGTAACCTCTCCCCCCATCGCGCGCAGATTCTCCACCACGGCCGAGATGCGATCGGTCTCCTTGACCCGCAGTTCCCCGGCATTGCGGATCACCATGCGTCCCTGCGCCAGAGCTCCGGCCACCACCAGCACCGGGATCTCGTCGATCAAGTTCGGGATCTCCTCTTCTCGCAGTTCGGTGCCCCGCAGCGCCCCTCCCTGCACTTCAAGATTCCCGGCCGGCTCGCCGTCCTCGTCGGAGGTCCGGACCACATCCTTGATCTTCGCTCCCATGCGCAGGAGAACCGGCAGCAGGGCGGCTCGAGTGGGATTCAGACCCACATCCTGGATCAGCAATTTCGACTTCGGCATGGCGGCGGCCGCCACAATCCAGAATGCCGCACTCGAGATGTCCCCGGGAATATCCAGGTCCACCGCCTCCGGTTGCTGCCCCCCGTAAATCGTGATCGCGTTGTCCTCCTGCACCGTGCGGACGCGAAAGTTCGCCAGCATCCGCTCGGTATGATCGCGGGTCTCCGCCGGCTGCACCACGGTGGTCTTCCCCTCCGCAAACAAGGCCGCCAAAAGGATGGCGCTTTTCACCTGCGCACTGGCTACCGGCAGGACGTAGCGCAGCGGCTTCAACTCCCCTCCCTCGAATTCCAGCGGTGCGCAGCCTTTGAGCTCTCCCTGGGCGGTAATTTTCGCGCCCATCTCCTCGAGCGGCTTGATAACGCGGTCCATCGGCCGGCTCGAAAGAGACTCGTCGCCCACTAACGTGCTCTTGAAGGGCTGCGCGGCGAGAATCCCCGCCAGCAAGCGCATCGCCGTGCCCGAATTCCCGCAATCGATGGCGCCGCTCGGTTCTTTCAGCTGCATCCGCCGCCCTTTGATCAACAGCTCCACGGGCCCGTACTCGTTGGTCTCGATATACTCGAAGTTCGCGCCGAGCGCCTGCATCGCCTTCAAGGTGCGCAGACAGTCTTCGCTGGGCAGAAAGTTCCGGATCCGGCATGGCCCGTTGGAGAGGCCCGCAATGATGACGGCGCGGTGCGAGATGCTCTTATCACCGGGCACCGTTATCTCGGTCGATATGGAATCTATCGACCTTATCTTCAGGACATTAGGGTGTTTCATCATACGGAGTTCTCGAGTCGTTGCCGCCGTTCTTGGGCCTCTTCCAACACAGCTCGCAGGGCCTCTCCTTTCCCCCCCGCGAGAAGATCGGCCAGGCGCTCCAGGACCTGCGCCGCTTCGCGAAGCGGCGGAACCACCTCGCTCCGATTCTCCAGCAGGATTTCCGCCCACATCAACGGATCGCCAGCCGCCACCCGGCTCGTGTCGCGCAGACCGCGCCCCGCGAATTTTCCGTCCTCCTCTCCTTCGAGGGCGACCAGGGCACACACCACCGCCAAGGCGTGCGGCAGGTGGCTGATTCGGGCCACGAGGCGGTCGTGCTCCGCCGCATTCATGACCGCGGCCCGTGCCCCGAGCCCGGCCCAGAAGCCGCCCAGGCGATTGACGTCCTCGTCCGGCAGCCCTTGCTCGTTGGTGAGAATGCACGGGGCCGACTCGAACAGGTCGGCGCGGGCAGCGCCGAATCCGCTGCGCTCCGATCCAGCCATGGGATGACTTCCGATAAAGACGACGCCCTTTTCCTGCATGAGTGCTCCGAGGGACTGGTGTGGCTGCACCTTGACGCTGCCGACATCGGTCACGAAGACGCCGGGCTCAACTCCGGCCTCCAGCACCTGTCTGCCCAAGGTTTCCAACGCTCCCACCGGAACCGCGAGGATCACGAGTTCCGCCCCATCGATCGCCAGGTTGAGATCATTGGTGACGTGCTCGAACCCGGCGGCCCGGATTTCGGCGACCCGTTCCGGGCTGCGCCCCCACAAAGTCACGGCATGCCGGGGGTGCCGCTGTCGCACCGCCAGCGCGACCGAGCCGCCCAGCAAGCCGGGACCCAGGACCGCAATGCGACGAAATTCAGTCACTCCAAAGGCGAGCAAACCAAGCACCGGGCCTCCTGACAAGGCCCGGCAGGATTCATCCCGGCTGCCCAATCCACTTTCCGGGCCCGCTCAGGGCACACGAAACTTGTGGTCCGCATTGGGATCCTGCGGATCTCGCACCAGCGTCCCGGGCGGAATGGCCCGGACGTCCACCGGATTATTTGTAAAGGGATTGAAGACAAAGCCCTCCTTGCCAGGAATCGGGACACCGGTCCGGAAGTCTTTTTTGGGTGGAGGACTCGGATCCGAGGGCGCCTCGCTTCTGGTCGAGTTCGCGGCCTTCCGACGAGCCGCTTTCCGGCGGGCCCCGGCTCGGGCCTCGCGAATTCGCTGCTGTTCCCGGGAACTGGCCGTGGAAGTGGATTTTTTCTGGACCGGTTCCGGGGACTGCGCCGCGAGCGGGGCCCGGGGATTCGGAGGATAGGGAGAGAGACACGAGGTAAGCAACCCACACAGGAGACCGAGTGGTAAGAGGAATCGATTCAATGTCATGACTGCATACGGAGAGTTAATCGAAACGGCGGATAAACCCGCACTTCGCACCACCGCCATCATGCGTCAGGTTTGCCCAGAGTCAAGCCGGGCCGAGAAAAGCACGGGCCCGGAGACCTCCCATTATCGCGGGATTTCTTTGATTTCTGTCGCTCAATCTGAAGGAATCGGGTGCGATGCGGGAGGTCTACCAGATCCTTCAAGATGAAATCTCGGCTTTCCTGGCGGGCCCGGCCGGGAAATTTGAGGACCTCGCTCACCGCCTATTCCGCTTCCAGTACGAGCGAAATCGCCCTTATCGCGCCTACTGCGAGGCGTTGGCGGTGACCCCCGGCACGGTCGGCAGCTGGGTCCAGATTCCGGCCGTTCCGACCGAAGCGTTCAAAGCCCGCGAGCCCCTCAGCTGCCATCCTCCCGAAGAGTGCGGCCGAATTTTTCTCACCTCGGGAACGACCCAGGAGGTCCGGGGCCGGCACTATTTTGCGGACACCGCGCTCTACGAGTCCTCTATCCGGCACGGCTGGGTCCACGCGGATCTTCCCACTGCCTTGCGCCCCCTCTGTCTTTCCCGGCCTCCAGCCTCCCTGCCGGACTCTTCCCTGGCATTCATGTTCGGGGTCCTGGCCGCTGGGCCCGCCCCTGCGGCGTGGCTGCTGACGGAGAGCGGATCGATCGAGCCCGGTCCGCTGCGCGAAGCCGCCTCATCGGGAGACCCCCTCATCCTCTTTTCGACGGCGCTGGCCCTGCGACATCTATTCGAGCGTTACCCGGGGGAGATCGCACTCCCGCCGGGGAGCTGGGTCTTCCAGACGGGCGGCTACAAGGGCCTCGCGACCACCTACGAGCCCGCCGCCCTCTACGATGCCATCACGCAACACCTCGGCGTCCCTCCCGCCAGGGTCATCAACGAGTACGGGATGACGGAGCTCAGTTCCGCCTCCTACGCCCTCGGGTTGAGCAACCCGCACCAGGCACCGCCGTGGCTCAAGGTGCGCACCATCCACCCCGAGACCAACCTGCCCAACCCTCCCGGCGAGCCGGGCCACCTCGCCTTCTTCGATCTCGCCAACTTCAATTCGGTCGCCGCCTTGCGAACCCGGGACCTCGGCACCGCGCTCGATGATCATCGCTTCGTCCTCGAGGGCCGCGATCCCGCCGCAAGTCCCCGCGGCTGCTCCCGCGCCAGCGACGCTCACCTGCAGACGCCATGACCACCTCCGAACGACTGGGGCTTCTTGGCGGGTGCGCACCCCTCTTCGAGCCGTGGACCGGTTCCTTCGAGGCCGGGACCCTGTCGGAATGGCTGGCGGCGGAACTGGGCGATATCGAAGCGCTCGACAAACCCATTCCCCACGGGGCGCTGCAAAGCCAGGCAAGGGCTCCGAAGAACCTCCTGCATGTCGTCAGCGAGAATACTCCGCACGCCGCGTTCCAGTCTCTCCTGCGCGGCTTGGTGGTCGGCTCCAACAACCTCGTCAAGCTCCCCTCCTCCGGATTGCCGGCCCTCGAGAATGCCGCGGCCCAGTTCCCGGCAGAGCTTGGAGCCCTCGTCCGCCTCGAACCGGCACTGCCGCCGGACTGGACCGTTTGGGCGGATGCCGTGGTGGTATTCGGCAACGACGAAACCCTGTCCTGGTTCGCCGCCCACACCCCGCCCACCGTGCGCCTCGTTGGCCATGGCCACAAATTCAGCATCGCCGTCGTGAGCGGGGAACCGGAGATCGCTGCACGTCTGGCTGCACGCGACGTAAGCCTCTTCGACCAACAGGGCTGCCTTTCGCTGCACGACGTCTTCCTCACCTCCGAGGCCGGACTCCCGGTCCGGGAATTCGCAGCCCTCCTCGCGGAGGAGATGCAGATCTTCGAGGCCCACACCCCCCGCTCCGCCCTCTCCCCCGCCGAATCGGGCGCTCTCACCTCGCTCCGCGAATCGGTTCGCTTCATGGCGGCTTCCCAACCCGGGGACGTGGCGCTTTGGGAAAGCGAAGGCTCAACTGCCTGGACTGTCATCTTCGAGCGCGACCCGCTCCTCAAACTCAGCCCTCTGAACCGCTTCGTTTATGTCAAGCCGTGGCCCGAGGCCGATCCGGCCCAGGCCCTCGGGCCTCATCGCAAGCACCTCTCCAGCCTCGCGTTGCACCCCTTCGATTCCGGCCGGGCCGCCTCGTTCCTCGACCTCGGGGCGACCCGTCTCTGCCCGCTCGGCACCACCCAGGAACCCTCCCTCTTCTGGCATCACGACGGAGTGCCTCCCCTCGCCTCGCTCGTCACGTGGGTCGATATCGGTTAGGATCATTCACCACATGGCCGAGGCTCCCATCCAAACCGTCGGAGTGATCCGCGCCCCTCTTCGGGGCGGCGTCTTCCGAATCTCGTTGCCCAATGGGAAACTGGTGGTCGGCCACCTCCCCCGCCGCCTTTCCGGGCTGGCCGAATCTTTTTCCCCCGGGCAGCGGGTTGTGTTGGAAATGACCCCCTACGATTTTGACAAGGCCCGCATCGCCGGGCCGGCATGTGATGAGTAACGAACGCCACTACATCCTCGGCACGGCCGGGCACATCGATCACGGAAAGTCCTCCCTGGTCCGCGCCCTGACCGGCACCGATCCCGACCGCTTGCCCGAGGAGAAACGCCGCGGCGTCACGATCGAGCTCGGGTTTGCCCACCTTTCCCTTCCCGATCCGGATCATCCAGGCTCGACCTGCGAGCTGGGAATCGTCGATGTCCCCGGGCACGCCGATTTCGTCAATAACATGGTCGCAGGGGTGGGAGGAATGGATGTCGCCCTCTTCGTGGTCGCTGCCGATGACGGATGGATGCCACAGTCCGAGGAGCACCTGCACATCCTCACCTACCTCGGCATCGCACGCGGGATCATCGCTCTCACCAAATCCGATCTCGCCGAAGACCTCGATTTCTCGGTCGAGTTCGTTCGCGACAGCGTGCAGGGCTCCACCTTCGCCGCGGCGCCCATCCTGCCCGTCTCTTCCCTCACCGGTGCCGGCCTCGACGAACTCAAGAGCGCGCTCGGCAACCAACTCGCCGGCGCCCCGCCCCCGCCCGACTTCGGAAAACCCCTTCTCCCTGTCGATCGGGCCTTCTCGGTGAAGGGAATCGGCACCGTCATCACGGGCACCCTCTCCGGCGGCGCGCTTTCCGTCGGGGATCGCCTCGCATTGCAACCGGACGGCACCGTCGCGCACGTGCGCGCCATCCAGAATCACAGCCAGTCGATCCAGTCGGCCTTCCCGGGCATGCGCACCGCCCTCAATCTCCCTGAACTCCCGGTGGCCGCCCGGCATCGGCAGGGCGCACGGCGCGGCACCCTGCTCACGGGACCCAACGCCGGAGATCCGTCCGACACGCTCAACGTTTCCCTCCTCCGTCTCGAACGCGAGATCCCCGGCCAGCTCGCCACCAGGCGCGTTCTTCCCTCGGGTCGCCGCGTGCGGGTCCACCACGGATCCGGGTCGTGCGGAGCGCGCGTTTTTTTCGTGGAGGGACGCGGCATTTCTCCCGGCGAAAGGAAACTCGCCCAGCTCCGCCTCGATGAACCGCGCTTCATGATGATCGGCGATCGCGTCGTCCTGCGCGACTGGTCCGGAGAAGCGACGCTCGGGGGCGGCATCGTCCTGGAAGCCGACGCCCGGCGCCGCGGTCTTCGCAACGACGGGCAAATCCGATTTCTCCAGCGCCGCGAGTCGGATCCAAACAACCTCGCGGTGCTCCTCGAATCGATTCTCGAGCGCGATTCCTACCTCGCCCTGGACGGATTGAAGTCCCGCCTGCGCCATTCGGATCGGGACGTCGAGGCCGGTATCGCGGCTCTCGTCGAGAGGAAGTCCGCTTACCGGGTGGGCGGGAACCTCGCCGCCGCTTCGTGGTGGGATGAGCTGCTCAATCGTGCTTCGGATCTTGTGGGCGCCTACCACAAGAAAAACGCCGACCTCCCGGGGCTCCCTCTCGACGACCTTCGGCGATCCATCATCGATCGCCTCCCCCGGGAGAGCCTCTTCGATCTCGTCCTCCCGCACCTCGGCGAGCGTGGGATCGTCCAGCGCGGAACCATCCTGGCCGAAGAGGCCTTCCTGCCCAGCCTGCCCGACGAGATTCGCGCCGCGGCGGAGGCCCTGCAGGGCGCCCTGCAGCAGGAACCTCTCAACCCTCCCGGACGCGCCGAACTCGCCGCCGACCCCTCCTCCCGCCGCGCCCTCTCCTTCCTGATTCGCAGCGGTGCCGCCACCGAACTCACCGACAAGGTGGTGGTCCTCAGCGAAGCCTACCAACAGGCCTGTGAAGAGGTCATCTCCTTTCTCAAGGCGCAGGGCCGCGCCACCGCCAGCGACCTTCGCCAACACCTCGGCACCACCCGCCGCGTCATCATGCCCTTGCTCGAACGCATGGATGCCGAAGGCCTCACTCGCCGGGACGGGGACCACCGCTCGCTCAAGTGACGCGGGCGGAACGCTCTCCGGCGGACAACTCAGGAACTCGTCACCTGCCTCGCCGCGAGATGCCGGAGTGAGTCACACAACGCCTGCCCGATCGGGACATCCTTCGTGAGTCGCCGATTCAGCTCGACCTCCCGATGGCAAAACCACCGCCGCTTCTCGAGAGTGGAAAAATCCAGGAATCCAAGATCGACCGCCTTCTTTACCTTGTAGACGAAAGGCGGTACCAGAAAGACAAACGAGGCGTGGGTCTGCAGGAACCTGACTTCGACGGGCTCGTGAGGATAGGACGCCGGGGCACGCAAGAACGGCAGGACCTCACCTCAGTCCTGCCCTTTGGTCCGGGGAGGCTTGCCTGAAGTCGGCCCTGGCGGGAATGGGTCACGAGTGAGCTGCTTTGTGCCGGGCTTGGTACTGATGCGGAGGCGGTAATATTGCGTGGCCACTCCCAGGGTAGGATCGAGTGAAGTCCATATGAATTGCTGGAAGTCCTGCCCAACCGCCACCCCTGGCGTGACGGATCCATCCGCCGGCTCCCAATCGATGAGGTTTATCGATGATTCGACCAGGTAGAACAGCCCGCCGGTATTGGCTGCGGCCGTCAAACCAACAAATCTCAGCACCGCGAACGGGGCAACGCCCGCGCCACTGGGCATCGTCTCGATAGACAGCGAAGGCTGCGACAGTTGCGCGAGATCCTGGAGGCTTAACGCCGGGGGCACGACCCTGATGGTGAACGATGTCTGGGCCGCCAGCCCATGCTCATCGGTGCCCACGAGGTCGATGACAACGGTCCCGAGGTCGGCCGCGCCGGGAGTCCCGCTAAAGATTCCCGTATCAGGATCCAGGCTGAGCCAGGAAGGAAGCGCTCCCCCCGCCAGGGAGGCGGCATACGTCACCGACCCCAACGTATCGGGATCGCCGATCGCCTTTTCGCTGGCGTTAAAGAGAAACGTCCGCGACACCTCCGCGACCTGCTCGGGTATTTGCAACTTGACCACCGGCGCATTGTTGAATTTCAGCCGGTAGATGAGCACCGCGCCCGGGTCATCACCAAATCCCGGCGGGTTCTCGAAGGGAATTCCCACCGCCACGGTATGACCCCCGATCGCCACGGAGAAGCCGACCGCCTTGTCGTCGTTCAAATCGAGGGTTGCAATCTCTTCCAGCAACTGGGACGGCCCATCGGACAAACGATACAAATAGGCGAAGCCCATGGGCCGCTCATTATTGTTGGGATTTTCATCATCGTCGTCGAACTCGCCGTCTCTGGACATGCCAATGACCAATTCGTCGCCTTCGATTCCGACCGAAGCCCCGAAGCGGTCTCCGCCGCGTCGGCCGGGAGCGGTGATCTTGTCGTGCCGGCCCCATTGTCCCGCACCCCCCAGATTTCTGGCGAAAATGTAGGCGGAACCGGAATCGGACTCCTCCACGTTGTCCTTGTGCGCGCCGACAACCACGCGATCTCCGGATACGTCGACCGCGTTGCCGAATTCGTCATTGAGGTCCCCGTCTATCGGCACGAGTTTCTTGGAGAATCCCCAATTACCCGCTCCCCCCAGGTTGCGCTCATAGATGTAGGCTGATCCGGAATTTGTCCTGATCGGATCATCGAAGGGGGCTCCAACGATCGCGGTGTCCGCGTCAATCGACAACGCATATCCAAACTGATCACCATTCTCCGGGTCGGAGGCATGAATCGTCTTCACCAGACCCCAATTGCCGGCGCCGCCCTGATTCCGCTCGTAAATGTAGACCGATCCCGCATCCAGACCCCGATTGTCGTCGCGCCGTGAACCCACCAAGATGGTATCGCCGCTGAACGCGAGAGAAACTCCGAATTCGTCGCCGTTGTTGCCATCCGCAGGGGTCAGTTTTGCGATTTGGTTCCAGGTTCCAGCCTGCAACTGGAAGATATAGGCGGATCCGGAGGCGGTGCCGAGGTCGAGGTGATGCGGCGAGCCCACCACAATGAGGTCACCACTCACGCCCACCGACGAGCCGAACATGTCTCCGACGCGACCGTCGGTCGCCGCCAGTTTGGCAGTCTCCTGCCACTCGCTCCTCGCCGCATTGGCCGGAGTGAACACATAGGCCGCTCCCGCGTCGCTGGCCTGGTCATCTTCCTCGGGTGCCCCGGCAACCACCACATCGCGGCTCGCCGCGACCGACCAGCCCAACTTGTCGTCGAGAGAGCCATCGAGAGCGGTGAGCTCTGCAATATACCCGTGGATCGCCGTCACGGTGGTGGTGTCGTCCCCCGCCACCCCGCCAAAGTGGTCGTCGACCCTGATGGTGAATCGCGTCGTCTCGGAGTCGGCCGGATTGAGGCCCGCCTGCAGGCGGTCTGCCGTGGTGGGTACGGAGAGCAACTCCATCAGGGCCATCGTCGCCTCCGCCGCCGTCCCGACGAATCGGTAGACGCCCCCGCCCAGGTCGGTGAAGACCCCACTCAGGCTGACCAGGATACCATGGGTCGCATCATCCAGCGCCACATCGACGGTCAGTTGCTGAAGCTCGTGATCGTCGATCTCGGTGATCAGCACCCCGACGAAGGCCCGGATCGAGCCCCGGTGATAGACCTGCAGTCCGGCGATCGCTCCCGCAATGGTCGGCGGATCGTTCACGGCGGTGACACCGATCGAAAGCGACGTGTCGGTGCTGGTGAGCGGCTCCGTAATGACGGGATCGTTGTCCATGATGCTCAAGGTGAAGCCGAAGTCTTCGGCGACCGGCGGTGCGGTCACCATCACCCAATCTTCGACCGGGTCGAACCGCAGTCCCTGCAGAGCGATCGTCGCGGCGGCCGCCGTCCCCTCAAACTGGTAGACGCCCGGCCCGATTTCGACAAAGCCGCCGAGGTTCGTGAACACCCCGGAAGCCGGATCGTCGATCCTGACGATCACCTTGACGATCTGCTGACCTTGCTTGTCGACTTCGATCAGCACCACCCCATCGAAAGGCACTCCCGTCCCCTTGTCGGTAATGATCATCGGAATCGCTCCGCTGACGTCGATCGTGGGCGCGTCGTTCACGCCCGTGACCGTCACCGCCACCGTCGCGGTGTCCCGGTCCGAGCCGGTGGCCTGCACATCGACCGTCGCAATCCCGGCAATCATTCCGCCCGAGTCGTCAACGATCCAGTAGGTGAAGGTATCGAGACCGACGAATCCGGCGTTGGGAGAGTAGAGGATCATCCCATTTTCCACCCGGGCCGTGCCATTGGCGGGAGTGATCGGATCGGTTCCCAGCGTAAAGTCGGTTCGCGGGTTGTCTGCCGGGCGGATCCCGTCATTGGCCAACACATCGAGAGTGTTATCGACCGTCCCTGACAACACGACAAACCGGTCAGGACAGACGCGGGTATCGCCGACTTTGATTTTCACGTCTCCCATGCCGGTGCCACCCACGCCGTCCGAGACGGAGTAGGAGAACATCGCGGTGCCGACAAAATCGGCGGGCGGCGTATAGAACACGAATTGGCCGACAACCACCGCGGCGCCATGGGTCGGGGGGGTCACGTTCGTGATCTGCCATCCGGCGGCGCTGGCGGGGCGAACATTGTCGTTCGCCAGCACATCGAGCACATTGCTGACGCTGCTCTGCAGGACCGTAAAGGCGTCGTCATTGGTGTCGATGTCGCGCGCGCTGGTGCGGTTCAGTACGGTGATTTCAACGGTCTGGAAGGCGCGGCGCTGGGTGCCGTCCGATACCTCGTAGGTGAAGCGCTCCACGAAGGGCGCGTTCAGGTCGCGCGGGGTGTATTCGAGGGCCGCCCCGTCCGCGGAGATCTCGGCGTCCCCCTGCTGGTTGGGCGCATTGGTGGCGTTCGTGTCGTCGATCCCGACGCCGGTCACCGCGAGCAACTGCCCGCCATCGGGGAGCACCCGGTCGTTGGCGAGCACCTCGAGCCGGTTGCTCAGACTGCCGACATAGACGGTAAAGGCATCGGGCGAAGGGCTGAGCACCCCGCCGCCGACTTTGATGACGGCTGTGGCGGTATCGGTGGAGTCCGCGTCGGTGACGCTGTAGGTCAGGGTTTCCTCTCCGGTGAATCCCTCGGGTGGCGAGTAGACGATGCGATCGCCGTCGGTATTGATCTCCGCCAGCCCGCCTTCGGAAGGCGGATCGGTGATCGCGACGATCGCCAGGGTCCGGCCGCGGTCGGGTGCGGCGGCATCGTTGAGCAGGACATCGAGTTCGTTCGCGGTGCTATTCGAGAGCACCGTGAAGAAATCCGGACTGCCGTTCAGCCCCCGCTCGATGACGACCACCGTCACCTGTCCGGTGGCCTCTCCGCCACTGTTGTCCTGGACCGTGTAGGTGAAGACCTGTTCTCCCACCTGGCCCTCGGCCGGATCGAAATCGAGGCTGGCCCCGCCCGCGGTCACCGACATGGTACCCAGCGCCGGATTGGCCGGGGTCACGCCAGTAATGGAAACCGCCACGCCCGCGCCCTGAAGCACTTGATCGTTGGCAAGTACATCCAGGACCGTGATCCCATCACCCTCGGGATCGTTGGCCTTGTCCAGCGGAACAGAGAAAATATCGTTGTTGGTAGCAAGATTCCCGACCGAAATTGTCACCGTTCCCGTCCCGGTTCCGCCCAGCCCATCCGAGGCCTCGTAGGTGAACATGTCGCTCCCGATAAATCCAACCGTCGGAGTGTACAATACGCCGGTTCGATCCGTGCTGATCTCCACCCTCCCGTTGGCGGGATCGGATGTGGTCGCAATCGTCAATGCCTCCGCGCTGCCGGGCAAGATGTTGTCGTTGGTGAGGACGAGGAGGAGATTGTCCGTGCTGCCCGCCCGCACCGAAAGCGCGTCGTCCCGGACGTTTAGCGTATGGGTCCGATCGATCACCACGACGCTGACGGTCGCCGTCGCCCGCGAGGTTCCACCGCCTGAAACCTCGTAGCTGAAGGTCTCCGTGTCCCGCTGGGTCCCGCGGTCAGTCACCCAGTTGCCGGGACTGGCCGGGTTGGAGACAAAGGCCACGGGGATCGTGAACGAATCCGCGTCCAGCGCCGTCACGGTATGCGTTCCATTGTAGGCGGCCTCGCCTGAACCGGCGATCTGGATTGAATCTCCATCGGCGAGCCGGTGTGCAAGCGAGACGACCGCGGTGGCGCCGGCGCCAGCGTTCTCATAGCGGACGACCGGGCCGTCCGGCTTGTAGCCGAGGCCGGCGCCGGGCGTGTACCGGATATTACCGCTTTCGATCACGGCCGAGCCGCCTTGATCCGGAACGCCGACAATGCGCGTGATGGTGAAACCCGATCCGGTCGCCGGGATGATATTGTCGTTGGCCAAGACGTCGAGCAGCGGCACCTGGCCCCAGGCAACGCTGAAGGCGTCGTCGTTGGCCTGGAGGTTGCCGTTGAGTTGGTTGATCGTGACTCGCACCGTTACCAGCGCCCGGTCCACGCGGCCCGCTCCGTCTATGGCGGAATAGGTGAAGTACTCGTCGCCCGCGAAGCTCACCGGCGGCGTGTAGGTGATAGATCCATCCGTCGCAAGTTGCGCCGAACCGCCGCTGCTCGGTTGTCCAACCGCCACGATCGTGAGCGGAGTCCCCGAGCCGGTGAGATTGCGATCGTTGCTTATCACGTCGAGCTGCACCACTTCGACGTCGGCAGCAACCTTGAACAGGTCGTCCGTCGCGAACACGAAACTGCTATCGGTGGCCGTGTAGTTGAAGGTATCGGCGTGCGTCTGCCCGACGCCCAGTCCGTCCAGGAAGGCCGACCCGCTCGGATCGTAGGTGAGCGTCTTTCCGGAGGTCGAAAACTTCGCACCAACGACCGAGGTCGGCGCATCGGTCAATGTAATCAGGGTCAAATCGTCATCGGGCGGCGAACCGTCCTGGTCGTCATCGGTGTCGTTTTGCAAGACGCCTGGAGGCCCAATGACCAGGACCGTATCCTCCGGGGTGGTAGCGGTGTCGTCGTTGGCGACCGGCGTGTCGTTCAACCCGATCACGAGCACCGCCACAATCGAGGGGATGTTGCCACCGTTGCTATCCGTGATGGTGACTTCGAAGGCATCGACCAGGGACTCTTCGCGCGCCAGCGAATTGAGCCGGGTAGAAGCCGACGGGTCATAGAGAATATCCGCCCCGTCCAGCCGCAGGCTCGCGCCATGGGACGAAGGCGAGCCCACCGCCGCGACCGTCAACATGTCGGTCCGGTCGACATCGGAATCGTTGCCGGTGATGTCCGTCCGTGGGATGCGGATCGAGGTGTCCTCGTCGGTCACCGGGATCAGCTCAACGAAGATCGTCTGGGGAGGAGTGCCGACGAGCAAGGCGCCCGTTCCGGTTCCGTTGTCGCGCACCACGAAGTCGACCCCGGCCCCGGTGATAAACTGCCGAAGGGTCGAACCGCCCAGCAAGGCGGGGTCGATGCCCGCGAGCCCGGGAGGATCCGGGACGGGAATCGGATCGTCGTTCACGCCGGCCACATTGATGGTCACTTTGGCGAAGCTGGCCGCACCGTGGCTGTCCTCCACCGCGTACCAGAACGAATCGACTCCGGTCTCGTTGAGAGCAAGGCCGTTGAGGCACTCTGAGGTGCGCGGATTGTAGACGATATTGGTCTCGATGCGATCGGAGCGAATCTCCAGGGCGACGGCTGCCCCGCGCACGCTGGTGGTCGCAAGGCGGCTGTCGTCGGTCAGGATTCCCCACACGTCGTCGGCGTCCGCGACGTTGTCGAAATACTCGACGGGAATCGTGAAGGTATCCGCGTCGATGATTTCCACCTCGTGGAATCCATTGTATCCCGGATCGCCATCGTAGCCGGAGATGAGAATCGTGTGGCCGTCGGCGAGTCCGTGCCCCAGTGACGTCACCGCGACGGCGGCTCCGCCCGCCGCCCTGGCGTAGCCCGTGATCTCGGTGACCTGTCCCACCCCGATGATCCTGAGGTTGGTCTCGTCGGGATCGATGGCCGGATCGGCCGCATTCTCCGCCAGCGAAATGTCGTCGGTATCGATGTCGCCGTCATTTTCCAGCAGGCCGCCGCCCGCGAAAATCGTCCGCGGCAGCGGATAAGCGCTGTCGGTGTCGAAGGCCGTGTCGGTCCCGGCCAGATCCGGGTCGCCCAGGATGCGGATGATGGTCTCCTCGTCGGTGGAGACCGTATCGTTAGCCGGTGAAGGAGGATCGTTGACTCCGATGAGCCTCACCGAGACCGTTGCCGTACTCGATCCGGACGGCGTCCGCGGCAAGGTGGTGGTCCAGGAACCCCCGGTGGCTGCCACAAAGGCAACCGGGATGCTGAAGTTGTCGTCGTCGAGCCTGGTCGCATTGTGCGTCCCGTTGTAGGCCGGGACACTCGAGCCGGTAATCTCGATGGAGACGACATTGACGAGACGGTGTCCGGGCGATTCGATCCTCGTGGTCCCTCCTCCCCCGTCCGCATAGAGATTGATCGGGCCGGCGCCGAAATCGATGATGGTGTATTCGAAGCTGTCGGTCCTCTCGACGGCCGCGCCAAGTTTTTGAATCTCGGATACGCCCCGGGGGTCGTAGTCCACCAGTTCACCCCCCAGACCCGTTCCCGGATTGATCGAGATGGCTGCGCCAAGAGTCGACTGCACCCCGGAAAGGCCGGTGAGATCCAAAAGGTCGAGCCCATCCGCATCAAGATCGTTGTCGAGGACATCGATCGTCAGGGGACGATCCTCCGAAGCAATGACCGCATCATCTACGGCGGTCGGACGCGCATTGGGTTCGCCGAAGTTTGTCCCGACCGTGTCCGCACCCGGCGAGGTGGCAGCCCCCCGCACCTGCGGGGTCGAAGCCGGTCATGGGAGGCGCCCCCACGCCCCCGCTGGGAAGGTAGGACTGACCCATGAATTGCGGAGCAAGCGTCAGCGAATGGTTCGGAAAGTCGTCATTGTGAGCATCCTTCGCAAAGTCGCCATTGTATCTGGCCGTTGCGATTGGCACACCCAGCGTTCCGGGGCTGCGGATCTCGATCAAGCCCGCGCCGAGCAGTCCAAGCGTGTTCGGCGCTTCGGACGGCGTTTGCTCGGGGGTGCCCTGCGAGTTGATCAGGGCCGGGTTGTCGACCACGATGAGGCCGAAGCCGGGCTGGATCACCGCGGTTCCCGCCGGGAAGGTATGGCGGTGGACGCCATCGACCCACAGGGTGAAATTGACCAGGCTCACGGGCAGCGAGTCCCGCGGATTGTAGATCTCGATAAACTGGGAGCTGCCGGGCGCCGGGTCGTAATGGATCTCGTTGATGACCACGCGCGCAGAGGAACCAAACTCATGGGCCCCCGAATCGGGCGTGATGTCGCGCAAGGCGCCAAGTTGATCGATCTTGACGGCGAGTGGAGTCGGGGATTGGGCCGCACCGGCAATCGCGGTGCTGATGGGATTCAAGGGGTGGACTTTCGTTGGTCCGGTGGTGGTCTGGAGGGAGGCGACCAGGGGATCGACCAGGGTTTGATCGTCGAGGGCATCGGTGACCGGATCCATGTGGCTCAGCAGGATGACCGATTTTGGCACTCCACCCTGGGTGAAGGTGGTTCGGGTCGAGTCGTCGGATAGGTTGCCGCCCTTGCTAACGATTCCCCCGGCGCCGAGGACATGGAGGTTGCGCTGGTTCCCGTCCGCAAAGATCGAGTTGGAGAGTTCGACCGTTGTCCCGAAGGCATTGGAGCATATCGAACTGCCGCGATCCGCAGCGTCCAGGTTTTCGTCGAAGGTGCAATACAGGACGGATACGTCAAAGGCCGTCTGCGGGTTGAAGTTCTCCGCATAAATGGCGCCTCCGCCCGAACCGTTGGGCGCCGCCTGGCTGTTGCCGGAGAAGGTCGTGTTCGTGAATTTGCACTCCTGGTTGGAGTACAGCGAGACTGCGCCGCCGCCGAACCCGAGCGACGGATCAGTGGTATTGTGGGTAAAGAGGCAGCCGATCACAGTGAGGTTTCCGCGGTCGACATCCACGCCGCCGCCCCACAGCTCGGCAACTCCCTTGGCGATCGTGCATCGGTGCAGCGTCAAGGCGGCGGTCGGTCCCACATAAATGCAGCCGCCGGTCACCGCCGTGCCATCCTTCACCTCCAACCCGCCGATGCGCACTTCGGCGAGGACCCGAAACACCTGGGTGTCCGGCCGCCCGTTGCCGTTGCTGTCCCCGCTGATGGTCAGCTTGTCCGCGCCCGGACCCGCAAAGGTCAGATTCTTTTCCACCACCAGCGGCCCGTTCTCGAGTCGAATCCGTGCCGGATAGGTCGGCAGCGCGAACGTGATCGTGTCGTTATTGCCCGCGTTGAGAACCGCGTGGCGCAGCGTCCCTTCGAGCACCGGGTCATCGCCGGTCTCGGTCACCAGGTAGTTCTTCGGCTCATTCTGGATCAGAATTCTCAAGAGTCTGGAGGCGCGGTTGAGCGACGCATCCACGACCGTGATCGAGAAGTCCGTGCCACCCGGGGCGTTCGCCGGGAAAAGAAAGCTCGGATTCACGACATAGCTCAGATTCGCCAAGGCGGTTGTCGCCGCGGCCGGAGCGCCGAGGAACTCGTAGGTTCCTCCACCCAGGTTTTGGAACCCGCCCAACACGGCCGGGTCGAATCCGCCCTTGTTCTGATCGTCGAGTGCGATCGTGACTGTCACCGAGGGCACTGGGTCATCGTCCGTGATCGTGACACTGGCGAAGGGCTCGATCGGAGTGGCCGGCGGAATGAGGACCGGGTCCGGGGGAAAGACCGGGTCGCCGGTATATTCGACACCAGGGGGTCCGTTGATCGAGGTGACCCTGATGACGGTTTGACTGTTGGTACGCGTCTCGGTCCCGTCGAAGACCGAAATCGTCAGGGTCACGTTCTCCGACAGGCCGACGCCGAGGCGGTCAGCCTTCGGCGTGAAAGTCACGAGCCGGATCGCGGTGGTCACGGCGGCGGCGGTGCCACTCAAACTGTTGCTCGAGAGAGTGCCCTTGGCCGGGTCGTCGATGGAAAGCGTGACGTTCAGGGCCTGCCCAAGATCGGGGTCGTCGATGCGCACCGTGGGAAACGGCGTCGGGAGGGCGAGGGGATCGGGAGCGTCGGTGATTCGAATCAGAGAGGTCGTGACGCCGACAATACTCGGCGGATCGTTCACGGCCAAGATGCTGCCCATCGTCGTGGCGCCTACGGCAGGGCCTACGATGTCGGTCACCGAGACGGTGAACGAGGCGTCTACCGAAGTGTTTTGCGGATTTGGTGTGAACTGCACGTTCCTGATGGCGGCCTGCACTTCCGCGGCGTTGCCGATAAAGGGGCCTTCCGACGAGAGTGTGCCGAAGCTCGTAGTTTCGGTGATGGTGGCCGAAAAAGTCTCCCCCAGGTCGGGATCGGCGATCGTGAGCCGGAAGGGTTGTGAGGGTTGGCTGTCGGAAATGTCATCGGCCGTGAAGGCCAGATTCGGCGAATCGTTCGTGGACGTCACCGTTAAGATCGCGTTTTGGGAGGCGTCGCGGTTGGTGGTATCCTCGACCTCAAGGGTAAGATTGACGGTTTCGGACTGTCCGACCGGTTGGCGATTGGGGATTGGCTCGTACCGCAGGGCGCGGAGCGCCGCCTGCACGGTGGCTGGTGAACCGGGACCTGAACTCCACGGAAGGGTTTGCGGCGTTGTAGAGTCATCGCCTGCGTTTACCGTCACGATCAAGCCCACCAACTCGTTGCCGAGGTTGACGGTGGCCGTCACGTTTTCTCCATCGACCTCTTCGATCCCGATATTGGCGAAGGGGTTTCCGAGGGCATTGTCGTTGACCGCCGCTGCGATTGTGCCGGTGATGGCCGGGGGATCGGGCCTGGGCCTGACCGTCACCGTGAAGGTCTCGTTGGCCGATCCGTTATCGGCGTCCGTGACCGTCACGGTAATCGTGGCGGTGGCGTTGTTCGTCCCCGGGGGCTGGTTCGGGGCGGGGTCCACTGTCACGGTGCGGCTGCCGCCGCCGCCTGCGAACTGGATGTTGGCGGCCGTGTTCGGCACGAGCGTGGTGTTGTTCGAGCTTCGCGAGAGGGTCAGCGAACCGGCCGGGGTCTCGACATCGTCGATCGTGAAGGAGAGGGCGGGCGAGGAGTTGTCCTCGTTGAAGGGGGAAGGATTGCTGATCGGCGTGATAGTCGGCAGATCGTTCACCGAATTCACGGTCAGGACGAAGGTGTCCGTGGCGGTGGAAGTGCCGTCGCTCACGGTGAGGGTGATGGTGGTTGGGCCAAACTGGTTCAAGGTCGGCGTGATCGTCACCGTCCTGGCACCACCCGCGCCGCTCGTAACGACGACGTTCGCGCTCGTGACCACGCTCGTGTCTGAGCTCGTGCCGGTCACGGTGAGGGTGTTATTGGCCGTATCCGGGTCGGTCACCGAGAAGTTGATTGCCTTGGCGGTGTCCTCCTGTGTGGAGGTATTTCCAAGATTCGCGGTGAAGCTCGGTCCTACCGCCATGGCGAGGGGCGACAGCACCAGGCCTATCGCCGCCGCCAATACCAACCCGGATCGAGGGGATCGCTGCTTAGCTGTAATTTGCTTCGAGGTCATGGCGAAAGTGTCAAGTTCATCTAGTTGTTTGCGCTGGACGGCACCGCCGGCGGCTTGGCGGTCACCGGAGAGTTTGCGGGGGGTTTGACGGGAGCGGGAAGTTTCACCGCCGCAAGGGCGGATTGGTCGATTGTGGTCTTGGCAATGCGCATCGTTTCCTGGCGGAAGTCATCTTGCAGCTGCTCGCGCTTGGTCCGCAGCAGTCCGACCCGCAAGACCTGCTTCGCATCGGCGAAGGGCTGGACGGCCGCCTCGCGAAAATCAGCTTTCATGGCGAGGTAGTAATCGCCGTCGATCTCCAGCACCTCGCTGACGACACCTTTCTCGCCCCCATAGGCGGCTTCCAGGAGGGCCCGGGGCCAGCGGTATTCGAAGGAGCCCTGGTTCAACCAGCCGATGTCCCCGCCTCGGTAGCGGCTGGTCTGATCGTCGGTGTAATCGATCGCGAGGGCCCCGAATCCCTGCGCGGCGGGCCCCCGGCCTCCGGGCGCCGGAGTGGCGAGGGCCTTCTGGCGCGCCTCTTCCAGCCTGGCCCGCACCTCGGCGCGCTTCTCCTCGCTCGCTTTCGCGCCCGCCTTGAGACGAAGGATCGCCACCCGCACCTTGGCAGGGCGGGTAAACTCCGCGATCCGCGCCTCGTAAGCCGCCTGCAACTCGTCGTCGCTGACTTTGGCAGCACGCAGTTCGTTCTCGAGCTCGCGCTGACGGAGTCGGGCGATCAGCAGGTTCTCCAACTCCCGGCGAATCCCCGCATCCGATTCGAGACCGCCCTGGCGGGCACGATAGAGAAGGGCGCGGCGTTCGATCATCTCGTTCAGCAAGGCCGCCTTTTCGGGAAGGGGCCGGCGTTGATTCATGCGAAATTGGACTTCCGCTTCGAAATCGGCCTGAGTGATCGGGTCGCCCGCCACCCGAGCGAGGACCGGGGACGAATCAGCCGGCTCGCTCTTCTTCTCCGCACTCTCCTTGCCGCACGAGGCAAGGGCGCAGGCGAAGATCACTGCGCCGCAGAATCGGACGCGACTCGAGATGCGCTCTGGGGTCGGGATGATCATGGTTGCAGCAGGATGGTGCGGATGCGCACGAAGATGGCATCCTGTGCATCGACCGGAAGGATGGACCGGTAGGCGGTTCGGCCCGGCGCGTCTTCCTGCCAGGGGACGAGGTAGCGCTCGAAGAGGGCCTCTCCGGATTGCCAGGTCTCCAGATCGGAGGACAACTCCATGTTAAAGGAGAGATCCCTCACACCCGCGGAGCGGTAAAACTCGAAGTGCAGCTTTCCATCTTCACCGACCGAGACGGCCGGCAGTCGCGGCTGGTCGCGAAGCGGGTTGTGGGGATCGAGACGATAAGCATAACGTTCGAAAAGCGTCACCCCGTACCCGCCGGGATCCTGGGCGGCGAGGCTGCTCAGGTCGCCGGTCGCGCCTCCGAAATGCCGTTGGGCCCATAGCCCGAAATTGTCCTCGTTCCCGGCGAGCACCACCTCGGCCCAGGTGGGCTCGGCGAGCTTGTAGGCGGGATCCGGGACGACCTCCAACACGACGGATCCGACCCCTCCGGGGAGCTGCGCACCGATTCGGGGTTCGATCTGCAGAAGTTCGCTGGTCTGGCCAGGAAGCAGGTTCACGAATTCCGGGGCACTGAAGTGCGCCCCAAGCGAGGCCGTGCCCGAATAGCGGAGACGAACGAACAGGCTGCGTTCGGCGAGATTCTCACGACGCAACAGGACGAGGGCGGGCAGACCGGTATCCAGGTACCCGTTCTGGCGGACGAGCTCCAACCACAACTGCGGGAGCAGATCCTCGATCGCAACCTGCGCCGATCCCGCCGCGGGGTCGATTTCGTATCCCGCTCCGTCGGCGAGCCAGATCTCCGCAATCTCCAGCGGCTCGGTCAGCGCATCCGCGAAGGGCGCCAGCAAGATATCGGCGTGGGAGGCGCCCAATGGAATGATCAGGGTTTCGGAGATCAGGGAGAAGTCCACCCCGTTGGTGGCCGCCCCGGACACCACCAGGTTCACAGCCAATGGCGCGTCCACCGACCCATCACGTCGGACCCGAACCATTCCGGACCTCGGCCCGTTCTCGCTCGCACCGGCGAGGGTCTCGATCGAGATCCGCGTCATCAACTCGAGACTTCCCACCTGGAGAGCCCCGCTCGATACCAGCGACCTGAGACTCAGATCCGGATCGGCAAATCCGGTAAGCCGGATCGAAAGGTCGCCGTAATCCACCCCGTCTCCCGCCAGTCCGACTTCAATCACCGCATCGGCTCCGTCCAGGACAAGTCGCAGGTAGTGGTCGACCAATCCGGACACCCCTGAGAAAAGGTCCGAGAGGACCAGGACGTCTCCCTCGGCCGGCGAGAAATCGAGAATGGAATCGTGTCCCTCGTCGGCATGGCTCCAGGTAAACAGGTCCGCGCCACCGCCGCCAAAGAGGTTGTCGTCGCCACGGCCACCCGAAAGGATGTCGCCTGCCATCCCACCGCTGAGCACATCGGCAGCTGCGCCCCCGCTGAGGACTTGGAGCCTCTCCGGGCCGTACCGTTCGACGAAAATTTCGTAGCCCTCGGCGCTGAGCGCGGTGGTCGGCGCCGCCACCCCCGCGGGACGGATGGCGCCGGACAGATTCCACGCGATGTAGCCGTAGTCGCGGCTCAGCAGATAGGCCCGCAGTTGCGGATCCAGGGCGGCAGCCGATCCGGGAAGAATGCCTGCCAACTCATCCGGGGCGGATTCGAGTTCGGAAGAAGCGGGACGGAAGAGGTGGATACTCACTCTTCCCGAAGAAGCCGGGTGGGTGGGATCCTCGTCGCGGACCCGCACCTGGAAGCTGTCGTAGAGCGCCGGGGACTGCCCTGCTGCGTGATGGTAGACCAGCCGGCCTCCCTGCACCGCGGCCAACGAGAACCGCGCGCCGGTGACGAGCGGCCGAAACGATCTTCCATTAGCGCAGCTCGCGGAAGAGGAAGGGCTCGACGTTCGTTTTCTGGAGCACATTCGCTCCGTTCTCAGTCAGGCTGAGACCACATTTCCGACGTCCGCCATCGTCGAGGCGTGGAGAGCATTGCCAGCTCCGAGCGCCAACGACGCCGGCGCCGGCGCGCTGCAGAAAGTTCGATCCGAGTGCGGCAACATTTACAAGACGATGCGCGAATGGCAGAGCCTGCTGGCGGCGACGACCGGCGACGACGAGGAGGCCGCGGTTCTGACAGGAGAGTCGATCAAGATCTCACCGAGGCACTCCTTCACAGCGGAGGTGCAGTGGCCGAAAGGCGCGAAGACGGCGAGATTGGACATCTCCGTCGCGCCGGCAAACGCGAACAAGAGCGCGGATTCGATGGTGATTTGGCGGAACGCCCGGATTCGATTTCGGGGTGACGACAAACGGTGGACGAAAGAGCAGCTTCTCAAAGTTGTGCTCGACGAGAAAACGGTTGGGAAGTTGAAACTGGGCCGACACCCCCGCGGAGGTGAGATCCGTGCCAACGATTTTGTCATTCCAGCCGCGACCACCGTTGTGGTCGATTTCGAGGTGCCGGATTCGACAACCGATGCAGAGATTCGCGTAGATGTCGGTCTCGATCTGGAACAAAACGAGAATGCGGTGGTGCGATGTTCGATTGCCGACGGCGAGGTCGAGGGCGAAACTGCAGCTGAAACCGGGGCCGCATCCGTTCTGTTGGGAAACCCGAAGAGCGATGGGTTTGCAGCGTGGAAAGCCGGCGCGCTCGAATTCGCCCGGAATCTGCCCGCCGTGTCTCACCGGGAGCCCGCCCCCTCCGATCGTGACCCGATCCCCGCTCCATTCGATAACACCTATAACAGCACCGAACGCAACCTCTTCCACTACAGGATAAAATACCACCGAGACGACCAATTCCTCGTCAACAACATCCTGGATGATACCACGCGGAAACGTCTCGATCACGCGTGGAGCGATCTGTTGTCATCGTTCGAATACCACGATGCCTATCTGGGATTCGTCGCCAAAAAGTTCGGACTCGACCTGCAAGACAGAACCGTGGCGGAACTGGACCAAGTGCAGATCGAGCGATTGCCGCCCGAGCTGCGAGGATTTGTCCAACCACTGCGTGATGGGTTCTTGTCCACGCGTCGAGCAGTGGAAGCGGCCGAGCCAGGGCACATTGAAGACGCAATTCGGATTGCCCATCTCGCCTGGCGCCGGCCATTGCTTGAGGAGGCGGAGACAAGGCTGCACTCGTTTTACGCCGCGATGAGGAGCGATTCCGGGCTCGATCACACGGAAGCTATCCGCGCCTTGCTGGCACGAATCCTCGTGGCCCCGGAGTTCCTCTTTCGCGCCGAAAAACCACCTGACAAACCCGGTGCGACTCCGCTGTCCGGCTGGGAATTAGCCAATCGGCTGAGCTACTTCCTCTGGTCTTCGATGCCCGATGAAGAATTGCGCCAAGCTGCCGCGAGCGGTGAACTCCAGGACCCGGAGAACCTTGCGAATCAAGCCCGCAGGATGTTGCGCGATCCCAAAGCCAAGCGCCTGGCCGCTGAATTCTTCGGCCAGTGGTTCGGATTCTACCGCTTTGAATACTACCGCGGTGTGGACCCGCAACGCTTTCCGGAATTCACCGAGGCGATCAAGGCCGGCATGTATGAGGAGGCGCTTTCGTTTTTCGAATATACTTCTCGGCGCTATATTTTCGGAATATCATTTCCTGTGAGATATACGTGTCTGAGTAGTGCCGTATTCTTCTCCGAT
>Ga0310121_10001186_pt1 | contig 27248 bp, 26 predicted proteins | sample CB27_Tmax_986_MG_FD_203504 | JGI IMG/M metagenome (GOLD analysis project Ga0310121, IMG submission 203504) | Marine microbial communities from Western Arctic Ocean, Canada - CB27_Tmax_986 | ecosystem: Environmental > Aquatic > Marine > Oceanic | place: Canada: Western Arctic Ocean | collected... | reverse complement strand
TCCTCCCAACCGGCGATGGAGACTGTACCATGAAGTCGGAACAAAGACGAATATCCGTCTCCCCGGCTCAGTTCAAGGTCCGGGAAACTAACATTTCTACTGGCCCTCACGATGGGGGCAGGTCAACACGGGCAGCAATTTCCACACCCCGGCGGGACTGGTGACCGACTTCGCGGGCAACCCTCGCACAACCGATGGGGATGGTGATGATGTCCCCACAGTCGACATGGGCGCGTACGAATCAACGACGCGGATCAACTCGATTTCCGATTGCGACTTGGATGGAAGTGATCGAGTCGATGCAGAGGATGTAGTGGTGTTATTCGCCTCCCCCTCCGCGGTACCGTCCGATTTTCTTTTCCTGGCGGAATGTTGGTATGAGCAAGAGCAACCGCAGTAGGTCCCGCTTGCCGAGCGGGACCTACTTTTTCAGTTCTTGAAGTGCGGCGACATACTCTTCGGGGGTATTCACGTTGCGAAGGTCACGGGGGTCGTGCGCATCCAAGAGGGAAATATCCAACCGGCTGAGTAGGTTTCGCGGCGAATAATCAGCGTTCGCTGCGGACTCTTGAAGGATCGAACGTATACGCGGTTCATAGATCGCGCAAAGCGGTTCAGGTTTTCTATCCTCGGGACTGGCGTAAACAGTCGCAAAGTTTTCATTGTCGCGAGCGGCTACTAACCTTTCGAGGGTTGTATCAGTCACGTAAGGCAGATCGCAGGCGAGCACCAGCCAGGCTGCTTGTGACTCTTCTTCGAACGCGGCAAGAATGCCAGCCATCGGTCCGGGGACATCGGTGACGTCATTGACCACGTTGAGGGCTTCCAGGCTCCCTTTGAGTGGCGCATCCGAACGGGTCGAGAGATAGACCCGGTCACAATGGTTTGAGAGTAAATCGTAACAATGGGCGGCGTGCGGCCTGCCGCGATACGACAGCAATGCCTTGTCGGAATTCATTCGAGTGCTCTTGCCGCCGATCAGCACGAGACCGTATATGGGTGGTTCTTTGTCCGGCATCGTGGGAAAATACCATAGTCATCCATCTGGTGATACTTGATTGGGGAGGATCTATAGCCAATGAAAATGCGAATCCACGGAAACTCGATCCGATTGCGGCTGTCCAGGAGCGAGGTTGAGGAACTCGAACAAAGCGGACGGGTCGGGGATAAAATTAGTTTTGGTCCCAACCCGAATGACTCGGTAACCTATGGACTCGAAGCAGACCCTTCAGCCAGAAGTGTTTTCGCCCATCGTTCTCCCGATTCGATCACCATCTTTGTCCCCAAAGACAAAGCATCGGAGTGGACATCCAGCGAGCTAGTCGGCTTTGAGGGCAACCAGGACATAGGAAACGGAGATTCGCTCTCCATCCTGGTTGAGAAGGATTTCCAATGCCTGCAAGCGCGAGAAGGCGAGGATGAATCAGGCAATTTCCCGAATCCTCTTGCCGAGGCGGGTGGCCATCCGGAGTGCAGTGCTACGGATGATTGATGTTTGAGCCTTCCTTGCCGCCAGGGGAACAGACGTGCTAACTTATACGAAACCAACCTATTAGAGTGAGGACCAACCATGTCAGGGCATTCAAAATGGGCAACAATCAAACGGCGGAAGGCGGCGGTGGACGCGAAACGGTCCAAGGCTTTCACCAAGGTCATCAAGGAAATCCAGATCGCCGCGAGAATGGGGGGGGGTGATCCCGAAGGGAATCCTCGCCTGCGAACCGCCATGCTAAACGCGCGAGCAGCTAACATGCCCAATGACAATATCGAGCGTGCTATAAAGAAGGGGACCGGTGAGTCAGGTGACGTGGTATACGAGGAGGGAACGTTCGAGGGATACGGCCCCGCGGGCGCTGCCATTTATGTTGAAATCCTGACCGACAACCGGAACCGAACTGTTAGCGAGGTCAGACATCTCTTCGGCAGGTATGGCGGCAACCTGGGTGAATCGGGGTGTGTGGCCTGGATGTTCCACAAACGAGGGGTGATCGCCATCGATCCTGAGAAGGCCGATGAAGAGGCGGTTATGGAGGCTGCCGTTGAATCCGGCGCGGATGATGTGAACGCCGAGGAAGCAGTCATCGAAGTCCTCTGCGACCAGGCGGTAGTGGAAGATGTCAAGGCGGGTTTGGAAGCAGCAGGCGTCGAGGTCGCCTCCGCGGAAGTCACAATGATCCCGGAAAACACAATCGCGCTCAAAGGCAAGTCAGCTGAAACCTGTATGAAACTGATTGACGCACTCGAGGACAATGATGATGTGCAGAATGTTTACACCAACGCGGACATACCGGATGAAATCATGGCGGCAGCGTGAGAGGGATAGCCAAATGGGATTAACTATTGTTGAAATCAAACTGAAGAAGAGTTTCGAATCCAAGAATTCGGAGACTGTCGATTTCATGGTGGATTCGGGAGCGGTCTATTCGGTCGTTGGCCGCGAAACCTTGTCCACGCTCCGAATCAAGCCGCATAGGAAAAAGTCATTCTTCCTTGCCAACGGCGAAAAGGTAGAACGGGAGATCGGAGACGCCTATTTTGAGTATCAGGGGATAGGGGGAGCGGCCCCAGTTATTTTCGGAGAGGCGGGGGACAGCAACTTGCTCGGCGCAACCACTTTGGAGGCTTTGGAATTGGTCCTGGACCCCTTTAAGAGGGAGCTGCGTCCGATGACGATGAGTTTAATGGGCGCCTGGCCTGATTACGAATCGCGAAGGAAACAGTAAAGTGGGTCTTGTCCCAGCCAATCCTCAATCCCGAATGAAAGCAACGCACGCCGTCTCGGTCTTTTTCGTCTCAACATTCCTAATCTCATCACTAATCTCCATCGGAGTCCAATCCCAACCGGTCAATTCAATCAACCCGCCCTTGTACCCAGACCCGCCAGTTCCAGGTGAAGTGGAGTTTATCAATCCCAATCCACCGCCATTCACGCTCCCGGAGATTCGAGGCAATGCCTACAAGGCAACCGTGCCGGCGACTTTGGACTTGGCGGAACGGGCGAGGTTAGCGATTAACGGGCTAACCGAAATTGTTAATCGGGGATGCGAGTTCGAAATATTCAGCAGCATCGCTCACATGGCTCAACCGCCAACGATGTTCCACAACCCTTCCGATATCCCTTGCCAGGGAAAGTTTCTGGCAGTCCTTCCTCTCATGCGTGTGATGTCGGGTAGTCGGCAGAATCTCGATATTGAACAAGGGATGCTGGAAGGGCTGCTGAAGATGCAGGGAGAGGACGGGCTGATTTATACACCCAATTCAGGCGGACGTGAGTGGATCTTGCCTAGTACGTTTGATCCAGCTTCTGGATTACCCGGCATTAACGATGGGTATAAGCAGGTCTGCCTGCTGGGATATGGCACGGCACGTTCGGTCGGCGCATTGGACACTTACAGCCGGTTGGATCCTGATGGACCGTGGAGAGAGGCGGCATCTAAGTTAGTTCGGGGTTATGAGCAAGTCATCCTGGAAGATGGGGACAACGCTCATGTCTTTAGTACCTGGATGACGCCTGGCAAACTCATCGAAATGTCTGAAAATCCTTTTGGCGAGCATCTTTATCTGGCGGGGTCTCAAGCCTGGGTTGCGTTAGCATTAGCAAAGCACGGAGCTGCAACGGGCGATTCGGAGAGCACAAGACTCGCCGAGAAGATGATGAACTACAATCTTCTGAAAATTGAGTATAACGAACCGAGTGGTCGGTTCAAATTTGGCGGGCCGGGTGTAGGAGCAGGCAAACTAAAGGGGAAATGCGCCCACTTTCATACCCACGCCATGAATATTATAGCGGCCCTTTACGTGGCGCGCGAAACCGGAAATAAGGTCTTACTCGATCGGGGACTCAAGTCTTATGAGTGGGCGATCCAGTCAAGCGACACCTTGGTCGGGTTCTTTCCCATGGTGACTTACGATGAATACGCAGGCGCCCAGACCTCTGAAACCTGCGAAGTGGCCGACATGATTATGTGTGGGGTTTTGCTTTCTCAATTGGGTATCGACAAATGGGATGATGTGGACCGCTGGACACGCAATCAGTTGGCGGAAAACCAGCTCACCCAATCCGGTTGGCTGACTGACGGCCATCTGGATTACTCCCGATCGCCGATGAAAGACGGCTTCTTCCGTCCGGACCGTTGCTCAACCGATCGCGTCGCAACGCGTAGCGTCGGAAACTTCGCGGGTTGGCCTACGCCGAATGACTGGGCCTATCGGGAGGATTGGTGGGGTGGGGACACACATGACATTATCACCACCACCATGACTTGTTGCACCGGCTCGGGTAGCCGGGCGCTCTACCATGTCTGGCGCAACATGATCGAGCATGACGAGGGAACATTAACCGTCAACCTGCTCCTGAACCGTGCCTCCAAATGGGTGGACATCGATAGTCATATCCCGTACGTTGGCCGAGTCGATTTCAAGATTAAGAAGCCTCTGGTTTTGCGTGTGCGTTTACCGGAATGGGTTCAACCGGAGCAGGTTTCCATCGAGCTGGATGGCAGACCTCATCCCTTCGAAACGAGGGGGCGCCACGCGGAGATTGGCAAGGTCGATTCGGGCCAGGTAGTCATCATGACATTCCCGATAACCGAGCGGACCGAAAGAAGGAACATCGAGGGTTTTGACTATACGTTTATCGTCCGGGGCAACGATGTCGTGTCAGTTGATCCACCTGGGAGAAATTTGCCCCTTTATCAACGTGGCCATTATCGTGGAGGCCACACACTGTGGAGAAAGGTGACGCGGTTCGTGGCCGAAGATGAGCTTGACTGGTAAGCGGATCTCCACCGACTACTCCCTTCCTCTGATCCTAAGTTGGCTCGTTATCCTTTGGCCAACCTTTTCCACGGCGCAAGCCCAGCCCATAGTTTCAGCTACATCCGAGCGCTCCTCGCCAAGAGCCACAATGGGCACCTACCTGGCGGCAATGAACGAAGTCGCCACCCACCCGAGACGCCTGGACGATGCGGTCGCCTGTCTGGACCTTTCCGGCGTTCCTGTCATCACGCGCACGGAGGTGGGCAAGGACGCTGCCATTCAGCTTATCGAGGTGTTGGATCGCATCGGGCGAATCGACTGGAAAAATTATCCCGAGGATCCTTCTGGTGATCCTTTTATAGTCCACAGAGACCGCCTCGGGAACATTGTTCTTGCGAGATCGGATTCGGGAGAATGGCTGTTCACTGGGGAAACAGTCAAAGCCATACCCACTCTGTTCCGTGAATATGAAGACCGTGAAACGAAGGTTGAATCGAAAGACCTGATCGCGTCGATGTCTCCCGCTCTCTGGCTGCGGTCAAAATTTCCCGCCTCCATGCGTAAGGTGGGGTTTCTGCTCGAGCATTGGCAGTGGATGAGCCTCCTCATCCTGATCTTTGCCGGATTCATCTTGCAGAAGATTGTCGCCTACCTGATCAATCACAAACTCGCCTCCCCCTTAGGGAAAATCGATGGTTGGGAGAGGTTGAATCCGACCGATAAGGAAGTCGGCCGCCCGGCCGGTTATGTCATTGCTGCCGGTCTCTGGTGGGTTGGTGTTAAGCTCATCGCGCTTCCTGCCGCTGCTTCCGCCGTCCTTCTCATCGGAATCCAGGCGTTGGCCACAATTGGTGGGGCAGTCGCGGCGTTCAAAGCCATTAACGTGGGCACCGGACTCTGGGCTGTTAAGGCGGCGAAAACCGAATCAAAGTTCGATGACCTGCTCGTCCCCCTCGTCCGCAGCACCCTTATTTGCACGGAGGTCGTCGTCGCGGTCATCTTCCTGGCGAACACGTTGTACGAGAATCCAACCAGCCTTCTGGCCGGGCTTGGAATCGGCGGGCTCGCCTTCGCCCTGGCTGCCAATGACATCCTCAAGAACCTTTTTGGTTCCTTTACCCTTCTGTTGGACCGTCCGTTTCAGATAGGGGATTGGGTTCTTATCGAGGGAACAGAGGGCACGGTTGAGAAGGTCGGGTTCCGAACAACTCGAATCCGGACGTTCTACAACTCTCTTGTCACCCTTCCCAATTCAAAGATAACCAGCAGTGCCATCGACAATTACGGCGCCCGGCGATACCGCCGGCTGAAGACTTACATCTCGTTAGCCTACGACACTCCCGCTGAGAAAATCGAAGCCTATGTGGAAGGGGTTCGCGAGTTGGTGCGCCGCCATCCAGACACGCGGAAGGATTATTTCCATGTCTATGTAAACCAGTTATCCGAATCGTCCGTGGATGTTCTTTTGTATATCTTCTTCGAGGTCCCCGACTGGGGGAAAGAGCTTGCCGCCCGCGAAAAGATCCTTCTCGACATACTTCGTTTGGCAGACAAACTCAATGTTGAAATAGCCTTCCCGACCCAGACGCTCCATGTGCGAAAAGAGGAACCGCCCCATCACGGCGCCTCACCAGTTTCTGTCGATGAGGCGCACGAGTTGGGGGTTCGTGAGGCGGCGGCCATTGCGAAGGTGTCGTATGGGGATCGGAAAACGTAGGGTCCGCTGTGCGGACCTTTCGGCTGTCACCTGACTGGGAATTGGTCCGCACAGCGGACCCTACACCTCTTCTTTCATTAGTCTTTCTCTCCACCACTTCTCCGGCCTTTTGATGAGCCATACCCAGGGTAGCCAGCTTAGCGCCACAGCCACTAAAAGTGATCGAATGACCAATGGAATCGACATTCCGGTATAGTCGTATGGAAAAAAAACGGAATACACACAATCGGCCAGCACGTAGCACCCCAAAACCCTGGAGATTAACTGACGCCTTTTTTTCCTTTTAGGGGCCTCACCATAGGGCGCTTCCCACCCCTGATGAAGCAAATATACCGCCACTGCCAGGAGCATTGAGGGAACCAGGCAAGTTGTAAGCCACGGACGCGACCACGCTATATTACCGAAGAAGTTCACCAGATCTGTGAGGTTTGAAAACACGTATAAGAATGTTACTCCGGTCGCCAATATTCCTAGAGGAAGGAGGAGCCGTACGGGAGATTGCCGTTTCTTTTTTACCCGTAGACCAATCATGAGACCTTCGAGCGTAAAGAGCGGAATGAGCGCAAGGAGGAAATAGAAAGGATTAAAATTCAACACGTGGTATATACCCGGCACGAATGTATAAGTTCCAGCTATGGTTAGAGCGCAAAGGAACCCGAGGAACCAGAGTCCCAAAGCGTGCAATTGGTAATAGATCCACTTTCCGAACAAATAAGTCCGCGGAGCATTGGGTGATGAGAGGAGGAACACAGCCGTATCGGTTTCCCGCTCTCTCCTGAGCGCGTTGGGCGCCAGAATGAATGAGACAAGCGATATGCCTCCGACGGTCAAAAGCAACACCGTTGTTGATGCAGTCTCGGGCCAGTAAACACTGGCGCTCACCGCGGTGAGGAAGAAGACAACGACATAGAACAGTTTTATCTTTTTCCCCAATTTGAAATTCGTCCTCTCCTCCATTTGATGAAACGCTCTCCAACCCGGCCAGAAAATGGCGGATGGGGAGTTTGCGTTACCTCTCCTACTTGCGAAAAGACGGTGAATTCCGCCCATTCTTGGGGTCCGCCTTTGTCCAAACCAGTTTTGGGCCGCTCGCCAAAGGAGGGAGGCTTGGATGATCAGGTGGAGGGACCAACCGAGGAAAGGTTTTGGGGCAAAACCGGAATAGGTGTACGAGGCTGGAAGGAGGAATCCCGTCAATCGTTCGCCTATTATTTCTACCAGCAGTTGTCGCAGAAACGCGTCCCCGGAACCAACCCCTAGTGATCCGAGCATCGCGGACAGGCCTGGACCCCAGGGGATCTGCATAGACCCCACGAGAGACATTGGAGACAAGGGCGCCGAGAGGGCCATTCCGATGGGAGACACTACGTGGAGAACCCATCCTACAAGTTCCAAAACAAAACTGATGGAGCTTATGAGGGCATTGTTGCCGAATTCAGTACGGAGAAAGAGACACGCCAACTGGAAGACATACGCAATGACGCTGGGTAGAATCAAGATCGCGAATACCACGATGAACGTTCTGCGGACCGATTTAACAGTGGTCGTTGATTTGGATGATATCCAGAGCCCGATCGACACTGATGTAACGATCCAGATGAACAGCGAGGTTAATCCGTATCGAAAAACAGCGCCGCTTACACCGCCTAGAAGGAAGACAATCGAAAGGAATGGAATGACCCCCACAAAGTACAGAACCTCGACCAGGAGAGGTGTGATTGCCTTTTGCAGTACCAGTGTCCACCGCCCAATGGGTGCTGACCGGAGAATATCTTCTGTATTCTTTTCACGTTCAATTACAAGAACACGCGACGCGACTACGCTGCCGTAAAGGCAGAACGCAGGGTAACCCACCAGGAGAAACGTCCAGAAGATTGATAATCCCGCCATAGAGCGGCTTAGGAGAGCTGGAGCAACGGAACCGACCCTGGATTCCCAGATGAGGGTGACCAGGACGGTTAACAGCGCGTAAACGGTAAAGGCGGTTGTAAAGGCCTCCTGGCGTCGCAGCGAAAGGCGGAGTTCCTTGGCGAGAATGGGGAATGGCATTGGGGTGGTCCCGTTAAATGGTCCGCACAGCGGACCCTACGATCCGTGCCTGGCAAATCTTCTTCATATCACCCGCATCGAGCAACACGGGATTGTTCTTATTCGAACTCTCTCCAACGATCTGATCGAGGTGCTTCTCGGCGATGCCGTAATCACTAAAGCGTGGAACGTTCAGCTTCTCAGTCCACTCCTCAAGTGTTTTAACTAGTTGATCACAGTGTGCTTGAAGAGTCCCATCAGGCCGACCGCTTAGGAGACTACCAACCCAGGCATATTTCTCCAGCACCGTATTGGAAGAGTCACTCTGCCCACGGAGGCGATTGATGTTCATTCGAGTGGCGGGTCCAAGGAGGTTGCCGCACACGACTCCGTGCGGTATCTCGAAGTGGGCTCCAATTGGTGAGGCGAGGCCATGGACAACACCAAGTCCGGCGTTGGCCAGTGTGATCCCCGATATCGTGGCTGCATAAGAAAGGTCCGCACGGAGTGAAATGTCGTCCGGAGAAGATGTGCAAACAGGTATCAGGCTTCGCGCCAGATGTTCGAGGCCGCTTTCAGCCAGGAAATCAGTCATGGGCGAGGCTTTGGGTGAAACGTAGGACTCGAGCAGCTGGGTGAGCGCGTCGAGGCCGCAGGCCGCTGTGAGGCTCGGAGGACAACCGGCTGTCAGTTCCGGATCAACCAGAGCGATGTCAGGTACAAAAGATTCGTGTCGGAGCGATTTTTTGAAACCATCCGGCCCGATGGAAGAAAGAACAGCGTTGTTCGTCGCCTCAGTGCCTGTGCCCGCTGTTGTCGGGACAGCAATGAAGGGTGCCTTAACCCCTGGGTGTTCCGCCCCCGTTCCGACACCCTCAAGGTATTCGAGCGCCGAGCCCCCGACAGGGAACATCGCCGAGACCGCCTTCGCGGCATCGAGTACACTCCCACCGCCTATCCCGACCACCACATTGATGGCCCTTGCACGATAGGTTGCTGCGATTTCATCGACCCTCTCCGGCGATGGTTCCCCTGCGATGGATCTGAAGTGACTCTTGATTGATCGCTGTTTCAGGTCGGAGAGGAGGCGATCCAGCTTCCCGGATGCCTTCAGGGAACCTTTGCCCGTGAGCACGAGGACCTCATCCCCAAACTCTCCGATGAAGTCCGCCAGCCCCGAAAACCTGCCGACTCCAAAGACAATTCGAGCCGGCTGATGGAATGAAAAATTATGGATCACCTAAGTATCCCATTGGGTGGGACGAATCGCGTTAAAGGGGACATTTTGCCTGGGCATCTTCATCCATGGAGCAACAGCTTCACGCCATGAAAGGTAATGGTCGGTTTTCTTGTGCTCCTCCACCGCCTCCTTCGATTCATAGACTTCATACAGGAGAAATCGTGTCGGGTTCTCCTGGCTCTGGAGGACATCGAAGCGGATATTCCCAGGCTCCTGGATGGAGGCCTCACAGTTCTTAATAGTTTCCCGGATGAAATCATCGATGTACTCATCGCGGACATAGACTGTGATCGCATTAACTATCATGAGGTTGTTGTCCCCCTTGCCTCTTCCGTCAGCGTCTCCCACCGCGAGGGATGGTAGAAGAAAACTCCGGGATCCGGCATTTCCAACCCCGAATCGAGCGGGGGAATGATGGAAAAGGTCTCGGCGAAGCTCCATGAGTCAAGAATCAGCCCAAATCCTGTCGCCACAATGACCTCCAAGCTGTAACTACCTGGTGATAACAGAATTTCATTGAGAATGAGATCCATCTGAAATTCAGCCGGCGCGGAATTGTGACCCTCTTCGGGGATGCCGAAATCCTGGCAAACCCCCCTTCCCCAGTTGTCTATCACTTTGACTGAGAGATACGGTTCGGAAAGGTCCTGATCCTCGCAGACGAGGCAGAACCGGAACTTAAGGCAACCGAACTGCCGAAAGGCACGCTGTTCCTCATCGTTTTCATTTAGGAGCATCACCTTCTTGAGCCGCATCCGCTGGTCACCCATGCGGTTTGTAACCGAAAAAGGGACTTGGTCCGTGCCGATCTGGTAAACATGTTGCCAGCAGAGCGTTGCATATTGGTGGGTAACCACTTTGGGGGGACCATCCATCAGGATTCCCCCACCGGCTAAAAGAATGACTCGGTCGCAAAAGTTTTCCAGGATCCGAAGATCATGGGAAACCAGCAAAATGGTTTTCTTGCGACTTTTGAAGCGGCTAAACATATCAAGGGCGGTCTGCTGAAAAATGGCATCGCCGACAGCAAAGATCTCATCGAGGATCATGACATCCGGGTCCAGGAAGCTTGCGATGGCGAAGCCAAGGCGCTGAACCATTCCGGAGGAGTAATGTTTAATGGGAGTGTCGGTAAACCGTTCCAGACCAGCCATCTGAAAAATGGAGGAAATCCTCTGCCTCAGGTCTTGTTCGCGTATACCCAGGATGGCCCCGTTCAACAAAACATTCTCCATCCCGGTCATTTCGGGATGGAAACCGGCGCCCAACTCCAGCAGGGATGCTACGCGACCTTTGACTTCGACCTCGCCTGCGGTCGGCGGAATAATACCGGCGATAATCTTCAGCAGGGTGCTTTTCCCGGCCCCGTTTGCTCCACAAATTCCCAGGACCTGCCCTTTAGGGACTTCGAGGTCAAGGCCAGTCAGAACCCTCAATATGTCGGGTTCCTCCCGTCGGACCTTCCGCAGGATGAATGACTTCAGTGTCCGATCCCGGTCCTGACCGAGATAGTATTCCTTTACCAGACCGCTTAGTCGAATGGCTAGGTCTTCCGGCGGGTAGGAGTCTGGCAAAGGCTCAGCTGGCTCTACTAGGGGAAAGGGCACTCGTTCCTACTCCTTCATTTTATTCAGATAGATTTCGCGATAGGTTGGCAGGGGCAAGACGCTTTTCAAACTCGCTCCCTGATATACCCAAGTTTCCTTGAACTGAAAGAGAGCTTCAAGAGTGTAATAGCGAGATTATTTTTGGATAGTAAAAGCAGACCGTCTGACTAAAACGCTCCTTTTCCGAAGAGAACCACGGGGATCGTCCGGATCAGGATGACCAGATCCAGGAGAAAGGATTGGTTTTGGATGTAATAGAAGTCGTATTCCAGGTTGGATTGGAGCGGTAGGTTCTTTCTTCCCAGGATTTGCCACAGTCCTGTGACACCCGGTTTGACCATCAACCTTCGCCGTTGCCAGGGTTCGTATTCCTTCGCCAAATGAGGCATCTCGGGACGCGGTCCCACCAGCGTCATATCCCCCTTTAATAGGTTGTAGATCTGCGGCAGCTCATCTAGCGAAGTCCTGCGCAACCACGCACCCAACCATCCTACAACACGGGGGTCGCCCGAACCTTGCGGCGCGTCCGCGTACTCGTCGGCATCGGGGCGCATCGTCCGGAGTTTGACCATCCGAAACTCCATTCCGTTCATTCCAATTCGCTTCTGCCAAAACAAACCGCTGGCGCCGCTCTTGAAGCGAATGAGAGGAACCAGCAGTGCGCACGCAACCAGAGAAAAGGGCAGCACGGCGATACCTACGATCAAATCCAGCGCTCGTTTCATGATTCGGTAACCTGCATGTGGCGTTGCAGATCCCAGATGGAGGACAAGGACGCCATCGATCTCTTCGATTCCTGCCGACCGGTTCAGCATGACAGTGGAAACATCCTCGGAAACAATGCGGAAATGAACATCATCTGTAGTTTTGCATTGGGCGATCAGGTTCAATATTTCAGGTTGGTCCAACGCCTCATCGGCGAACACAACTTGGTCAATTCCACCGCCTTCCAGGATCACTGGAAGCTGTTCGAGATCACCTACCACCTCCCGTGGCGCCCAATCACTCGTGGTTGAATCCTCCTGAGAGGTCCGTAGGACACCAACGACCTGATGTTCACGAATAGTTCCACCGCGCAAGCTGTCCCACGTCCGTTTCGCGCGCGGCCCGGCACCGACTAAAACGGTTCGGACCTGACCGTAGCCTCGGCGACGCAGTTGGAGCTCCACCCACCGGACAATGCCGCGCGAGATAAACAGTAGAACCGGGTTAATCGCGCAGACGGGGAGTACAATTGACCGTCCCAAATCAAGCGAGCCTTTTGTCAGGTAGGCGAAAGAGAGGAGTCCCGTGGCGAACAACCAGGAAGCCCAAACCAAATCCTTGCCTTGTTGCAGAGGAGCCACCTCCAGTGGTCGCAAATACAAGTTGGATAGGGCGTTGGAGATCCACCACCATGAGACCACGAACAATAGCGCGGCCTGGTAATTATAGAGCGGGTTTAACGGTTGGTCGCTTTGGGAACGGATCCAGGTAACGCCGATCCAGAGCGCCGATGCCATGACACCATCAAAAAGAAGGAGGAGGTGTAGGCCCCACCGCCAAAGGAACCGGGCTAGGGAATCCCCCCTCGACCCCGCCAGCGTGAGGAGAGGCACCGTAGTAGGAAGCGTGGATTCCCGATTAGATATCTGCGCCATAATCTCCGAGGTTCAACCAAAAGGCGAAAAAGCCATTCAAGTCCGAGTTTGCCCATCCAACGCGGGCAACGAGTAATTCTACCACTATCGTACTCGAAAAGCGCCCCGACTGTCCAGTACAATTTGACCCCCAGTTGTTTGCGGTGGTCGGTGACCCATTTCTCCTGTTTGGGGACTCCCAGCCCTACGATGAGGAGGTCGGGAGGATCCTGCCTTAACTCCTCGTACCAATCGCCCGTCGATTCAATATCCGCGGCGCCGTCCTTAACAAAACTGATGTTAAGACCTTGAAAACGTTGAGTATAAATATCCCGAAGCCGTTCCGCAGCCCCCGGCGAACCTCCCAGAAAACCCACCTTCTTCCCCATACGAGCGCAGATTTCAAGCACCTCCGGGAAGAAATCGGCCCCTGTGTTCCGAGGGGGGCAATCCACCCCCAGTAACCGGCAGCCTAAGCGGATCCCAGCGCCGTCCACATAAACCAGATCGGCTGAATTAAGGAGGTCTTCAACCTCGGGATCATCGGCTGCTTGATTGGAAACAGCGATGTTCAGGTACCCGAAATGGACCGGGCCAGGCGTCTCGAGGGCTGTCTCGAAGCAGTGGAGGAGCTGTTCCCGGGTCAGGCGGTGGATGTCGATTCCGAGGAAGTTTAAGTGTGTTTCGTGGTAGGGATTTTGCCAAGGCATGGGGGGAGGGTAGCATGGTAACGGAAGGGAATGACTATGGTCCCAGACGGGCTGAACTATTGAATCGTTCGATCATACTTTAATAATCTTCTACATGTACTCAGAAATACCAACCGCAAAACTTAATGCGTTATCAAGTTCGGTGATTTTCTTCGGCGACAATGATCCTACGAACTGAGTGAGGCGGGTCTTGGGTAGATTGAGCAATTCGTCGCAATGGATGCTGCTTTCGTGTTTTAGTCCCTCATCAACCCCAACGGTCACCTGTGTGGAGAGGCCATCATGCCTTGAATAAATGGGGGCACAGATCAGAGAGGTGAATCGTGATTCAATTAAAGTTTGCCTGCTAACGATGACCACGACGCGTGACTTGCGTGGATCCCCTGCCCGCGGATGAACTACGCGGTAGAGTTCCCCACGTTTCATAAATCGCCTTGGTACTCGAGGAATTCTTCTGCCTCGCGATTTAGGCGGTCCGCGTTCCGGTTGATGATTCGCAGATCTCTGGCATCTATTCGTTTCCGTGATAGCTTCTGAAGAGAAGTGACAACCGCCCTTTCGATAAACTCGGATCGGCTTTCTTTCCCCCCGATCTCCCGATCGATGTCATCCAGAATGCCTTCTGTGAGTGTGATAGATGTCTTGACTTTCATACTACTATCATACTACCGGTTGAGCGGTGCGTCAACCGTAGACCGGCCGAGAATCCCGTCGCCGGGCCACGCGAGGTAGAGCCGAATCACTTACAACTAAAACTCTATCAGTCACCTTTTTCTAAGCGTGATTCCGGCAATCCAGCCGCAACAAGCGCATCTCGAATCTGAGATAGGATTCCTTCCACGTTGGAACAAATTAAAAAGGGCGCGTGCGAAACGTAATAGAAACTCTGAATTTCCTCCACTGCCAGAAACTGCATCTTCGCAGCACGCTGTTCTTCGCGGATTAGTCGGTGTTTTCGATGATAGCTTTGATCGAATATTACCATGTAGCGTGGCTGCCAATCCCGCATAAGATGTACTATGTACTGGAGTGGGGCATGTTTTGCGGTAGCGTTTTCACCGCGGGATTCGGGTAGCGGAATACCGGTGTCCGGATCAAGCAGGAGACCAAAGGATTCGCTTGGCGGGCTTTCGGTAACGGGAATCCCCGTCATTTTCTCGTAAATTTCCCAGATCGTTTTCGGGACGAATCGAGTGTGCGAATAGAGTGGACTGATTGGGTTCAAGAGATTCGCCCAAAATCGTTTTACGATGTCGTAGGAGTCACCAAGATAAATGTCGCGCATAAGCGTGGATAAGATGGATACCCATTTTACTCGCCCCGATTAGCCACTACTCGGTCCGCTCCAAGGTCCGACGGCTGGCTTCTTCCACGAAGGAATCGGGATCGCCATCGACTTCATCACAAACTCGGTTTATGACTTCAGTAATGGCATCGGAATCATGCCGCTCAACGTAATCGCTGAGAGCGTGGCTGCATAGTTCGCTTCGTGATATCTTCATGAGCTTCGCGAGTTGGTCCGCTCGGTGGAATAACGCATCTGGGATAGAAATACTTGTTTTCATATCAAGAGTATAGCCAAGCTCGGTTCCCTCCTCTCATTGAGGAGCAGGCATGAACGCGCTGGTGGCTGCTTGGGAAATCTTCTGGATCAGTTCGGAAGGGATATCAACTTTTATCTTCGATTTTTGGTCATCAGAGAAAAGGCCCACACTGATCGGCGGGGCCGCGGCTAGTTTATCCAGAGCGGATTCCATTTTGGAGAGAATCTCGCTTAGCTGTTTGTCCTTATCTTTATCCGGTACGTTTTTTAGAATATTTGAAACCATGCGTACATAGCCGGCGATATTCACATCGGCATAAGCGGAACCGCCCTCGCCGAACTTTCTCCTGGACTCGAGCGGCGGGGTGTCGGGAGTTCCCCCCGCCAGGACACGGTCAATCACATCCTCGATCGCGGAGTCAGCCATGGTATAGACAAGGTAACTTTGAACAATTGCTACATCGGTGTTCATATTTGAGAACATCTCATTGAAGGCAACAGACTCCTCCTCATCCATCCCGGGAACAGCCATGTCGAAATTCATTTCCATCCGGTGGATTGGGATCCCTTTGTGTTCCTTGAAGTTTTCCTTGTATTCAACCTTCATATCCATCCCCATATTCTTGTACAAGTCATACATCCCCGTCGCGGCCTCGCCGGTATTCATGTCCCGAAACTGCCTGAGCGCTTCCTGGGGATCTTCGGTCTCGAGGATAAAAGAACCACTCATGAATGAATCCGACTCTTCGAGCATTGAGGCAGCAAAACCCTTTCCGTATACCGCCATGTATTGGTCGACCCACTCTTTTAGGACCTTCTCACCTTCAGTCCATTCAATCGAGTCGAATAGCACATCGATTTCCGCCAATGTAAATACCCGAAATGCCTCCTGGTCATAGCTGGCCTCGACGCGAACGGCGCCATCGGATGGGACCATCTGGATCAAGTTTTTCACATCGCTGGGTTTCGATTCTACGAGCAGTTTTGAGAAGTTCGTGCCGGCCTTGGGAACCAGCGAAAGCTCGAAGGAAATTCCTTCGTTCCCAGGAGAGAATTCTATTTTGACAACTTCCAACTGTGATAGGATATTGTATAAAGCCCGAGTCTCCGCCTCGAGTATTTTTGCAACGTCCACCCTCGATTTTGTCCTTGTAGGTTTCCAGGACATTCGGGACTTGAATAGTGACGCGAAGATTCGGATCACCCTTTTCTTTCAGGTACGTTTCATAAACCTCGTCGGCGACTTTCTTACCGGGTTCAATTCCTGCTTCAATTTCCGAGAAGATCATCAGGTCCCCGACCACCGCTGATGAGATTCCTTTCTCTTTGGCTTTCTCTCGATAGGAATCGCGTTGGCTTTCCGCAACCTCAGCGAAGACCACCTTCAGTTCCCCTGGAAAGACTAGCGCCGCCATCCCACCAGCGTCTCCGAATCCTGAAAGCGCGGGATCACCGACGAGGGACCCGACCTGGGCCGGGATCATCGCACCCATACCAGGCATCACCTGATCGACGAGCCCCGATACGCCACTCATGAAACCGGGAACATCACCGATGACCATTGACCCGAGCGATTCCTCCACCGAGGAAAAGCTGGCCGGCTTCTCCTCGGCCATAATGGGGATTGTGAAGGCTACGGTAAGCAAAGCTGTTAATATCAAGAGGTGTGAGGTGCAAATCGGTTTCATGGGGTGGGGCTCCTTTCGATGTAGCCTGGTGGAAGTGTACTTGGACTCCGGGAAGATTGCTAATGTGGATGATCTCCCAGCATCGCTATCCTGCGGGAGTAATTCCTCGTAACATTTCCAATCGAAGCCTTCTGCGACTGGAAGGTAGGACAATAATATGACCGAAGACCCCACCTTGGATTTTGAGGACCTCGTCCACCGGATTGGCAGCGACAAAGAGTTTTTGCTCGGTTTGCTTAACGAATTCGTGACCGGCCTTCCGGGAGATTTAGCAGAGCTGGAGCAGATAGTTGCCGGCGGAGATGCCGAGGCAGTTGTGTTCAAGGCTCATTCGATCAAGGGCAATGCGGCTAACCTGTCGGCGAAGGAATTCGCGCGTTTGGCCCTGATTGCTGAGATGGCCGGAAAAGAAGGGAAACTCGGGGAGGTTGAAGCGGTGATCCCCGCCCTCCGAGAAGAGGCCGGCCGTCTTAAGCAGGCTGTAGCAGAGGTCACTCAATAGGAGATTGCCATGTCACTTTCTGAAACGATTTCGGAACAATTGAAAGACGCTATGAAAGCAAAGGATGCGGTACGGCTGCGGACTTTGCGTAGTATCCGAGCCGAGATCCTGAAAAAGGAGAAAGAAGGCGGCGATAAGCCCAACGATGAAGTGGTTCTTCAATTGGTGGCGCGTCTGGCGAAGCAACGACGCGAGAGCATCGAACAGTTTGAGAAGGGAGGCCGTGAGGACTTGGTCTCCGCCGAAAGCGCCGAGCTGGAAATCCTCCTGGTATTCCTCCCGGAGAGTTTGTCTGATGATGAGATTACTTCCCTGCTAGAGGAAGTGCTTTCCGAAACCGGAGCAACTTCGATGAATGACCTGGGACGTGTAATGGGAACTGTTATGAAAAAATTGAAGGAAACGGGGAAGAGTTTCGATGGTGGGGCGGTGAATGCGATGGTGAAGTCGAAATTGGGGGGTGGTTGAATCGCTGAGGCTACGGAAGATACGGAGAAGGATGCGATTTCGCCACCCGATTAATCTCGCATCAATCCGTTCGTTTAGTTTCTCCCGGGATTCATTATCCCATTATTTTAAACAGCGATCGCAGCCCGCTGCCCATTACGGGCTCCCAAACGAATCCGCCGCCCTCGGGCCAGCATCTCTCCAGCCTCTCCATGCCTGCCAAGCATACGCAAGCAGTATCCCATATCCTCAAGATGTTCAGAAAATTCCAGGTCTTCGTGCTTGGAACAGCGTTCGTGGATGAACAAGGCTCGCCGGAAACAGGGTTCAGCCTCGGAATGTTTTTTCTGCGCGACGAGGACTCTCGCCAGGTTCAGGAGCACATTAACCGTCTCTGGATGTTCCGGTCCTCGTGAACGCTCGATCAACTCAAGAGCCAGTTCCACAACCGGTTCGGCCTCGTCATACATTTTCTGCGCCGAATAAAGTCTTCCAAGATTGGCGAGCGAACCAGCCACTTCCGGGTGAGATGGGCCATGGGCCCGTTCCAGGATGGCCAGCGCGCGGGAATTGAGTTCCTCAGCAACACGATACTCCCCCCGGGCAAAGTGAATCCCAGCAAGGTTGTCGAGGGAAACAGCCAGCTCGGGATGATCGGGACCCTGGATTGTCTCCCTGATCTCAAGGGCCCTCTTGTACAACTGCTCTGCTTCCTCGTGGCGCAATTGGGTGTGAAGGATCGCCGCGACTGCTATCAGAGCGGTCGCAACGAGAGGGTGACGCCGCCCGTATGCGCGTTCACGGATCATGAGGGCATCCTTCGCAAGCGGGAGTGCGGCGGCAATCTTTCCCCTTAGGTGAAATAGCCTGGCCAAGTTTAGAAGGGTCGTCGCCCGTCGCGGGTCATCCAACTGAAGAGTGTTTCGATCAATCGCCTGGGCGCGTTTGAAATGGAACTCCGCGAAAGGGTACTCACCCTTCTCCTGGTAAAGCAGGCCGAGCGCATTCTAACCCGATGGCGCAGTAGGGGTGTGACGCGCCAAGTTTTTCTGTCCAAATCTCAAGACACTTCCGGACGAGCAGCTCTGCTTCCTGGTACCGTCCCTGTGTGCGGTACAATCCCGCGATGTCATTCAAAATTGCGGCGGTATCGACATGCTCCTCACCAAGCCTCTTATGAACGATAGCCGAGGCTCGATCGTAAAGCGCTTCTGCCTGCGAATACTTCCCTTGTGCGCGGTAAATCCGGGCAAGTTCCGCCAGATTGCCGGCTACTTCCGGATGCCCGGGGCCACGGACAGTTTGTCGAATCTCGAGGGCCTGTTCGCAGAGCGGTTCCGCCTTCGATAACTGGCCTTGGAGGCGATACAACTTTGCCAGATTTCGCAAGGTTTCCGCCAAGCGAAGATCCTCGAGCCCGAACCGGGTTGCTTCGAAAAGCGCCTCTTGAAGATGCCGTTCGGCAACCGTGGGGAGGCCTCTGGAAAGGGCTTCCTTTCCCTTATCGTTGTGTGTTTCCCAATTCATGTAGTGTGGTGGTTGAGGAAAAGAGCAAAGAACCAGCTTGTGGAGCCTGAATATTCCCCTCTTTGTCCCTCGGACGAAACTATTATCCGGTGGGACTGATATTTCAATCCGGTAACTCGGGGCGTTGACAGAAAGAAGTCGTACTACCTAAACTCCGCGCCTTCAATCCCCCAACATCCAATATACAAGGAGCATCAAATGTCCGTTGAAAAGACACTTATTCTAGTTAAACCCGATGGAGTCCGCCGTGGCCTGATCGGCGATGTCGTTGGACGATTCGAGGCGAAAGGTCTCAGGATCGCCGCGCTCAAGATGCTCCAGCTCTCGAACGAGAAGGCGGAGCAACACTACGCTGTCCACAAGGACAAGCCATTCTTCGGGGAACTGATCGAATTCATCACTAGTGCCCCGCTCGTAGCGATGGTGATTGAAGGACCCAGCGCGATCGGCCTATGCAGGAAACTGATGGGCGCGACTCGACCGGAAGATGCGGAACCTGGTTCTATTCGGGGCGATTACGCCACAATCATCACCGAAAACATCGTCCACGGCAGCGACGGCGCGGAGACCGCCGCTTACGAAATCCCGATCTACTTCTCCGAAGATGAAATCATGGGTTAGAGCAGTTAACATCAGGGTGTAGCGCCCCAACATCAGAACCCCGCGCGTGAGCAAGGGGATTTTGCACCAGCGTTGGATCCCCTTGCTCACGCGCGGGGTTCTGATGCCCGGTCAGAGGTACGGCGCCAACCGTTCAGCAAGAGGCGAAACCCTCCGAAGCCATCCCGGCCAGGATTCGATTTTACTGTTGCTCCAAATCGTCCGCGCCAGGGCTTTGGACTGATGGGCATCGTCGCATTCCTCGAGATCGTATAGCGCCACCAGGGTAGCGAGCGATTGCGCCAGTTCGATGCCGGGCTCGCAGGGAGGGCACTCCTCAATCCCGGATATCCAGTGCTCGAGTTCGTCTCGATAGCCTTCTTTGGTGAGGACCTGGTGTGCGAACCGGAGATTCCCCGAATTCCGATCATTCCACGGTTCCGGCGCCTCTGAACCATCAATCCAATCCTCAAGCCCATTGCAGACCAACTCAACCAGTTCCGCTCCCTGCTCGAACTGCGCTTCCAAAAGGCGCTTGCTGAGGGCTTCCAGGTCCTTACCGCCACCTCCCCACATTGATCGGGCAACCAGAGCGAGCGACGCCCCGGATCGTGCGAGGTAAGAATGAGAGTCCTGACGAACAAGGGCCAAACAGGCGCCTTTGACGCCACATCGAATAGCGGCCCTCATTCGCTCGGATTGTCGCCGCCAGAGGAGCGGAGAAACAGCGCCCCCCACTCGCCCATCCCAAGTGGAAGCATCCGAGAATAGGTACACATCATTCTCAGGTGCCCGGGTCAATTGGTCGCGAAACCATTCCTCGTAGACAGGTCCCTGGGTGGTTCGATGCAGCGGCTGGTCGAGAATTCGAAGTAGGGTTCGCCCACTTTCCGCGGGGAGGGTCGCCATCCCGGCAGGAAACTCGGCAAGCATTCTGGGTTCAGCCTTCATGAGAGCGTCCAAAAAGCGGACAGGGCTTCCCGAATCTTCGTCACCGGGCCAGATCGAAATGCGAGGGAAGTGGTCCCCCATCTGACGCCAAAGTTCCAAAGTGGAATTAGCCGCATCCCGGGTCCTGTCATTAGGCAGATCTTCCCAGGTGGGAGAGGACTCAAGACCCAGGTGAGAGAGCAACCATTCGGCGCAGTCACCACCGGCGATAAACTGGAAACCGAGTGCCTCCGCGATGGCGAGACTTTCTTCGGGAAATTGTCTTTCCGGATCGGAGAACCTTGTGGGGTTGCTGGGGAAAAGTGTGTTGAAACGAAGATGGGACAACCAACGGACAAGGGAAGGCGTGATCTCTATCTCTTCCGCGAAGAATATTCGATGCTCAAGATCGGGTGTGTAGACTTCTGTTCCTTCAGGAACCTCCCATGTTGTCTGCGAAGGGGTCAATGTAATTTCCGGTGTCGGCCACAACCAGCCCAGGCTTTCCATGAGCTCCCAGACCGCGTAGCAGAGCCCACGCCTACTGTTAGCGGATAGGATGACGCCTGATTCTCCCGAAATCAGATGAAAACCATCTTCACTTGTAAAAGGGGGGATCTCACTATTGGGTAAGGTGAAAGTTTCGCCTCGCGATAGGATGGCGCAGGTGGGGGGTATATCGGGGTTCGCTCGGCATTCGCAAACCACTCCAACCGATCCAAGCCCATCCCGGAGTTCCGCCAGAGGGCTCCCTGTCCCAACCGCTGACCGGTCCTGAACCAAAAGGATGACTTTATCCCCTGCGGCTAGCGAAAATGAGGCCATGGTTTGGATACTATGAGAGCGATAATGGCGTGTCGAGCGATGAACACTCCTCCGAAATATCCCCTGGCTAGGTCTTAAGAAGTGGCTTAGAATATTCGATTGTAATCTCAAACGAATGAGGCACGTTGATGCAGTTAGTCAGGGACAAAGCATCCAACACCACGAATCAGTCCCAGCGATTGCTTTTACTCATATTATTCCTACTGGTCATTCCCTCAGACACGGCTCACGCCAACGTTGGAACTCCTTTGATTCTGGTGAGCTTCTTTCACCTTGTAATAGGGAACGCTGTCATCGGAGTGATTGAATTTTTTCTGATCGCGTGCATTTTTGGGATCAGACCGTGTATTGCATTGCCCATCATTATTGTCGTGAATTACGCATCCATGATACTTGGAAAGGCGATATTACCTGTTGCTGGACATTACTTTCAGGAATTGTTTTTGGTAGAGCAGCCGGTCTGATTCATCTGGCCAAACCCCGCCGTCTGTGTCGAGCCGGGATTGATGTCCTGTCCAAACCCGTTTACTCTTCAGCAGATGTTCCTGACCTTACCGGAAGGAGAGACACCATGCACGGTCTGCCGGGAATGTGGGGAGTTTTGGCAATGGCGACTATGTGTGTTGCAGGCGCGCACGCCGCCGCTGTCGAGCCGGCGCCGGACAAGACGGTGGTGCTGACGTTCGACGATGCCGTGCGTTCGCATCTGACGATTGTCGCGCCGCTCTTGCAGGAGAACGGCTTCCAGGCCACGTTCTTCGTGTCGCACGCATTCCTCGAGGACCAAGAACATTTTCTGTCCTGGGAAGAGATTGCCGAGTTGCACAAGATGGGCTTCGAGGTAGGCAACCATTCGTGGACCCACTCGCACTTCGGCTCGCCGAAGCTGGCTGCGCGCCTGGCCGGTGAACTCGCCCTGGTCGAGAACGAGTTGGCCAAGGTAGACGTGCCGAAACCCGTGTCGTTCGCCTGGCCGGGCAACGCATTCGGCACGGAGGCCGTGCGCGTACTCGAGACGTGTGGGTACCGGTTTGCACGGCGGGGCATGCAACCTGAAGTGGCCTACGGCGAGGTGAAAGTCGGCCCGGCATACAATCCCGGCACCCACCATCCCTTGCTGATACCCACGACCGGCGACGCCTACCCGGACTGGGACCTCGAGGCGTTCAAGCGCGTCGTCGGTCTTGCGAAGGATGGCAAGATCGTCGTGCTGCAGTTCCACGGAGTGCCTGACGAAATCCATCCCTGGGTCCATACGCCGCCGGAACGATTTCGCGAGTACGTCGCGTACCTGAAGGAAGACGGGTTCAACGTGATTGCACTCCGCGACCTCGCGCGCTACGTGGACCCTGCGGCCCCGGTGAACGACCCGATGGAGTGGGTGTACTATGTACCCAGCCAGGCGTCCCTGGAACTTCCCGCCGAGGTTGTCGCGAACCGCGCCGACCTGCCCTATTGGCTCGAGAACATGGTGGTCCACCACGGATTCAGCGTCGAGGAGGCGGCTATTGCGTGCGGCTACCCAGTGTCCGTATTGCAGCCGAAGCTTGATTCGCTCGGACTGCCAGACAAATCGACGAGACCCCCGGAAGTGTTGCCCTATCCAGGCGGACGGCATCCCCGGCGAGGGTTTCTCGAAGGCGCCATTGACCCGTTGCGCGGCACCAAGGTCAGCATCTTCCCACCTTGGGCCGATGCCGGCTACGTGGTGGTCGATTTACCGGAAGCCATCTGGAGCAACCTCGGATTGACGTTCCTGGCGCACACCCATATCCCGACCATCTGGGATGACGCCGGCATCATTCAGGAGAACGTGGATTGGACGCGTCATCCATCGGGCGAACTCGAACATGAGCGGCGGCTGCCCAACGGCGTCCGGTTTGGCGCTCGCGTCACGCCGCAGGCGAACCACGTGGGGCTTGAACTCTGGCTCGAGAACGGCACGGACGAGACCCTGACGGGCTTGAAAGCCCAGATCTGTGTCATGCTCGCCGGCGCCGCCGGTTTCGACTACGCTTCCAACGAAGGGAAACGGCTCGAGAACGGTGTGGCCGCCGCGCCATCGGAAGACGGCCGCCGATGGGTACTCGTGGCGTTTGAACGGTGCGTACGGCCTTGGGCCAACCCCCCCGTGCCGTGCATCCACTCCGACCCCGCATTCCCGGACGCCGCCCCAGGCGAACGCGTCCGTGCCCGCGGCAGGCTATGGTTCTACGAAGGCGCGGACCCGAGCCGTGAAATCGCCCGAATGAAGGAAGAGCGATGAAATGCTTGGGCCAGTTGCTCGCTGAAAGCTGAAATCGGACGTGGCAGGCGGCTACTTCACGATCGCGGACGCGGCAATCCCCTTACGGGCCCGCGCCAGCGTCCCCGTTGTCGGCTTTCCAGCCGTTCACGGAAAACTCAGTGCTAGTAGCGGAAGTGATGACGCTTCTTATCTGAACTCTCACGAGTTCGGCTACGAAACAGAAGCCCCGGACGGGATATTTCCCCCATCCACGGTAATGAGACGTAGCGACTTCCCTTCCCTCGCTGCTAGGAGCATCCCTTGCGATTCAACACCGCGGATCTTTGCGGGCTGGAGGTTGGCGACGATGACAATCTGTTTCCCGACTATCTCCTCAGGCGAGTAATTCTCCGCCACTCCGGCGACAATCTGACGGTTTTCCTCGCCTACTCTGATCTGGAGACGGAGCAGCTTATCAGTCTTCAGAACTTTCTCAGCCTCCAGCACCTCAGCGATTCGTAGATCCAGCTTGCTGAAATCATCGAATGTGACGAGGTTCGTCTCCGCTCCCGCCTCTTCGGCAGAGGCTTGGTCTTGAGGAGAGGCTTCGATCTTCTTGGCGATCGCATCCCAGTCCAGGCGGGGGAAAATAGGTTTCCCTTCGTGGAGCTGTGTCCCCGCGGCAGGAAGATTCCAGTCGAGATCGCCTGCGGAGACGGTATCCTTTTCGATTGGACATCCGATCCGTTCAAGAACCTCCTCAACCTTTCGGGGGAGAACCGGGTGCAGAAGGATGGCTGTATAACGCAATGCTCGAGTCGATACGGCCAGACAATCACCGGCAGAGGTTAAATCGCCACTCTTCGCCTTCGCCCAAGGTTCACACTCGGCAACATAACCGTTGGTCCTTCGGACGAGTTCAAGAATAGTCTCCATCGCCTGGTTCGGTCGGAATTCGGCTATAAGTCCCCGGACTTTGGCAGGCAACTCCTCAGCACATTTCCGAACCTCTGCTCCCGCATTGGCATCGGTTAAAGGGGGAACCTTTGAATCAAAGTATTGTTTAACCAGTTTGGTAACCCGGCTGACAAGATTTCCCAAGTCGTTGGCAAGGTCACCGTTCAATCGGTGGACAATGAGCTCCTCGGAGTAATCTGAATCCTGCCCCAGAGTCATTTCCTTGATCAGGAAATATCGGATCGGATCGACACCATACTCCTCAACCAGCTCGCTGATGTGCCGGACGGGCGCTTGGGCAGCCAATTCGCTCGTGACTGTTTTCGATTCCTTGTGCCCGCCGCGTGTCCACCACCCATGCGCCAGGATCTGCTTCGGAAGCGGGATACCCGCGGCATGGAGCATGATCGGCCAGAAGAAACCATGCGGTTTGAGAATGTCTTTCCCGATCAGGTGCAGGCTGTGCGGCCACCAAATCTGAAAATCCTCGGAGTCGGGCCAGCCAAGACCGGAGATATAGTTCACCAGGGCATCGAACCAAACATAGGTGACATAATCGGAGTCAAAAGGCAGTTCGATTCCCCATTCCAAACGGCTCTTCGGGCGGGAGATGCATAGATCGGAGAGGGGTTGCCGCAGCATCCCGAGAACTTCGTTACGGCGTGTTTGTGGGAGGATGAAACCCGGATTCTGGTTCTCCAGGTAATCGATCAGCCAGTCCTTATACTTATTGACACGGAAGAAGTAATTCTCCTCCGAGACCTCAATAATTCTGCCCGCTTCTTTCCCCTCCTCGGTCACCTCGGTATCCGTAATGAACATCTCATCGGACACACTGTACCAACCAGTATAACTGTCCTTGTAAATGTCTCCCTGGTCGTGCAGCTTCTGGAGAAGGGCCTGCACCGCCTGTTTGTGAGAGTCGCTGGTGGTCCGAATAAACAGGTGGTCCGGGCTAATCCCCAATTTCTCCCACATCTCTTGAAACCTCGGAGAGTATTCATCGCAGTGCTGCTGCGGAGTCACACCTCGAGCGGCGGCCGACTGTTGGACCTTCTGCCCATGCTCATCCGCACCTGTCTGGAAGCGGACCTGGTCCCCAAACAGACGATGGTAGCGGGCCAGAACATCAGCGAGGATAGTTGAGTACGAGTGCCCGATATGGGGGGCATCGTTGACATAATAGATGGGTGTTGTGATGTAAATTCGGTTCTCGGCCATGACCATTATCCTGTTGTCTCAAACAACGGACAGGGCGGAACTATGATACGGGCGTCGTCTACCCTCAACCCCCCGGGCTGGCTTGATCCCTGGGTGTGGATTCGTCTCCCGACCATTTTTCCGGTCCGTGGCATGGTCGGGAGACCTTGCCACAACGAGAGATTTACGCTCAACCCCCCGGCTGGCTTGACTCCTGTTCACACGAACCGGGAAGATACGAATCCATAACAGATGCCTACCCAAGACCTCCCAAACGAAGGCCCCGACCTCGAATCGAAAAGCCTCTCTCCTCTCCAGCTAGCCGTCCATCGACTCGTGCGAAACCCCACGGCAATGGGTGGCCTGGGTGTTCTTTGTGTCCTTTATCTTCTCGCCTTGTTCGCTGATTTCTTTTCGGTTCGGGATCCCCTCAAGTCAGACCTCTACTCGCCTTACCACCCGCCAAACTGGGTTCATGTCTTCGATGAGGAAGGCACGTTTCACTGGCCGCCTTTTGTCTACGAGATGGAATGTACCGATCTGGATGAACTCCATTACGAGCCCATCCTGGACAAAAAACACCCGGTCAAGTTTTTCGCCGAAGGTTATTCCTATAGAATCTGGTTTCTGTTTGAGACGACCCGCCATTTCATGGTGGTAAAAAAACCGGGAGAATTGCACCCGCTCGGTTGCGATGAACTGGGGCGGGATGTCTGGTCCAGGCTTCTGGCCGGGGGACAGGTTTCTCTCTCTGTCGGATTGCTGGGAATATTGATTACCCTGACACTCGGAACATTCGTGGGCGGAATCGCCGGTTATTTCGGCGGATGGACGGACACGATTCTGATGCGATATGTGGAACTGATCCTTTCCATTCCGGGTCTCTACCTGATTCTTGCGTTACGCTCAATGTTCCCGACACGACTCACCTCTGTTCAAGTTTATATCCTCATTGTGGTGATCCTTGGGTTCATCTTTTGGGCCGGCCTTTCGCGCGTCATTCGCGGGCAGGTGTTATCCCTCCGGGAGCGTGAGCATGTCCTGGCTGCTCGCGCGCTGGGGGCATCCCACCTGCGGGTGTTGATCCGCCATGTCTTACCGGGAACATTTACTTATCTGATTG
>Ga0310121_10001185_pt1 | contig 27287 bp, 21 predicted proteins | sample CB27_Tmax_986_MG_FD_203504 | JGI IMG/M metagenome (GOLD analysis project Ga0310121, IMG submission 203504) | Marine microbial communities from Western Arctic Ocean, Canada - CB27_Tmax_986 | ecosystem: Environmental > Aquatic > Marine > Oceanic | place: Canada: Western Arctic Ocean | collected... | reverse complement strand
AATAGCTCCTCATAAGCGATCGGCGGGCAGTACCGCAACAGCCGAGCCGAGTTCTGAGTGGCTTGGTGCAAAAACTTAGAATTTGGGCCTCCAAAATGACTCCTAGGAGCCGGGAAACGGTCCTGTTCTCGAAATTGCGCTTATTTTTGGAATAGTCTACTACGTCGCCAGTTTCTCGTGTGTTGTTTAACCCCTTGTCTTTGCCTTTGCCTTCCCAGAAACTCAAGACGATGGGCGGGAAAGGAACGGGCAAAGGCATGGGAAAGAAAAGGAGGTTACTGCTGCTGACCGTAGACTTCGACTTCGGGATTGCCCTCGCCTACCGTTACGTAGATCCTGCCGGATCGGTCTACGGCGATACACTCCAGTCTTTGGGACCCCTCCGGTGGTGACCAGCTGGTTACAAGTGCTCCGTTCTTGTTGAATTTCACGATCCGGTCTCTCTGCGATCTGTCTCGAGTGGTTAGGTAGACGTTCCCTAGTTGGTCGGTGGCGAGGCCGTGGACGATGAAGAATCCAGCATCTGGCTTGGGAGGGACAAACACCATCAGCAGTTTGCCCTCGGCAGTCAGTTTGTAGCAGGGCAAGTAGAAGTTGCAGACGAAGACATTTCCGTTTAGATCGCAGTCCATGCCATGGGGCTTGTACCAGGAACGGACGCCGCCCTGGCGGTCATTCCACCAGGAACGGAATTGACCGTCGTGATCGAAGACACTCACCCGGTGATTGTCATCCTCGGCCACATAGAGACGCTGGTCCTTACCGATGACCAATGCGTGGGGGCCCACAGCAGCTCTCCGGGTCCGGTTCCCCTGCTTCCGAAAGTCCGAATGAACCTGCCGTCGGCCGTGAAAACCTGCACCCGATGGTTGCCGCTGTCGGCCACAAAAATATTTCCTTTTGCGTCTAGCTTGACGTCAGAGGGAGCATGGAAGTGACCGGGAGCGCTGCCTAGTCCTTTTCCAATTTCTCCCCGGAACCTTCCTTCTGGAGTGAAGCGTTGGACCTGGGAACTGATGCGGTCCGTCACCAGCAGATTGCCTTGGTTGTCGACTGTAATCCCGTGGGGCCGCATCATCTGACCAGGGTCGGTTCCTGGTTCACCCCAGCGATGGAGTAGCCGATATGAGACTTCGGACTGACCGAATGTGAGTGTGGCCAGTGTGAGTCCCAAGGTCGCAAGGGAGCGGACGGCTGGGAGTATGCTCAATCGGATCCCTCCGACGGCACCAACTTGAGGCTGTACTTTGCAGCGCCCGGTAGGAAAGGTAGGGGATCGCCGTCGACCCAGGCTTCGTGTCCCTTTCGGTAAAAGGGAGCCAGGGGGTGTCCGCTCTGGCCTCCTGGCATATGGAAGTAGCCTTCGGTTTCCCTGCCAGGTGAAACGGCAAAGCGCTCAGAGGGTCCACTCAGGACGGTTTGTCGTCTGGGAACATAAAGGTCTCCAGGAAGAGGCGTTGCAGGAAGGTCAATCCAGCTCCCCAAAAGCGCAGGTAGGGCAGGGGAGAGAGGGTGTTCGATACTGACCGTGTTGTGCTCTCCCCAGGTTCGCTTCTGGAACGGTCCCTCGAAGTGAGTGTCGAAATAGGTGATGGTTTCCGCTGCCGCGTGACGCAGCTGTTCGTTCCAGCTTTGGAAGCCTGGATTCAAGAGATGGATTGGCCGCGCCTGGAGCAATTGCCACAGCGGGCCCTCTTCTTGAGGGAAACCTGTCGGGCCAGGGTCCGGATTCATTGATCTGCAGGGCGCTGTCAGGGCAGAGAAGACGACGTCGCGAACGCGTGCCCTGAAAGCTCGAACTAGCCGATAGGCTGCGGAGTTGACACTGGCACGCCCATTCCAGTTTTGAAGGACCGAACGAAACTCGCGAGCGCGCGGGTGGAGCGATCCGGCCTGGGTAGGCACCAGAAGATCCAGCAGGAGTCGGTGCCAGCGATCCATGAGCAGTGCTCGGTCATCAAGTTGAATCCGCAGCATGTCGTCAATCGAAGCCCGCCGCAGGGCAAACAGGTCGTCGCGTATCTGCCGAGCTCTGGCGCCATGTAGATATCCACCGTCGCCAAGAATCTCCAGGGTGCTCCCGGTGACGACCTGTTGGTTTGCCGTCCAGATGTATCCAGAGGGTGGGTCTACGATTCTTGGATACTCGCTTGCCTCGACCCAGCCAAACCAGCCTATCTCGGCGCTTGCCCAGTTCGCCGGCCGTCCGGGGTCAAACCCACGGCGCCTCGGAATCCGTCCGGCAATGGTCCATCCGATGTGTCCTTTGGTGTCGCCCACGACGAAGTTCTGGGGCGGGAGCCCGCTCTCATTGGCGATCCTGAGGGCAGCATCAAGATCCCCAGCCTGCTCCAGTTCGATCAGTTGAAGGTTGGTTGCCGCTGGCTCGTGAGCCAGCCATTTTATGGAGGCTGGTTCCCCGCGATGATCACTGACTACGGGTCCCCATAGGCTGTAGCGCACCGGATGCACGACATCCTCTGTGCCATTGACTTTGATCGGTTCCTCGTAGGTCGTAAAGGCCCGGTAGCCGTTGTCCGTAAGGTATCGATTTGCGTCCTTGGGGTCGAGTGCGAGCTGTATCCGATCTGTCCAGTCTCCGTAGCTGTTGGTGAAACCCCACGCTACCCTACCGTTGCTGCCCGCCACGATCACCGGTACGCTCGGAAGTGTTACGCCCGTGACATCGATCGAAGGGCCGCTTCCTTCGACTCTAAGGCGCAGACGATACCAGGTATTAGGCAGCCTTAGCGCCAGGTGCATGTCGTTGGCGACGATCGCAGAACCGCTATCGGTATGCTTTCCAGACACTGCCCAGCCATTGCTGTTCCCGCCGACAATTTCCAGGGATTCCTCAGTCGTGTGGGTGGGGCCGAAGAGGGCGCCTGCCAGTTTTCGGAGGTCGTAAATCGTAGGGTCGGGTTGGGGTGTCGAGGTGACCAGTCCTCCGTCCACGGGCGCTGCCCAGGATGCATCGGCTGAGGTCAGAAAATCGGCAGCCTGGGTGGGGAGGCAGTCTCTCAAGAAGGCCCGTCGCGATTCGAGTGTTGCCTCCTCGTCGTTGAGTTCCAGGTACATCGAGTGCACCACCAGAATGCTGTCCTCAAGCCTCCAGGGCTCAGGCGAAGCAGAAATGATCCAGTACTCGGGCGGTCTCGACGGTAGTTGTTGCAAGCCTTCGTTGACACCCTCCGCGTAAGCGGTGAGCAGCTCTTGGTGTTTTAGTGTGAGGCCTTCAACCACCTTGACCGCAGTCGCGCGAAGTCGGTGCAGCCGAGACCGTAGGTCCAATGACAAGGTGGTCTCGCCGAACAGGGCGGAGAGCTCGCCAGCCGATCTCCGGCGCATGAGGTCCGTCTGAAAGAATCGATCCTGGGCGTGTAGGAAGCCGGTCGCGCGTGCCACGTCCATCCGGCTGCTTCCCTTTATCGTCGGTACGCCGAGATCATCTCGATCAACGCTTACCTCCTCAGTCAGGCCCTTCAGCACGAGTCGTCCCTCGAGCCAGGGGAGGCTTGCACTGGCCAACGCGTAAACGAGAATTGCGCAAAGAACGATGAACAACCGGCGACGTAGAAGAGTCGCTTCATGGGTTCAGGACACCGTTTCTGTGGGTGAGGACAAGGGCGTCACAGATAAGTACTATGCAGCAGCCCGTTGGGTTTGGCAAATAACTTCCAGGTTCCATTCCGGAAACGTTGGGCGCTGTTGATCGGGATCTCGGCCAGGATTTGGTCTATTACGCTTCGCGCCAGACTGCTGAAGTAGGTTCTGAGAGCGGACAGATGTCCAGACTATAGGTTCTGAGAGCGGACAGATGTCCAGACTAAACGAATGCTGCGAGCTGGATCATTCGAGAGAGAGTTGGCATCCGAAGCGAGGTTTCGACGCGATCGCCTAGCAACCCTGATTGAAGCGCCTGGGGGGTATGGTCCCTGTCGGGCCCCGTTCCCCGACAGTCACGGCTCTGTTACTGGTGGAGGTTGCTTCGTTTCCTCGTGGGTGAAGTTTCCGTTTTGCTGCGCCGGATCGTACAGGAAAGAAACTTCGGGTCCGGCGTAGCGGTGGGCTCCAGGCCGCCGTCCTAGCCAAAGGCTCGAAAGAATACTTTGGCCTAACGGAGAAAGCTACGTTTTCCAATGAAGTTTCAGCTTAGTCCCGCCCCCGTTGCGCTGCCCCATTCGGGAAAGAAACTTCGGCTAATCTCCAGGGGACATCACCTACGCCTTCGGCGTAGGACATGTCCCGTTCACCGCGCCGTTCGGCGGGTAGAGACGTGCGCCGTTCAGACGTTCAGACGATTCTTTGAAGTTTCAGGTCAGTGGTCGACGGTGAGAGTTTTCGTTGTTGACGGTCTGTTTTGACTTCGGCTCGCTTCGGAATTGCTCACCGATCATTAATTCTTAGTCGGTGCCAGCGACTCTTTTGAGCAATTCAAGGATCTCGGTCTTTCCTTGTTTGGAAGCGAGATCCTGGGCCGTCTCTCCTTGCTGGTTCTTGGCCTTGAGGTCGGCACCCGCTGCCAGCAGGGCCTCTACCGCTTCTTTGTGGCCCCTGGCGGTTGCGTACATCAGGGGTGTCCAGCCCTGTTGGTCCTGAGCGTTGACTTCAGCTCCCTCACCCACCAGAGCCTCGATCGTCTCCGAGTGTCCCTCCTCCGCGGCACAGACCAGGGCTGTTTTGCCGTCACCGTCCATTCCCTCCAGGTCAGCAAAGTTTTCCAGGAGCGCCTTTAGCGTCTCGGTCTGTCCCAGCCGGGCAGCAACCAGTAGGGCCGGCGAACCATCAACGGTCATCGAGTTAGCTTCTGCACCTTGCTCCAAGAGGGTTGCTGCTGTTTCGGTGTGCCCCGCACTCAAGGCCATGATCAGGGCAGTGCCACCGCTGCGATCAGCAGCATCCACTTCTGCTCCTTTGGCCAGAAGAGCCTTGACCACCGCCGTGTGGCCCTTCGCCGCTGCCCAGAGGAAAGCTGTCCGACCTCGATTATCCTCAACGTTAAAGTCCGCTTTCTCGTCTAGCAGCATCTCTGCGATTTCGGTATGACCGTTGTCCGCGGCGTGCATCAAGGGGGTCTTCCCTTCGCGGTCTTTGATATTCACCTCGGCAGCTCCCGTGAGGAGGGCTTTTACTACTTCGGCATGGGCGTTGGTAGCGGCTACAATTAGGGGAATTTCACCCTTCTGGCTGGTCGTATTGGCATCCGCGCCCTCAGAGAGCAGCGTCTGGACGGCGAGGGCGTCACCCTTTTTCGCTGCTGAGATGAGTTCCTCGTTTACGTCACCACCGCATCCGATGAGGGCAATCGGCAACGCGGAAATGAGTGGCAACAGTCTTTGTACGGATAGCATGAGCAAGCTCCTTTTCAGCCCGTACCCACAAGTGTGACAGGTGGGGATCCGACATACCCGGGTCGTTCGTGACACCCTGCATACTGGCATTTCGAGGATGTTCGAAGCTGTCTGGAACTCTATCAGTCGGAGCCGGGTAGCACAAGGTCGACCCTCCGCAAGCCCAAAGAGGCTGCGGTTCAGGTCTCGCCTGTAGTCCGTACTCGGGCCCGGGATTTCGTCTTCGCCGGATGTGTTATATCCTATGCAGTCTGAGTACCTGTTTTCTTGAGTTTCAGTCGCTTTGAGGACGCTTGCCGAGGCGGTCAAGACGCTCGCATGGGTGGGTCCGCCCAGGGTACAGTGATCAGTTCTGGAGACAAGGGTATACTTTGGGCTGGTGTAATCACATGCCCATCAGAGAAGTGAGAAAAGGAGACTACACATGGCAGACACTCGGGAGATGCTCGAAGAGCTTAAGAATTTCGATACTCCATCCATAACCAATGTCGTTGCAACCTACTCCCAACGCCCGGAGTGTTTGGGTCTCTATAATCCCTGGAGCGAGAACTGGTATACCGACCACAGTGTCCGTTGTATGTATCCAGAACTGGGAAGAAGGGTGGGGTATGCTGTCACCGCTGTCTATGGCCTACCTGATCCGAACTTCGATCGCCTGAGCTTCGCGGATGCCATTGATGCTATGGAGCAGTCGCAGCAACCCACGATTTTTGTCTTCCAGCAGAAGTTTCCTCCCGCGATCGCTGGTAAGGTAGGCCTGGCAGGTGGAAACATGACGGCGGCGATGAAGGCGGTGGGTTGTGTTGGGGCGATCTCCAACGGTCCTTCGCGGGACTTCGATGAGATACGGTCCATGGATTTTCAGTATCTGCTGAGCGGTGCGACACCGGGCCACGGGAACATGGCCATCTATTCCATCAACGTTCCCGTAAGTGTAGCCGGAATGGATGTCAGCCCGGGGGAGATCATTCACATGGATGAGAACGGTGCCTGCAAGTTTCCAGCAGACAAACTGGAAGCTGTGCTTACAAGAGCACGCGACCTGGGCAGAGAAGAGGATGTCATGCAAGAGAGGTTTAGCCAGGCCAGATCGGCAGCCGACGTCCGTAAGGTTCTAATGGGATCCGCCAACGGGTCCAAGGAGGAGTAAGTCCCTCACAGATCGGCGAAGACCGGGTGGCTAAGATACCTCTCGCCCAGGTCGCAGACCATTGCGACCACGCGGCGGCCTTTCCCCAGTCTCTGGGCCAGTTGTAGTGCGGCCCAGCAGATGCTGCCGGACGAGATTCCTGTGAAGATCCCCTCTTGGCGAGCCAGCAGTCGAGTAATACGCTGCGCGTCTTGGAACTCGACACAGACGACTTCGTCGATGATGTCCCGGTTGAGCACGGGAGGGACGAATCCGGCGCCAATGCCCTGAAGTTCGTGGGGCCCGGCTGCACCACCCGACAGAACAGGGGAATCAGCGGGCTCGACAGCTACGATCAATACCTTGTCCAGCTTCTCTTTGAGGACCTCGCCCACTCCGGTGATTGTTCCTCCGGTCCCAACACCTGCGACGAAGCAATCAAGTCGACCTTCGGTCGCTTCCAGGATCTCGATGGCGGTAGTGGTGCGGTGAATGGCTGGGTTGGCGGGGTTTTTGAATTGCTGCGGCATGAACCCGTCGGGAAGCTGAGCTACCAGTTCCTCGGCCTTTTCGATGGCCGCGCCCATGCCCTGGACTTCGGGAGTAAGGATGAGTTCGGCGCCCATCGCCGTTAGGACGCGTCGCCGCTCCAGGGACATGGTATCCGGCATCGTCAAAATCAGGCGGTAGCCCATGACCGCGGAGGCCATCGCCAGACCGATTCCGGTATTCCCGCTCGTAGGCTCGATGATCACCGTTTTCTCAGGTCGTATTCTTCCCTCCTCTTCTGCTTTCTTGAGCATGGCATAGGCAATTCGGTCTTTCACACTGAACATGGGGTTCAGCGACTCCAGTTTGAGGAGAACCTCGGCCGAGGGTTGCTTGTTCAGACGGTTGACCCGGACCAGGGGAGTGTTACCTATAAGGTCAAGGACACTGTTGGCGATCAAGGGGCGTTGGCATGACATGCGTCCGTGGTGACAGTCTACCATCGGCGCCCAGGGCGAGCAACCGACTCGCCGCGTCGCGGTGCCGCTTTAGCCCGGATGATTCACAAGTTTTCTACTGCGTCGCCGCCATCATCCGCCCTGGCTGCGTTTCGCTCGGTCGGCCTCCTCGACGTACTGCACGAGTACGACTGCGGAGGCTCGCCACGAGTGGTCTCGGTCGCAAGCCTTGCCGGGACGGCGCTGACACCGACTCGCTACGAAAACTTATGAATAATCCGGGCTAGGAGCCTGCGCGGTAGAAATTGATCTACTGCGAAAACGGTAGAATCGGCCCATATTCCCCCGATTTTTCGACGAATAGATCAACTATGCGCCTCGAAATCGAGAAAATCTGTCCTCGATTACCCGCTTTCTCGCTACGATCATTTCTACCGCGCAGACTCCTAGTCAAACAGACGGTATCGAAAGAGGGCCCAGATCGCCTTGAATCCGTCCCTCCATGTAATTTTCTTGCCGTCTTCGTAGGAGCGCCCGCTGTAGGAAATTGGGGTCTCGTAGACCCGATATCCCTTCTTGGCCACCTTCGCCGTGATTTCTGGCTCGAAATCGAAGCGATTGGACTTGATTGCGATCTCTTCGAAGATCTCTCGCCGAAAGACCTTGTAACAAGTTTCCATGTCCGACAGATTCAAGTTAGTGAGCATGTTGGATAGGAGGGTAAGAAATCGATTGCCGGCGTAGTGCCAGAAATAGATTGCGCGGTGGGTTCCACCCAGGAAGCGGCTGCCGTAGACTACGTCGGCCCGTCCGTCGAGAATGGGTTGCAGCAGCTGGGGATAGTCTGCGGGATCGTACTCCAGATCGGCATCCTGAATGAGAATGATCTCCCCATGAGCTTCGCCGATGCCCTTACGGACCGCCGACCCTTTCCCTTGGTTGGGCTGCTGGAAGAAGACTCGGAGCTGGGCGATGGAGTCCGGGTCTCGCTCGAGGTTCAGCAGGATGTCTCGAGTCCCATCGGTCGAACCGTCATCGACGACAATAATTTCCTTGTTGAAGGGCGCCACATCGACTCTTCGAAGGGTCTTCTCGATGGTGGCACTCTCGTTGTAGACGGGAACGATGACACTCAACAGGAGGGAGCCGGTCATGAAAGAAGGACTACTTGACCCGGCGAAGTAAAGTGCGGCGCTGGACCTTGATCAGCTTCGACTCATAGTGATGAATCTGCCCAAGGATCTGCTCTCGGCGTTCTTCCAAGCGGGCCAGGTCGCCTTCGATTCTCTCCAACTCGGACTCGAGAATACAAAGCTGGAGCTGGAGCGGCAGTCCTTTTTCCGAATCTATATTTTCCTGATTCATGAGCTCGATACTGGAGCATAATACCCTTCGCGGTGATTCAACTTCAACCCACGTCCCTTTACCCTGACTTCGACGGACCGAAAGGAACCGTCTCTTTTCTTGTTGGAAGGGACGTATCCGAGGCTGTACTGGTTCTTGATCTCCTTGCTGATTTGAGAAAAGGCATCGCGCAATCGTTTGAGGTCTGCCTTCGAGTTGTAGAAGCGACCCCCAGTTGCCCTGGAGAATTTCTTCAACTGCCCAAAGTCGGAATCGAAGCGCCGGCTCTTGACGCCGATCCCATAGATCACAACGTCGTTGATCTGTGAGGCTTGGATCGCGTCGTCCGCCTCGATCGTGCTCTGGGTGTCGGCACCGTCGGAAAGGATGACGAGCACTCTTCGTCCCACTTCTTCACTGAGCAAATCCTTGACGCCGACCCATACGGCATCGTACAACTTGGTCGCTCCACCGGCCCTTATTTCTTGAAGCGCCTCTTCCAGCAGCGGGATGTCGAAGGTGAAGTCCTGTACCAGATTGATTTCGCTGTCGAACTGGACAATGGCTGCCATGTCCTTGTTTTGAGCCAGGGTCTGGCGGAGGAATTCGCTGGCTGCCTTCTGCTCGAAGTGCAGTTTATCTTTCACGCTGCCGCTGGTATCGACCAACATCAAGACGGATAGAGGACGAGCCTTTTCGCCGATTTCATGGTGGAAGAAATCGATGTTCTGTTTGACCCCGTCCTCGTAAACCTCGAAGTCGTCTCGAGTCAGGTTGTTTATATACCGCTGACGACGATCTTGAACCGTACACAAGACATCCACTACGTCAACATTGGTGCGGATGGAAGGTCTATCTTGGATGGTTTCGGCGCCTATGATAGGACTCCAAAGAAGAGCCACGATCAGGCCCCAACGGAGTGTGTGCATGTTGCTTGCTCCCATTCCCTTGCCCTTGCCTTCCGCCTTCGGCCTTTGCCTTTGCCTTATCTTCCGGTCGCATTAGGGCAAAGGCAAAGGCAATAAGCAGGTATTTCCGTGTGCTAAGGGCCCGCGCAGAAACAACTTGGCATTTTGGCATCTCGGATTCACACCATCTTCGGCCGCTCCTCAATCGCGAAAGCCCCAACGTAGACCTGGCTACGCCTGCAGTTTCGCTCAATCGTTCGCGACCAAATCTGGTGCAAATCTGAGCGCCAATTCTACCAAGTTATGCTTGCGCAGACCCTAAGTTTCCTCTACACACTTCGTAGTTGCCATATAAGTATAGATTGCGGTGGTGGTCAGACTGATCAATTCCGGAAAAGGGATTGCCAATCCGGTTATAGCCACACCGAGCTCGATGACCAGGGCCGGCGTCAGGCTGAAGATGGCAATGGTGAGATAGAAGCGGAAGGGGAAGCGCACCTTATAGCGGGACGTTACTGACATAGACAGCAGTGAGAACATTAGCGCCATGATGAGCTTCAGTGTGAAGGTCGTAAGGAGCATGGTAGAGCAAGCGATGGGAAAGTAAGCCCATTTGACCAGTGCGATCCAGTCGCTGAGCTGCCGTCTCCCGACCTCGAAGGAAGTGTAATCAGCCCAGAAAAGCGTCTGGGTGATGCCACCCTGCCGCAACAAGAGTGCGTCTGTGGTGAGCAAAACTGAGGGATCGCCGAAGTCGTCCAGGTCGCGGTGGGTACCGGTGGTATCGAAGACGAACGTAACAGCGGTTTCGCCCCAATACGTCCTGACCAGAGGCTGCTCCCCCTCGATCCTGAGTTCACCGTTTTCCACCACCAGGGGGGGGATATTTTCTTCGAGCCAGAGGGAGAAGTCCTGGAATGTCGATGCATAGTGCAAGGCATAGCTGAGGGTCAGGACGACTGCAGCGTGGGCGCTGAGGTAGAGCAGATAGAGGAGTGTTCGGTAGAGGGGCTGTTCCAGAACCGTCCGATAGAAGGGGAATTCGGTGACCGCCCAGTATGCCTTGCGGTAAAAGCCCAAGATCCCTGACGTCGGGGGGCTCGGGTCGCCATCTGGAGATTCGAGCATGTTCAGCCTGGATTCCTCCTGCCCAGTCTACTCCGATTACGGCGCCGCCTCGCTACGACCGGCCATAAGGAACCCGGGCCAGGTCGAGCGGCTTTTCGGCACCCTGATGCGGGGTGGAATTAAGGGTCTGGGCGAAAATAAATTGGCATTTTCGCATCTCATCTTCACACCATCTTTGTCCGCTCCTCAATCGCGAAATCCTCAATGTAGACTGGGCTAAGCCTGCGGTTTCGCTCAATCGTTCGCGGCCAAATCTGAGCGCCAATTCTACCAAGTTATTCTTGCGCAGACCCTAAGCCCAGAGACTCAAGGGCCAGCGTAGTAGAGTATCCGGTTGCAGCTTTCACAGGTGACGATGCTCTGGCTGGCCTTTACTTCTGTAACAAGTTGGGGCCGCAAACGAACATTGCAGGCTTGACAAGATTGATCCGTCACTCCTACCAGAGCCACTCCGTCCCGTGCGGAGGCGATTCTGCGGTACTGTTTCAGCAGCGACTCAGAAATTTCCTTTTCCAGCAGGTTTCGCTGGTTTTCGAAGTCGGCAACTTCACGCTCCGATCGAGAGACGAAGGAGTCCAATTCCTGCCTTCTCGCCGACACGTGAGCCGTTTTTTTCTTCAGCTGTTTTCGTGCCTGTTCGGCCTGCTGCTCCAGGTCATCCATCCCCATCATGTGTTCGAGGATCTCATCCTCCTTGGCAGAAATAGCTCCCTCAGTATTGGAGATTTCCTGCAGCATCGCCTGGTACTCGCGGTTGGTCTTTACCTGCATGAGCTGATCCTTGTACTTGGACAGCTGGTCTCGCAGCAATTCGACGGCACCCTCGAGCTGTCTACGGTCTTTGGCGGCGTGATCGATGCGCTGCTGGATCTGCTCCAGGTTGCTGGTGATCTCTTCGAGAGTGTAGCTGGCACTTTCAATCTCACCGGGAATTTCTTCCACTCTTTGCCGGATCTGACCAATCTTGATGTCCAGTTCCTGTAGCCCGACTAGTCCCTGCAGTTCAGAATTCACCCTAGTTACTCCCACCAAATCCTGATGCCGGGCAGAATTGCTTGGTCGATTGGTATTCCAAGAATCGGTGATTGGGCCCAGTAGGACTCGAACCTACGACCCTCTGATTATGAGTCAGACGCTCTAACCAACTGAGCTATGGGCCCATGGTTTACTACCGGACGCGCGCAACACGCGACCGCAGTCAGTCAACGTCGGGTATCTTGTCCGTTGACGCCTTCTCTGGAGATTTCAGCGAACTCCCTCCCCCCAAAAAAAAGGGCGTTTTGAGAACGCCCTTTGTCATGCTCCTTCCCTTCCATTGGTTTCAAGGAAGTTCTTTAACTTCCGACTACGGGATGGGTGTCGCAGTTTGCGTAGGGCTTTTGCCTCGATCTGACGAATGCGTTCCCGGGTGACACAGAAACGGCGGCCTACTTCTTCCAGAGTGTGTTCGCTGCCGTCTCCGATTCCAAACCTCATCCGGATCACCTGCTCCTCCCTCGGAGTGAGAGTTTTCAGGACGGCAGCAGTTTGCTCTTTCAGGTTCAGATTAATGACCGCCTCAGCCGGTGAGGTTACCCCTCGATCTTCTATAAAATCGCCCAGATGACTGTCCTCTTCCTCACCGATTGGGGTTTCCAGCGAGATGGGCTCCTGGGCGATTTTCAGAATTTTTCTTACTTTCCCGACCGCGATCTCCATCTTTTCGGCGATCTCTTCGCAAGTAGGCTCCCGCCCGTACTCCTGCACCAAGGCACGCGAGGTCCGGATCAGCTTGTTGATCGTCTCGATCATGTGGACCGGGATTCTGATAGTTCGGGCCTGGTCGGCTATGGCTCGTGTAATCGCCTGTCGAATCCACCAAGTCGCATAAGTTGAGAACTTGTACCCCCGGCGATACTCGAACTTATCGACAGCCTTCATGAGACCGATGTTGCCTTCCTGGATCAGATCCAGGAATTGCAGGCCGCGGTTGGTATACTTCTTGGCAATTGAAACCACCAAGCGCAGATTAGCTTCGACCAGTTCCTTCTTCGCGATGTCGGCTTCCAACTCACCTTGCTTGATCGTGGCTAAGGTCCGTTTCAACTCGGTGGGTCCCGCCAGGACTTCGTCTTCGATTACCCGCATGTCTTTGTCTATTTCGCGAAGTCGAAGTTTTACCTTTTTGGCATCATCGAGCTTGAGAGGCGATTCTTGAAGCTTCTTGAGCTTCTTGCCCTCATAATCCAGTGCCACGATGCGGTCCACGGCATTCTTTATGACATCGACCAGCCGCTCGTAGGTCTGAACGTTCAATTCGAGTTCCTGGATGTGGCGGGCAATCGGAATACGGTAACGGGCAAGTTGGGAAAGGAGTTTTTTGTATTCGGGTAAATCCTTCTTACGCTTCTTTGCGGTCTGTAGCCGCTTCCGGATCTTCCAAGCCTCTCCTTCCAGCTTGTCAATCTCGTCAACGCGTTGCAGCACTCCATCAAAGCGAGCTTTGTAGACTGCTTCGGTAATCTCGTCTTCAGTGAAAGTGACCAGCGTCTTGATGTGGAGTCCTCCTTCTCTGAGATTCTGACCGTATCCGAGAATCTCGGCTACGACCACAGGAGAACGTGACAAGGCTTTGAGGACTGTCTTCTTTCCCTTTTCTATTCGTTTGGCAATTGCGACCTCACCCTCCCGAGTCAGTAAGGGTACGGTGCCCATTTCCCGCAGGTACATGCGCACCGGGTCGTTCGTCTTTTCCAGATGCGCTTCCGAGGGTTCAGCCTCTTGCTCTTCCCCCCCGGCCTTGGGTCGAATCCGCTTCTGGACTGCTTCGAAATCCTCTTCGGAATCAATGACCTCGATTCCAGCGTCACCGAAGAGGTAGAAGATGTTGTCCAGATCCTCCGAGGAGTGGATATCGTTGGGGAGAAGATCGTTGACTTCGTCGTAAAGGAGGTAGCCCTTCTCCTTACCCAGGGTAATGAGTTCCTTGACGCCGTCGTACTTCTCTTCTATGGAAAGTCTCTCTTCTTCGTCCCTCATGCCTCCGAATTCCCCTGCTATTATACAGAATTAACTTGCATCTTCTTTCGGATCTCCGCTTTTCTCAAAAGAAGTTCTTCCAGTGTGGCTAAATCTGCTCCGCTTTCTTCCTCGTCTCTGATTCTTTCTTGGATCTCGCGGCTCAGGTATTCGAAGTGTTTGAGCTTCAACGCCTGAATGCTGCTGGAAACGATCTCCTGAGAGAGAGGCTCATAGCGGGAGCCGAAAGCCACCTTCTCTACTTGAGCCATCTCTGCTTCGTCCAGAAGAGGTCTGAGCTTGGCGACGGAGATCTCATCCTCTTCCGCTCTCAACCTGAAGATGGCCTCGAAGACCTTTCGTGTCTGCATACCCTTGAACCAGTCCGGTTCCACGCTCTGAAAGACAAGGTGAGAGTAGTCCTCCTCTAGCGATGCCCATATCAATGTCTTTTCGGCTGGCGTCAAGGGCTCCGAATCGGAGGACTGTAGTGAAGGCAGAACCTGGTCTCTGGTTCGAGGTCGGGTCCTTCGCATCTCCGACAGAATCAGATTCTCATCGAGACGCAGTCTAGAAGCCACCCGGGCTACGTATTCAGCGCGCTCGATCTGATTGGGTAGTCGCATCAGGTGAGGAAGGATCTGCCGAACAATCTCGTGTTTGCCCTGAGGACTAGAAGGGTCCGCCTGCTGCCCGCTGAGGTAGGACAATATGAAGTCGAGATAGGGTATCGCCGAATCCAGTTTTTCCTGGTACGCCTCCGCCCCCTCGTTTCGAAGGAAGCTGTCTGGGTCCTGCCCACTGGAGAGTTGAACAATCCTTACATCGAAACCTTGATCCAGAAAAAGGTCTATGGACCGCATTGTGGCACTCATCCCAGCGGAATCAGGGTCGTAGCTCACGACTACTTTGCGGGTGTAGTGCCCCAGCAGTTTCACCTGGCCCGCTGTGAGACTTGTGCCCAGCGAAGCCACTACGTTCCGAAAGCCAAACTGAAAGGGAACGACACAGTCAAAGTAACCCTCGACCAGGATGGCACAACTCTCTCTCCGGATCTCCATCCGAGTTGCATCCAGAGCATAAAGGTTGCTGCCCTTGCTGTAAAGGATCGTCTCGGGGGAGTTCAGGTACTTGGGGACCCCGTCGCCCAGGATTCTTCCTCCAAACGCTATGGTTCTCCCGCTCAAGTCACGAATGGGAAAGATGATGCGTTGGCGGAAACGCTCATAGTGCTGTCCGCCCTGACCTTCTTTGGTCAGGCCGCAGGCAAGGACCTCTTTTTGCTTGAAGCCCAGGTCGTTGAGATGCCGTCCCAATTGTCCCCCGCCAGGAGCATAGCCGAGGTGGAACTGCTCCTGGGTAGACGGATCGATTTGCCGTTTCTGCAGGTAGAGACGAGCTTCTCTTGCCGCCGGTGAATTCTGTAGACAGCGTGAGAAGAACTCAGATGCGGCTTCCATGATCTTGCGATGTTGTTTTCGCTGCGTGGCTTCGGCATTCTCGCTCTCCCCTCGCCGGGGTAACGTGACTCCAGTTCGGTCAGCCAGAAACTCGATCGATTCGAAGAACCCGATATTTTCGATGAGCATCACAAACTTGAAGACGTCCCCACCCGCGCCACAGCCAAAACACTTGAAGATCTGCTTGCTCTCGCTGACCAGGAAAGAAGGTGTCTTCTCGTGGTGAAAGGGACACAGACCAGCGTGGTTGGTGCCACTTTTTCTTAGCTGAACGTATCCGCCTACCAGGTCAATGATGCTAAGGCTGTTGCGGATTTGTTCAAGTATCTGGTCATCGAATCTCATGACGCTCTTTCCTGCCCGGTGGATTCAAATCAGCTCGACTACCGTTACCCCACCCTCTACGCGAGACTTCTGAACCTGAGGGTGTTCTCCTAGAAACTCTGCGAGAGCTGCTTTGAGTTTCCCTGTGCCGAAACCGTGAATGATGTGCACCGCCGACAGCTGGGAAAGGAAAGCCCGATCGAGGAACTTGTCTGTCTTTGTCAGCGCCTCCTCCACCCTGAATCCGATCAAGTTCAATTCTAATTGCACCTCTTCTACCACATCCAAGGTCACGTTGGGGGGAAGTGCCCTCGATTCTTGTCGAGGAGGTCCTTCGAGCTGGTCCAGGGAAGTGGAAATGAGCTTTCCCTCGATATCAATCACGACTTCTCCGCTCTTGAGCGTCACCACGACGCCAGGCTTCCGGAAGAAAGTATGGAAAACACGATCTCCCTTGGATAGCTTCAGAGGAGTCCTGGCCGGTTCGGGTCCCCTGGTCTGGTTCGCCATCTCTTGACGAAACGCTTCTCTCAACCGAGCCTGTTTGCTTTGCGCTTCCCGCCTGAGACGTCGAGCCTCGGTCTGATCCTGCAGCTTTCTAATGAACTTCCCAGTTTCCTGCTGGAACTGGTTTGCCCATTCCCCCAGCAAACGGTCAAGGTCGTTCTGCCGCTTCTGCTCGTTCCTTTCAAAGGCTTGGCCGAGCTCTTTCTCCTTCCTTTGCAACGAGGTCGATTGACGACGCAGTTCCTCCGTGGCCTCGCGCTGCCGGGCCAATTCGGCTCGTAGATGTTCCAGATATCGTTCTGTCCGAAGCTCGGTCGGATCGAGCAACTGGCGGGCCCGATCGACCAACTCTAGCGGGAGCCCAAGCTGCCCGGCGATCTCCAGACCACTGCTTTCACCGGCGAGGCCGAATTCCAGCTCATAGGTTGGTTTCAAGTCTGCTGGGTCGAGCAGAACACTCGCGTTCACGATTCCGGGAGTAGTCGAAGCGAATTGCTTGACGGCTGAATGGTGAGTGGTAGCGACTACCAGGCTGGAGCGTTTCGAGAAGAACTCGACGATGGCGATACTCAAAGCGGAACCGTGAACCGGATCGGTCCCCGTGCCCAGTTCGTCCAGGAGAATCAGGCTGGAAGCTCCCACCCGCTCAATGATGTTGCGCAATCGCAAGATATGAGCCGAGAAAGTACTCAGCTTCTGAGAAATGGACTGGTGATCTCCAATGTCTGCCAGCACCTGATCCAGAATTGGAATCTCGGCGTCCGCAGCTGGTACTGGCAGGCCCGAGAGAGCCATCACTGCCAGGAGCCCTATAGTTTTCAGCGCTAGGGTCTTGCCTCCAGTATTGGGTCCACTGATCACCAGGATTCTGTGGTCAGAGGTTAGCTGAAGCGAAATCGGCACCACTTCTTCGTCGCCCAGGGTCTCCAGTAAGAGGGGATGACGCGCATTCTGAAGGGTCAGCTGGTTCGACTCAGCGAATCGAGGTGCGACGCATCGGTATCTGTTGGAGAACTCGGCGATGGCGAAGGAGACATCCACCCTCGCAAGGATACGGACGGCGGCAACAAGCACCTCTTGATGGAGTCTGAGGTCGTCGCTGAGGCGTCGCAGGATTCTACGAATGATTTCCTGTTCCTGTTCTTGGTAGTAGATGCACTGGTTGTTGAGGGCTATCTCGGGCAGGGGTTCGATGAACAGCGTCGCTCCAGAGGAGCTGGTAGCATGGACGACACCGGGGAACTCCTTCTGGTTTTCGCTTCTTACCGGCAAGACAAAGCGGTGGTTTCTCAGGGTGAGAAAAGGCTCGTCAATCAGATACTTCGCCTTGGGCCCACTCAAGTAGCGATTGAGCTGTTGCTGGACCTTTTTTCGAGCCTCAGCCTGCTTTTTGCGAGCGTTTGCAAGTTGAGGGTCCGCCGTGTCACGCACCTCCCCTTTAGGAGTCAGGACCCGCTCAATCCTGTCGACCAGGACCCCGAGATCGGGAATTGGATCCAGCATTCGGCTGAGCTGGGGCCAGCGATCCCTCTTCAGAGCCTTCCTTAAACCCTGACCTGTCTTCAGTATCTCTAGTATTTCCAGAAGCTCGCCGGGGTCCAGGAATTGGCCCTGAACGGCGAGGTTGGCAAGTAGAGGTCGGGAATCCGGCAGGGTGCGGAGGCCGGGCCGCCCAACCTCAGCTGTATAGGCTGTGCACTCTGCGATTGTCTCGAGCCCGTCCTCGATTGCGGGGCGGTCAGTTGAAGGCCTGATGCGAGAGACGGCCGTCCTGCCCTCAGGGCTGTGGGCGAACCTCTCAAGAATGCTCAGGACGGAGGGAAACTCGAGCAGCGAAAGAGTTTCTTGGTCCATGCGGTCCTTGCGCCCGAACGGTCTACAGGTTATAAGTTGTGGGTACTCGCTAGATCGTTCCAGAAAAAAACTTCGCCACCGGCCACGTTGGATGATTCAGCTGAAAGCGCCAGTTACGCGTACTCCTCGAAACTGGGAGTGTTATTGCTGACATTCGGCCCCATGCGCGGCTGTGTTTTGCTTCTACATCTTTCTACATCATAAATATCTTTCCTCAGCGACCCGCGACTCTTTCCCGGTTGATCAGGCTCGCAACATAACCAGCGCCGAAACCGTTATCGATGTTGACCACGGCCACACTGCTGGCACAGCTGTTGAGCATGCTCAAGAGGGCAGCGAGTCCACCAAAAGAGGCGCCGTAGCCCACGCTGGTGGGCACCGCGATGATGGGTAGATCTACGAGTCCACCGACCACGCTGGGGAGGGCTCCTTCCATGCCTGCAACCACAATGGCGACGGTGCAGGAGTCTAGGAGCTTTCTCTGACTCAGGACGCGGTGTAGGCCAGCCACCCCGACGTCATAACAGGGTATTGCCTCGTTGCCCATGATCCGGGCAGTCACGAGCGCCTCCTCGGCCACGGGAATATCCGCAGTGCCGGCGGCTAGAACTGCAATGTTGCCTCGTCCCAAGGAGTATTGTTCGCCGACTACAGTCAGTGCCTTGCTGTCGGGATAGTAGGTCACGTCACCGTAGGCCTGCTTCAACAGTGCAGCCACTTCTTCGCTGGCTGACGTGATCAGCAGATTCGGATGCTTTTTCAGGATGGCTGCGGCAATTCCACGAACCTGTTCCGTGGTCTTGCCTCGGCCGAAGATTACCTCGGGAAAGCCGTGGCGCAGACCACGGTGATGGTCCACCTTGGCGAACTCAAGGTCCTCGTAGGGAAGGTCGTGAAGCAGTTCAAGGACTGCTTCTTCATCGACTGCACCCTCCTTGAAATCGCGGAGAGCCTTACGGAGGACGTGGGCCGTCGTCATTGTTGCTGTTGCTGTTCCTGTTCCTGCTCCTGTTCCCGCAACACGGCACGGCGGCTCAGCCGGATTTTGCCCTGGTCGTCGACGTTGAGTACCTTGACCAGCATCTTGTCCTTTTCTCGGATTTCCCGTCGGATATCCTCGATCCGGTGGGTGGCGACCTCGGAGATGTGCAACAGCCCTTCGGTGCCCGGCAGGATTTCGACAAAGGCGCCGAAGTCCACTACCTTCATGACCGTGCCCATATAGGTTTTTCCTATCTCGGCGGTAGCGGTGATTGCCTCGACCCTCTCGATCGCCCTCTGTGTCGCTTCGCTGCTGGTGGAGGCGATGCGGACGGTCCCGTCGTCCTCGATATCCATCTTGACTCCAGTTTCTTCGACGATGCTCCGGATCATCTTGCCGCCCGGGCCAATCACTGCGCCGATCTTCTTCACCGGGATCTGGATCGTCACTATCCTGGGAGCCAGTTGAGAAACGCTTTCTCGAGGTGCGGACAGCGTCTCCTGCATCCTGTCGAGGATATGGAAACGACCCTCCCTGGCCTGGAGCAGGGCCTCGCTCAGGATCTGGCGAGTTACTGAGGGAATCTTGATATCCATCTGCAACGCGGTGATCCCGTCGCGGCTACCTGCCACCTTGAAGTCCATGTCTCCGTAGTGATCCTCGAATCCGGCGATGTCGGAAAGGACGGCGTACTTGTCTCCTTCCTGGACCAGACCCATGGCCACACCGGCGATTTGGGTACGGATGGGAACGCCTGCGTCCTGCAGGGCCATGATGCCACCACAGACCGTTGCCATTGACGAAGAACCGTTGGATTCAAGAATATCCGAGACGACTCGAATGGTGTACGGGAAGTCTTCGTCTGAGGGTAAGACCGGCAGGATGGCGCGTTCGGCCAGAGCACCGTGTCCGATTTCGCGACGACCGGGGCCCCTCATGAAGGACACCTCTCCCACGCTGAAGGGTGGAAAGTTGTAGTGCATCAGAAAGCGCCTGGAACTTGCCCCCATCAAATTGTCGAGCCTCTGGGCGTCCTCTCCCGTTCCTAGAGTGACGGTTGCCAGAGCCTGGGTTTCCCCCCGTGTGAAGAGGGCTGACCCATGGGTGCGGGGAAGCAGGCCGACCTCTGTGGTGATGGGACGAATCTCATTGAAGGAGCGGCCATCGGGACGCCGCTGGTTTTCCAGAAGTTCGGTTCGAAAGATCTTTTCTTTGAGTTTGTCGAAGATGATTTTGGCTTCGGCACGCTTATCAGGGTCGTCCTCCGGAAAGGACTCCACGATCTCTTTCTTGTAAGCGGACATGCGGTCTTCACTGATCAGCTTGCCAGGAGTCTGCATAGCCTCCAGAATCTTTTCTCTGGCCAAACCCTCGATGACCCTTTCCAACTCGGCGTCGACGGGGGCCGTCTCCACGCTGCGCTTTTCGATGTTGAAGCGGCCGGCCAACTCCTCGATGGCATTGACGATGGGCAGAATACCATTTCGATGCCCGTACTCGATGGCATCGATGACTTTCTCCTCGGGGAGCTCAGATACTTTTGCCTCGACCATCACGATCCCGTTTCTGGTCCCGACCACGATCAGGTTCAGAAGGCTTTCGTCCATCTGGGCGGCCGTTGGGTTGAGAATGAAGCGATCATCTACCAGGCCCACCCTGACCGCTCCCACGGTATGCTGGAATGGAATGTCCGAGAGTACCAGTGCGGCAGAGGCGCCATTGATCGCCAGCACATCCGGTTCTGCGTCGGGTTCCGCCGAAAGAACCATCGCTATGATCTGGGTTTCGCAGCGGTAGCCGGCAGGGAAAAGGGGACGAATGGGCCGATCGATCAGCCTACACGTCAGAACTTCTCGCTCACCAGGCCGCCCCTCTCGCTTGAAGAAGCCTCCCGGGATCTTTCCGGCCGCGTAGGTGTACTCTCGATAGTCACACGTCAGAGGAAAGAAGCTGATGCCTTCTCTCGGCTCTTTTTTCCCGCACGCGGTTACGAGGACAACACTCTCGCCGAAGCGAACTACCACGGACCCATCGGCCTGCTTGGCCATTTTTCCGGTTTCAATAGATAAAGGACGGTCGCCCAACTGTACACTTACTGTCTCTGCCATTTTCGCTGTTCCTTTGGGTTGTGCCTTTCCTGTCCCAGATGGTCTGCGCGCTGGTATAGGAGAAGAGAGAATCGATTTAGCACGGTCTCAACGGGGAGCCCGACAATGGTCGGGTCGAGCGGGGGGCCTGACAATCAGGTTACGGGGTGAGCCGATGGCTCACTTCCGAATTCCTAACCGATCGATAATTTCCTTATATCGATTGAAGTCCAGTCGTTTGAGGTAGTCCAGGAGACGCCGGCGTTGACCCACGAGTTTCAGGAGTCCACGCCGCGAATGATGATCCTTTGCGTGGGTTTTGAAATGCTCGGTGAGGTAACTGATTCGGTGACTCAGGAGGGCAACCTGGACCTCAGGCGAGCCCGTGTCGGTTCCGTGCAGTTGGTAATCCTTGATCAATCCGTCTTTTAGCTCTTTTGTATACATCTAAATCGCCACCAATCTAGCAGAAAAGAGGTGGGGAAGTAAACCGAAGCGAAAAGCCCACCTGTTCGAAGGGTATCTGCGATCGGGATGGGGCGCCGGCCGGAACCCCCACTAAGATCTGGATTCGTCGTCTCTTGCCGATCCCGAAAGCGCCCGCGGATGTCTGGCGGGTGAAAGGTTCAAAGCCATCAAGTCGGATACCACCGGCTTCCCCGCGATCCGCCTCTTGTAGTTCCGGTAAAGGCGAGCTGCCTGTATTACGCCTAAGCAGATTGGCACGAGACTGTGAAGGAAAAGGACGGGAGTTGGGACTCGATAAGTATCATTGATCAGCACCAGGACTTGAAACAGTAAGATGCTGCTCAAGACGCCGAGAGGCATGGATCTTACCAGGGCCTCTTTCAAAGGGAACGCGTCCGTCTTATCTAGGTTGAAAAAACCCCACCATCTCCACCAGATCAACGAGATGGCCACAACGGTCAGAGAGAGAAGGGCAGCCGCAAGAGATCTCCTCCCCGGGGTGTAGGATCAACGCCCTCGAGTCTCGTGTTCGCGTTCGTGCCGACGGTCGAGGCAGTAAAAACTATTTTATATTAAGGATCCCGAGGGATTTCTTGTCTATGGGCTCAAATCTCGTTCCTGCTTCTAAGGCTGGCTTGGTCAAGGGGCGAAACTCCGCCGCGATCTTTGGACGCGGGCAACAAAGCGGCGTGCTCTGCCTACCAGGAGTTTCTCTATGGTGAAATCCGCAACAGGTAGCCACTACCGTACACGGTTACACGTTTCTGGTCGGCACCCTAGGTACACGGGAAGTGCGCTGCCCTGCGGGACGCCATCACTCATTCGAAGGAGGTAATTTAGATGGTACAGGGCTGTAGTAGGCAGCTCAGTCCAACGGGCTTCAGTCCAGCACCGGATCCTTGAACACCAACTGTCCGCCCAGCGAGATGACGAAGCCGTAGATAGCCACGGCGGCAAAGAGCAGCATACTCACCACCGCATACGGGAAGTACCAGGACGTCGGGTCCAGTGTGAGTGGGAGGTTATCCCACTCCGAGAACCCGATCGAGATCAGCATTGCGAAAAGGCCGAGTCTCGTCAGGATGAGGACGCCCAGGGCTGTGATGAGGATGATTGCCAGCTTGATAGGAAAAGAGATCGGGAGGAGGGATACAAAGACGACGACAATGCCGAGAAACACCAGGTATGCGAGCCACGGCCTCCTGAGGATCACCCGAAGGAGCAGGACGACCAGCAGGGTCAAGACTGGGGTGGAGAGCGATTGCCTCGCGATGCCGAAGTAGCCCGAGACGGTGTGGCTGAACTCGCCCAAGGCGACGAGCTCGCCGCCGCTGCCAAACGGCTCCGGCGGCGGTAGGCCCAACCACGGGGCAGCACTCGGCAGAAACTGGAGTACCGAGACCCCCATGCCGGCCAGGGCCCCGAACAGGAGGTGTCGGCCGACCATTGGATCCCTCAGCCTGCCCTCTAGCATTCGGCTCCAGGCGATGAGTCTGTCAGGCCACAGGCGGCGGACGTACGGCTCGATGGCCATATAGAAGAGCCATACGCCAGCGGCACCGAGAGTTCTCATCGCCAGGTTGTTGAAGAACACACCAATAAAGTTACTCGCGGAATTCGATGTGATCAGGATGTCTTGTGCCGTCCCCAGGACCGCGACGAGGATCGCGAGACGCATCGCTCCACGTGGGTCGCCGCGACGCAATCAGAAGTTGCGGCGGGCGAGCAGGCCAGCACCAAGGAGGATGCAGAGCGCCAAGCCGAATCCGATGATCCCTGTGACAGATTGACCGATGGTCGGGCGCGCGGGCACGCCGTCGTCGACTGGCCTCCAGGCTGGTATGACCTCGAACCAGACGGGCCGTCCTCTGAACGCTGCCGCCTCAATTCGAACCTCTCCCATGTCACCGTTGAGCCACGCCCGCTGTGTGTCGCTCGCCGCCGGCGGGGCCCAGATCGGGTCGGTTGACTCGAACTCTGCGATATCGAGGTTGGCCAGCGTAAACAGCTGACGCCAATCCGGTTCAAGGACACCGGGGGCACCGGGCTCTCGCGGTACCAGAAGTAGCCTGGCGGCGGCACGGCTCTGGATATTTCGTCCCACCACGATTGGCCGAGGCTGGTGATGTGTTTGACGTACTCAGTGCTCCATCCGAACCCGGAGGCCGTGTCGACGGGCGGCTCTGAGTAGCCGATCTCGGCGAGAGCGGAGCGCGCGGCCACTCTCAGTTCGACCGGCGACAGCGGTAACGGCACGTGTCGGAATCTCGATGTCTGTGCCTGAAAGAACCAGACTCCAACCAAGCCTGCCAGGATCGCTACCAGGCAGGCCGAGGCGACGGCCGGACGAAGGGTGCCGCTGCCGCCGGCACCCGCCACCATCTCGGGCGACGGGGTTTCACCCGCGGCCACCGCGATCGTGAGGGGATCGCCACCCGGCAGCGCGGCTGCGAGCGCCGCGGCTGATGGCGGCCGGTTCGCCGGAACCGGCTCCAAACAGCGAAGGATCGCGCGCTCGACGGCTGGGTCGATCCCGCTGATATGCGTCGATGGGCTGCTCGGCGTCGACTGCTGTAGCTGGGCCAGCTCGTCGAGACTGTTGGCCTCAAGCGCACGCTTGCCCGTGAAGAGCTCGTAGAGCACGAGGCCGAGCGAGTACAGGTCGGTCTGTTGCGACAGCATCCCGCCCGTGGCTTGCTCTGGCGCCATGTATTGGAGCGTGCCCCCGCGTCAGCTCCAGTGATGCCTCGGTCGCGCCCGCGAAGCCGAAGTCCGTGATCTTCGCACGGCCCCGGCCGTCGACTATGACGTTGGCCGGCTTTAAGTCGCGGTGCAGCACGCCTTCCTCATGCGCCGCCTGCAAGCCCGCGCAGAGTTGCCGCGCGATCTCGACCGCTTTGTCTTCGGGCAACCGTCCGATGCGTCGGAGCAAGGACGCGAGATCTTCGCCGTCGACGTACTCCATCGACAGGAAGTGCCGGCCGTCGGCCTGAGCGATGTCATGGACGCGACAGACGTTGGGGTGTGTGACCTTGAGCGGCAGGCGCGCTTCGGTGAGGAAACGCTCGAGTTGCCTGGGGTCGCGCTCGACGTCGCGAGGCAGGAACTTCAGGGCAACTGGCTGACCGAGCTTGAGGTCGTCAGCCCTGTACACCTCGCTCATGCCACCTCGGCCCAGCAGACCGACCATGCGGTAGCGGCCCGCCAAAACGTTCCCGGGCAAGAAGCGACCGCCGTCGGTGGTCTGGCGGTTAGACGGCGGCACGCGAGCGGTGGGTGCTTCGGGTGGCAGGGGACTCGTCATCTCGGCGGACGTGTCCATCGGCGCGCCGCAGTGTCCACAGAACCGCTGCGACGTGTCCTGGTCCGCGCCGCATGAAGGGCAGCGCGTCATGGGTGGGAGTATCTTTGTTCCACGATCAACTCAGTTTAGGGGGACGAACTTCGGTACGATGCCGTCCTCCTTGTTCGAGAGAAACGCCTCGCCCTCGGGCTCCGAACGAAAGCGGTAGATCCGCGCAGCCTGCGTCGATGTTCTCGAGGATGAGCCCCCAGCGGCGGCTTTGTTAAGCTAATTAGCTCTCGTCCGGTCGATTGTAAGTGATTGGAAATAAAAGAGAAAGAAGAGCTCTGGGAGCTTCGGTTTTGTCAGGTCCTCTTGCTAGAATAAGTGTGACAACTAATTCAAAGAAAAGGACTTACGACAAAACTGGAGCCCTAACGATGAGAAAGAACAGCGAATCACAGAGGCCGCTCGCCCCTGTGTGGCCCAATCAGAAGGCGCGACAAAGAAATCGGCGCGTCCCGCTGGCCACAAACGTTGCCGTATTTACGTTCCAGTGTACTAAGCTAGACTCGACCTGAGGAGGATCATGATTCGAATCAAGCCGGTCCGCTCACTTCGCGGAGAGGTCCAGATACCCGGTGACAAGAGCATCTCTCACCGCTATGCCATGCTAGGAGCGATGGCTCAGGGCGTCACCCGAATCGACAATTTTGCGACGAGCCGTGACTGTCAGGCCACTCTCAACTGCGTGGGCGCCCTGGGTGTCGAAGTCAAGCAGTCACAGACGACCGTGGAGATTTCCAGCCATGGCTGGGACAACTTCGTGCAGCCCGATCGGGTGCTGGACGCCGAGAATAGCGGGACCACGATTCGTCTCCTCTCTTCCTTGTTGGCTTCGCGGGAGTTCACTTCCTCCATACAAGGGGACCAATCCCTCAACCGCCGTCCCATGGGACGCATCATAAACCCTTTGGCTCTGATGGGGGCCGAGATCGAGGCGCGGGAGGGTCGGTACCCGCCGCTCACCATCCGCGGCGGGCGGCTTCAAGGGATCCGTTACCCCTTACCGGTAGCCAGTGCCCAAGTCAAATCTTGCGTGCTCCTGGCCGGCCTCACCGCCCAAGAAGGAACCACGGTAGTTGAGCTCACACCATCACGGGACCACACCGAGCGCGCGCTGCCCTTCTTCGGAGCCTGCCTCGAGCGGCGCCAGCATGAGGATGGCGGTCGCTGCGAAATCAGCGTCGGCGGGCAGGCCAATCTACAGGCAACCAGCATGGACATTCCTGGAGACTTCTCGTCTGCGGTGTACTTTATTCTGGGTGCTGTTCTCGCCCCTGGAAGCGAAGTGGTGCTCAGGAATGTCGGTGTGAATCCGACGCGTACCGGGTTTCTCAGTCTCTTGGAGAAAGCAGGAGCAGACATTACGAAATCCAATTACCGGGAAGTCAACGGCGAGCCGGTATGCGATCTTCAGATTGGCTCGACGGACTCGGTATGGGAGCGGTTCCCCAAAGAGATCAAGGGCAGTTGGATACCCAATCTCATCGATGAGATTCCGGCCCTTGCCATTCTGGCGATCCGTCTGAAACACGGTCTTGTAGTGCGCGATGCTGAGGAGCTGAGAAAGAAGGAATCGGACCGCATTCAGGCCGTTGTCTCCAATTTGCGACACCTGGGAGTGGAAGTCGAGGAACTTCCGGACGGATTCGTGGTGCCTCCTGGGCAGCGTGTTCGGGGGGGCAAGGTCGAGACCTTCGGCGACCATAGGATTGCCATGGCGTTCGCGCTGACTGCCCTGATCGCCGCCGATCCGGTGGAGCTGGACGAGCCTGAGTGTGTGGACATTTCCTTTCCCGGCTTTTTCGATCGGTTCCGTTCTCTCTGTAGTTAGGCAGCTCAGTGACCCAACACATTTACCTCGTAGGGTTCATGGGAAGCGGTAAATCTACTATCGGAAAAGCTCTCTCCAAGGAGCTGGGACGAGTCTGCCTCGACCTCGACGAAATGATCGAAGAGCGCGCAGGAATGACCATTCCGGAGATCTTCGATCTTCAGGGGGAACCTGGCTTCCGAGAAATCGAAAGCCGCTTGCTACTAGAGATCCTGGACTTGCCGCCCGCTGTAGTTGCCGTGGGCGGAGGAGCCTTCATCCAGGATTACAACCGAAGCCTGATTCTGGAGAAGGGTTTCTCTGTCTGGCTCAACATTCCGGTCGACCTGGCCTGGGAGCGCTCCCGTCGGGCAGACAATCGTCCCCTGGGTCGAAACCGAGAATCCTTCGAGTCCCTCTTCTTCGAGCGGGAAGCGCTTTATCGGATGTCTCACCTGATCGTCGACATCGAAGGAAAATCGCCAGAGACGATCTGCGACGAAATCCTCGAGAAGCTAAGCTGAAACTTCAACCACGAGGAAGCGAAGCAGCCTTCGCCAGATGACAGAGCCGTGACTGTCAAAGGGTGTCGCAAAAGTCCGTTTTAGAGTCCGGACAAAGCCCTGCTGGTCAAAAAAACAG
>Ga0310121_10001184_pt1 | contig 27298 bp, 25 predicted proteins | sample CB27_Tmax_986_MG_FD_203504 | JGI IMG/M metagenome (GOLD analysis project Ga0310121, IMG submission 203504) | Marine microbial communities from Western Arctic Ocean, Canada - CB27_Tmax_986 | ecosystem: Environmental > Aquatic > Marine > Oceanic | place: Canada: Western Arctic Ocean | collected... | reverse complement strand
TACTGCACGGGATTTCCACCCGCAAGGTTCCTACGAAAGGTTTCAAAGTTGTAATTTACATCTCATTCCCCTTTCCCAAGCTTTGCTTGGCGCAATTGCATCGACCGCGTCATCCAAGCGATGATCGTTTCGCGCAGAGGTGAAAACCACCTCAGCGGGAAACGGCACTTTGCTATCCTGCCGAGGAGGCACCTACGCAGGATATGGCTAACGGTCAAAGGGCATGGGGTCGACCAAGAGATGATTCGACAACATGCCTCTGTTGGGTGGTTCAAACTCGACGACAATTCCATGTAAGGCCTCGATCGACTCAACACCCACACGGACGTCCGGCATCCACGGAGGGCACTAACCGAAGAAGAATTCGTCAAGCTGGTTCAGTCCGCTGCGAGCAGCGGCCAAATTATTCAGTGCTACTCGGGCGAGGTGAGAGCGAGGATCTACATCCTGGCGTACATGACGGGCTTGCGCCGCTCCGAGCTGGCGAGTCTGACGGTTTGCAGCTTTGACTTGGATTCCGCACAACCGACTCTCATTGTCGCCGCAACAGCCTCGAAGCACCGGCGTAAGAACGTCCTGCCGTTGCACGCGGACCTGGTCCCGATGATCCGTGAATGGATTGTGGGACTGGAGCCAGACGAGCCGCTGTTTCCCAAGCTCGCGAAGCGGCGGACCTGGCTGATGGTGAAGAAGGACCTGGAGCGGGCCGGCATCCCGTACCAGACCGAGGAGGGTATTGCCGATTTCCACGCCGCTGGCCGGCATAGCCACATTACGGGGCTGCTGCGGAGTGGCGAGAGCGTGGCACATGCGATGGCACTCACACGGCACAGCGACGTAAGAATGACGATGCGGTACACTCACCTGGGAATCGACGAGCAGGCAAAGGCGCTCGCGAGTCTGCCGGCCGTTTGTCAGGACATTGTCAGGAAATCGGCCGTCTCTGTCCGACAATCAACGTCGTCCGCTGACTGTAATCGGCACGAACAAGTGGCATTGAGCGACGTCGCAAGTGCCGATAAGGGACCACCTTCTGACACTTCTGGTCGCAGAATAGCCCCACCTGTCACAGGTGGGGCCAAGTGGAGGCGGCGGGGATCGAACCCGCGTCCCGCGACAGGTCAATGAAGGCTTCTACGTGCGTAGTCGGCTGTTTGATTTTCGCCGTACCATGCCCCTGCCGACCGGGTCATGATCAGACTAGCCAAGAACGGTTTTTAACTCAGTACGTGCTCGGCATGGCACTGAGCGATTCGGAATTGGCGACTGACTTTTGGACGTCTCCGACAAACATCCTCAGTCAGGGCAGCCTCTTTTTAGGCAGCCATCGCTAAACTAGGTTCAGCAATTAAAAATTATTGATCAGCTTTTATCGTGGCCCGCTGATCAACCACGGCACGCCACCTACATCTCGCTTATCCGGTCGAATCCAATTCGCCCCCGGGTGGAGTTAGTTGTGGTCACAAGGTTACTTAAGTCTACGCTGGATCGATAGAGAAATAAAGGGTGAAAGAAAAGAGTGGTCACTTCGTCACCAGCTGCCAAACGACGACGCCGGCTCCTACGAGCAGACACCAGTACGCAAAATGTTGCAGGCGGCCTTTTTCGAGCCAGCGGATGAGCCAGCTCAGGGAGCCTAAGCCGACAACAAAGGCTATCATCGCGCCGACGACCAGATTAAGGATTGGCGTGGTCAGTTCCGCGTCCTTGATCAGATGGACGATTTCCAGCGTCGAAGCGCCGCCAATCGCTGGGATCGCCAATAGAAATGAAAATGTGGCCGCGTCCTGCCTGGACAATCCGGCAAAGAGACCCGTGCAGATGGTGGTCCCGCTACGCGAAATCCCCGGCAGGATGGCGAACGATTGCGCAAGGCCAATCCACAACGCTCGCATCATGCCCATTTCCTGGTACCGGCAATCACCGTGCGGGATTCCGGATGTGATCAACAAAATGGCTCCATTGATGATTAACATCCCACCTGCCAACAAAGCGTTCGCCAAGAGAGGTTCGAATAGCGATTTTGCAGTAAAACCGACGATGACCACCGGAATGGTACCGACGATCAAGAGCGGAATTGTGCGAATATCCTCACCAGCCAATCGCCATATCCTATGCCAGTAGATCACGATGATAGAAAGAAGTGTGCCGGCATGGAGGACGATGTTGACGTCGGTAACGTCGAACTGTGCCACTTGGTTGTTTGCCAGCAGTGCAGCCGCAATCACCAAGTGCCCCGAGGAACTAATCGGCAGGAATTCGGCGATCCCCTGGATTATCGCTAGAATGATAGTGTGAGTCAGTGACACGGTGTTCGTCTTGCCAGTGGTCTCGTCTTGCTGGCCGTCTTGCCTTGCTGGCCGTCTTGCCTTGCTGGCCGTCTTGCCTTGCTGGCCGTCTTGCCTTGCCGGCTGAAAGGGGGTTTGGCATCCAACCGGACCGTGCACACCCTACGATGGTGAGCTGATCGGAGCTAGCCCCGCGTGTTGAACGCCATGAGTATTATCGACGACCGGAAAGGTTTCGGGGGCTGTCGGAACCAATTTCCTCTTGTAAAATCAGGCAAAGATCTTAAACAATAGCAAGACTGGACTGATTATTCGGGTATCCTGTAATCCCCGGGCGACTCAGTCGCGATGGGAATCTATGATTTATGAGGAGATGGCAATGTTGAAATGCGTAGATCCAGCCGCTTTAGGGTTGGGTTCCAACTTCATGCAAGTGGTCGAACTTGCTTTAACCTATGGCTTTAAGGGAATTGAACTGGACCTGGGCAGCTTGCAGGCCCAAGTCGAATCCCAGGGACTGCAACAGGCGACCAAATTCCTGAAAAACGCTCCGTTTAAGCGACCGATCGTCGCGCTACCGATGGATTGGTTCGTTGAGGATAGTCAATTGGCCGCAGCCACGGACCGCCTGCACGCCTTGTTAGACAGTGCGGTCGAGGTTGGCTGCCAGGCTTACCAGGTTACGGTGCAACCTTACAGCAACTCGCTTCCTTACCACCAAAACTTTGAATTTCACAGCCGCCGCTTGCAGCAACTGGCCGAAGAGATGCAAGCACGTGAAATTCGGTTGGGGGTCAATTTCCTGGCCCACCCAGCGCAACGCGAAGGGCATCCCCATCCATTCATTTCCACGGCGGAAACCCTGGTCGCGCTGGTCAAAATGACGGCCGCTGAAAATTTAGGCGTCGTCGTGGATACATGGAATTGGCATCTGTCCGGTGGTACACCGGAAATGTTAACGGATCTCGGCAGAGATCGCCTGGTCGCCGTGCGCGTTGCTGATTTCCCAATCGACTCCGATATCGATTCCATTTCGGAACAAGAACGAACTTTGCCCCGCAGCGATGGCACGAGCCAATCAGGACCGTTGTTAACCAGCCTCTTGGAGATGGGTTTTAAAGGGCCTATCGTACCCGCACCCGATCCGAGTCAGCTCGAGCAACATTCTCGCGAACAGCGAGTTCAATTGGCCGCTGAGTCTCTCGATGCGGCGTGGGCGGCCGCCAAGCCACCCGAACCGGTATCGGCGTCGTAACGCGAGTCGGGCGCGAACCCCAAACTCTAGCCCGGATTTCTCACACACTTCGTCGCGAGCGGTGGTAAGTCCTTGGCTGGCAAGCCGCGTTAGGTTAATAAATGGCGAGCAATTTGATCGTAATCGTATTGTCCATACGATGAGGATCAAAATGTGAAGTCTAACGCTGCCAGCCATGGACTTGGCCACAGCACAGCAGAAGGCATGTGAGAAATGCGGGCTAGCAGTAGCATCGTCGCTAGCCATCCTGTGAAACTTTGTCGCTTGTGATCGTTGTATGGATCGTGACCGGCGAGGTGAGCCGTCGATCAGCTTAAATGTCTGATTACAACCGTCTCAATCGGACGATGCCATCTGCACGATACTGCCGCGCTAGATGGAATTGGCCAGGCGAACTGCGAAACAACGTGTTGGTGGCACCCGGTGATAATCAAACAAAAGCACGTAATCGCTTGCGTTGTCGGCGGCAGCCTGATCCTGGCCATGGGTCTCATTTGGTCCGGGCCGGAAGCTGGAGTGGAAGATGGTTCTTCGGAGGTTGCTCTCTCGGAGACGGGTGGCCCGGCGCAGTTTGCCAGTCCTCCCAAAGTCGAGAGGCTCCCGCACCTAGCGATTGCCCGGGCCAATCAACAATGCCCCGCTTTAGTGCGACTCCCACAGGTGGAGCCCGTGGCGCCGGTTAGTGCATTATCACCCCAGCCACCGTCTCCAACACCGATTGCGTCTCCAACACCGATTGCGTCTCTCACTTCGATTCGATTTCCGCCCCCCTTTTTCTCGCCCTCAGCGCCCTCGGAAGCAGTCGACACCGACGGCTCTGCCGCTGGGAATTCCGAGGAAAGTTCGCTACTCCAGAGAATCGCGGCCCGCCGGGTTGGTAGCGAGTCGCGGGGAAAGTCGTTCTCTGTCGTCACTTCAGACCGACTGGCGGCACTGCGGATACCTCCCGAAATCAAAACCCAGGCGCAAAAGTTACTGGAGCACGCCACGCGATTGGCGGAGCGCCGCGCGGTGTACTCGGCGAGACGTGAGTTTCATACGGTGCTGAGGCTGGTAGCGCAATCCCTGGACAGCCAATTGGGCAAGAAGTTCCATTCGCAGGCACTCGTGTCCGGGTCGCGTGCTTTGGAAGAAGCGGACGATTTTTCCCCCCACCACCACGCCTTGAGTTCCGCCGTGAATCTTAAAACGGTCGCCGCCAGCCACAAGACACCTCTGCTGAGAGACAAGGACCTATCGTCAATGACACCTTTGTTGGCCATGCAGCGATATTATCAATTCGCCCATGAACAACTCGCATTAGCTTGCCATAACGAACCAGTTGCCGCTCGCGCTTTGTACGGACTGGGCCGACTGGAAATGTTGATGAACCGCGACGGAGTTGGTCAGAAGGGCGGGGGCCCTAGGGCAATTGCCTTGTTCCATGCCGCGCTGGCCTGCGATCCCAAGAACGGTCTCGCTGCCAATGAGCTGGGAGTGTTGTTGGCTCAATGCGGCCAATTGGCGGAGAGCCGTGACGTGCTAACCCACGCAGTACGCGTGAGCGGTGATCTCACCTCGATGAATAATCTTGCTGAGCTGCACCGTCGCATGGGGCGGTTGGCAGAGGCCGAGCAGATTCACCGCCAGATGATGGCCGGCCGCGGTCCTTACGCGCCGGCTGCCCAACCGGTTCATCACGTGGGCTTGCAGTTGGTCAATCATGCGGCATTTAACCAGATCGGCGGCGCTGGTCAGCCTCAACCGATCCCGTCCGTCGCAACGACCCCACCACCGGTGACCGCACCTTCGCAGCACCAGTCGAAGGGCCGCTCGAACGGCCGAAATTCCGGCATATTTCCCAAACACTGGTTTTAGAGTTCCATGCAGACTGAATTGACTGGAAACCCGCTTGACTCCTGCCATGACAAGTGGCACCGCCCGTTTGTCGCGGCATTGACCGAGCACATCGCGCTTCGTCGTCTGCTGTCGATCATTTTGGCCGCCTTGTTGGCGTGGCTGTTCGTGTTCGTTTGGCACCAGTTCTACGTGCGTCGTTCAACCGCGGCCCAAGAGACGTCGTGGGTTCAGCATTCAAGCGCAGAAACGCCGGCCCCAGATGCGCCGGCCAATGGCGAGAATTTGGTGCGGGTAGAACCAACCGGCTCGCAGCCGCTACGGCCGACCCAGCCGAACGGCCAGCTGGACCAGTTGGCGACCGCCGATCATCCGCCATTGTATGCCATGGTTTCTTCGGCGGTCGTCGCTCCCGCGGTGTATCGAGACGACCAGCGACGAAATGACCAGCGACCCTTGGGACGGATCAGGCCGTGTCAAGCATGCCAGCCTCCCAATGCTGGAGGCGGCTGCGCCCATTGTGGTGGCGGCTGCAACCATTGCGGTGGCGGCGCGGCGCCATGTCTCGGATGCGGACCGAAAGTCATCACCGGAGTGGATAGTGCGACGTGCGTACCTTTCGGCGAGCCGACTTGGGACATGCGCGGGCCTATTCCTTGGCAGGTCTTCGCCCACGGCGAGTACGTCGGGCCAGCGCGCCAAACCTATTTGGGAATCTATCGGTTGCGGGTCGATGATCAATTGTAATTCGTCTATCGATTGACCAGAGAGCGCACGGTTGGTGAATACGAACTGGAGGTGGGGGACCGTATTCGAATTGAGTCCTTGGCGGACAGCGACCTGGACCGCGAGTTGGTGGTTCAGCCGGATGGCACGGTGACGCTACGATTGCTTGGGCAAGTCGTCGCGGCCGGGCGATCGACCGAAGATATGCGGCGATTGCTCGAAGAGAGATACAAAAGGTACTACAAAGTGCCGGCCATGACGGTGACACCGTTGCAGGTAAACACGCAGTTGGAAGATCTTCGAGACACGGTCGACAGCCGATTTGGGGCTGGAGGACAATCGCAAAATGCTTTTGTGAGCCCTGACGGCACCGTGCAGCTTCCGGCGATGGGATCGGTCTCGGTCCAGGGACTGGCGCTGAACGAAACCAAGATGGAGGTCAACGCCCGTTACGAAGCGGTCGTTCATGGCATCGAGGTGACACCGATGCTGGTTCAGAGGGCCCCGCGCTTCGTGTATGTGCTTGGGCAAGTCACACGGCCCGGTCGCTACGATTTGGTCGGGCCGACAAGCGTGATGCAGGCAATTGCGCTGGCCGGAGGCGAGGTTAGTGGAGGAAACCTTCGCAACGTCATCGTCTTTAGGCGTGCCGAAGATTGGCGGCTGATGGCGACCAAAGTCGACATCCGAGGCGCGATCTATGGGCATCGCCCGGCACCAACCGATGAAATCTGGTTGCGCGATTCCGATATCGTGGTCATTCCGAAGATGCCAATTCAAGTCGCCGCGGATGCCGTCCGTTTGCTGATGACCGATACCGTTTACGCGGCGGCTCCAATATTGACGGACACCTTCTTTCTTACCGGCAACTCCAGTTTGTCGTTTGCGCCGTGATCGATCTCCGCCGCGAATGAGAAGAAGGGTCCCGAAGTCTTACGACTTCAGCTACCTCCGCCTAGTGGCCTTACTGGTCGGCGTAGACATGGGTGCTCTCTTCCTTGGTGACCGGTTGGACCACTTCGTCGCTCACCAGTTGGACTGTGAACCGCTTGTCGCCTTCACTGACCCCCTTGACGTGAATCTTGAACGTCGTGTCGGCTTGCGGAGCCAGTCGTGCCAAAGGATCGAAAACGACGCGCTCGCCTTCGATCAGTCCTCGAGTGGGACCTTCGCCGTTGATGGCCTCCATACCTGCGGGAACGATGGCCAACAGTCGCAAATTGTTCGCATTCTTTGACCCTTGATTGACCACATGTATCTCGTAAGTTGTTTGACCGCCGACTTCGATCGGATCACTGACATCGGTGACCGTAAACAACAGCGCGGCGATGCCTTCGATCTCAACACGCTGTTCGGCGGTATCTTCCAGGCCTAAATCGGCGCTCCCTTGCAGGCGAATCTTAAACCGTCCCATTTCCTTGGGCATGGTTTCCACTTCAACCGTGCCCTTTTCGCCAGGTGGGAGCTCTTCCAAGCTCCAACGGACGATGTGTTGTTGGGCGTCGTACTGCCCTTCGTGGTTAGTGTTGACAAATTTCAATCCGCGCGGCAGATGTGCCAGCACGTCCACATTTCGGGCGGCAGCCGTTCCCGGATTGGCAACGGTCAATTCATAGACGGCTTTTCTTTGCAAAAATCGTTTACTTGGCCCATCGATGGCAACTTGGAGAGCCGGAGCCACCACTTCAAATTCGCAATGATCTTCGATGACCAGGTCCGTATCGGTGTGCGCGACGAGCAAATTGTCAACCATGCCAGGCTTATCGGCCACGAGCGTTAATTCCAAATGTCTGGTTTCACCCCGATGAAGTGTGCCAATTTCATATTCGAGTTCACTACCCGCCGAGTGTCGAAGTCCCTCGGGGACTTGTGCCTGGACGACAACGTGGTTGGCATCTCCGGTTCCAGGATTGGAGATTGTGATGGAGAACACGACATCCTCCCCGATCAACACGCGAGCTGGGCAGGTGTGTTCAACCTCCAATTCCGGTCGCGTAGCGATGGTTTTGACGGAGGCCGAGACTTGGAAAGATACCGTCGCCACGCTGCCGACTTCGCCTTCGTCGGTGGGCACGACTTCCATAACAACGGTTACTTCCTCGTCCGGCTTGATCGTACCCATTTCCCAAACAACGGCTCCATCGGCGGCTTGGCCGGCTGAAGGTTGAGTATCCTTAAGCTGTGTGCCGTGAGGTATTTGATCACGAATCAAAACGTCATGGGCCGCAATTGGGCCGACGTTGCGGACCGTAATTTCGAACTTGGCCGGCTTGCCGATCTGAATTTCGGCCGGTGCTGACTTGGATATCGTCAACGCCGGTGATTGGCGTCCCGCCAGCGTGTCGTCGGGTCTACCTGATCCGGCGCTGCCGACAACGGGGGGATCGCGACGCGAGATGAAACGACGTTGGTCGATCGCAGGTGGCTCAGGTTCTGCGACCGTTGGGGCTGGACTCTCATCGGCCATGCGCATGGATGCGCCTCCAAATCCTTTAGCCGTGTATACCTCGTCTTCATAAGGGATCCGCTCATCGGCGGCAGAGCTGCTGGACTGAGCCAATTCCAAAGCGGCGAAGCTATCTGCTGATACGGCGGCCGCTGGAGGCAGAGCCACGTAGTCAGACGCATTTGGCGCCGGGGCGGGCGGCGGCAGTTCCGGCGCCAAGGCCGCGTACTGGTCCGTTTCTTCCTGGTTTGAATAGTAATCGCTCTCTGACGATTCGCGGTTGACGGGCTCCCTTTCCTGGTCCAATTGGGTTACCTGGTCCAATTGGGTCACGTAACCGTCCGAGTCCGTACCGCCAGTTTGCCGTACTGATTTGTCGTGATTGGCAACCATCGAGGTCGCTCCAACGTCATAGGAGGAATCTGCCGTGTACGCAGACTCTTCTCGAACTGGAATTTCGTCCCATTGGGGAGCCGAGCCGTCGGCGGCTTGGAGCGCCCCTGGCTCCTCAATATGCTTCGCTGGCTCCTCATAAAGCTTCGCTGGCTCCTCATAAAGCTCCGCTGGCTCTTCATAAAGCTCCGCTGGCTCTTCATAAAGCTCCGCTGGCTCTTCATAGCCAGCCAGCCGGTCGTTGTTGGCCAACGGCACCGGTTGACTGGCATCCGCCGCTGTGAATCCCGTCTCTGCGAACCCTGTTTGTGCGAACCCTGTTTGTGCGATATTCGTAACAGCGAGTGCGGCACTTTCCGTTTCAGCGGATTTCGTCTCGCCGCCGTCCGGCAGTCCTCGCCCGGCTTGGCCTACGGCTATGGCTCCCAGGATGACCGATACACATAACAAGGCAAAACGAATAAAAATACGATTCATGTTGCGTCGAATGACTCGCTTCATCGCAAACGCCTTCCATATTATTAGCGGGGGTGAAATTCCCACCAAATCGATAAGGTCTGGTGAACAAATGACGTCGGCAAACGGGTTTCACCGCCGTCTGGCAGCCTCTGACGGCTGTTGCCTGGCCAACGCGAGTCTGTCGCGCAGCGCAGGGCTGAAAATCCGAGGGGGTTAACTATCAAAGTTGGCCGCCAGTGCAAATACCAATACCGAGCTAAGTTGCCGAGGGTGGCCAATCAGAGTAATCAGCCGGTTTGAGGGGCGACACGGATGATCGCCGCACGAGAAGTGAAGACTTGTTGCTAGCTTGCGAACGAAAGCCTAATCACATGATTCGCAATTTTTTGATCCTTGTGGCGTTGGTCGCGATGCCACTGGTCGTACTCCTGATGGTCCCCGGCGGTTGGGAACAGCGATTGGAAGCTTGGGTGCGCGACACGCATTCGAGCGGTTGGTTAACTGCCCTCATCGCCGGGTTGCTGGCGGCGGACATCTTTTTACCAACTCCTTCCAGCGTCTTGGCGACGTTGGCCGGTGCCAAGCTCGGGGTAGAGTGGGGGAGTATGACGACCTGGTGCGGAATGACGCTGGGCGCCCTGGTAGGGTTCGTCGCGGCCCGGTGCGGCGGAAGCCTTCTCCTGAGAAACGAGAAATCCAAAGAGTCACTGAGGGCACAAGAACTGTTGTCTGCCTACGGGCCGCTGGCGCTGGCCATTTCGCGGCCAATTCCCCTGTTGGCCGAGGCCATGGTGCTGCTGGCCGGATTCTATCGCATGAGTTGGGGACGATTCCTCGCGCCGGTTGCCTTGGCCAATCTCGCACTTTCCATCGGCTATGCCATCCTGGGAAAATCTGCGGAAGAGAAACAATGGTTGCCAATGGCACTTCTGCTGGCAGCCGTCGTTCCCCTGTTCATTCCGGTACTGTTGCGAATCGGCCACGGTTTGCGGGGCGATTCCGGCGACAATTAATCATGGTTCGGCGTGAACTTTAGTGACCAACTGCTTTCCCGCACGCATGTGGTATCCGCATTGAACGCAGAGAACATCGTCTTGATCGATTTCCGCTCGGCATTTAGGACACGACAGGCCGGGTTTCACCGCGACAACGCCTTCTTCCTCGAATAACGAGGCCAACCCCAATCCCACTCCGGACCAATCATCAGCCAGCGATCGCTGGCCAAGACTTTCCAGTTGGTCGTCCGATTCAGCGAGCGGAGCAACGTTTTCGCCGACAGCCGGGATACTTAACGGCTGTTTGCAGGCCGGGCATTGCACCGACTTGCCGGCGTATTTGCGCGGAACCTCAATCGACTTTCCACATGGACAATCGGTCTTCAGCCGTGATTCCACGCCCGATTTGTCGGCAGCCGATCTGCCGGATGCCGATCTGCCGATTGAAGGGGACGGTATCCGCAGGGGCCGTCTGCAGCTCGGGCATTTCACGGTTTTGCCGGCCAATTCGGCGCCAGCTGCAACTGATTTTCCGCAACCACAGCGGACCTTGATCCTGACGGATGAAGAGGAGTTTCCCTTGGTAGAGTCGTCATCTTGATGGCCGCCGTTTGCTCCGCTGCCGTCCGCTGCGGCGGGTATCAGTATCGGAGAACTACATTTGGGGCACTTGATACACTTGCCTCGCAGTTTTTCCGGTGCAGCCAACTTCTCGCCGCAATTGCAAACAACTTCGACGGACATAATCGTCCTGATTTAAGTGGTAGGGTGGAAAGCCTGCTCCGAGGCGGGAGGGAACCAGGTTCAAGGCCGCATTTCTCACGCGCATTCTGCTGCGCGGTGGCCAAGTGTGTACGAATTCCGGGCTCGGCCTGACCAATTGGGAGTTGCCACATGGTACCGAAGTGGGATCGGTTTGCCTACCAGGGAGAATCTACGAAAAAGAGAGCAAATTCTGGCTGTTTTTAACTTTTGCGGCATTGAGAGCCGCCGCTGTCAAAATGGCAGTTCGACAAACCGTGTGAACCCTTCAGCTGCCACAGTGACCGGGAATCATTGCAGGCAAGGGCGAGCGAATCCGTTTAACTCGTTGCCAACAAGCGAATTAGCGTGAGGCGCGGCGGTTTGGCGCGCCAATTGCAGTTTGGGGTTCTCTCCAGGAGGAACGTACGCCCCTTTTGGCAGCTGTCGGTCTCTGGATACAGCACCCTGGTTACGGCACATATAGAAACACCTGAAGCATCTATCAAAACAACTGAAAATTAGGAGGTTCAAATCTCATGGCAACGGCGACCAAAAGGAAATCCAAGCTCAAGCTCCAACCGCTCGGAGCACGTGTTGTAGTTCAACGGGCTGAGTCCGAGGACGTAACGGCAGGCGGAATCGTGTTGCCCGATTCAGCGAAGGACAAGCCGACACGTGGAGAGGTGCTGCAAATCGGCGATGGGAAGCTGCTCGACGACGGATCGCGTAGCCCACTGCAGGTCAAACCGGGTGACACGGTCATTTTTAGCAGCTACGGGACGGAACAATTTACAATCGACGACGAAGAATACCTGTTGATGGACGAAAGCGATATTCTTGCGGTGATCGACGACTGATCCGAAAACGCAGAGCAAGATAAGCAGGCAAATCGAATACACAGGCAAATCGAATACACAGGCAAATCGAATACACAAGCAAATCGAATACACAAGCAAATCGAATACACAGGAGAACCTCACCAATGGCCAAAATTATTGCTTTCGACCAAGAAGCTCGCGAGGCAATTCGCCGCGGGATCAGCAAATTGGCTCGCGCCGTCAAAGTGACGCTCGGTCCCAAGGGTCGCAACGTTATTTTGCAGAAGAGCTTTGGCTCGCCGACCGTGACCAAAGACGGTGTCACGGTGGCCAAGGAAATCGATCTCGAAGACGTCTACGAAAACATTGGCAACCGCATGGTTCGTGAGGTGGCGAGCAAGACCAGCGATGTGGCCGGTGATGGCACCACCACCGCCACGGTGTTGGCTGAAGCGATCTTCAACGAAGGTCTCAAATCAGTCGTTGCTGGAGTCAACCCGGTCCAGATGAAGACGGGGATCGAAGCGGCCGTGACCGACCTCACGAAAAAACTGCACAGCATGTCAATCAAGGTCAAGAGCAAGGAAGACATGGCGAATGTCGGTTCGATTGCTTCCAACAATGATCGCAACATTGGCGAGTTGTTGGCCGACGCTATGGAAAAGGTTGGCAAAGACGGTGTGATCACCGTTGACGAGGGCAAGAGTCTGGATACGGACGTCGAGTGGGTTGAGGGTATGCAGTTTGACCGCGGATACCTCTCGCCTTATTTCGTGACGGATCCCAACAGCATGGAATGTGTCATGGAAGACGCTTATATTTTGGTCTTTGAGAAAAAAATCTCCAACATCAAGGACCTGGTGCCGCTACTTGAGGCTGTGGTCCAGCAGAGCAAGCCTTTGTTGATCGTGGCCGAGGACGTCGAAGGCGAGGCCCTGGCGACGTTGGTTATTAACCGGTTGCGCGGCACCTTCCAGTGCTGTGCGGTCAAAGCCCCTGGTTACGGTGATCGACGCAAGGCCATGATGGAAGACATCGCTATTCTCGCCGGTGGAACGCCTATCTTTGAGGCGTTAGGCCTCAAATTGGAAACGTTGCCGATTAGTGATTTGGGTCGTGCCAAGAAGGTGATCATCGACAAGGACAACACGACGATCATTGAAGGCAGCGGCAAGAGTGCCGAGATCAAGGCTCGCATCGATCAAATTCGTCGCGAAATTGACAACTCGACCAGCGACTACGATAGCGAAAAACTCGAAGAGCGATTGGCAAAGCTCGCTGGCGGCGTGGCCAAGGTCAATGTGGGTGCGGCCACCGAAAGCGAAATGAAGGAAAGGAAGGCGCGAGTCGAAGACGCGTTGCACGCGACGCGGGCAGCTGTCGAAGAAGGCATCCTTCCCGGTGGCGGCGTGGCCCTGCTGCGGGCATCCACATCGGCGACCCCTAGCAAGGATCTATCCGACGACGAAGTGGTCGGTTACAACATCGTGCTACGTGCCTGTCGGTCTCCGTTGAAGATAATCGCCGAGAATGCGGGCCAGGACGGTGGCATTGTCTGCGAAAAGGTGGCGGAAGCTAAAGGCAACCACGGCTACAACGCCTTGACCGACGTCTACGAAGACCTCGTCAAGGCGGGCGTGATCGATCCCACCAAGGTAGCCCGGACGGCGTTGGCCAATGCCGCCAGTGTCGCCACGCTACTGTTGACCAGCGATGCTTTGATTGCCGAGAAACCCAAGGAAGCCAAGGCCGCAGTCGGTCACGGTGGCGACAACGACATGTATTAAACATCGCTGACTCGGATCCTGTCGGGGGGGGTGGCCGGATTTCGGCTACGCCGTCGGACGGGTGACCGGCCAGATTTTAACAAAGAACCCGCGACTGAGACTTGTGCTCGGTGGCGGGTTTTTTCTTATTGGTAATGAGCGCTAGACATTCTTACCGAATTCGCAATCGGCGCGGATTGCGATGAATATTGCGCGCAAATTTTCCTGTTAAATTCTCTTAACGCGGCTCACCATCGCTTTCCGCGTGCTATCTTTTCGTAAGATAAATAGTCTGCCCATAGACACTCATTGGTTTTCTTTCCAGTCGCCGGACGGGGGCGCTTTGAAATGAATGTGGGAAAGGATTGCCGCGCGCCTGGGAATTGGGTGTTGGCGGTGGCCCTATCGGCCGCCATGCTAGGCGCCAGTCCTGCTGATGCCGTCCATCGCCGTGGCAAGAAGGATCGCCCCGATACCTGTTACCGCTTTTGCGCACCACGCCAACAGGATGAGATCTGGTTGGTCAACTCGCGCAGACTCGGTTGCCCGGAAAGAGGAAACCTGGCGTCCCCCAGCTTGCGCGTCAAACGTCGATCTCCTGATGGCAAGTGGCTACCCGCCACGCCGGAGGAGTTTTTCGCGGCGGACCCCGGCATCACCACCTCCATTTACGTTCATGGCAACCGAGTCAATTGTGAACTGGCCGTCGAACGTGGGATGCGCATTTATCACGGAATTACCCGCTGCGATTGCGATAGCCGGCCGCTGCGCTACGTGATCTGGTCATGGCCGTCAGACGCCTTAAAAAGCCGACGTCGGCGCATCAAGACTTATGTCGACGACGTCAACGTTAAAGCCCATCGCGCGTGCGTCGATGGCTACTACCTGGCCTGGTGGCTATCTCAGATGCATCCGGATTCGGACGTGAAAATGATCGGCTATAGCTACGGACCGCGAGTCATCCTGGCTGCGCTGGACCTGCTGGGAGGTGGAATTGTTCACGGACGCGTGTTGCCGAAGGGTCCTTACGCTGAAACGCTGAGGGCCGATGTTTTCTCATTCGTGGCGGCACTCCCCTGCGGGGCGTTGTCGCCAGGCGGATTGAACGAAAATGCCGTGTTAGTCACGGATACCTTGATCAATCTGTACAATCCGATCGATCCGGCGATGCAATTTTATCCTCGCTTTGTAAGATCCGACCGCGGAGAGGCCCTGGGAAGGACTGGGGTCCCGAAAAACGCCTGTCTGAACTATCGCAACGTCAATACCAGCTGCATCATTGGTAAACGTCATCAGTTCAAAGAATACGCCGGCTCATGTTACGTGATGGGTCTTTTGCGGGAAATGGTTTTCGACGATTGCGAAAGCCATGCCACAGCGTTGCTCGATCACGAACCAATCGAAGCGGCCGTGTTGGCCAATGTCAATTCATACGAGCAGTCAGGCGAATCAAACTGAGTCGCAGCAACCGTGATGACCAAATTGTAGATCATCCGTGTCGTCTCATTGTTGCAAAAAGAGGCTTTTCCGCAGAATCTGTGGGTGAAAACCAGGGGGTTGGTGTGTTGTACTTGGTTGAAAGGTTTTGTAGGGCATGGGAGGACAAAAAAATGAGTATCGTTTCAAACGGCAGCCCGCGTCACCGGGCCATTGTGTAGATTCTGCTGAGACCCCCACGAGCTTGCTCGTAGGGGTCTTGTCTGCGGCTGACCCACAGATTCTTCCGAAGAGGCCAAAAAGAAAGATGCCGGCAATGAGCGTTTCATAAGCCTAAGTCGAATCTGACTCTGACCGCGCCCCAACCGGTTGCGCATCCAGCCGACCAGCGAAACGCTGATAAAGCAGAGAAGTCCCCAACAACATCATGCCCAATACGAACAGTGCCAAAACGCGCGGCATCAAGCGCAGCGACGCCAGATCAATGAAAAAAACTTTGGCGAGAATCGGCACGAAGGCACCCAGGCCAATAATGCGAAACAGCTTGTACTTCAAGACAAACCCTACTGCCACCATCAGCCCAGCATAAATGGCCCAAACGATCGAATACGTTGCCAGCCGCACCATTCGCATATCGGAAAATGGCTTCCACCCCTGGGAAGCGGCGTAATCATACCAGTCACGAATTTCCAGCGAGATCCCGTTGATCAATACGACGTTTGCCAGCAAGCCCAAAATCACATCGATAGATGACTCTTTCGCCAACGGCGGGCGCGTCGCAACATCCAATCTCGGACGTGTTGGGTGAGCCGGTGTGGCTGCGACCAGCTTCAGCCGCCGATAGAACCAGCCAGCCGTGAAATACAACGCCGTGACGAGCAATAGGGACGAGAATCGGTCGTTGATCAGCAAGCAATAGGTTGTTGCCATCTGGTCGCCATGATAGACCGCGCGAGTGCCGACCATCCCTATCGCAACCCACAGCGCGTACCATCGAATCGCTGGCTTGTTCCAGGCAAATCCAACAGCCCAAATCGCAGCTGTGTTAAGGATCCAAGCTGGCAAGATGACGCGGCCATCCCACTGGTACAACATTCCGAGCATGATCGCCAGATTCCCACCAGCCAATAAACCGCTGCCAAACGCTTCCTGCCAGGTGCGCTCTTCCTTGGTGAGGTCCTCCCGCTGACGCAGCAGCCAGTACGCGGAACCGGCCAACATCGCCATGACGCCACACAAAGTGATCACAAAAAACCGCCGATCGATGCCGATATCGCCCATCGTTTGAGACGGTGCCGCATAGTCGAATCCGGCCAGCCGAATTGCCGCCAGCGCAAACACGAGTAGTGCGGTAGTACACATCTGGCGGTCTCGAAAAACAATGCCGATGAGCGTAAAAACAAGTCCCTGGGCGCACCAGGCGACAGCCAGGTACTCCAAGGTATCCTTCATCTGCAGCGGCGCAGCTAACGTAAAGAACAAAGCGCAGAGCGCTAGATGCACGCGTGGCATGCGGTCGGCATGGGTAACGCGCTGGTACGTGGCCGCGAACAATGCCAGGTGCATTAGCGACATTCCCCAGCAAACCAGCGCCAACTGCTGCTGGGGATGCTCGTGGTACAACCTCCATGTCAAGCCAACCAGCGCGGTTGAACTGCCGGCCAACGTCAACAGATCCCAAGGGGTGGACGATTGTCGCCACAGCACGGGAGGAACGGTTGTTCCCAACAGGAAGATGACAAAGTGAAGCACGGCCAACCACTGGGTGCTCCACAATTCCGATGTACCCAACGCGTTGTTTTCGACCCACAAAAGGAACATCAACGCCGTCGCCGCAAGCGTGAGCGGCTTGAGAAACTGCCAGCTGCGTAGTACGGAGCAGGTGATGAGCGCGACGTTGAGAAAAGCCAGATAGCTGAAGAGTATGATGTGGTTTGCTTCGCCGCTGGAAGCAAGAAACGGTGTGATATAGCCCCCCAGGGCGCCCAACACAATAATTCCCACATTGTTATTACGCAGGGCAATTGCAATGGCCGCGGTCGTGATCAAAACGCAATCAACGAAAGTAATTCCCTGCCCCCAAAGGCCGTAATGGTGTTGCGCCGCCCAAGCGGCAGCGTAGAGCGTAAAAATGCCCACCGCCGCCAGCCCACCTGCGAGAGTTGCCAGCCGGCCCCGAAATAGGGATTGGCTGCCGATCAAGATTCCGAGCCCGATCACATGAAAGATAGTAACTCGCAGCGCCGGGGGCAGATCAAAATGTTGCCAGGCCCAAGGAATAAAAAAGGCGACGGCAACTACCAACGTGAACGCACCCGTCCAGGTAAGCAGCCGCCCACCAACAAGCGATTCCCAATCGATCGAGCCAGTGCCGCCGTCATGTCGCGTCGAATTAACCGCACTGGCCAGTGCCATCTCCACTTCGCTATCAACAGGAACCGCTGTGGGAACCACGGTTGATAAGCTGTCGGGCAGTTCAGAAACGGGGGCATTCAATTCCGGCTGGGGCGAGTCGATCGCCGGCATGTCGGATATCGGCTCCACAACTTCAGCTGCCGCGACGAGGTCGTCGCCTAAATGGACTTCGAGCGATTGGAGCCGAGTTTCGATGTCTCGAATGCGGCCAAACAATCGCGCTATCGCTTCGCTAAATTGTTCGAACCGATTGTCTTCCGGCGCAGAGGAGGTCATGGCGGTCTCTTCGCTGCTATGACTTGGGCTGGTTGATCAGCGTACGTCATAACGCAGAACGAAAATAGACCGCATTTAGAGATGGAGAGCTGCGGGACAAAGCCTAATTAGGCGACTTGAGGTGCGATTGCGCAGGCAGTGGCTCATGGACCATCTGGTGCCGCAAACCCTTTCGGGATTGGCAAAATGAGGTGCCTGAGGTGAAGATAGTGGGCGGTCATCGAGGAAGCTCCTTGTCACGCTAGGCAGCCGGTCGAACTCTTGGTTATGAAAGCACTTGTCAAAGATAAAAGCGAAACGGGGCTGTGGTTGTCGGATGTCCCGGAGCCAGACTATGGCATCAACGACGTTCTGATAAAAATCGATCGGACGGGGATCTGCGGTACGGACGTCCACATTTATAACTGGGACGCTTGGGCGCAAAAGACAATTCCGGTTCCCATGACTGTCGGGCACGAGTTTGTCGGCGAAATCGTCGACGTTGGTTCGAATGTTGCCGACTTTCATCCCGGCGACATCGTCAGCGGCGAGGGACACGTGGTCTGTGGTCGCTGCCGAAATTGCCTGGCTGGGCGTCGGCACTTATGCGCCCACACGAAGGGCATCGGTGTGAACCGGTCTGGGGCTTTTGCCGAGTACATTGCTTTGCCGATGACCAACGTTTGGCGCCACGATGATGCACTCGATCGTGATATCGCTTCGATCTTTGATCCATTTGGTAACGCCGTCCACACCGCCCTCACCTTCTCTGTCCTCGGCGAAGATGTCTTGATCACGGGTGCTGGGCCCATCGGCTGCATGGCGGCGGCCGTCGTCAAGTACGCAGGTGCGCGGTACGTCGTTGTGACCGACGTTAACCCGTGGCGATTGGAATTGGCCACGAAGATGGGAGCAACACGCGCCGTGGATGTGAGCACAGAAAAGATCTCCGACGTTCAGCAGCAATTGGGCATGCGGGAAGGTTTTGACGTTGGCTTGGAGATGTCCGGCAGCCCAGACGCGTTCCGTGAGATGCTCCGCAACATGAGCCATGGCGGAAAGATCGCCATGCTGGGAATTCCTGCCGAAGAAATCGCGATTGACTGGAACTCGGTGGTCTTCAACATGTTGACCATCAAAGGGGTTTACGGTCGAGAAATGTATGAAACCTGGTATCAAATGACCGTCATGCTACAAGGCGGACTCGATATCCGTCCGATTATCACGCATCGCTTTTCGTACAAGGAGTTTGAAAAGGGATTCGACATCATGCGTTCGGGCAATTCAGGCAAGGTGATCCTGCAGTGGGACAAGTAGTCATTGGGTAGGTGATATAGCGAGTTTGAGAGGGAGCAAGACATGTTTGGAGCGGTACGAGAACATCTGGCGAGCGAGATCAAACATATTCGCCAACAGGGGCTCTATAAATCGGAACGCGTGATTACCTCGCCCCAGCGGGCGCGGATTCAGGTTGGCGATGGCCAGCGCGTGCTGAACATGTGCGCAAACAACTACTTGGGGCTCGCCGAACACCCCGAAATTGTCAAAGCCGCTCATGAAGGACTGGATCGGTGGGGATATGGCTTGTCGTCCGTCCGATTCATCTGCGGAACGCAGGAAATTCATCGGCAGCTGGAGAATAGCATCAGCCAATTCTTGGGCACCGAGGATACGATTCTCTACACATCCTGCTTTGACGCAAATGGTGGACTTTTTGAAACACTGCTCTCAGCGGAAGACGCGGTTTTGTCCGACGAGCTGAATCATGCCAGCATCATCGACGGCGTACGATTGTGCAAAGCCCAGCGATTTCGTTATCGCAACAACGACATGGAGGAGCTGGCAGCGAATCTGAAGAAAGCCGCCGGGGCGCGTTTTCGTCTGATTGCCAGCGATGGGGTGTTTTCGATGGACGGTTACATTGCCAACTTGCCAGACATCTGCGATTTGGCTGAGCAATATGATGCCATGGTAATGGTGGACGATTCACACGCCGTTGGGTTTATGGGAAAGCAAGGACGCGGCACGCACGAGCATCACAACGTCATGGACCGCATCGATATTTTAACCGGTACGCTGGGCAAAGCGTTAGGCGGAGCCAGTGGCGGATACACGAGCGGCCGTCGCGAGATTATCGAATTGCTCCGGCAACGTTCGCGTCCCTATTTATTTTCCAATTCCGTCGCACCACCCATTGTGGCGGCTTCGCTCCGAGCCATTGAGTTGTTGAGCGCATCGACGGAACTACGTGATCGTCTGGAATCCAACGCAAAATTCTTCCGCAGCCAGATGGCTGGACTCGGTTTTGACATTCTTCCTGGCGAGCACCCGATCGTGCCGATCATGCTGGGCGACGCGCGACTCGCCACGAGCATGGCGGATGCTTTGTTGGAAAAAGGGGTCTACGTCATCGGGTTTTCCTTTCCAGTGGTCCCTCAAGGCAAGGCCCGGATACGAACACAGATCTCGGCAGCCCACAGTCGTGAAGACCTGGAGTTTGCCATTGAGCAATTTGCGGCAGTGAAGGCGGAATTGGAGCTGTAGTCGCATCCGTCGGCGGCTGGATTTCTGCGCCCGCAACCATTAACGTGCAGGCGTGGCCATTGTACCCGATCTTTACGTAGAACTCTAAGGAGCTCGCTATGCCTTTGAAACACTCATTCTCCTGGTGGTGTTTTGCCGACCTGGTGGACCCGCAAACGCTGATCTCTGCGGCGGCTCGCATTGGCTACGACGGCGTTGATTTGGTCGATCAGGCCCATTGGGATGCGATTCGCGAAGCGGGGTTGGAGTTAGCTGCGGTCGACGGGCATACCACACTGGAGGACGGCCTCAATCAGCGCGGCAATCACGATCGTATCGAACGGGAGATCCTGGAAAAACTTGAATTGTCGCAAAAGTATTCCATCCGCTGCTTGATCTGCTTCTCGGGCAACCGGCACGGCGAGAGCGACGAACGGGGCATCGAAGTCACTGCGGATGGCCTGCGGCGAGTCGCCAAGGCCGCCGAGGAAGCAGGGGTGTATCTGGTCCTCGAACTTCTCAATAGCAAAGTCGACCATCTCAACTATCAGTGCGATCGCACGGCCTGGGGCGTCCAAGTCATCGAACGGGTCAACTCGCCCCATGTTAAGTTGCTCTACGACATCTATCACATGCAGATCATGGAAGGAGACTTGATCCGTACGATCCGTGACAACCATCAACACTTCGCCCACTATCACACGGCCGGAAATCCGGGCCGGCATGAGATCGACAAAGATCAGGAGATCCATTACCCATCCGTCGTGGACGCCATTCGTCAGACGGGGTTTGATGGGTACCTCGGCCAGGAATTCATTCCCGTGAGTGACCCTATTCAAGGCCTGCAGCGGGCGCTCAAAGTGTGCGGCGAAAAATCAATTGGACCTGGCTGACGCACACGCGAGACCTCCGTTCGTTGCCATCCACACGATTTGATGGAAGACGAATTGGGATGATCCCCCGGTGGGAATACCTGGCCGAGTCGTCCGCTGGAACGAATCGCCGTCCCACTAAACCGCACGACCAATCCGTGGAAGAAAACGCCCAGTACGCTTCATGTACTCCAGGTAATCATCGCCGAATCGTTCGACCAGTTTTTGCTCCTCAATGGACGTACGCGCGACAATCACCAGGAAAGATACCGCGCTGGTCATACCCAGAAACCAATTCACCGTGACCAGCGTATTGGCAATCACCGCCATGCCAAATGCCAGGTAAAACGGATGTCGGACCCAGCGATAGGGGCCACGCGTGACCAATGACGCATCACGACGCGTGACCACGGTGTCGGTCAAATTGTGTCCCAGGCTGCGAAAAGTCCAGATGAAAAGTCCACTGGTCACGACACCGATCCCCACACTACACCAACGCGCCCAAGCCGGGAGATGAAACGATCCCCAGGCCATCCATGCCGGCTCAACCAGATAGGCCAACATGCCCACCATAGCCACCGAAGCAAACAAACGGAGACTTACCAGGATCAACCATCCCTCCTGTGTGCGGTCGAGCCGTTCGTCCGTTCGGGCTCGCAGCCGATGATAGACGCCAATCGGAGCGACGATCGCGAATCCGACGAGCAAAATGAGTCGGGCGGTGTTATCCGACATTTGGGATTCTTGCCTGTCAGTGATTATTTCCCACGCGTGAACAACAACTGGTCGTCAGTCGATAGCTTCGCGTTGAAGCGGTAACCGTCGTCGCGAAAATCTTTAAGGCCAGCGACTTTGGTGATCTGATTCTGGATCATGAACCTTGCCAACATTCCCCGCGCTTTCTTGGCGAAGAAAGTAATCATTTTTAGCGCGTCCCCTTGTTTTTCTTTGAAGGTGGCTGATGTCACGTCGACGTCCAATTGCTTTTTGCCAACCGCCTTGAAATATTCGTTGGACGCGAGGTTCAATAGGACACGCTCGCCTTTCGAGGCCTCCACGGCGTCGCGGACGGCAGTCATGATGCGGTCCCCCCAAAAGGTGTAGAGGTCCCTACCGCGTCGCGTCGTCATTTTTGTACCCATTTCCAACCTATAGGGTTGGATAAGATCAAGCGGCCTCAGCAGACCGTAGAGCCCTGAAACAATCCGCAAATGTTGCTGGGCGAATCCCCAGTCCTTGGCGGTTAGTTTGTCTGCTTGGAGACCCTCATAAACATCGCCTTTGAATGTGAAGGCCGCCTGTTTAGCGTTGGTCGAGTCAAACGGGGTTCCCCACTGCTGGTACCGCTGACGGTTTTCCTCCGCCAATTTCGTGCTGATACCCATCTGTTTCGAAAGCTGGCCGGTCGACATCTTGCTCAGCTTGGCAACAAGCATTTCCGAATGTTCCAGGAAATCCGGAGTCGTGTATTTGCTAGGTTTCTTTTGGATTTCACAGTCGAGTGTCTTTGACGGTGAGAGAATTGCAATCATGGTGTGCCTGCTCGCTTTAGATTGACGACCCTGTTGATGGACGACCCTGTTGATGGACGACCCTGTTGATGGACGACCCTGTTGATGGACGACCCTGTTGGTGGACGACCCTGTTGGTGTATTCTAAAACCACGGAAGGCCATTCGGGGGCCAGACGATGGTCGCGGAAAACAACACGATAGCCAGATCCGGCATGAGATCAATGAGGCTTTCGACGCCATCGTACAAATTCTAGGACGGTTATGTCTGCTATCCAACAGACGGCTTCTCTCATGGGCGCCTAGAATGGACAATTCTTGAAACCGACAATCGACGTCCAATTACTCGAAAAAGGGGATGGTCCATGCCCGAAGAGTCAGAAGACATCCGCACCGGAGGTGGGAAATCAACGAAACAGTGGGCCCTGCTGGGCGTTTTGGTATTAATCCTCGCTGGTTCTATTTGGATCAATTGGGATCACTTTCAGGCCCTCACCACGGGTACTCCGACTGGCCAAGACTTTGGTGAAGGACGCGAGGGAAGCCATACGAGCTACCGGGTGCCACAGATCACCCCCATGGCCGCTGGATTCCATCCGCAAGTGGCGATTCCCAGTGTCTTCCCCCCCATCCAAGACGCGCCCGTTGTTTCCGCTACGTCAATGCAAGACCAATCGTCAGATTTTCAACTGGCCGATAACGAATTGGTCCTGGGCATCACCATTGGCGACCAATCCCGCGCCTATCCAATCAACATGCTGACTGGACCGCAGCGTGAGATTATCAACGACGTGTTGGGCGATGTTCCCATCGCGGCGACCTGGTGACATCTCTGCCACAATGGCATCGTGTATGCCAGACGCATTGAGAAGGAAGGTGAAACCAAGACGCTAACGTTTGCTGTTTCGGGAATGTTATGGAATCGTAGTTTGGTGATGATTGACTCGGAGACAAACAGCCTTTGGAGTCACCTGCTTGGCAGATCCATGGCGGGGCCGTCGATGGATACCCAATTAAAAGTCTTGCCGGGCCTGATGACGGACTGGAAGACGTGGCGCCAACGACATCCAGACACGACGGTACTTAAACTGTCGAGGACCAGCCAAGGTTACCTCAAGGAGTTTTACGCTGAACCGGCGAGATTCGTGATCGGCATGTCCGAGGGTGACAAAGCGCGTTCATGGTCCTTCGACGTTTTGCTACAGAATCCGTTCGTCAATGATCATTTCGCGGACCGGCCCATTTTGGTAACGTTCGATGATCAGTCGAGTACAGCGTTTGTCTACAATCGGCGATTGGCGGGTGACACGCTGGAATTTGAGTTAAAGGATGGACAGCTCACCGACCGCCAGTCGGGCTCGCAGTGGAATCCAGCCACGGGTCAATGCGAAAACGGGCCGCAGGCAGGGCAAGTGCTGGAATTGATCCCCGCCATCGTCTCCTACCGCCACACTTGGGAGACGTTCTACCCGGACAGTCCGGACTAGCGGAACTGGATGGAATAAAGGTCGGCATCTTGCAAGACGAATCGTAACCTGACCGATCTTCCGGCCAGTGTGCTCACGTCCATACCGTCGTTCCAACTTACCACTCGCTCAATGTGATCGCCAAAAATCTCTGGGCAGTCGGCCAAGGAGTACCTGGGAATCGGCTGGCCAGCCTCATCTTGGATTTCGACGAGGACGGTGCCGGCGGCCGAGGTTGCATAGTTAATCGTCAATTCCTTTCCGGAAAAAACAAACGGTTTGGTGATCATCTCGCCCTGTTCGTACCCAGCATGGACCGATACAAATCCGTCCAGTCTCAGTCGGCAACGGCGTATATGGATAGTGTCGTCCCACTGGTAGTGGGCCACGTAATACAGCGAAATCTCACCTGGCCCAGTCTGGAGCACCGCAGGCGCAACGGCCATATTGCCGTGATCGACCCAATTTCTCCGATCGGGCCCCGGGCGAATAAACGCCTCCTTGAACCGTCGATCCCAATGCAACCCGTCTCGGCTGCTCATGAACAGCACATCATCGAGGCCTTTACCGCGAGCTTCCTTGCTGCCCACCCAATCGGATAGGGCCACGCGATCGTGGACGTAGCGCTCGGGAAATCCTAACTGGATATGTGGTGCGCGATAGTAGGCCGTAATGCCGTTAGTATAGAGATGCTCCAAAGGCGTACCTTCGTCATACACCAGCCACTTTGGCTGGGACCAGTTCACAAAATCGCTGGAGGTCGTGACGGTGATCGATCGCACTCGATGGGGCCGCACGTACCAACTGTTGTATTCACTGGGCGGCGTTTCCACCTCAGGCGGACTGCTGAATCCAACTGTTGAATCGACCCAGTTACGCAAGTAGGCTATGTAAATCCCCTGCTCCGGATACCAGCCGACGGTGTTCTGGGTGTCGAGCGGTCCGCCGACAAAGATCGGCTCCTTCTTCCACCATTGCCAGTTGAGTCCATTCGGGGACGATAAAACTCCCCAGGGACCCCCGTAGGATAAAGTCAAACCACAAATGGCCTTGTAACGACGCTCCGGGGGCTCAGCCGGATTGTCGTCTTTGAAACAGAACCACTGCGGCGCGCCGTCACCAATGTAGGTAATGTTGTTATCCTTGCTCCCCGCGAACTCATAGAGGCCCAAATTCGGCTTCGTCCACTCAATGCCGTCGGTGCTCTCCGCGTAGCAAATGTTGGAACCCATTGGATCGCGCTGCTGCATCGAGCGTCGGGCTCCCCGGTAGTACATGCGGTACTTGTCGCCGTCCCGGAACGCGGACGGGATGCCGCTCAAGGGGCCTTCCCAGGGCAGTGTCAGATCGAAGGCTTTGCCCGCATCGATCGGCGTTTGCAGCTCCAGACTCACGCCCTCCAGACGATCGATCAGCCAATCATCCACGAACAGTTCCAGCCGAGAACCGATTTGGCGTACTTCATCGTCGGCGGGCGCTTCGTTGACCAGAGCGCAACTGGCGCAGATCGAAACGGTAAGATAGATTTTGCAGAGGTTGTTCATTGAAGGTCCCTGAATCGTGCTGGAAGAAGATCAACCACGAAACACACGAAAAAAAGCCGCGGACACATGCTTCTCCCAGATGATGCCATCAAGTGACTCATTGAGATATTTTTCGTGTGTTTCGTGTGTTTCGTGGTTCCTATCTTCGTCCTATTCCTGAGCCGTACCCGGCTCGATGATGTTGCCAATAATACTCATCCCCGTATGGAAACCGTACCATTGATCACCTGCCTGGGAACGATCCATCGCCTGCAGGGCGACGAAGATTTTGCCGTCGGGCAACTGGCAAAACCCCGGTTGGTCGGCGGGCACGATGTCACCCTGGGGAACGACCTGTTGGAAGTCGACGTCGCGCTTCCAGGTGATGCCGTGATCATCGCTGATGAACAGCGAGCAAAAGGAAAAGCGATCCGTCTGCGTCTTGTGTTCGTTGCCGTCTTGCAATCCCACCGCCCCGGCGACCAGCAGGATACGGCCGGACGGGAGCACCATCAGATCAGGCATCTTGCCCTGGACCCCCAACGAAAGCCGCTCCTCGCTCCATGTCTTGCCCCCATCGGTGGAACGTCGCGAACCAAAAACTCGCTTGGGGGGCCCTCCCCCACCGCGCAGAACCGTAAAGAGGCTGCCGTCCGCCGCCTCGACCATGTTCATCTCGCTCTTGATGCCGTTCTCAACCCACAGAACGGGTCCCCAACTGCGACCAAAGTCGCGGCTCTCGACATACCAACCGTACCCGGTCATGATCAGCCGCCCGTCGCTCGTTTCCAGCAGCCTTCCATAGCGCGGCCAGGACTTTCCGACCCGCGGGTCTTCCTTCGTCCAAGTCTTTCCCGAATCGCTAGATCGCAAAAATCGAACTTCGCGCAAATACTCGGGGTTGTCTGGCCGGATGTCGTAGATGGTGGCCAGGTCTGTTTCGTCCGGTGCCGCATCGTGTTTTCGATGCCAGCGACCGCAGTTGACTGGTAAAATAATGTCACCGTTGCTGAGTGTCTGCATGCCGCAGGAAACTTGAATCGTGACGCAGGGATCCTCATGCTCCCACAGCAACCGGGGCTGGGACCACGTCTGGCCGCGGTCTGCGGACGTGACGAGTTTCAACACGCCGCCCTCGGGCACAGGCTCCCACTCGGTGCTGAACGCGACGAGGATGTCATTATTGGGAGCCCGTGTGACCGCGGGCATGCAAGCCGGTTCGTCGGCAATGTGAAACGATCGAACCACTTGATATTCGGTGTCGGCGGCAAAGGCAGCTGAACCAAAACACAACCAAACGGCGATCACCTGAGGGGCGCCGATTCGCGCGATAAATCTGCTGTAAGCCACTTTCGCATTCGAATTGATAAGTCTAGGTAGCATTAAAATAACCTTTGGTTAATGGCCGAAAATCGTGACGCCTTTATCGTATCGGTATCCGGTGACTGACCTGCCCCCAGTGACAGTACCAGTAGTTAAGTTACTCTTTGCAGCACCGCTAGGCCAGCCACTTCACTTCGTGGAGGCGTAGCCGGAACGAAGTGAAGTGGCTGGGTTGCCTCGGGGGCTGG
>Ga0310121_10001182_pt1 | contig 27342 bp, 20 predicted proteins | sample CB27_Tmax_986_MG_FD_203504 | JGI IMG/M metagenome (GOLD analysis project Ga0310121, IMG submission 203504) | Marine microbial communities from Western Arctic Ocean, Canada - CB27_Tmax_986 | ecosystem: Environmental > Aquatic > Marine > Oceanic | place: Canada: Western Arctic Ocean | collected... | reverse complement strand
CGTAGCCCAAGCGGCCGTCATCATGGAGACCCAAATAATAAAAATCAATGTTCGCGTTTGGGTTCAGCTGTTCCTGATAGTAGCTTCCCCAGAAATAACCATTACGTGCGCTACTGTCCAACGAAGCTGGGTTGATGAGTACCGGACGCGTGACAAAAACGTCCAGTTGGTTTGAACTATCAGATCCGATGTTTAGATAGATACCATCAAAGGCGTTAGTGGTGTTTCGCATGTTGTTTCTGGCCACCAGCCTTCTGTTCCCAAGGTCTATTGTGAAACGTCCGACGTAAAGTTCTACTGGTTTATCTTGAACTAATTTATCCAGCAAGAAGTCCGCTTTCAATTGCAAGAAATCAAATGTGTTGGTGTGGTTGTCTTCGTAAAAAAATGGTTTATCCTGCAGCAATCCCCGGGAATCCTGCATTTCTACAAGAACCCGGGCTGAGTCTGTATTTTTGCCAAACCTAATCCGGAGTCTGGTTCTCTCTACAAGTGCTCGCGTGGCACTTTTTTCGCCAATTCTAAAATCATTAGTAAGGTGTTCGGCGCGGCTTCGATGTTCCAACGTGACACGAAGCCGTTGTTGGTTTGTTTGTGGGTCCGTGGTCTTCGGAAGTTCTTGCGCTGTTACGGCAAAGAACGGCACCAGAAGAGCCATAGCGACAGACAAGCGGCTCATGAACCAAAAGTGGGAAAAGCGCATCTCGACAATGTTGGACGAAGCGTGTTTATGGTGAGGCGGATACAGTCGCGACGCCAACGCCGTAGCGGTAAACTAGCCTACCACCGAGGTCGGCAGTTATTACGAGTAGGACCAAACCGACCAAACTAGTAACAGCAAATACATACATGGCAGATGGTTGTTTTTTGTACCACGATGACCACAGAAGGATTCGAGCCAGACTGGTTGCGGCGAAATAAATGAGACAGCCTGTCGCCAGGCTCCAGTGGTCGTTGATTGTGACGTGAGCCATGCCTGTCGTCTGTACACTTGCGACGGCGTAACGGCCAGAAAAATAGGTAAATACAAGTAGCACTGTACCGACAAGATAGAGTGGCGTGGTGTTCTTCAGCCTAGTTGGTTGACGGAGAACGACCTGTATGACATCCATGATCGTCGCGTACACGAGCAGCCCAATTGGAAAATGCACGAGAAGTGGGTGGTAGTTGGGGAGTCCAGATGTAATCGTTTCGACTGCCATGGAGTTATTGTGCGACCCGCCACGGAGATACCTGTGGCCAAGTTTTCATCACATCAATTGCCCATTCGGGGCTCTTGTCGGCATGGCAGTTGTTGCAGGCGTTTGGGACACCGTAGCGTAGCGTATCTGCGGGAGAGACAAAGCGGAAAGTGTGGCTCCGGACACTGACGTCGCCGACAGTTCGTGCAATGTTTGGCATGTGGCAGGCGACGCACGAACTGCCCTCGCTGTCGGTTTCGTGTTGGGTGTGGAATTCAAGGGAACCTTTGGGGCCCGGTTGGAGCTGCGGTGTGTGGCATTGAGTGCACACCTCGTTTCCAGGTGCATTAACATCGGCTTCGTACTCTGTCCCGTGCACGTCGTGACATGCGTAGCAACGAACTCCCTTGAGATACATTTGACTTTGAATCCAATCATTGCCTTGCATTCGATTCTTGTGCGCTGAACCCTCTGGCCAATGCGTAAACGTTTCTTCTCCGAGATGTACCGGGTCAAGTGCCCAGACATTTGCTAGGAGTGAGCCGGGTTGAAAATTGACTGGCCAATCGTAATAGGTGCCATTGATTGGGTTGTTTGTTGGTTGTCCCTGCGAATGGCACTGGATGCAGATGTCATCTGCTCTAACCGTATCGAGCTTCTCGGGGTTTACGATGTTACCGTTTATGGGTTCAAGTAGATGAGTACCGCCAGGTCCATGGCACGCTTCGCATCCAACATTCCATTCGGTCACAGATTTGGTATCAATGTTGTAGCCAACTGAATGGCAGCCGTCACAGAGCGGTCCGGTGGGACGTTGCATAGGATCCTCGGGATAGTGCTCGGTCCACCAGTCGCCTCCCACTCTTGGGAAATAACGGCGCCACTGGCGGTTTTGTACATCCCACTGCGCGGGTAGCACAAAAAAATCGTTTCCACGTCGTGTGAAGTACCGTTGTTTCCATTTGCTGCCGTACGTGAAAGCAACGTCGTCAAGGTTGAACGTAACGAGTTCATTGGGTGTGTTGAAATCTCCAAGAACCGCGTCCGGATGGGTACGCGGATCCTGTAATACGTTAGCCATCAGTGTGCGTTCCCAGCGCGTGTATATATCGAGATGGCAACTTTGGCATTGATCGGATCCGACGAACGAACCCGGCATCGTGTCTGGTGGAGGAGATGTGGTGTTGGTGCTACATGCGGCAAGTAGAAATGGAACGATCAGAGCAACACACTTGTAGTAATCTCCTCCAGTTGATTTGTCCCAGCGCGAGAAAGGCATGAAATGCATGATACCCTGCGCGCCTCGACCTAAGTGGTGTCGAATGTCACGAAGCATGGTGGTCGCGTCCGTTTACGCTCTGGTGATTTTACCAGTGGCTGTTGCGGCAGAGGAACGGTGCGTCTTTTTTTGTGCTCCTACCGTTAAGCTTGAGCCGCAGTTAACGATCGAGAACCTCTTTTCTCCGGGAAGGATCGAGAAAATTGGTGATGGCGGTCAGTCGATGTCGGCTAGTGAAGGTAGGGAAAATGCTTTTGAAACGACTCTTGCAGTCGTAATTCCAACTACCCTTTCACGCATTAGCTTTACTGCGGAGACTATTTTCGCACCGTTCGGTGAGACCGAGAGCCAGCTATTTACCGGTGGGACGTCGACTCAGTTGGGTAGCTACATACGTGACAATGGTCTTGAAGCCGAATTCGAGCTTAATCTGGGAATTTTTTCGCCTGAACAGACTAAAGGTTGGTTGGAGCTACACTTTGATATTGTCGATAAGTTTAGCCCTGGTGCGCGTCCCGAGGCATTAAGTATCTACACGCACAAGCTTAATTTGGAGCTTGATATGGCTCTGTTGGTGTTCCATCGGTTGCCGGCTGGAAATTGGCTTAGGGATGTTGAGCTGGAGGTGTCTCTTGATTACGTAGCGACAGGGATTCCACAGGCAGGCGATGATTTCGGATCGTTTCGTTATCTTAAAGACGCGAGTCCGTGGGGGCTATCCATTGTGGCTGTGTTGCCCCTGACCCCTTAGCAAGTTTTCCGCTGCGTTGTGATGTTGTGTCCATTCGACCACACGTTGGCCCACAGTACTTCCGACGAACCTTTTTCAACAGTGGCTACGGTTACTAGTAACTAGTGAACATCCGTTGTATTTCTGTTGGTTCGGTTGTTTGGGTTAGGGCAAGCATTAACAGTACACGGGCCTTTACCGGAGACAAGTCCTCGCCTGCGATGCGATTAAGGTCGTAGAGTCTTTCAGATTGAGCACGCGTGGAGTTTCTTTGACGTCGGCGGGCCGGTACGCGTCCACTTCCCGTACGGGTGGTGATGACCACAGGTACGCCTTCAGAAATGAGCTGCTTTATTGCATTGCGTTGGTCCGGTGTTGTCGAGCCTGCACCAGTTCCAGCAACGACTAGGCCTTCAATTCCGTTCTGCCTTGCTGACAAAATCAGATCGCCAGATGCACCGAGGTAACTCATTACGACGTCGACTATCGGGAGGCTTCCGATACCCTCTGAGTCGAATTCGGACCGGTGGGTGTGAAGTTTGTTGGGTCGACGGTGGTAAATCACTCGATCCGTGTTTACGGTTCCAAGAATCCCACGTGGGCTGGATTTGAAAGCGTCAAGAAGTTGCGCGTGGCTTTTTGTGACATCTCGAGCACTGTGGATTTGGTTGTTCATTACAACAAGAACACCTCGGTCAATGGATGCCGGTGATGAAGCTACGCGAAAACTATCGAGTAGATTTGATGCACCGTCATAGCCAGGAGAATTTGGCATGCGCATAGCGCCCACTACCACGATCGGGCGGTTGGTTTTGACTGTCAGGTTGAGAAAGTAGGCTGTTTCCTCGAGTGTATCGGTTCCACTTGTCACTACAACGCCAGTCAGGTCCTGGCGTTCTCGAAAAAGTTCATTCAAGCGCTGCGCGAGTGCCAGCCACTGTTCTACAGTGACAGAACTACTTGGAAGGTTGGCGAATTGTTCAGTCTCAACCTCGACGTGTCGGTTGATGGACGGGATAAGTTCAACGAGCTCAGATGCCGTGAGTCGGCCGTCAGGGTGATTTGCGATCGTACCGCCCGTAGCGATTAGCCGAACTATCGGGCGTCGGCGATCCTGAGCTCCTTCGCCAATATCTGGCGGTGCGAGTACGCACAAAAACGCTGCGAGCAGCAAGTACAAAAAGGGACGCATCTGTTTTAGCCGGTCCGAACGTTCGTACTATACAGAATCTACGGTGATCTGGTGAGCCAACGATAGCCACGCAACAAGACTTGCTGCAGCTTCTTGCGGGGTGCCGCCGTAGAAGGGCATGACAGCAGTTGGGCCACCGGAAGCACGAACGAGGTAGGCCCGCCACCGGTTTCCCTGGGCCGGCGTTACTTCAATAGCGTAGCAACGGCCGTTTATTGTCTCTTCAAAGTGATGGACGTTCACAAGTTTTTGATGCCAACGTGATTAGCACGGCTGACAGGGGAATTTTATTGCGGTGTGACAATTGGTCAAGCGAAGCAAAACACGAAGACTCCATCCACATGCGGTTAAGGTTGAAGGTGCTCAGCGAATTGATCAGAAAAAAAAATATTTCATAGGTGATTCAACACAACATCCACAGTTTTTCCACAGGGAATACACACTGAAGACAATATGGTTCGATTTGTAAATCTATTAGTCGACGGTGATTGAATCTCCGCAACCATCGGACAGTAAAATTTCTAGTTAATTGACAGCCTTAAATGGTTCACAATTGTCCCGTGATCAGTTCGAGACAGACTCGCCTTTTTCGCGTGAGAAATTTGTTTATGTTCCAGCGCGTAATCTTGGAAAGGGTGCGCGCGCGCGATGATTCTGAGGTGTCGTCCTGTGCTGTGTTGGTCCCAACAAATGCAGCAGCGGTTGAGTTGGGTAGAACACTTAGAGCAGGGGGGTGCAATAAACCACTACCAGCGTTGTTGACACGTACGGCTTGGTATGACTGGATGCGAACACGGCTTATACCTGAACCGATCGCTCTCACAGAAGTTGAACGAGAAGTAGCTATAAGCACAGCGTGTCGTGAGGCCGTTAAGTCAGGAGTACAACCTCCGTTTAAGGTGCGTCCTCATTTAGTTAGTGAAATTGTTGCGTTTTACGACGAACTCCATAGACGAATGCAATCGATTGATTCATTTGAACGTCTAGTACTGGGCGAACTTGAACCAACAGTCGATTTTGATCGTGGAGCGCAGCGGTTGGCAGAACAGACGCGCTTTTTGGTGTCGGTATTTCGTGCCTATGAGCGGCGACGCGAAAGCCTCGTTGGTGTTGACGAGCATGAACTACGACAGTTGCTTTTGGAGGCGGATGATTTCCGACAAATTATTGAGCTGATTGTGACCGTGCCGGATGAGGTGGCGCACCCGTTTGGGCTCTACGCGGTTGATTTTGATCTTTTGACTCGATTGCCAAATTTGAAACAAATAACGCTGATTGGTACGGACTCATTACTAGACGGTGGTTATCGTGAGAGGCTTGAGGACTGGTTGCCGGGTTTTGCTGAGGAACGAGTTGAAAGCACTGGCCAATATCCAGCTCTGGTGGTGCCCGATGTGGCCGATAGTCAAGATTGTTTTATTTGGAGGGATCGAGAAGATGAATTAAACGGCATAGCAGTTCAAGTAGAGGAAATACCGTGCGACAGTAAACGCGAAACGGAAGCTTCTGCAGTTGTTGTGCAAAGGCCACTACCTTACTTGTATCTCGCGGCATCTGCCTTTGATTCGTTAGGGAAGACCTTGAACTTTGGTCACGGGCTTCCACTTGGGGTGCAGCCGTATGTAGCCGCAGTGGACCTCGTCATAGATTGTGCTCAAACTAATTTTTCGCGGAGAGCCTTGGTCGCGCTCTTGGCTTCACCTCACTTTGAATTTCAGTATGAACAATCGGTTGTCGGTTTCGGTCCGTTGTTGAGTTTCGATCGTGCCTTGTTGGACTCTGGTTTCAGTGGCGGTTGTGATGGACTGACCGCATGTCTAGAACGGTGGCAAGAAGCGCCACCGATGAACCCTGAGGTTCTACCCGTGCTGGGATGCGCGCTGGCCATTGTGCGAGAGTTGGAGGTGCTTCGGGACCGACAATCAGTCGAAGCACATCTTTCAACGCTACATTTATTTCTTGTTAAGTACGCGTCGAAACTTGACGGCACTGTTGCCTCTGATCGTAATAAGTTGGTCCGAGATACGGTTTGGGATGGGTTGCACGAACTTAAAGATTCATATGGGGTAGCGAAGGAGAGCCAGGAGATTGTTGATTTTTCGCATGTGTCAATGGTGGCACATCGTTGGATCGAAAATAAAACATTTAAGCCTGAGCAGGCCGGGACACTTGAGCGTGGCACACTCCATGTTGTTGACGCCTATGCTGCGATTTACGGGATATTCGATGACGTCTTTCTCGCTGGGTTGGTAGAAGGTGAATGGTTGACGCCGAGGAAGCGAAATATTTTTTATCCGACTGGCCTACTGCGTGACCTCGGATGGCCACGTGAGCGCGATTGTCTTCGCGCGGGTCGAGCGACATTCGACGACCTTGTGGGGTTAGCGCGTTCGCACGTAACACTGTCGACTTTTCGCCTAGAGGATGACGCGGCGGTAGTTACGTCACCTCTACTGGATGATCTCAGCAGGATTGAATTGCAACGAGTTCTCCTTCGAAAAGACGTATCTGAAAGGGACCGAGTCAACACCAATGTGCCAAAGACTGGTGGTTCTGGCGTCGCAATCGACCCCGAACGTTGGCAACGGTGGCGTGAGATTCGACTAGACCAGATCGGTCACGAAACGTTCACGGCGAAGCAAACTGTAACGCTGCAGGAATCCATTCAGAGCCATGCTGTTAGCTCACTCGAACGCTATCTCGAATGTCCATTCAAATATTTTGCACATGACGTGCTGGGGCTGGAGCGCGAAACAGGACAGGATGATGAGCAGATACTGACGCAACAAGAACGCGGCCGGCTGATGCACGACGTCCTTGAAAAGTTTTTCAGACGTTGGCAGGCAGATGGGAACCAGGCCATCACATTGGCCAATTTAGAGGATGCGCTTGAACAATTTGCAATTGTGGCAGATGAGTTGATTGAAGGGCTTAGTCGACAAGACCGGGAATTGGTTCGGTCGTGGCTAAGGGGTTCAGTCGCCGAACGAGGCGTAGCGGAGCGTCTTTTTGTTGCGGAAATTGAAGATCCGTCAGAGGTTGTCGAACGGCTACTTGAATACCGAATCGAAGGTAAATTTGAGGTTGCCAGCGGCACAGAAAGTTCTGTAGTTGAGCTTCGAGGTAGCGTCGATCGGCTCGATCTCTACGCGGATAAAACATTTAGAGTCGTTGACTATAAAGCTGGGCGCCAGCCTCGAGCTGCCGCGTCGCTGCAGCTTCCGGTATATGCGCGATGTGCCGAGACGCAGCTGCGCTCAGACCGGGGTGGTGAATGGAGGGCGACGGATGCGGTCTACGTGGCGTTCGGTGATCCCCGAACAACGGTGCCGCTGGGTCGGAGGATGTCTGGAGCGATGGACACTGCTCAAGAGCGAGTACATGACGTGACGAGGAAGATCAATGCTGGTGAGTTTAATCCAGCACCCGCCAACAAGTTTCTGTGTCATTCCTGCGAATACTCAACCGTTTGCAGAAAGGGAGAGGTCTAAGCCCTCTGGTGGATCGCTTGAATGATTTGTAGGAACCCATGAGCAACGAAAATAGTCCCAGTCAACGGGGAGCTGTTCTTTCTGATCAGCGGGCACGAGACGTAGCTGTAGATCCGACGCGAAATGTAGTTCTAGAAGCTTCCGCGGGCACGGGCAAGACGTCTGTTTTGGTTGAACGCTATGTCAACCTGCTACGGTGTGGTGTTCAACCGCTGAATGTGTTGGCGATTACGTTTACCCGTCAAGCTGCCGCGGAGATGCGTGAACGTATCGTGCAACAGTTGAAGGCGGATGCCCAATCTCCTCAGGGTGATGTTCGGTGGAAGGAAACCAGAGACCGCCTTGGTGAGATCGCAATTAGCACTATAGATGCCTTTTGCTTCTCATTGTTGAGAGAATTTCCACTCGAGGCTGACCTCGAGCCTGGATTTGGTTTGGCCGAAGAGTCGGAGTTGCCTCGCATTGTCCAGGTGTCAATCGAAAGAACGATGGCTGCCGGACACCGCCTAGTAGGTGAAGACAGCAACGTAGGACTACTTCTTGCACAACTAGGCCCTAGTAAAACACGAATCGCTTTGAGCCATTTGTTACAGAGGCGTCTAGTGGTTGGTGATACGTTGCATCGATTTCTGGTCGCCACACCGACTTCGTTATGTGCCGAAGTCGTGTGTTGTGATGCCGTACACACGTTAGCGGAGCGTCTTGAGAAAAACGCGGCGATGGAAGTGTTACTTGCTGAGGGGGTAAGGGAAAGCGGTCGCTTTCGTGTTGTTGCGCGAGATCTTGCAGAACTTCAAACTATAGCCGGTAGCGATCCCGGTCGAATGCGTGCGGTCCTAGAACGTCTACGAGGTTATTTTCTAACACGCAAAGGGGTGCCACGGCGCAGGTTTCCCGTCGAATCTGCTAACTGCAGTCGAGCTCAGGCGAAGAGATTTCGTGATGCGGCAGGCGCCATCGCGCCAATTGTGAATGAAGTTCTTACACGATTTGACCGCGACATGAATGTCGCACTTGTTAGAGGAGTACAGCGACTCTTTCAGATCGCGGTCAGTGAATATCGGCGTGAGCTTTCATCACGAGCGCTGCTGGATTTTTCGGACGTTCTTGAACGCACTGTTGCGCTACTCAGCAAGATGGATGAGTTTGCGCAGTCGCGGTATCGACTCGAGTCTCGTTATCACCACGTGTTGGTAGACGAGTTTCAAGACACCAACCGTATGCAATGGGAACTGGTGTCGCTACTAGTGAAGTCATGGGGAGAAGGTACAGGACTAGTGAACGAGGCGCCACTTCCGCCAAGCATATTCATAGTGGGAGATCGAAAACAATCGATATACAGGTTTCGTGACGCGGACGTGTCTATTCTCCAGGATGCGACTGACAAGATCGCGCTGTTGCGTGGAGAGAAGAATGAACAGAATAGGCAGCAAGTGCGCCAAAACATCGCGCACAGTTTTCGTGCGTCACAGAGGTTGTTGTCATTTCTCAATGACTTCTTTTCTGAAGTCAAAAAATCGCCGGAACGGAGCGATGCATTCTGTTTTGATGAAATGGACCATTTTCCCGTCGGAGTGAATAGCGATACTGATTCTGAACCCGCATTAGGTCTGGCGATTGCCGGTAGTGTCGATGCTTGCGCTAACACTGTTGCTGCGGAGGTCCAGAGGTTATTGAAGACGTTGAAGGTTAAGGATCGCGGTACGGGAAGACAGCGAAAAGTTAGTCCAGCTGATATAGCCGTGTTGTTTCGATCTCGTGCAAGCCATCGTGCATTTGAGAATGCGTTTGTCCGCTACCGAATACCGACTTGTGTTTATAAGGGGCTCGGCTTTTTCGATACTGAAGAAGTTAAGGACGTGAGAGCGCTGTTACGCTATCTTGCGAACCCGGCATCCGAACTCAGGGCTGCAGCACTTGTGCGTTCTAGGTTTATTGGTTTGTCAGATTCTGCACTCGCGGTGCTGTCTGGCCAGTTGGCTAATGTTTTGGTTGGAATCGCGTCAGACGACGTTACCGTGCGGCTTGGCAGGAGAGACCGCCTACTCCTCACGCATGCACGAACTGAGGTTCCTCGGTGGATTGCGATGGTAGACCGAATACTACCTTCGGAGGTGTTGGACCACATTATTGCTGCATCAGCGTATGAATTGGGTACTGGCCCTTCGGAACAGCAAACTGAGAACCTGAAGAAAATTCGTGGCTTAGTGCGTCGAGTGCAGAATCGCGGTTACGCGACCATGAGTCGGGTTGCGGATCACATTGATCTCTCATCTGGAAATGTTTCAAACGCTATCGTAGACGTGTCTGACGCTGTTAAATTGATGACAATTCACGCCGCCAAAGGGCTGGAATTTCCAGTTGTGATGATCGTTGACCTTGGCCGAGGCACGGGAACACGCATCCCGCCAATTCGTGTTGTCGCAGAAACACCTTCGCAGCTGCCGTCAGTGTCGGTGTGGCCTTATCAGACAGAGGAAGACAAAGATGATGAACGCGTGCGCGAGTCTGAAGAGACCAAAAGGCTCCTTTATGTCGCGACGACTCGCGCACGTGACCGCCTTTACTTTTCTGCCGTGATGAACGGTGATGGTATTCGGTCCAACAGGGGCAGCTTGCTAGAAGTGTTACCAGACACATTTGTACGTGTAATGGAAAGAGGCGCCGTTGGCCGAGACGATCCAGTTGAATGGACAGGCATTAGCGGGCGTACCCACCAATTTTCGGTGCTTAGCTTTTCTTGAGCCGTAAACCCAGCAAATCCATCGCGAATTCGTGACACTTTGTGAAATTTGTACCGAGTTGACCCCTGTGGCGTTGATTCCAGAAAACCGATAACTATTGGTGGCGGTCGAAACCGGCATAACGCTGACCGTCTCGAGTTGAAGGAAGGAATCGTTAGTGACCGCACCTGCCGTTTCACACACTACTGTTGGCCCGTTGGAATTACTAATGCTTTCGTCATTGCCTTGTGGTTGTGTCGCGGCTGACTATCGGGCGTCTTCTTTACACGTTGACTTTATCGCGTTGGAGGCGAGGGGGCCCCTTTGTCCGAAGGTTGAACACCGAGTCGGACAAATACTCAAATTTCAAGAGATATTAGGGGACGCAGGTTCACAGCATCGGTGAAATCGTGAGTGGATCTACTCATTCTCATTGATCGCGAAGTAAGCGCGGGTCTTTTGAAATTCTATCTGCCCAACGTTGGGCATTCATTTCTGCTTCTTCCTGAGTCTGTCCGGGAAGGATTACTGCTCCTGCCGGTTTGTCTCCGTCCGTTGCCAGGGCCCACGCCACCCAATGTTCGGCGCGAGGCTCACTGTGGATTCTGTACTCACTCATCTTTCTCGTCTTACCTCCAAGTCCGGCGGCGAGATCGTATCACTATCCGGTGTCCGTCGGAAGAGTGTATCTGAAGCGCACGTTGAAACCGTGTTGTAGAATCACGAGAACGAAAGTTTCAAATGGCGATCTATTTTGAGGAGTGGAACAGTATATGGCGCTGACGTGCCCAGATTGTGGAAACGAAAAGAATTTTCAGGTTAAGACGCTGCAACTACATTTGATGCAGTACGAAGAGGACGGTCCTGATTTGAATCGAGAAGGTGGACCGTTGCTGTTGGAGTTACTGTGTGACGAGTGTGAGACGCCAATCGAATTTGGTGGTAGTGACGAACGGGAGATACTAGGTAGACTCCGGGAGTACTAGCGCCGTTGTTACAAATTTGAATGCATCTCTGTTTGTATTGTCTGTACTAAGAATGCCACGTTTCAATTCGACTGAGGAGTTGCAGGTTACACTCACATTTCGAAAAGGTGTGACGGGTAGGTAATTGACTGTTTGAGTGTTTGTCGGCAGATGTTGGCGAACAATAACCTTCTACTGTTGTTCTTGTTGGATGTGGGTTTAACCCAAAAAGGGAGCGAGAGGTGGTTCCAGGAAAGGGTCGAGGTCGTCTTCGGAAGCAATATTGGGCTGAAGCCCGTAGGTTACGTTTAGAAGGGGCACGATCACATCTAGTTTATCCAGATTTAGTGGTTCAGGAGCACCTGTTTTCGGCTGATGATGTAGAGGTCGGCTTTCCATCCGTTGCGCGTTTTACTTCGGCAATAAAACGATCTTTTTTAGGCTTATCCGATGCCCGTCCTGACAAAACAAATGTTCAGCGAAAAGAGCTCAAACTGACGTCTCGGAACGCACGTGAAGGAGCACAGTTACCGCTAGAGATAGACACTAATCTTTCCTGTCCGGTGTGTGCAGGACGTGGTGAGCTATGGCCGAACCCTTGCGGAGCGTGTGCTGGCATTGGAGAGGTCACGGTGCCTCAACGGTTTGATGTTCGTGTGCCAGCAGGGGTAAGAGATGGAACTTGGCTACGCTTGACAGTTCGTCCTCTTTACTCTGGAGAAATACAGGTCGATCTTAGAGTCGCCGTTGGGTAGTGCTGAAACGCTATACGAAATCTTTGTGGTTTTTCGTGGATGGCGGTCGGAGTGGTTGATTGCGATCTAGCTTGTTGACCGGGTACGCTTAGTGACTATGACGAATGAGTCAACAGGACAACCAAAGAGAACGACCTTGCCAATGGCGAGTTCAGCTGGTGCAACAAAGGAGAGAGCAGCGGGTTCGCCCCAAGCTCAGCCGATTCCTGGTGTAAAAAATATTATTGCTGTTGGTGCCGGTAAGGGGGGCGTTGGTAAAACCACGGTGTCTGTGAATCTCGCTGTTGCCCTGTCGAAATCTGGTGCTCGCGTCGGGATAATCGACGGTGATATTTATGGGCCAAACATACCGATAATGCTTGGCATTGATTCCCAACTTGAGACTGACGGTAAGAAAATCGTTCCCGCAGAAAAGTTCGGTATTCAGGTCGTGTCAATGGGATTTTTGACGGATGCTAGCGAACCAATTATTTGGCGGGGTCCCATGCTTCATGGTGTTGTTCGGCAGTTTTTTCAGGACGTAAGATGGGGTGAACTTGATTATCTAGTGGTCGACATGCCACCAGGAACAGGGGACGTCGCTTTGAGCTTAAGTCAGACCGTACCTGTTTCTGGCGCCATCGTCGTTACTACGCCACAAAATGTGGCGCTTTCTGACAGTCGTCGTGCTGTAGGCATGTACAAGAAGTTGAATGTGCCGATCCTCGGCATCATCGAGAACATGAGTTTTTATGTTTGTCCCGATTGTAACTGCGAAAGTGACTTGTTTGGTAAAGGTGGCGGTGAACGTGTGGCGAGGGAACTCGATGTTCCGTTTCTGGGGCAGCTTCCGCTGTACGCGCCTATCCGCGTTGGGGGTGATACTGGAGTGCCAATAGTAACGGCGGAGCCTGAGTCGCCGGCCTCAAAAGCATTTTTTCGAGTCGCCACTCGGACTGCAGAAAAAGTTTCGATCGTAAGTTCTCGATCGGCGGTGGCGACACAAGAACCTGCGTGATTGTTTTACGCTCATTGTTCGGTGGCTAGTTCTGCGGCGATGATTGCCGCTCCTAGTAGTCCCGTGTATGGATTGAGAACAACGTGGATGGGAAGCTCGGACATCAGTTGTTCCATAGGGGCTTTGGCGAGGAACGTGGTGAGAAATGTCTCAGACTTTAATTTTGGCAAGATGTTCGGTGCGATACCACCAGCAATGTAAATTCCAGCTGTTGCCAATGATCGGAGTCCTAAATTTCCTGTTTCAGCGGCGAGAACCTCGACGAATAGGTCTAACGTCCTAACACATTGTTCGCATTTGTTACCCATGGCCGATGCTGTGACCTCTTCTGGCCATACAGGTTCTGAATGAGGATGCAAAATCCCATGGCAACGGGTGTCAGAATGCATTAGGTCGTGGATGTGTGTTAGCCCTGGTCCTGACAGAACATTTTCTAGAGAGGCCCGACCAAAGCGGTCGGTTAAGGACTTTAGGAGTTCGATTCCTAAGGGTGTCCGAGGAGCGAAGTCAGAATGACCCGCCTCAGTGGCTACCGGCCTGAACCCGCTGACGGTTCGCTGGAGGACCGTCTCACCGAGTCCCGTGCCTAGAGCAATGATCGCAGCGTTTCCATTTGGGCGCCAAGAACCAACCTGAAGGGTTTCGATTTCATCTTGACGTAGTACTCCGACAGCGTGTCCCATCGCTTCCACGTCATTTAATAGACGCACGCGGTCTGTTGTTAGGCCTAGAGATTTCGCGATGTCAGCGGTCGATAATTGCCAACCTACATTGGTTAGTTGGCACACACCTTTTTCAACAGGGCCAGCGGTGCCTAAGGTTACCGCGCCTAGATTGAGTTTTTGACAATATTGATTCACGAAGGTTGCTAAGAGTTCGTTGAACTCGAGATAGTCAGCCGTCAGATATCTTTCGATTACTAAGGGGTGTGGTCTCTCATTCCCTTTTGTCCATAAAGAGAGCAAGGTTTTGGTGCCCCCAACATCTCCTGCGAGTAGAGTTAGCTTATCCGTCATGAGCTGTTTTTCCCTTGCTTGACTTTATTATCGATCTCATTCATCTTTCCAGCCGTCCGACATTGTCAACGGTGTGTCTGTTGCTTCGCATTCAAGACGATTAGATTCATGACGTCTCAAGCTCCAAAGGACGACCCAGGGACCGTCTCCCCCCTCAAACCGTTTACCGGTCACAACATTGCTTTTACTGGAACGTTGGAGTCAATGGGGCGTCGAGAAGCTTTTGGACTCGTGGAACGTCTTGGTGGCGTGCCAGCGCAGGAAGTAACGAATCTCACGACAATGTTAATTGTCGGTTCAGAGGTAGATCGGCGAAAAAGCAAGAAATTTCGAAAGGCAGAGAACGTTAACTTAAAGTCCCCAGAAAGCATTCTTATTTTAAACGAAGAAGAATTCTGTCACGTGAGCGGACGTCAGTCGACCGTATCATTGAAGCGATTACACCACGGCTTTCGCCATATTCGGGAGTTATATCCGTTGGTTCGTGAAGATCACCTTCGCCACTTGCAAAAGTGGAGACTGATAAAACCGGTGGTTCGAACGAATTTTGACATCTACTATAGGTTTGCTGATGTTGCCGTTCTCAAGCGAGTTCACGAAGAACTCGTTAAGGGAGCTTCATTTCGCTATATTGTCCGGGGCCTTTTGATGGAACGCGAGGGGCAACGGGTATTTGATTTTGGGTCTGGTCGTGGTGACACGTGTCCCGCGAAGATAATTTCGCTGTTCCCACCATCAGCAGTCGGGCGAACTGACGCGTCAGTAGTGAGTGGTGATAACGAAACTTCACTAGCAGCGCAGCTTTTCCTCGAAGGGTCTGAGCTAGATGAAGGTCCGAATGCCGATCAGGAAAGAGCACGAATCGCCTACCGAAAGGCTCTGATGCTGGAACCTGAACTGATTCCAGCTTTAGTTAACCTTGCGAATATCCATTACGCGCAGAATGATCTGGTCGAAGCGCAGGCGCTTTACGAACGGGCTCTTAACCTTGACGGAGAATGCTTTGAGGCGTCATTTAATCTCGGAAATATCCACCACGATCTCGGCCGATACGAGAACGCTGCAGCATATTACCGAGATGCGCTACAGATACATGAAGGCTATGCTGATGCGCACTTTTATCTTGCAGTGACACTTGAAAAAATGGGGCGGTCAGAGGCAGCAAAGCCACATTGGCGACTCTACCAGCAGCTTGCCCCGAACGGCGAGTGGGTTGAACTAGCCCGTGAGTTCAGTGAATAGCTCAGAGCGCCAGTGAGATTCATGTCGCTCAAACTGGGAACGCTACCTGGCACGGAAGGTAATAATGCCTCGTGACGGATCGTAGGGTGACACACCGACGGTCACGTGGTCACCCGGGACGACTTTGATCCGGAAACGTCGCATCCGACCACTCAATTGGGCTAAAACTTCGTGTCCTGGCTCGCATTGCACGCGGTACAGACCGCCACTGTGAACTGCGACAATCGTACCTTGCACATCAATTAGATCGTCTTTGGCCATGCCGTCCTGCAGGGGATTATATAGGTTCGTGCTTCAGAGCGTTCTAACAGCTTTCTCGATTTCAAGCGCGACGTCTTGGTACTTGTTTCCGCTAAATTGCATCGGCGCGCCAAACGACACATACGCACGCCCAGGCCGTGCCATTTTCCAGCCCTCGCCAAGAATTTGATCTACACCATCGATACGGACGGGTATGACGGGTACATTCAACTGAGTTGCCAACATACCAACACCCGGTTGAAAGGTTGCAATGTTGCCAGTTGTTCGGCGCTTTCCTTCTGGAAAAATAAAAACTGACCAGCCGTTACCTAGCAATGTGCCAAGGTGGCGCATTGCATCACGCGTTCCAGTTTCTCTCTGTGGGAGCGGTACGATGTTGAAAAGAAGAACCCCAAGGTAAAAGGCAAGACCTTTCGCGAAGCGTTCGCTGATTTTGTGTTGTGTAGGGTGAAAGTGTGCAGAAAACCATTCTCGTGCTGCGGTGATAACGACGTTGTAACGGTGTTTGGGTGGCAACGCCGCTAAGATGACAGGCACATCGAGATGGCTTTGGTGGTTGATGGCATAAATAACAGGGCCTGTTACGGTGTCAAGGTGATCTAGTCCCTCAATCTTGATCCAGGCGAAAACTCGTGTAAGAGGCAGGAGTAGTGCAGACAGACTTGCACGACGGAAACTTCTGGCAATTGTTCCCTGACTCCACGTCGGGAATACCTTGGAGGCCTCGGTTGTTTTATCCAACATGGAAATGTTTGACGGTGGGACCAAGAGTGTGTCTTTGAGTAGTTGAGCCTTCAAATTGCTGATTTGAGAGGTTCCCTGAACGGTCGCTTCCGAAATAGTGCAATTAGATACACGCTCAAGTGCCAAAGCGAGTTCAATTCGTTCGATGGAACTCAAACCGAGGTCGTTGAACGTTGTGTCGTCTGTTAGCGTACGGCCGTGTGCGAAGTGAGCTAACACATCATCAATGGAGTCAGGAGCGGAATGGTTACGGTCAAAGGACTCTTGTGTGTCGCCGCGGATCCATTTTTTGAGAGATCGGCGCCTGAGTTTTTTTGTTCCTTCAGTTCTGGGTAAAGGTCCATGTGTCCAGATAGAGTAGTCACGAATGCGCTGGTGGTCTTCAAGTTGTTGGTTTGCCTCTCGGACGACCTGATCAGCGTTGGTTTCTGCTTCAAGAACAAATACTGCGTGAACGCGTTCATGGCTGCCACTGTTGTTGCCTATTACGGCGACGTCGATTACGCGGCTGTCCTTGCGTACGACGTTCTCAACATCTTCTGGAAAAACGTTGAGTCCTTCAGGTGTAACAATCATTTCCTTTTTTCTTCCGAGGATAGTGAGTGTTCCCTCTTCATCGAGCTTGCCAATGTCTCCGGTGTGGAACCAACCATCATGAAAGGCAGCCGCCGTTTCTTCGGGGGCGTTGTAGTACCCGCGAGTAACGTTTTGTCCGCGGACGAGGATTTCTCCATCGTCAGCAATCTTTACGTCGACGCCACCAATGGGCTTTCCCGCCGATCCTTTTTGGGTCCGAAAAGGATGATTCAGCGTGACGATGGGGGCTGTTTCTGTCAGTCCGTAGCCTTGTATGACCATGAATCCAAGTCGTGACCAGAATGCCTCGAGTTCTCGTTCCAGTGGGGCGGCGCCAACTACAAACGCCCAGAACTTAAAACCAAAAAGCCGATGTACCTTTCGGTAGCGCCACCACCTTTTCAGAACGTGTTCTGGCTCAGCGGACGCTTCAAGAGTTTCTGGTACACGTGCTTCGAGATAGCTCCGCAGTACTTCGAGTATTTTGGGAACGCAAACGATTATGGAGATTCGGCGCCTCTTAACTTGACTGATAATTTCTTCGGGATTGTGGCCGCGCATAAATACGGTTGTGCCTTGCAACATTGGAGGCACGAAAGTTGACATGGCTTGTCCGAACATGTGGCTTAGTGGCAAAAGATTTAAGAAGCGCAGTGGGAAAAACGGTCTTCCGTAGTAGAGATATTTCTGCACTTCCTGCTCAACCGGAACGATGTTGGCCAGGATGTTCTTGTGCGTGATCTGGACCCCTTTCGGTTCGGCTGTAGCACCGGATGTGAAAATGATTTCGACAAGATCGTCTCCTGAAGCTTCGCCTTGTTTGTAGTTTTTTCGACCTGTCGATTTATCGATACCTTTGAAGAGATCTTCAAGTTTCCAGATTTCGGTACTTGAAATCATATGTGCGGGAAGTCCAGTGCCAGCGACGACAACACGTGCCGAGACAATATGGCGAATTCGACTAACAAATTCTGGAGATGCTTGAATGTCCACCGGGACAGCGACAGCTTTGGCAATGAGACAACCCCAAAATGCGACGATCCATTCTGGACGATTCTCCCCCCACAGGACTACGTTGTCCTGTGGGCGAATGCCAGCTTGGTATAGGCGATTAGCAAAACACTGTGCCGCGTTTCGGACCTCTGCGTATGTGTATGCGTATGAGCGATACACACCGTCGTACACGAGAAAGATACTGCTCGAGTTGATGTTTTCGTCAAAGAAATCAAGTAGCGTTTCTCTTGGCATGCGAACGTTATGATTACAGAATTAGACAGACAACTGGGTAATCCGTTGGATGAGTGACGCTACCTGAACGACGCACCGATGTTCAACACCATTTGGGTCATCCGGGGCGAGGACGGCTCGTCAGATGTTCCCGGAAGTGGACTGATGGCGTACAAGCGGAGATCGAGGGACAAGGCTATGCGTTCACTAGTAAACCAGCGGACTCCACCACCATAGTTAAGCGTGTTGGAACTTCGTTGAGCCGGAGTTTCTCGGTTTAAGGGAAAGAGGGACAGACGGGATGGAGAAATACCACCGCTGATGTAGCTCCAGCCGTTTCGTCCACCGAAGTTAAAAGAAAGTTGTGGTGCCAAAGTCGTGAATCGTTTCCGCAGCGATGGGCCGTCAGGGTTTGGAGACCACTCAGTTGGTTGTTGGTCAGCACGCGAAGAGTGAAAACTTGCACCAACTCCAAATGTTACAAATTTCCATTGCAAAGGGTAAATATGTCCACCAATTTCAAAGCCCGTACCCAGACCTGGGGTATCCAATGGAGCGAGTGACCTTGCCTCAGCTAGTTCGATATTTCGACTAAATGGAGCTACTGATCCTCTCACATCGACAACATAGCCCCCTATCGGCCGTCGTGTCGGTTGTGCACGTGCCGGTGTTGCGGCTGCAAGAATCAACACAGTTGCAGCAAAAACGTTTACAGTTTGGCTGGGTCTAGCAGTAACCATTCGCTTCAGTATACGGCTTGCAAGTCGAGCATCTTGGTTATGTCAATACCAGTTAGCTTAGAACTTATTGGTGAGGCTGCGCACCGCATTAAGAGTACTGTGCGCCGTACTCCGTTACTTGATGTCTTAGGACCCGCTAATTGTCGCTTGCTGCTGAAGTGTGAAAACTTTCAGGTGACCGGCTCGTTCAAGATTCGAGGTGCGTATAACTTGGTGTCCCAACTGGCCTCAGAGTTTCCGACGTCAGGTGTAATCACGTACTCGTCTGGTAATCACGCACAAGCTGTTGCATACGCAGCACGAAGGCTTGGATTGTCCGCAGTGGTAGTTATGCCAGAAACGGCACCGATCATTAAGGTTGACGGGGCTCGTTCATACGGTGCAGAGGTTTTGTTCGAGGGGACGACTTCCGATGCACGCCGCGTTCGAGCGGAGTTTGAGGCTAAGTCGCGTGGACTGCACATGGTGCCACCATTCGATCACCAAGAAATCATCGCAGGTCAAGCAACGGTTGGGCTTGAGGTGTTGGAAGAGCTTTCAGAGATTCAAACTATTTACGTTCCCGTTGGAGGGGGTGGGCTTATTTCTGGTGTCGCCGCAGCCCTGAAGCAAAGTCTACCTAGTGTGAGAGTTGTCGGTGTTGAGCCCGCAGGTTCTGCGGCGATGCACGCTTCCCTAGTTAAGGGTGAAGTCGTGACGCTTGAACAGACTCAGAGTGTTGCTGATGGCTTGCTTCCTGTGCGTCCTGGTGACCTGACGTTTGCCCACGTCGCTTCACTGGTGGATGATATCGTTATCGTGGATGACGAGGCAATCGTTGGTGCCGTTCGCTGGCTTGCTTCCCATGCGAAGTTGGTTGTCGAGCCTAGCGGTGCAGTATCGGTCGCGGCCGCTCTGGCGTCCCAAAACAGTAAGTCCAGGGAAAACCAAATAGTCGCCATTCTTAGTGGTGGGAATATTTCGACCAAATCACTTTCCAGTTTTCTTATGAACAGTCAGAAGTAGTTCTTTGGCTTCGTGCACGGCTTCGTCGAGCGAGCTAATCGTTCCGTCTAGTTGTCGTTCGTAAACTTGTTGTAGAAGAGCTCCCATAAGCGGTCCAGGTTGAGCGCCCAACGCGATAAGATGGCGTCCCTTGAGGATCGGTTCCGGTGGTTTGTGTCTAACGTCAAGTGCCACGGCCCTTTCTTCAAACCACTCCATTGCGGAACAATCGAAGGTGCCAGCTCTTCCAAGACAGTCTGACGTTGCGAGTCGACCTAGTAGGTCTAGATCGACTTTTGCGGCAAGCCTTCGAAACGCACCATCCCCGACGCAGTCTCGAGCTGTGTACCACATGCCAGGCTTTAGGTGATTTGCGACTAACCCGATCACTTGTGCACGAACGTCATAACCGTTAAGTCTGTGTATTTTTAGACGATCAAGGAATTTGGTGGTGGGCGGTACTCCCATTTCCTCATGGTTAAGGGATCGGATGCGACCTTTGATGATTTTGGTTGTTGCTGGTTTTCCGAAATCATGGCAGACGGCTCCGAGCATCACGGCGACTTGCTGTGGGTAGGCTAGGTCTTCGATGCGAGTTCTTGCCTCATCGACAACTAGTAAATTATGTGTCCAGACGTCTCCTTCGGGATGCCACTCTGGTTCCTGAGGACAGTCAATAAGTACTTCCAATTCTGGGAACAGTTTTTCGATTACTCCGAGGTCCTTGGCCAGAGCCAGTCCGAGCGACGGTCGTTTTGCACGGATGAGCAATTTTTCAATCTCTCCCCAGATACGCTCAGCTGGCAGGTCGTCAAGTGGGGTGCTCCGACAGAGCTGTGCGGTCTCGGCATCCATCTTAAATTCGAGGCGAGCGGCGAATTGGATGCCACGTAATACTCGCAAGCTATCATCACCAAAAGTTGATCGATCAACCATGCGCAGGAGGCCTTCACTCAGGTCGATTCGTCCATTGTTGGGGTCGATGTAGGCGTCCTGAATTGGATCCCATCCGATTGCGTTTATGGTGAAATCGCGGCGCCGAAATGCAACCTCAATCGGAAGATCTGGGTCTCCGATTACCTCAAAGCCTTTGTGCCCACGACCCGTTTTTGACTCCGTTCGTGGGAGTGCGATGTCCAGCGACCCAAGTTTGTAGACCGTGAATTTCTCCCCAACGGTATTTACAGAACCGTGTTTGGATAGTATCGAGAGTAACCGAGCTGCTGGTAACCCATAAACCTCAACGTCGACGTCCTTTGATGAAATATTTAGTAGCCGGTCCCTTACCCAGCCACCGACGACGAGGGCGCGTCCCCCCTCGATAGCTATAGATTGGGCAATGTCACGTAGTCGATCTAATTCAAACATTGCGTGCAATACGGAAACCGTAGTCTGTGTATCTGAAGGATGGGTCGAGTCTACTCCTCGCGGAGACTCGATTGATGGTGTAAGTGTGCCGCCACGAGCCGCCTCGCGATGCACGCCTTTTGCCAATATGCGGACCAGTTGGATTACGCGTAGGAGACTCCGCGTAAAACGTCCTTGAATGCCAGTCTGAGCACCACTCGTGAATATTCGCCGCAATGCCTCGAACGCCGAAATCATTCACGGGGCCTGTATTTACTGGCCACGGACCACTGAGCGGACCTTGCCCACCGTTGGGGATCCAGTTTGGGATGGTTCGGCCCCATGGGTAGTTCTCCGAGTCTCTATGGCCTCGCGCTGCGCGTTCCCACTCGGCTTCGGTTGGCAGGCGTACCGTTTGCCCTGTAGAAGGTGACTGCGATGAGCGCCACAGGCAGTAAAGGAAGGCGTCATACCAACTCACACCAACAACAGGAAGTTCCGGGCCAGCGAATGAAGAATGTTCCCAGTCCTGTGGTGTTTCCCGGCTAGTTGCTTCCAGAAAACGACTGTATTCCGAGCGTGTTATGGGGTCGATCGCCAATTCGAACGTACCAACCCACACACGGTGAGCCGGCGCCTCATCTGGTTGCCCAGTATTTGAGCCCATCAGAAACCACCCCTCAGGAATCCGCACGAACTTCTCCATTGGCTAAATGATGCCATGGGTCGCCAGTCGGCGGTCAGCACATCTGGCTGATATGATCACACCACTGCGATTATTGTGCTGATGCGGCAAAACACGAACGTCTTGTATCGGGGAGCGTTGTCCGCTTTGCTTGCCTCGGCCTTGGCGTCTGGCTGCTCTCTTCAAACGATGGCCGTCAATGCTGTGATGCCGACGATTGCAAATCCGGAAGTGTATCTTTCCGAGGAAGATCCGGAACTTATTCGGAATGCTTTACCATTTCTGCTCAAGACCATCGAGTCAGTTCTTGAGACGGTGCCTTCGAGGAGAGACGCTCTTCTGTTTGCGAACATTGGTTTTCTCCTTTATGCCAATGCATTTTTACAGAACGAAGCGGCACTTGCGGAGTGGAGTGATTACGAACTAGCGGCTGAGCTCAATGAGCGTGCCAGACGCATGTATTTACGTGCACGTGATTACGGTTTGAGACTTGTCGAAATTGAACACCCAGGAATTACGGATCGGCTATTCGAGGACCCGGAAGCCGCAGTGATGGTTTTCGATGTGGAGGATGTCGAGACACTGTACTATCTTGGTGGTGCCTGGATGCTCGGGATCAATTTGAGTCTTGATCGACCAGCACTCGTAGCAGATCTTCCGACTGCCCGTGCTTTACTTGACCGCGCGCTCCTGCTTGATGAGAGTTACAACAAGGGAGTCCTGCATACGGCTTTTATTACGGTTGAATCCGTTGGAGAAGCGTTGGGTGGTTCATACCAGCGCGCACGTGAGCACTTTGATAGGGCGGTTGGTCTGTCTGAGGGGTTAGATGCGGGACCCTACATATCAATGGCGGTCGGCGTGTCGATTGCCGAAGAAAACCGTCAGGAGTTTGTTGAGCTACTTGAAACGGTTCTTGCTATTGACGTTGATAAAGACCCGGCGAACAGACTGTTCAATGTGTTATCCCAAAAACGCGCTCGAATGCTTCTTGACCATGTGGATGATTTATTCTTCGAGCCGATAACTGAAGAATCCGGTGCCGAGCAGGGGGTAAGTTAATGAAAGCGTTTCGTTTTGCGGTCATGATGTGCGTCTTTGTTGCTCCGCTGTTGCTTAGTGCGCAGACAACACGACTTCGGCTCGCCAGTGTGCTTCCAGTAAATTCGGTGTGGGACCGCTCACTGAAGGAGATGGCAAGCGAGTGGCAGAAAGTGACAGGTGGGCGTATTCGGGCGCAGGTCCGAACCGCGTCCGGTGATGAGGCAACACTCGTCCGCCGCATGAGGATGAATAATCCGCAGGTTGCGGCGCTTTCGCCGCTTGGGCTTCAAGAAATAGATGAATCGTTCAGTGTGTTTGGGATTCCTTTTCTTTTTGCTTCAGACGAGGAGGCTCTGCACGTGCTTGAGGCTTTGACACCAGAATTACGACAGGCACTAGCGCGAAGAAATCTTGTTTTGATTAATTGGGGACATGGTGGATGGGCGAATATTTTTTCAGCTGAGCCAATCGAAACGTTGGCAGATCTTAGAAAGGCGAAACTTTTTACTTCGTCAGGGGACGACGATACAGTCCGTTGGTATAAGGAGAATGGATTCCAGCCGGTGCCGCTTGCTTTAACAGATGTGCTGATGGGACTGAATACAGGACTTATTAACGCCTATCCGAGTTCCCCATATGCTGCGTTAGCTTATCAATGGTACCGCCAGACGTCTCATATGCTCGATGTGCCACTTGCTCCGCTGTTCGGGGCAACCGTGATGACTGAGCGTGCTTGGAGCCGTGTCAGTCAGACGGACCGAGATGCGATTCTGAAGACCGCGAAAGTAGCACAAGATAGACTGTTTTCGGATGTACCAGAGCAGGATCGCGAAGCCGTGAGCGAGATGGAGCGCAGGGGATTAACTGTCTCCGCCGTAGATGAGGCAATGGCCAGTTCGTTTCGGAACCAGGCCGAAGGTCTGATGGCTTCTTGGCGTGGCGATATGGTGCCGATTGAGATCTATGATGCGGCAGCCACTGCTATTAGAGAATTCAGAGCGCAGTAGCATTTGTTCATGGCCCGTTTGAGTAAATGGACGTTATTTTTGTTCTGCAGTGATTGTTCTGGTCGGGAATTTTGGCGACGCTCTGATACCATCTCGTCTGAATGAAGGTTGTGACTACCGCCGGCGTCAAGCGCTCTTCCAGAGTCGTTGGCGTGTTCCATTCGCTAGAGGAATCCGTTGCTTTTGCGGCCCTTGCTGCCATGGTTTTGCTGCCGCTAGCAGAACTCTTGGTTCGGCCTTTCGTTGCAGGGGGTATTCCAGGCTCTATACCGTTTGTTGAGCACTTAACACTTTGGGTGGGATTTCTCGGAGCTGGTATTGCGGCTCGCAGAGGCAAGTTGGTCGCCCTTGCCACGGGAACTTTTATTCCTGCCGGAATGTTTCGTGTTGTCGCACAGACATTTTCAGCAACCGTTGGCGCAATGGTATCGGCTTTGTTGGCTTGGTCTGCCATTGACGTTGTCTTGATAGAGATTGAGTTTGGCAACGAAATAGCCCTTGGGATTCCCCAGTGGTTCTTTCAATTAGTGTTGCCTTTCGCCTTTGGGCTAATTGCCTGCCGTTTGGTTTGGTATTCTGGGAATTGGCCGGCTCGGCTGGTTGCCACATCAGGCTTGATTACTGGCATTTGGTTTGCTGGCTCGTGGGAACTGTTTGACGGTTTACCAGGTTGGCCGTGGGTGACGCTCGTTATAGTTGCGGCTCTTGCAGGTGCACCTATTTTTTCCGTTCTTGCTGGTTCTGCCGTTTTTCTGTACATGGTGGATGCGTTTGATCCTGCAGTTGTGCCGCTTTTTGCCTATGACCTGGCTACTGAGCCACATCTTCCGTCCATTCCACTCTTTACGCTTGCTGGTTTTATTTTGGCGCAGGGACAGTCGTCCGAACGACTACTCGGAGTGTTTCGTGCCGTTGCCGGATGGCTACCTGGTGGAACGGCAGTCGTTTGTGCTCTCGTGTGCGCCTTTTTTACGGTTTTTACTGGTGGATCTGGAGTTACAATCCTGGCGTTAGGCGGTTTACTACTTCCTGCCCTTCTTAAGGAAGGTTATGGAGACAGATTTTCGATTGGCCTGCTCACTGCCTCTGGCTCCTTAGGGCTTCTATTACCACCCGCGATGCCGCTGATTCTCTACGCGATTGTTGCCCAGACGGCACCGGAGAATTTATTCATCGGTGGACTATTGCCGGGAGCGCTACTAATTGGTCTTGTGGCGGTCTGGGGAATGTGGCATGGAAAAAGTACCGGGACAGGTCGCCAATCTTTTTCTTGGTTCGAAGTAAAACGTGCAATTGGGAGCGCAAAGTGGGAATTGGCACTACCGGTCGTGATTCTTGGCGCGCTTTTCAGTGGGCGTGCGACGCTTGTTGAGACTTCGGCTCTGACGGCTCTGTACGCGGCGATGGTAACGAGCATAGTGCATCGAGACTTTGTCTTTACTGATGGGTTGCGGAGGGCCTTTGGCGAGTGCATCGTTCTTATTGGGGGAGTTCTTGTCATTTTGGCCGTGGCGAAGGGCTTTACCGCTTATATGGTGGATGTGGATATTCCCTACCGACTGCTGGAATGGACTCAGGCGCGAATTGATTCTCCTTTGCTTTTCTTACTTGCGTTGAACGTCTTCTTACTAGTTGTTGGATGTGTCATGGATATTTTTTCAGCGATTGTGGTGGTTGTTCCACTGATTAGCGAAATTGGCGCTGCCTACAACATTGACCCCGTACATCTCGGCATTATCTTCGTTGCCAACTTAGAACTCGGCTATTTAACGCCCCCTGTTGGCTTGAACTTGTTTCTTGCCTCGTACCGGTTTGATCGCCCCCTGCTTGAGGTTTATCGTGCGTCGGTTCCTTTCCTTATTATTCTCGGCGTTGGCGTGCTGGTAATCACTTATGTACCATGGCTCACACTCGGGTTGCTGGAAATTTTTGGTCGTCAGTAGTTGTTCGTAAAAATATTGTCACCTAGGGTGTTACAGGAGATAAATTCTAATGGCTTCTAATTACAGTGTTCCGTTTGCGGTATTGGGAACCCTAGTTCTTTTGACAATTGCATGTGGCACTACAGAGGATGATGTTGTTTCCGACGACGCTATCGAAGAATCCACTGTCGCGCTTACCGGTAATGATAGGTCTGAGACTCACTTAACTAACCTTCGGCAGTTAACTAACGGCGGAGAAAATGCAGAGGCGTACTTTTCATCTGATGGGTCCGAACTTATTTTTCAGACGACGCGTGAAGGGGTTCCTTGTGACCAAATTTATCGTATGGGACTCGACGGGTCGAATCTTGAACTAGTGAGCACGGGTGGTGGCCGGACAACCTGCGGTTATTTTTTCCCGGATGGAAATTCAATTGTTTATGCGTCGACGCATTTAGGTGATGCAGAGTGCCCGCCGCCGCCAAGTTTTGAGATGGGGTATGTTTGGGCGATTTATGACACGTATGACATTTTCCGCGCAAATTCTGACGGTAGTGAGTTGATACAGCTTACGGACGAGCCTGGTTATGACGCAGAGGCTACTGTTGGACCGGACGGACGGATTGTTTTTACTAGTGTTCGTGATGGAGACATGGAAATCTATTCGATGTCTGCCGATGGTACCGATGTGACGCGACTCACCAATCGACAAGGGCCAGATGGAGGCCCATTTTTTTCCCCAGACGGTTCGATGATTGTCTTTCGAGGTCGAGAGATACCAGATGGCCCTGAACATAGTGATTATCAGCAGCTACTCGACCAAGGACTTTGGCGCCCAACATCCCTTGAAATTTTTGTGATGGATGCGGACGGCCAAAACATTCGTCAAGTGACCGAACTTGGTGGTGCTAGTTTTGCCCCATTTTTTCACCCTGATGGAGAACGGATTATCTTTTCAACAAACTGGCACAATCCTGACGGCCGTAACTTTGATTTATTCATTATTAATGTTGATGGGTCCGGGCTCGAACGCATTACGTTTAACGAGACATTCGATGGGTTTCCAATGTTTTCACCGAATGGCGGCCAACTTGTTTTTGCTTCAAACCGCGACGCGTCGGCCGACGGTGACACTAATGTCTTTATTGCAGATTGGGTTGAATGAATTTGCTATTTGAAAAATTCGGTTCGTAGTCGCAGCCAGTCTCGATTGCGTTTAGAAAGTGGCTGTCGG
>Ga0310121_10001180_pt1 | contig 27375 bp, 25 predicted proteins | sample CB27_Tmax_986_MG_FD_203504 | JGI IMG/M metagenome (GOLD analysis project Ga0310121, IMG submission 203504) | Marine microbial communities from Western Arctic Ocean, Canada - CB27_Tmax_986 | ecosystem: Environmental > Aquatic > Marine > Oceanic | place: Canada: Western Arctic Ocean | collected... | reverse complement strand
TGACGGATGACGAGTACACGGAGCTGCTCGTGGAGGGCGTGCTCGAGTAGCGCCGAGCCCGCGGGGCTAGGAGCCGGAACCGGCCTCGCGCTCCGCCGCGACGCGAGCGACCGTCCGCTCGGCTTCGTCGAAGTCGAGGTCAAGGGCGCGGAGGACGCCGACGCCCACGCCCGTGCCTTCGCGCATGATGCCGATGAGGACGTGGCCGCTGGTAATTCTCGTCCAGTCGAGCCCTTCGGCCTCGGCGGCCGCGTACTCGAGCGATTTGACGGCGCGTGGCGTAGGACCCGGCTCAGGGGGTGGGGCGCCGCCCTCCTCGGGGGGGGCGCCCCGGCGCCAATCACGGCCTCTACTCCGCCTTTCAGCCTTGCGGAGTCGATCCCGAGGCTGGCGAGCGTCTTCGCAGCTGTGCTCTCAGAAGCTTCAGCGAAGGCCAAGAGCAGGTGTTCCTGGTCGAGATAGTTGTGGTTCAAGCGCTGCGCCTCTCCCTGGGCCAAGCCGATGATGTAGCGCGCGTCGTCCTGTGCGTTCTGCTTCGCTAAGAGCTGCAACAGGCGGCTGCCGGGCGCCTCATGCATGCCCGCGCGGCGAGCCGCCGTCTGGCGCCGCTGCTCCTCGTCGAGGTAGCGCGCAAGCGCTCGCTCCGACGAGGAGCCACTTCCGTCCCAGCTGCAATCCAGGCAGGGTGCCGTCCTGTAGATACTTGTAGACGGTCTGCTTATCGATGCCGAGCTCGTCGGCCGCCCACTCGGGATCGCGGTAGTCGAGCGGGCCTCCCGCTGGCTGTCGTCCTTCGCGCGGGTTGAACTCCGGGGATGATGCCGTACCAGTCATGATTGCCACCATATGAGGACTTTTCGGACTCTTTAACGATCTTGGAGAATGACAGACCGAATTGGAGACGATCACAAGGCTCTGAGAGTAGCTGGGAATCACGACGCGCCGGCGCGCGATGCAGGTACGGGCATTCAAGCAGCTCGTCGATGCGCAGGCGGAGGGCGACGGTCGCTAGGGCCGGGGAACGGGGTTGTGGCCGCTAGGCCTCGGCGGCGCCTTCGCCTTCGGCAGGCTCGCCCTCGCCTTCGGCGGGCTCCGGCGGTGGCGGCTCTTCGCCTGGCAGGAGCGCGCCCTCGGCGACGATGAGGACGCCCCGCATCGTGTCGGGGTGGACCTCGCAGAGGAATCCGTAGCGTCCCGGCGCGGGCGTGGTGAAGCTGAACTCCTGCGTCACGATGCCCAGCCGCAGCGCAGTGCGCACGTCGGGAGCTTCCTCGCAGCCCGCGCTGCAGCCCTGCAGATACGGTCCGGCGCCGGGCTCCTCACCCTGGAAGAAGGCGATATTGTGGGCAACAAGGTCGTCCTGGTTATCGATCACGATCGTGAGATCGGCGGCGGGCGGGAGCGTGATCTCCTTGAAGTCGAAGGCCGTGCTCTTCGCGGTGACCGTGCCCTCGAAGTCACCGGGCCCATCGATCATGGGTCCAGTGACGCCGCCCTCCCCGCCCTCGCCCTCGAAGAGCGTGAGGCCCGCGCCGATGGCGAAGCCTCCGACGATCAGTGAGCCGAGCAGCGCGGTCGCCGCGCCGAGCCCGAATCGGACGGAGGTGTCCTTCGTGTCGCGCACGACCTGCATATCGAAGGTCTGCACGGAACCGGGGACGATCTCTTCGGGGTGCCGGTTGATGAGGTCGATGATCGTGCGTTCCGTCTCCTCGAACGCGGCCAGCTCCTCCGAGGTCGACCACGTCGTCTCGACGATGACCTGCGAGGGTCCGACATCGGCTGGGGAGACGTTGATGCGCAGATCCTCGAAGCCGGGTGCGGCGCGCAGCTCGGCATGCGCCTCCTGGATCGCGTCGACGATGCCGCCCATGGCGGTGGCAGCCCCGATCTCGCCTTCGGCAACGGCGAACGTGATGAGCTGCGTGCGCTTTGCGGCCTGGCCCTCGCGTTCGTCCTGCGCGCGCGCCTTCTGGCGCATGCGGCCGTCTTCGTAGCCCCAGCCCGCGACGGTAAACAGGGTGACGGCGGCAGCGGCGCCGAGGAGCGGGCCGCTGACATCGCGCTGGTCGTCGACCCGCGCCCACCAGACCAGCGCGACGCTGAGAAGCATGGCGGCGAGGCCTGCGACGAACGGCCACATGGTGGGGTCGGGGAGGTGGACACCCGGCCCCACGTGGGCGTCATGTTCACCGGTGTCTTGCGCCAATGCGTCCGTCCTCTTTCTGGGCTACTGGATGATGTAGAGGATCGTGAAGAGCGCGATCCAGACCACGTCGACGAAGTGCCAGTACATCGAGCAGGCTTCGACGGCCTCATGGTTCTTGGCCGTGAACTGCCCTCCCAGCGAGCGGACGAGCACGACGAACATGAAGAGCGCACCGCCGGCGACGTGCGCACCGTGAAAGCCGGTGAGCGTGTAGAAGGTCGTGCCGAAGATGGTGTCGTCAGCGCGGAAGTGGAGCTGCGAGTAGTCGTACATCTGGGCCGTGAGGAAGATCAGGCCCAGGGCGAGGGAGATGAACAGGCCCCAGAGGAGCCCCGCCTGGTTCCCCTTCTGGATCTGCCAAACGGCCCACTGCATGGTCAGTGAGCTGAGGACGAGGATGCCCGTCGCGATCGCCGGAAGCAGGATCTCGAGCTCGAGCTTGACCCCGTCGGCGATCTGCTGGGGCGTGAGCAGCTCTTCGGGGGGCCAAGAGACCGCGTCCGCGCGGGCGATGAAATACGCCGCGAAAAGCCCGCCGAAGAACATGACCTCGGACGAAAGGAAAAGGATGAAGCCGAGCATCGGATTGCTCAGCCCCTGGCGTTCGGCGGCGCCGTGTGCGGCCATCTTTAGTGACCGTCCCCGTTCTGGCGAGCGTCGAAGAGGGGGCGCTCGGAGCGAACCGGCGGCAGGCTGTCGAAGTTGTGTTCGGGCGGAGGCGAGCTCGTCGCCCACTCGAGCGTGTTGCCCTCCCAGGGGTTATCGGGCTGGTCCTGTGGCCGCATGAAGGCCCATACGACGGCGATGAGGAAGGGGATCATGCTCACGGCGATCGTGAACGCGCCGAGCGTGGAGATCATGTTCAGCGTCTCCCAGCCGGCGTCCTCCGAGTAGACCGCGATGCGTCTGGGCATTCCGTCGAGGCCGAGCATGTGCATCGGGAAGAAGGCGAGGTTGAAGCCGATGAACATGAACGTAAAGTGCAGCCGCCCGAGGCGTTCATCGAGCATCCGTCCCCAGATCTTCGGGAACCAGTAGTAGAGGCCGGCGAAGACCGCAAAGACCGAGCCGCCGAAGAGCACGTAGTGGATGTGCGCGACGACGAAGTAGGTGTCGTGGAGCGCGAAATCGACGGGCACGGCCGCGCTAAAGGTGCCGTTGATGCCGCCGATCAGGAACATGCTGACGAAGCCCAGGGCGAAGAGCATCGGCGTCGTGAAGGAGATCGATCCGCCCCAGAGCGTGCCCAGCCAGTTGAAGATCTTGACGCCCGTGGGTATGCCGATCATGAAGGTCATGAAGCCGAAGAACGGGAGCAGCACCGATCCGGTCGTGAACATGTGATGCGCCCACACGCTGAACCCGAGGGCACCGATGGCGATGGTTGCGAAAACGAACGCCTTGTAGCCGAACAGCGGCTTGCGCGAGAAGACCGGCAGGATCTCGGAGACGATGCCCATGCCCGGCAGGATCATGATGTAGACGGCCGGGTGCGAGTAGAACCAGAAGACGTTCTGCCAGAGCACCACGTTTCCGCCCCCGTTCGGGTCGAAGAACGAGCCGCCGTAGTTCCGATCGATGAAGAGCATGGCCAGGGCGGCGGCGAGGACCGGCGTTGCGAGGAGCTGGAGCAGCGCCGTCACGAGCATCGTCCAGCAGAAGATGGGCATGCGGAACATCGTCATGCCCGGCGCGCGCATGCGGAACATCGTCACGAGGAAGTTCGCGGCGCCGATCGTCGACGATGCGCCCAGCATGAACACGGCGACGATCCACATGTCCATGCCCACGCCCGCCTGCTGGGCGAGGGGGCTGTAGGCAGTCCAGCCAGCGTTCGCGGAACCCCCGTCCACGAGGAAGCCCGAGAACATGAGGATACCGGCGGGTGGCAGGAGCCAGAAGGAAAGCGCGTTGATGCGCGGGAAGGCCATATCGGCGGCGCCGATTTGGAGCGGAACGAAATAGTTCCCGAAGCCGGCCCACACCGGAATGATGAAGAGGAAGAGCATCGCCGATGCGTGCATCGTGAAGATCTGGTTGTAGGCGTCGTTGCCAACGAAGGTGCTGTCGGCGACGGACAGCTGCGTCCGCACGAGGAGCGCGAGGATCCCGCCCACGGCGAAGAAGAAGAGGGTGAAGTAGAGGTAGAGAATGCCCAGCTTCTTGTGGTCGACCGTCATGATCCAGTCGAGCACGGCGGGGCGGCGGTAGCCCGAAAGCTGGGGGATTGCGACCGATGCCATCGAGCCTCCTCAGCCCGTCCTAAGGCGCCTGGACGGACAAGGGGGCGTCGTCCCCGCGCTGCTTCGCTGCCTGCTCCGCGATCCAGGCGTCGAATTCGGCGCGCTCCACCACCCTCAGCGTGAAGCGCATGAGGGAATGGTTGAGCCCGCACAGCTCAGCGCACTGCGCCCGGTAATCGCCCGTCTCGCGGGCGGTCACGGTGAAGTCGTTCTGACGGCCGGGGATGAGGTCGAGCTTGTAGAGAAAATCCCGAACGTAGAAGGAGTGGATCACGTCGTTGGAGACGAGGACGAACTCCACCGCCTCGTCCACGGGCATCACCAGCACAGGCTCTGCGCTGGGGGTTCCAATGATGGCGAGCGTGCCCTCGGCGTTCGGGTCGCTGTTTAGGCCCAGGTCGTTCAAGTTGTAGGCGAATTGCCAGGAAAACTGGAAGCCGGTCACCTCGATCGTGAGGTCGTCGGGGTCGGCGTCGTCGTCGATGTCGACAAGCGTGATCATCGAAATCACAAAGAGTGCGATCGTGATGATGGCCGGTATGCCGACCATCAAGACTTCAATCCTGGTGCCGCCATGGAACTGCGGCGGTAGCTCGTCGTCACGGCGGCGGTAGCGAATGAGCGCGTAGACGAGGGCCCCGCCCACGAGGGCGAAGACGACGAGGGCGAAGATGAGCACGATGATGAAGAGGTCGTGCATCTTGCGGGCTTCGTCGGTGATGCCGCCGGGCTGGATTGCGGCGGAGGCGCTTCCCAGGGCTGCGAGGGCCAGCAACGAGGCCGCCGTTGCCACGGCCACGAGCCGCGAACCTCGCCGGAGCAGCACGCGGCGCATCTCGCCCCTCCCTGCTCGCCTCACCCTGCTTCTACCGCCCTCAGCCCTGTAAAGATGGTGGTTTTGGGGCGATTGTGAATCGCGGCGCAAACCACGTTGGTTGTACGCCGGGCACCCCATGGTGTCAACTGAGCGAGCCTCCGATGCGGCCCCGCCGAACCCCTCGAAACGAGCCGAAAACGATAGCAGCTATAACCACGAGGGCAGGCTTGCGGGGGCCGCTCCAGACCCCTCGCCGGGGGTCGCGCCAAGTGCGATCTGCGCGCCGAGCGCACGGCACTCGACGGTCGAGCAGCCACCGGTGCCTGCTCGAAAAAAGAGATCAGTGGGCCTGTAAGCCGGATTCTGTGCCCTCCGCTGGGTTAAGCCGAAGGCGACGACCATCTCTCTGGGCGCCGCATCGCTGCGACGCTCACGCGGCCTACCCGGGAGTACAAACGGGCCGGGCGCCCTTCTCCCCTATTCGGCCTTGCTCCGGGTGGGGTTTGCACGGCCGCCCTGTTTCCAGGACGCCGGTGCGCTCTTACCGCACCATTTCACCCTTGCCCGTTGCACACGGGCGGTATGTTTCTGTTGCACTTTCCGTCGGCTCACGCCGCCCAGGCGTTACCTGGCACCCTTGCCCGGTGGAGTCCGGACTTTCCTCCCTGCAGCGCTTGCGCGTTGCAGCGCGGCCGCCCGGCCCACTGATCGTCCCCAGCCTACCGCCGCGCGGCGGCCCTTGGCTACGGCGGCGGGCCGTTGGCTATTGGCCGTTGGCCCTTGGGCCTTGGCGCGCTTGCCCGCCGCTGGCTGCGTAGGATCTGGCCATGGCGACAGCCATCAGAGCGGCAGGGCCCGAGGACGCGGCAGTGATTCGCGAGCTGATCCTCGCGCTGGCGACGCTCGAGCGTAAGCCCGATGCCGTCGAGGTCACGGCCGAGGAACTGGCTGCGCAGCTCGCGCAGACGGAGCCTCCATTCGAGGCACTGCTGGGCGAGGTCGATGGCGAGGTGGTGGGCTTTGCGCTCTTCTTCCACAGCTATTCCACCTGGCGAGGGCGCCGCGGCCTCTACCTGGAGGACCTGTTCGTTCGTCCGAGCCACCGTAGCCGCGGTCTGGGGACGCAGCTGATGCGGGAGCTCGCGCGGATCGCCGTCGAACGGGGTTGTGCGCGTATGGAGTGGGCGGCCCTCGACTGGAACGCGCGGGCGATCGCCCTTTACGAGGCTCTTGGTGCGGTCCCCCTCAGTGAGTGGACGACCTATCGCCTCACGGATGATGCCCTGCAGCGGCTCGCGCGGAGCGCTTCGTAACACTGGCGCCCAGGCTCGGGGGGCGTTAGTCGTCGCTGCGGTTGCGTCGCGCCTTCGCGCGGTCGAGCGCTTCGTTCGCGAGCGCATCGGCGCGCGCGTTCTTCGCCCGCGGAACGTGGCCGACCGTGTAGGGGCCGATCGCCTCCAGCGCCTCGACGAGGGCGGCGAAGAGGGGCTGGAGGGCGGCGTTCTTCACGCGATAGCGTCCCGCGAGCTGGCGCACGATGAGCTCGCTGTCCATCCGCAGCTCAAGCCCGGTGGCGCCCAGTTCGGCGGCGGCGCGCACCCCGGCAATCGCGGCGCGGTACTCGGCGACGTTGTTCGTCGCCCGGCCGATGGTCTCGCTCACGGTCGCGAGCTCGAGGCCGTCGTCCGCCTGTACCGTCGCACCGATCGAGGCGGGGCCGGGATTGCCCCGGCTCGCGCCGTCCGCATAGACGACGAGTTTCATCAGAGGCGGACGAAGAGGCGGATATCGGTGCCGTCGACCTCGGTGCGATCGACGACCTCGCGGAGCAGGCGCTGACGTTCGTCGCGCTCGATGGCGTCCCAGTTCTCGACGAGGCGCCGGCGGGTCGCCTCCACGCGCTCCTGGCGCTCTGCCTCGGAGCGCTGGACGGCGAGCCGCGCGCGGGCGGCGTTGGCCTCGTCGTCGAGCGTGCGCTGCTCCTGGGCGAAGTTCGCGCCCAGCGACTTCATGCGCTCGAGCGAGAGGAGACCGTGGGCCGTCTCTCCGACGAGCTCCTCGACCTGCCGGCGGTTGCGCCGGATCCGTCCCTCGATGCGTCCAACCTCAGCGGCCACCTCTTCGGCGTAGGCGTCGGGGTTGCCGGCGCGGTGAAGCCGCGTTGCTCCCGGGCCGGGCTCGCCCAGGAGCTCGTGCACGCGCGCTTCGAGCTCGGCCTCGCGCTGGGTGTTGTACGTGCAGGTGTTCTGGTTGGTGCGGCTTTCACATTGGTAGTAGCGGTACGTCGCCTTCCGTTCCTCGCCGTCGCGGGTGGTCCAGCGCTGCTTGCGGCTGACACCGATCATGCGATTCCCGCAGCGCGCGCAGAAGACGAGCCCGCTGAGGAGGAAGGGCTGCACCGAACGTCCTGAGCCCCCGTGCCGGCGCTTCGCCATGCGGTCCTGGACCTTGCGGAACTCATCCGCATTCACGAGGGCGGGGTGGCTATCGGGGATGCGCACGCCGAAGCGCGAGTACGTCCCCAGATAGGCGCGATTGCGGAGGATGTCGCGCACGCTGACCATGCTCCAGCTTCCCCCCCGGCGCGTCTTCACATCCTCGCCGTTGAGCCTTCCCGCGATGCGGCGGATGCCCAGCTCTTCGTGCAGGTACATCCGGTAGATGTACTGGACGACCACCGCCTCCTCGGGGACGAGCTCGAGTCGCCGGCGGGGGCCGACGCGGTAGCCGTAGGGCGGCCGCCCGAGGGCCTCGCCGCGCACGGCCTTGCGGCGCATTGCCGCCCGCACGCGCTCCGAGATCGGCGTCCCCTCGCCCCGCTCAGCCCAGCTGTCGACGATCGCGCGGGCGGCTTCACCCCCGTGCTCTGCGTCGTACACGGTTGCGCCCGTGGCTTCGATCGTGAGCATCTTGAGCGCGGCGCGGCCGAGGTCGCTGCCCAGGACGCCGAGCCCGTCGACGACGGCGACGATGAAGCCGTGATCGCCGCGCTCGATGAAGTGGAGCATCTGTTGGAACCCGGTTTCGGCTTCCGATGCACCTTCGGTGTCGCTGAAGGTCGCCGCTACCTCATAGCCATGCGCCTCGCAGAAAGCGAGGAAGCGCTCGTGCTGATGGTTGATGGAGTGCTGAGAGCGATCGCTGCCCGCGCCTTCGACGAAGTATCCGACTGCCTTCATCGCCTCAGATTCCCACCAGAATCCGCTCGCAGTTGGGGCAGAACGCGAGCCTGTCGGGATCCAGCGCCAGGCGCTGCGCGGAAGACGGCACGCCAACGCGACAACCCGTGCAGGCGCCTCCCTGGACGTGCGTCACCGCGACCCCGCCTTTGCGTCGCCGGAGATCGTCGTACTGGCTCACGGTGGGGCCGGCCAGCCGCTCGATGCAGCGGCTGCGCTCCCCGTTGACTCCCTCGATCTCGCCCTCGAGCCCGGCGATTACGGTCGCCAGGCGTCCTCCCTTTCCCGTGGAGGCGGCCTCTTCGCGCGCGAGCGCGGAGGCGGTTGCGGTCATCTCTGCCTCGGCTTGCTCGAGGGCGTCCAGGATCTCGAGTTCGCTGTCCTCCCAGCGGGAGCGCCGGCCCTTGAGGGAGTCGATCTCCTTTTGGATGCCGGCGAGCTCTTTCGGGAGGCCGATGGAGCCGTCGTAGAGTCGACCCTCTTCTTTTTCGATCTTCGCGCTCAGGGTTTCGATCTCACCTTCGAGACGGCGCCGTTCGTGCTCGAAGCCCTCACCCTTCTCGGCCGCCTCCTGCGCCCCCACCTTCGCCGCCTCGAGGGCGCTCTCGTCGGCGAGATCGGCCTGCGCTGCGGCCAGATCGGCCTGCAGCCGCTTGAGCACGTCGTCGTGCTCCTGGAGCGAAACGAGGTCTGCAACCTGAGGCATCTGGAGGCTAACCCTAGCGCAAACCGTAGACCGCCGCGTTGCCCTCGAAAACGGGCATCGAGGCGGTTCGCCGGTGCGGAGCGGGAATCTGTCAATTCGGGCGGGTTTATGTCAGTGCCGGCAGCTACGAAGCCCAGGGGATGGTCGCCCTATACTGGCCTGCAGGAGGCTCGTCGTGGAGATCCCGCCCGTCGCCTTCAACGCTTCGCAACTGCTCCTTGACGCGGTTGGTGCTTCGCGCCGTCACACGGTTGCCGCGAGTGGATCGCTCCGGGGCGGGACCGTGGAGCTCGTGCGCATCAACGCCGGTGCCCTCGTCCGCGCTTCGCTCGAGATCGCTTTGGATGCGGAGTGCGCGCGCTGCCTGACCCCGCTCACGACCGTCGCGCCGATCGTTTTCGATGAGGTCTACGAGCAGCGCTACGAAGTCGCAACGGGCGCAGCGCTGGGTGAGCCGGACGCTGATCCGGAAGCATTCGGCATCGGCCGCGATCACATGATCGACATTACCGAGGGGGTGCGGCAGTATTGTGAAGTGGCTGCGCCTATGCAGCCGCTCTGCAGCGTCGACTGCGAGGGCCTCTGCCAGAGTTGTGGGATCGACCGAAGTGTGGGCGAATGTGCCTGCGAGGCCGAATCCGGCGACCAGCGGTGGGCCGCGCTGGCGGCGTTGAAAAGAGAGTGAGTTCGCAGTCGCGTGGCCGAATCGACGAGTCAAAGGCGGCGCGGCCCAAACGCCCAGCCGGACCAGAATCCCGTGAGTGAGCGAATAGATGGCTCCCCTTCCAAAGCGCAAGTACCCCAAGACCCGCCAGCTCAAGCGGCGCGGCCATCACCGGCTGCGGGCGCCACACGTGGTGACCTGCAGCCAATGCCGCAGTCCGAAGCTGGCCCACCGGACGTGCCCGGTCTGCGGGACGTACCGGGGGCGCGAGGTCCTGCGGATGCCGGATCCGGATCTGCAAGGGTAGCGCCCACGCCCGCGAGCACCTTCCTCGCCCTTCGAGACCCGCCTGAGCCCGCTCGCGCCTTCGTGTTCCCTGGGCAGGGCGCTCAGACGGTGGGCATGGGCAAGGACATCTACGAGCAGTTCCCCGCGGCCCGCGAGCTCTACGACCGCGCCGACGAGATCCTCGGCATCCCCCTCAGTCGCATCTGCTTCGAGGGTCCCGAGGAGGAGCTGCAGCGAACCGAGAATACCCAGCCCGCGATCGCGGTGACGAGCCTGGCGCTGTTGCGCGTCGCGACCGACCTCCAGCCGAAGCTGCTCGACCGCCCCGCTTTCGTCGCCGGGCATTCCCTCGGGGAGTACCCCGCGTTGGTTGCCGCTGGGGCGCTCTCCTTCGATGACGCCGTGCGCTTGCTGCGTACGCGCGGGGAACTGATGGCGGCCGCCGGCAGCGAGCGCCCCGGGACGATGGCCGCAGTGATCGGTCTCGACGTCACCGAGTGCGAGGATGTCTGCCGCGAGGCGGGCGCCGAGATCTGCACGATCAATGCCCCCGGCCAGATCGTCATCGGTGGCCAGAGCGATTCCGTCGTGCGCGCGCTGGACTACGCGCAGGCGCGCGGCGCGAAGAAGGTCATCCCCCTCAGCGTGAGTGGCGCCTTCCACAGCTCGCTGATGCGTTCGGCTGCCGAGGGCATGGTCAATCCCGTGGCCACGACGACCTTCGCCGAGCTGCAGGTACCGATCGTGGCCAACTGCACGGCGACCGCCCTCCAGGAATCGACCGCCCTCCGGAACGAGCTCGTCGACCAGGTGCACCGGCCGGTGCAGTGGGCGCGCACGGTCGAGTTCCTGGGCGAGCAGGGGATCAAGACGTTCATCGAGTTCGGACCGGGGCGCGTACTGAGCGGCATCATCAAGCGCATGCTGCGCCGGTCGACCTGCATCACCGTTAACAGCGCCGAATCTGCGCAGGTAGATCTCTAGGGCGTGGCCGAACTCGAAGGGCGGAGGGCGCTCGTCACCGGCGGCTCGCGTGGCATTGGGCGTGCGATTTGTTTGGAGCTGGCCCGGGCCGGCGCTGCCGTCGGCGTGAACTACAAGGCCAGCGAAGCCGCGGCGAACGCGGTCGTCGCCGAGATTCAGGCCGGCGGAGGCTCTGCGCTCGCCCTCCTCGGGGACGTTTCCGATGCCGATCAAGCGGCGGCCCTCGTCAAGGCGGCCCTGGACGAGCTCGGTGGCCTCGACATTCTCGTGAACAACGCCGGCATCACCCGCGATGGCCTCCTCATGCGCATGGACGAAAATGACTGGGACGACGTCCACAACACGAATCTGCGCGGCGTCTTTCTGGTCACGAAGGCGGCGCTCCGCCAGCTCCTGCGCTCGCCCGCTGGCCGCGTGATCAACATCACCAGCGTCGTTGGCGTGATGGGCAACGCGGGCCAGGTCAACTACGCGGCGGCGAAAGCAGGCGTGATCGGGCTCACCCGCTCGCTCGCCCGGGAGGTGGCTTCGCGCAAGGTCACCGTGAACGCGGTTGCTCCGGGCTTCATCGAAACCGATATCACGGCGCCCCTCACGGAGGAGCAGCGCGCGGCCGTACGCGCGCAGGTGCCACTCGATCGCCTTGCCGGCCCGGAGGAGGTCGCGCCGCTAGTGCGTTTCCTTGCCGGACCGGCGGCTTCGTACATCACCGGCCAGTGCATCCACGTTGATGGCGGGATGGTGATGGCGGGATGGTGATGGCGTGACCACGCACGTGCTGCGGCGGGCGCGCTATCTCGTGCTGGAGGCCCTCTACGAGTCGGAAACGTCCGATCACGATGCCGAGGACGCCTACAACCGGCGCCTCGATGACGTCGCCGATGAAGACGCCGAGGTTGCCGCGAGCGGACCCGCGGGGTTCGGGCGGGGCGTGCTCCGCGGCGTCCTCGATCGCAAGAACGAGATCGATGGCCGCATCCAGCCGGTTGCGCCCAAGCACCCAGTTGCGACACTCACTGCCGTCGATCGCAATATCCTGCGACTTGCAATCTGGGAGTTGCTTCAAGATAATTCGGCGCCTGTTGGAGCTGTCGTGAACGAGGCGGTTGAGCTTGCTCACCGCTACGGCAGCGAGGCCTCTCCCGGCTTTGTCAATGGGGTGCTGCGCACCGTAAGCAAGGAGATCAGCGACGCGCGAGAGCGCGCCCTGGAAGAGCCCACAACCTAGCCCCAGGAGACCCCGTTGCCCTCTACTTTTGAGCGCGTTCGCGCAATCGTGGTCGAACAGCTTGGCGTCGACGAGAGCGACATCGCTCCCGCCGCCTCCTTCGTTGACGATCTCAACGCCGACTCCCTGGACCTCGTCGAGCTGATCATGTCGCTCGAAGAGGAGTTCTCCGGGAACGTCCAGCTCGAGATCAGCGATGAAGATGCCGAAAAGATCGTCACCGTGCAGGACGCGGTAGACTACCTGAAAGACCACGGCGTCGAGGATGGCGACTAAGATCACCCTCCCTTCCGGCGCCGTTGCTGGAGCGTGAGTCGTGGAGATCCTGGGCGTTGGTTACCAGGAGTTGCTGCTCGTCTTCGCGCTCCTCGTGATCGTGGTGGGGCCGAAGCGCATGCCCGAGATGGCCTACCACCTCGGTCGCGCCGTGAAGACGCTGCAGGGCTACGCCCGTGTCGTCCGTGACGAGTTCAGCGAGGAGTTCGGGTACCTCAACGAGGAGATGGAAGCGCTGAAGTCCGACGTGGGCGAGGTTCAGGGCTCCATGCGCGAGGTCGAGGAAGATTTCAAAGCCGTGCAGAGCGAAGTGGCACAGGCGGGCAACGAGGCGCGCGACGCGACGGCGCCCGTGGCCGAGGAGTTCGAGGAGCTGAAGACCGTTCCCGCTCAGCTCGACGCGAACGGCGCCGCCGCCCCGAAGGGTACCCCTGGGCCCGCACACCTGGACCGGCTCAGCGCGGACGGCAGCCAGGAGCCTGCCTCCACCCCAGAACCGGAGCCCGAGGCCACACCCGCTGAGAAACCGCTCGTCTTCTAGCGCCGATGGCCGTTGAGACATCCGTCGTCAATCCGGAAGAGCTGCCTGAGGGCGCTCCCGAGGAGTACGCACGCTCCGATCTGACGATCATGGAGCACCTCGTTGAGCTCCGGAACCGCTTCATCGTCTCGGCTCTGGCCCTGATTGTGGGCGTTATCGTGGTGCTGTTCTTCACCTGGGATCCGCCCTCGTCCCTGCCGAACACGTTCGAGATCCTGTTGGAGCCTGCGCGCCAGCGCATCGACTTCAACTTCGACACCGCCCGAGAGGTGATCGTCTCGCAGGTCGAGCTCGCCGACCCGGTAACCGGCGAGCTGGTGGCGGTCGACCCGGAGACGATCACGCCCGAAACTTCGTTCCGCGACGACCTTGGGCTGGACGCGTTCGAGCTGGACTCGCTGCTCAATACCTTCGCGCGGGAGGCGACGGGCGGATTCATCCTGCCCATCGACCTCGACGACATCAACAAGATCACGACCGTCGAGGACGCCGTCGAGGTGCTCGGATCGAAGAGCGAGGACAACTTCCGCCTCGCTTCGTTCTCACCCACGGACCGGATCTCCGCCATCTTTAAGGTATCGATCTACGGCGGCATCCTCATCGCGATGCCGGTCCTGATCTACCAAACCCTCGCCTTCATCGTGCCCGGGCTCACATCCGGCGAGCGCAAGATTCTCTTGGCGGGCGTGCTCGGCTGTCTCATGTTCCTCGTCGGGGGGATGGCCTTCGCCTATTTCGTGGTTCTCGAACGCGCACTCGGCTTCCTGCTGGGAGTCGCGTCGGAGAATGTCGAGAACGTGATCGGCATCAACGAGTACATCAGCTTCGTCACGCGCATCATTCTCTGGATCGGGATCGCCTATCAGCTACCCATGGTGCTCGCGCTGCTCGCGCGGATCGGGCTCGTGAGCGCGGGGCAGCTGCTTCACTTCTGGCGCTATGCGATCGTGCTCGTCTTCGTGATCGCGGCGATCGCCACCCCCACTCCCGACCCCCTCACGCAATCGTTCGTGGCCGTGCCCCTCCTGGGCCTGTACTTCATCGGCGTCCTCTTTGCCTGGCTGCTCTACACACCCCGCGCCGGGGGTACCCCAGGGTGACCGTTGCCGACGAAATCGAAACCCTGAACACGCAGATTCGCGGCTGCCAGCGCTGTGCCCTCGCCGAGAAACGCACACTCGCCGTTCCCGGCGAGGGCCCCCTCGATGCGGAGGTCATGTTCATCGGCGAGGCGCCCGGCGTGAACGAGGACCGGCAGGGCCGTCCGTTCGTCGGGCAGGCGGGCGCGTTCCTGGAGGAGCTGCTCGCGGCCGCCGGTCTGAGCCGCTCGGAGGTGTTCATCGGGAACGTGCTCAAGTGCCGCCCGCCTGGCAATCGCGATCCGCTGCCGACCGAGATCGAAGCGTGTGATGACTACCTCAGCGCCCAGATCCGGCTGCTCGACCCGCTTCTGATCGTCACGCTCGGGCGCTTCTCGATGTCGCGCTTCTTCCCCAATCAGGCGATCTCGCGCATCCACGGCGAGCCGCGCGAGGCGAACGGTCGTATCCTAGTGCCGATGTACCATCCGGCCGCAGCACTCCACCAACAGCGCCTTCGGGACACGATCCTCGACGACTTCCGGACGCTCCCCGGCCTCCTCGAGCGCGCTCGAGCGGCTCGTACCAGCTCCGCGCCCGCCCCCCCAGAGCAGGCGCCAACGAAGCAGATGCGGCTGTTCGATTAGTACGAATGCCTAATCCCCCACTGCGCGTTATCCCGATGGGCGGCCTCGGCGAAATCGGCCGCAACATGATGCTGCTCGAGTACGGCGACGACATCATCGTCGTCGATGTCGGTCTCCTCTTCCCCAAAGAGGAGATGCTGGGCGTCGACCTCGTAATTCCCGACTTTTCCTACCTTCGTGCGAACGTCGACAAGCTTCGCGCCGTCTTCCTCACCCACGGGCACGAAGACCACGTGGGGGCGCTGCCCTACTTCTTCAAGGAGTTCAACGTCCCCGTCTACGGCACGCGTCTGACCCAGGGCCTCGTCCGCGTGAAGCTGAAGGAGCACAAACTCTCGCTGGAGCCGCTGAAGGAAGTGAAACCTGGGGACGTCATCAAGGAAGGCGCCTTCGAGGTCGAGTTCTTCTCCGTCGCCCACAGCATCCCCGACGCCTGCGGACTGATCATTCGCACTCCGCTGGGCACCGTCGTGCACACGGGCGACTTCAAGATCGACCACACCCCGGTCATGGACCAGCACACCGACCTCACGCGTCTCGGCCAGATCGGGGGCGAGGGCTGCCTGCTCCTGCTCGCGGACTCCACCTACGCCGAAGTCGAGGGTCACACCCCCAGCGAGCAGCTCGTCGGTGAGTCCTTGCGCAACATCATGGTCAACGCCGAGGGCCGCGTCATCGTCGCGACCTTCGCCTCGCTCATTTCCCGCGCCCAGCAGGTCGTCGACGCGGCCGTGTTTACGGGTCGCAAGGTGTTCGTGACGGGCCGATCGATGATCGATAACGTGGCAATGGCCCGCCAGCTCGGCTACCTCAACGCGCCGGACGGCACGATCCTTGGGGTCGAGGAGATGAAGAAGACGCCCTCGGAGCGGCTTACGATCATCACGACCGGCAGCCAGGGCGAGCCCACGAGTGCGCTCACGCGCATGGCGAACGGTAGCCACCGCCACGTGAGCATCGCCCCAGGCGATACCGTGGTGCTCTCGGCGACGCCCATCCCGGGCAACGAGCAAAACGTCTTCAACAACGTGAACAACCTCTTCCGCCAGGGTGCGCACGTCCTCTACAACCGCATCGAAAACGTGCACGTACGCGGGCACGCAAGCCAGGACGAGCTCAAGATCGTCCAGAGCCTCCTCCAGCCCGAGTACTTCGTCCCCGTCCACGGTGAATACCGCCACCTCGTGGCCCACGCACGCCTGGCCGAATCGGTCGGTGTGCCCAAGGGCAACGCCTTCGTCTTGACCGACGGCGATGTCCTGGAAATCGACGAGGAAGACGCGCGCCAAGCGGGTCGCGTCGACGCGGCCTACGTCTATATCGATGGCCTCAGTATTGGCGACGTCGACGAGTACATCCTGCGCGATCGCGCCCACCTCTCCACCGACGGCGTCGTAGTCGTGATGGTGGCGGTGGACAAGCAGACGGGCCAGATCACCCGCCCCGCGGACGTGCTCTCGCGCGGCTTCGTCGATATCGAGGAGAACGCGGCACTGCTCGAGCGCGCGGCCCGCGTCGCCGAAGAGGCGCTCGAAGGGCGCGAGCCCGAGGCTCCGATCGGCGAGGTCAACGCGCGCCTCAAGGACGCTTTGGGCAAGTTCTTGTACGATGAAACGCGGCGAAGGCCGATGGTGTTGCCCGTTACGGTCGAGGTTTAGTCGAGGGGCTCGAACCGGGGTAGCGCAGGCGGGGAGTTCGTTCGGCCTCAGGAGTGTCGTCTGTATGGCGGCTCGTTCGCGAGCCCGGTCTCGTCCCGGGCGTTCCAAGCGCACCCTGCGCAAACGGCTTCCGTTCGCTGATTCTCCGTTCCTCCGGGCTGAGGTGATCGGCCTTTCGCTCGTAGCGATCGTGATCGCCTCGTTGCCGTGGATCGTGGATGTCAGCACGATCGCGGGCGATACCCAGGACTGGCTCCTCGAGACGTTCGGACTGGGCCTCTTCATCATCGCAACCGGTCTCGTTGGCGTTGGCATTGCCATCAGCCGGCGCAGCCACGAGCAACCCGTCCGTTTCGGGCGTCGCGCAGTTGGCTACGCGGCGCTCGCGCTCTTCGCTTGGGGTGCCCTTGGGCTGAACGAGGCGGACTGGACCGTGGGTGATGTCCAGTTCCGTGAGGTCACGCTCGGTGGCGACATCGGCAACGCCTTCGTCAGCAGCTTCTTCGGCGTTCTCCTCTGGCTCGCTTCGATCATCCTCGCGCTCGCTCTGCTCGCGCCTCGCGCCTCGCGCGCTTTCCTGCATCACGCCCCCCGGGCGCTCGCGTACGTTTGGGCGGAGCGCTGGCCACACCGGACGCTGTCGGCCTTGAGGCGGGCGCTCGTTTTCACCGTCCAGCAGCCCGGCCGGCGCGCTCGCGACGACCGCGAGCTTGTGATTGGGGGCGGCAACTTACGTTTCGCGGGCGGCGCTAGCTTCGAAGAGCCGCCCGTCCTCTTCCACCCCCAGCTCGACCCAGGGTCGCCCCTCTCCACGGTGAGCGTCGGTGCCGCGGTCGCGTTCGCCCCCGCGCCCGCCGAGCCGGACGGGGACGACGATGAAGCGCTCGAGGACGAACCGCTCGCCGCCGAGGATGCGGACGACGAGGCTCCAGCCGGTGAGGAGCAGCCGCGCCAGCTCGCGCTGAACGAGAAGAGCGGCTGGCAGATGCCGTCGATTGAGCTGTTCCAGGAACCGAAGCCCAGCGCCGATCGCAAACATGACAACGCCGCCCGCGCGCAGCTGATCGTCGATACGCTCTCGAGCTTCGGCGTCGACGCCGCTGTCGTCGAAATCAACGAAGGCCCGACGGTGACGCAATTCGGCGTCGAACCGGGCTGGGACGTGCGCTACAAAGACGTGCTCCTGAAGGACACTGCGGGCAAGACCCTGATCGGGCCCGAGGGCCGCCAGAGCACGGAGCGCGTGGAGACGGCGCGCACGCGTGTGCGGGTCAACAAGATCACCGCGCTCCAGAGCGACCTCGCCCTCGCCCTCGCCGCGCCCAGCCTGCGAATCGAGGCGCCCGTCCCGGGGCGTGCGATTGTCGGGATCGAGGTGCCGAACGAAACTGCCTCACTCGTCACCCTGCGAAGCGTGATGGAGAGCAAGCACTTCCGCGACTCGGCGAAGCGCTCGAAGCTCGCGATTGCGCTCGGGAAGAACGTTTCCGGCCAGCCGGTGGTGGCCGACCTCGCGAAGATGCCCCACCTCCTGATCGCGGGCGCGACTGGAAGCGGGAAGAGCGTCTGCCTCAACGCAATCATCACGAGCATCCTCGCGAACGCCACCCCAGATGAAGCGCGCTTCATCATGGTCGACCCCAAACGCGTGGAGCTGACGACCTACAGCCGCCTGCCCCACCTCGCCTTCAGCGAAGTCATCGTGGACCTCGACAAGGTGGTCGGCACGCTGCAGGCGGTCGTCGCGGAGATGGAGGCACGCTACAAGAAGTTCGCGGACATCGGCGTGCGCAACCTCGATGCCTACAACGGCCACCCGCGTGTGCTCAAGAAGCTCCCCTACTGGGTGCTCATCATCGATGAGCTGGCCGACCTGATGATGGTCGCTCCGTTCGAGGTCGAAAAGCTCCTCTGCAGGCTTGCTCAGCTCGCGCGAGCCACGGGTATCCATCTGATCGTGGCGACGCAGCGGCCCTCGGTCGATGTCGTGACGGGGCTGATCAAGGCGAACTTCCCGACGCGAATCGCGTTCTCCGTCACCTCGGTGACGGATTCGCGCACGATCCTCGATATGGGCGGCGCGGAGAAGCTCCTCGGGCACGGCGACATGCTTTATCTCCCCACCGACGCCGGCAAGCCCAAGCGCATCCAAGGGGTCTACGTTTCCGACGCTGAGGTCGAACGCCTCGTTGAGTTCTGGGCCGACGAGCGTTTTGGCGCCCTGCGTCCCGAGATGGCGGACGATCTCCTCGAGGAGGCGCTGATCGAACGTAACGGCAGCGACGATCTCGACGTCGATGACGACGATCCCGTCCTCGCCGATGCGCGCGAACTGGCCACGCGCCACAGTCGCCTCTCTGCCTCCCTCCTCCAGCGTCGCCTGAGCGTTGGCTACCTGAAGGCGGAACGGCTGATTACGGTGCTCGAGCGCGAGGGCGTCGTCGGGCCGCGACGCGAAGGCGAGTCGCGTGAGGTGTTGGTCGGCCCAGCTTCGCGCGAAGGCAGTTGATACACTCAGTTCTGTGAACGTACGAGCGCTCTGGCGTCGCGAAAGCGGCGAGCGGCAGGAGGCCGAGGAGGCTGCGGCCGCGCGTTGCTTGGCGTGCGACGCCGATCTCGAAGGTTCCCGCGCGTACGAGCGCTACCGCGTCTGTCACGCCTGCGGCCACCACTTTCATCTCACCGGCCCGGAGCGTGTTGCCGGCATCCTCGATCCTGGCAGCTTCCACGAGAACGACCGCAGTGTGACCGCTCTCGACCCGATCAACTTCCGCGAGCCCCATTCGTATCGCCACCGGGTGATCGAGGCACAGCGCCGGACGGGCCTGGCCGAGGCGGCGCTCACTGGCACCGGCACACTCTTCGGTCGCGAGGTGGTGATCGCTGCGCTCGATTTCAGCTTCCTGGGCGGATCGATCGGCGTTGCCAGCGGTGAGCGGCTCGCGCGCGCCTTCGAGCGCGCCGCCGACCGCAGGCTCGCCGTAATCACGGTGCTCTCGACCTCGGGGACGAGAATGCGGGAAGGGCTTATTGCCCTGATGCAGCTTCCCCGTCTCGTGGCCGCTCATCAGAAGCTCGCCGACCGGGGCCTGCCCCACATCGCGGTTCTCTCCGACCCCACGACCGGGTCGGCCTACGCGGGCCTGGCGAACCTCGCCGACTACATCGTCGCCGAGCCCGATGCCCTCGTGGGCTACTCGGCGCTGAGGGCGTTGCGCGAGCGGGCGGGCGAGGAGCTGCCGGAGGGGGCGCACACCTCGGGGTCGCATCTTCGGCACGGCCTCATCGATGCCGTCATTCGGCGCGAGGATCTGCGCCCGTCGCTGGGGCTCCTGCTCGACCTCCTCATGAGCAATTACGAGCTCCGTCGCATTAGCCGTCCGGAGGCCGATCGCGAGGATTACTCCCAGCTCGAGCCTTGGCGGCAGGTCCAGCTCTCGCGGCACGAGAACCGCCCCACCGCGCCCGACCTCATCTGCCGGATGACGACGACCTACGTAGAGATCCACGGCGACCGTTCCGGAGAAGACGATCCCGCCGTCACCGCGGGCATCGGTCTGCTCGGAGGGGAGGCGGTCATGCTGATCGGCCAGAATCGTCCCCACGATGACGATTCGTCCGGGTACATCGGACCCGCAGGGTTCCGCAAAGCGAGCCGGGCCATGGAGCTGGCGGCGAAGTTCCGGCTGCCGCTGATCACGCTCCTCGATTCCGCGGGGGCGAAGCCCGACCTCGCTGCCGAGGAAGCCGGCCTGGGGCACGCGTTGGCGCGCTGCACGCAGACGATGCTGAGTCTGCGCGTGCCCACCCTCGCCGTGATCAGCGGCGAGGGCAGCTCTGAGGCAGCCGTCTCGATGGGCGTTGCCGACCGCGTGCTGATGCTGGAGAACGCCGTCTACGAGGTAGTCTCGCCAGAGGACGCGGCGATGCGCCTCTATCGCGAGGTCTCGCAGGCCGACGAGGTGGCCGAGCGTCTCCGCCTCACCTCGAACGACTGCCTCGAGCTCGGCATCGTCGACGCGGTCGTGCCGGAACCGGGGGACGGCGCGCACACGAACCACCAGGAGGCGGCCCTCCTGTTGAGGCGATCGATCGTGCGCGCGCTGACCGGCATTCAGCGGCAGCGCCCGTCGCGGCGGCTCAACCGCCGGCACGCCCGCTATCGCAGCATGGGCGATAGCCACTCGTGGGTGCGGGGGAGGCTGGAGCGGCGCCGCGCAGACCTGAGCGATCGCTTCGGCGAGTGGCTCGAGGGCCTCGCCCGGCGCGCGCGGCGGATGCCCAAGCTGGCCGAGCCCCCACCCGACCCGGAGATCCTGCGCTAGCCGCTAGGAGTTCTCCCAGTTGCGCCAGCCGCCGGGTTCCTTCTTCTGCCCGAGGTAGTGGCGGACATCGCCCGCGCGGGGGCCGTCTGGCTTCGCTCCGCCTCGGCGCTGCAACAGCCACCAGCCCCCGACCGAGAGCCCGCAGAGGATCGCGGCGGTGAGCGCCAGTCGCTGGAGGCCGCGGTTCTGGGCGCCGTCCCAGGCCTCGACGGCTCGAGTGGCGGCGCCCAGCGCGCTTAGGCTGTCGCCCTCGGCGAGGGCGGCCTGGGCGGCGGCGAGGTCGCCGCCTGGGTCTTCGAGGAACAAGCCCACCTTGCGCAGGACGTTCGACGTGAACTCGGCCTCGGTCCGCTCAGCGAGCGCGATCATGGCCGCCGCCGCTGCCCGGTTGATGACCCCCGCGACAGCCTCAGATGCCAGGCGCGAGGCCTCCTGGAGGTCCCCCGCGGCGTAGCGGGTGCGGGCCTCATCCAGAAGCGCGATTGCCGGCGAGCCGTCCGGCTCGTCGCTGAGCGTGGACGCTGAGGCCGCAATCGCATTGATTGCGTTCCGCTGGATAGCGATCACGGTTCGGGTCGCCGCGAGCGTGTCATCCGCCCACGCGGCGTGCACTGCTTCGCTCCGCGGCAAACCTGCCGCATCCGCCAGGACCTGCATCGCGAGGTACGCGTCCAGGAGGGCGTTCGCCTCGGCGACATCGCCGGCCACGCCGCCGAAGACCCAAAGGTCGAGATCGGCCTGAATCTCGCGGGGGAGCGCGGCGAAGCCGAGTTCCGCGGCCCGCGTTCGGAGCGGTGTGACGGCGTCGTGAGCAGCGCGGCGTTCTTCGAGGATGGGCCGGGTGGTGACCGTGACCCAGACCCAATCGAGGAAGAGCTCGTCGAGATTCGCTCCGGAAACACGCTCCCCGGCGTCCAGGAACCAGCGGCCGTCGAGGGGCAGACGCTCCGGATCGTTGTTCATGCTCGCCAGGACCAGCCCCATCGCCGCGGGGCCACCCACGGCGTCCGCATAGGCGAACCAGAACGCGGCCGAACGCCCGTACCAGTAGGTAGCGTCGAACACCTCGGAGCTTCGCCACCACGTCGCAAGCGGGTCCGTGTAGCCGGAGAGCTCCCAGCCCCAGTCCCGCGGTTCGACTGCGAGTGCGGGCGCGACCACGCGGGTGCCGTATTCCGCGAGCCCCTCCCAGGGCCAGGGATCGGCCAGGTTGAACCCCGCCCATTGGTGGGCGAGTTCGTGGATCGTCACCTCCTCGTCGACGCCTCCGATCCAGTTGGAGAGCAGCACTTCGCCTTCCGTGGGGAAGGCGATTCCGGCTGCGCCGATCAGGGCGATGTGGCGCGATTCACGGATCAGCAGCGTGTCTCGGGGGTAGGCCCAGCCGAAGGTGTCTTCGAGCAGGGGCAGGGCCTGCTGCGCGATCTCGAACTGCCGGCCCGCCCACTCAGCGTCGCTGAGGAAGTACTTCAACGTGAGCGTGACATTGAACTCCTTCAGCTGGACCTGGGCCTCGAGCACTCCGCGCTTGGCCTCGTCGGTGATGGACTGCACAAACCCCGAGAGGGGATCGGGGAACAGGCGCTGGCGGCAGCTGTCGTCGAGGCTCGCACACTTGTTCAACAATGCTGGCTGGTCGGCGCTGAGCGCGAGCAGAACCGTTTCGCCACAGACCCAGCGCTCATAGCCCGTCTCGGCGAGGGCGGGGGGCTGGTCGGTGGTTCGCAGGCACCCCGGGTCGATGTAGTTATCGGCCTCCACCGGGAGATCGAAGAACACGAACGAACCCGCCCCTTGGCTGACGAAGGAGAGCTCCATGATCCCCGGCTCCATGAACACCCCCGCGCTCTCCTGCGGGGGCGCCGTGTACGTCATCTCGAGGTCGAGGCGGTTCTTGCCCAGAAGCGGCTCCGGGAGCGTGGCCAGCACGACCGTGGGCGAGCCCGATCCGCTGCTGTCCGCCGTGACCTCGGTCGCCAGCGGTTCGCCGTGGAGGGTGACGACGATGTCCTCCGCGACGGGCATCGCCCAGAGCCAGACTTCATCGAGGCGCGCGCCGGCCGGTTGCACCGTGATCTCTACGCGTACGTTCGCCGCGCCGGCCTCGACGTCGAGGGTGTAGTAGCTCTGCGAGGCGCTCAGCTGATCGTCCGGTGAGGCCGCACGTGCGTCCTCGGTGCCGACCCCAAGGGCGAGCGTGAAGGCGGCCGTAAGGCCCAGGAGCAACGCCAACCGGGGAAAGCGCATGCCTTGAGATTCGACAGGTTGGCGCGACCCCTCCAACCCAGATCCGGGCGCAGGAACGCCGAGGATCGCTCAGCGCCGCTGCGTGGACGCCTGGATCTCCGCGAGCTGGTTGCGAATGGCCTCCAGCTGATCGCCGAAGCGTTCCTCCTGCCGTTCGAGCTTTGCGACCACGTCGGTGAGCTCCAGCTGCTCTTGATCGCGGACCAGCAGCGCCGCGATCGAGGCCGTCGCAACGGACAACGCGGCGATACCGAAGAGCATGAGCAGGATCGCCACCGTTCGTCCGAGGACAGTTGTCGGGTAGTGCTCGCCGTAGCCGACGGTGGTCATGGTCACCAACGCCCACCAGATGGAATCGCCGAGTGAGGTGATATTCGCCCCCTCCGACTGGCGCTCGGCGAGGAAGGCCAGCGTGCCCCCGCCCACCACCGCGATGAGCAGGCAGGCGACGATGAAGCCGCTTCCCCGCTGCCGGAAGAGCGACTGCACGAGGCCCACGTTCAGACCCAGCACGACCGCTACCCGTGCCAACCGCAGGAGCCGGGCGGCGCGCAACGGCCGGAGGAAGGGCAGCACGACCATTGCGGCTTCGAGCCAGTGGCTGCGGGTGTAGGCGAGGGGGTGCGGGGCCACCGCGAGCTTGAGCCCGAAGTCAGCCGCGAACGCTGCCCAGATGAGCCAGTCCGCCACGAAGAACCAGCGCTCCCAGCGCGGCGAAAGGTCGACGGTGAGCGGCAGGAGCAGGAGCGGGATCATGAGTAACGCGAGCGCGAGCAACGGCAGCTCCGTCCGCCGCTCGATTTGTTGGAGTCGCTCTTCGCTGCGCATCACTCACCTCCGCGGCTTGGGCTCATGCCGCAGGTGCAGTCTGCCACCGGCCCCGCTTGGTGGTCGCGGCCGAACTCTTGGGGGCCTAGTCCTCGTCGAGGATGCCGGCGGCGCGCGCCAGTCCGGTCTGGCCGACGTAGAGCATCTCGGTGGCGACCCACCCCAGGCGTGCCATCAGATCCGTGCCCGCGACAAGCGGGAGCGCGGCGTGGTGCGAGAACAGCACCACCTCGAGCGACCGCAGAATGCGGTAGTAGGCGAGGCTGGCGAGTTCGACGTGGATTCCGCTCACGCTCTCGTAATAGTCGAGTGCCGCGCGCGTGCCGAAGCTGCCGTCCGCCCAGCCCGGCTCGCCCGGCAGAAACTCCTGCGTGTGGGCGAAGTCGAACGCGGGATCACCGAGCGAGGCTTCCTCCCAGTCGCTCAGCCCGACGATCTCACCGTCCCGGAAGATCTCTTCGCCGTGCCCGTTCGTGCCCTTCAGCAGCGAGATACGAGGGGCGTTCCTGGGCGCCTGTTCACGTAACCACTCCAACGCCTCCGTGACGGCCGGCAGGGGCTCGATCTGATAACGCGCGAGCGTTCGCGCCAGGCGGTCGACTGCGTGCGTGGCGCAGGCCTCGGTGCTCGGCGGCGGATCGAAGATCTCGTCGAAGCCCAGCGCCCGCCAGTCGCAGGTATGGACGAGCGCGAGCTTGCGCAGGTGCTCCTTGGAGGCGTCGATGCGTAGCTCGTCATAACGCGGGTCGGGATCGGAGAAATGCGGGACCTCCCAATCGCCCTCAATCCGCTCCCGTACGTAGAAGTCCGGGCCGGCGATCGGCTCGCCCGGTGCGGACTCGTACCAGAGCGCCCGGGCGGCGGGGATGGCACTCCCTTCGAGCCGCCGGTAGACCTCGTATTCCTCGCGCAGGGGGTACGGCTGGACCGCTCCTCCGGGAAGGTCGCGTCGCAGCGAGAACCCCTGTTCCCGCTCGATGCCCGCCGCGGTCACGCTCGCGCGGATGAGCCAGGTCTCCCGGGAGACCCCGCGCGGGAACTTGGCGATTTCGTGAACGCGGACGGTCGCGGGGGCGAGCCGCTGCGTGAGGTAGGCCTCGGCGCCGTCTGCCGTGATCGCGTTGTCCGCCATCGATCCCTGTCCGCAAGGCCTCGGCTGTGGCCGCAGGCGCGGCCACTCTAGCAGTCGGTGCGCGCTAGTAGCGTGGGTCCGGTTGGCAGGTCCAGGGGTCCCAGGCTTCGTCGGCCCAGATCTGGCGTGCGACGACGGCGTTCTGCACCGGGCTTAGTGGGTCGGCGAGTTCGCCGAAGAGGGACTGGAACCGCCAACGGTGCGAGGGGTGGATCTGGAAGAGACCCCATTCCCCCGCATCCCCGCGGATGCCTGGATTCCAGGCGCTTTCGCAGCCGGCCACGCGGAGCGCCTGACTGCGTGCTTCCTCCGGCCAGCCCGCCACTTCGAGGACCGCCTCCATCTGTGCGTGCGAGAGTGGCTCGTGGCCGTGCGTGCCTCCGGTCCGCGGGACGATCGTCCCTTCGACCGACCGACCGACCGACCGCCCGTCCTCAGCCGCGCCGCAACCGGCGAGGAGCACCACCACCGCAATGAGCACCAGGGCGAAGCTGCTGGGGACGAGTGCCAATGCTGAGCTTCCGCGCGATCCCATCATCGTCCTTAGCCATTTCCGAGACTACGGGCGTTCGGACGAACAGTCGGGCCAAAAGTGGCTCTGCGGGCAAGATTTTGCGGAGGTTTTCGACCACGTTAACAAGAGGCTGGAGATCGGCCGAAAAGGGGCTCGAAGCGGGGGGCTCGGACTCGCGCTAGGCCCGTTTGCGCACCGGCTCGGGCTCGCCCAGCGCGCCCGCAACGACAGTTCGCCGCGCGGGCTGGTTCGGCTCTTGGCAGGCGCGCAGGAAAAGGTCGTCGATGGTCTCGCTGATGCCGTGATCACGTGCCATTTCGCGTACGTACGCGACCGTGCTCGAGATCGTTGCCTCGAAGCCCGTCCACTCGTGGCAGCGCAGCACACGCAGGTGCCGGGTCGACTCGTTCCACTCCACGATCAGGCGCGGGGTGGTCGACGTGCCGGCGCAGAAGCGGGTGTACCCGCCGAGGTACTCCTTCGTGAGATGGAGCCCCTTCGCCGAGGGGTCGATGGCAACCCGCTGGAGAGCGTCCCAGCTCTCGCCGAGAGCCAGGAGGAGGCGGAAGGCGACGTCATTCGTCTCGGCTCGCATCAAACTCTCCCCGTACAAACAAAGGCAGCCGACGCGAGAACGGTCGACACCCCACCGCTTCTCAGTGTACGCCCTGGGCTCACGCGTTGGCACCCATTTGTTCACGCATCGGGCCGTCCGGACCGTCAGTCACCATCCACTCAACCGCGGGAGCGGGACGCGCTCCGTATCGGCTGCTCGCGACCCGCCGGCACGGGTGCCAGATTACGCACGGCCTTGGCTGATACGGCGCGATCTGCCAAGCGGGCTCGGAGAGCCGCGTGTGCGTGGCCGCATCGGCCCCGAGCGCGGACGGCGGCCCGCAACGATTTGCTGCCCACTGGGGCGGCTGCTGCTACGATCGCGAGCGCTGGGGCTGTAGCTCAATTGGGAGAGCGTCTGACTGGCAGTCAGAAGGTAGGGGGTTCGAATCCCCCCAGCTCCACCAGCTTTCATAGGCCCAGAGCGGTTGGCGACGAGCGCCGCGCTCGCGTTTGCTAACGGATTTGCTAACGCCCTGTCCCGCCTCGACTGAATACGAGCGATGCGACGCGTTCGGCGGCGTCTTCCTCAAGGGCGGCGCCAACGTGTGAATAAGTGTCCAGCGTCAAGGCGACGGTGGAGTGGCCGAGTCGCTCGCTCACCACCTTCGGGTTCACGCCCGCCTGGAGCGCAAGCGTGGCATGCGTGTGGCGTAGGTCGTGCACCGTGATGCGAGGGAGCCCAGAGCCCGCCACTAAACGGTCGAAGCGATTCGAGAAGCCGTCGGGGTGGATCGGCGCGCTGCCAGTCCAGAGTCACTTCGCCCGGCCTACGCCATCCGTCTGACGACCCCCCCGGTCGGCCGCGTGGAAGGCGCGTAGCGCGCCCTCTTGCGCGTCTGGCCCCCTGAGGTCGGCCTAGTCCCAGGTACCCTCGCGCAGAATTTCTTCGGCGGCGGCGAGCATCTCGGCTTCGTCCAAGCCCAGTCGGTGAGCTTCGTCGATGATCCGTTGGCGCATGTCGATCTTGATCGGGCCGTCGAGCCCCAGGTACTTCGCCCTCCGGTCCATGATGCGAAGGGCGGTGCCGATGGCCTTGGTGTCGCCCGCCTCAATCTTGTCGTCCAACGCGGAAAGCATGGCGTCGAGCCGAGCCAGCTCCATTGTCCGCACGGCCTCGGCGTTCTCGCGCGGGAGCGCGTCTAACTCGGCCTTTACGGCCCGGTGGGCGGACGAGGCACTGGAGTAGCCAGCG
>Ga0310121_10001179_pt1 | contig 27393 bp, 27 predicted proteins | sample CB27_Tmax_986_MG_FD_203504 | JGI IMG/M metagenome (GOLD analysis project Ga0310121, IMG submission 203504) | Marine microbial communities from Western Arctic Ocean, Canada - CB27_Tmax_986 | ecosystem: Environmental > Aquatic > Marine > Oceanic | place: Canada: Western Arctic Ocean | collected... | reverse complement strand
GCGGCATTCAATCTCGGTCTGAACGACGTAGTGAACGGCGGTCTTGATACCGCGATCCGTTTGGACCCCGGATTTGAATGTGGCGTTTCTCTGGTGTCGCCGCCGCTCGCCGAGCGATGCATCGCGCTGCGGTCCCAGCTCGTCGGTCTGTTGGAACTACGAGTGCTCCCGCCGGAAGCCGGAGACGCCGAGGTCGAGATCGATGGCCGAATCGTCGATCTCGGCCGGGGGTCAGTCCCGATCGCTGCCGGCTCGCACCTCTTGTCAGTCAATCGGCCGGGATACGCTGGTCACAGCGCGTCAGTCGAGGTATCGGCCGGCACGGACGTGCCTACCTTGTATGAGGTTACGCTCGAGCGCGTCAGCGCGGTGCTGCGGGTGATTACCCGCCCGCCCGGCGCGACTCTTCATGTCGACACGGTGGAGCACGGACCAACGGTGGGTTCCGCCTCGTTTGACCCCACTCGTTCACGCATCATCGACGGGTACCCCCGTCGCGAATACTCTGCCGACCTTATCGTGCCTAACCTGAGTCCAGGGGTGGTCACCATCGTGGTGACAATGGACGGATATCGCACGGTCAGACAAGAGCTGACATTGGCACGCGCGGCCGATTACGCGACTGAATTTGCGCTGGAGCGGGCCCAAGGGACCGTCGTTATGCCAGGCTTGCCAGAGGGGGCAATCGTCGAAGCCAACCGCCGAGGTGGGCCGCTCGCGTCATCCGGGCCGCCGCCGATCAGTGTGAACGAGGAGCGGGTAACCCTTCCCGTCGGTGTCTACGATTTGGTGGTGACCCACCCGGTGGCCGGCTACTTCGAGCGCGCGCTCACCATCGTGGACCGAGAAGAGTACTCGGTGGACGTGCGTCTTCGGCCAACGGTTGCCCTACTCGGGGTGCTTGGCGGCGATGATGTCGGGGCCCGTCTATTGGTGCGGGAGCTGACCGAGGTGTTCGGTGCGCTCGAGGAATGGACATTTCAGAACGAGACCGAGGCGGGTATGGCCCTCGTCGCCGGGGCCGGTCTTGATGCAGACACACTGCGGGGGTTGGTCAACCCGTTCAGTGCGCGTGTAGACCTCATCGATTGGGCCGGGGTCCAGGTGGCAGCCGACCGCGATGTGTCGAGTGCGGTATATGTCCTTGGCGTTCTGGATAATGATTTGTCCGCGAGTTACGCGGACTTGTGGATCTGGCGTTCAGCCCCTGGCACATCGCTGCCCGCTCGGCTTCGTGTCTCGTTGACCACTGGCGATGCTGCCGGCGTGGCCTCAATTGTGCGGCAAGGGTTCGCAGAGATACCCGTAGTTCGGCCTTGGCTAGGGGCCCTGCTGATCGATACGGCCGCAGAGTCAGGTCCATTTGTGGCAGACGTGACCGACGGTGGCCCGGCGCAGACCGCCGGTCTGCAGGTCGGCGACGTCATCCTCTCGGTCAATGGCGTCTCGGTAACTCAGGCCGCGGAGGTAAACGCCGCCGTCGTCTCATCGGCGGCGAGCGCATCAGTCACCATCGCGTTCACGAGAGCGGGGGGCGCCCAGGAGGTGGCCCTTACTCCGGCTGCGGGTCCTTTCGTCGTGGCTCTGCGAGACCAATCCATCGCATATCCGGTAGCGTCCGCGAGGCTATTTTCGACCCTCGATCGAGCAGCGTATGGCCAGCCAGCCTGGGTATGGGAGTTGAACGACGCCGCCACCCTGCTCGAAGCGGGCGACCTCGACGGTGCGCTGGATGTATTACGTCAGATCGAGCGGATACCCAGCGGAGGACCAGGAGTGGGAAGAGCGGCGGTGCAGTACTGGCTTGGTCTTGCCTACCTCCAGGCGGGTCCGCGGTTTAGCGGTCAGGCGCGGCGGAGCTTCGAACAGGCCGCCCAGGACCCCGCCGCCCGATTGTGGCACAACGACGGTCCGTGGGTAGCGCCCCGTGCTCGCGCGCGTCTGGCGCAGCTCGATGGCAGCGGCCGCACCGCTCCGTAAGGGACAGTCGTCCGATTCCTAGTGTTCCGCGTTAGCGATTCATTGCCGAAGTCCCCCGGCGGCATCCCGTCTGGCGGCGTTGCTTCTTGGTCGAATATGCCCAGTATTCTCGGTCGTCGCGCCCTGGCCAGGCCGCCGCGCGCCGCGACTGAGGTAGGCAATGAATCACTGTCGGCGGACCCTAGAATGCCCGTCCGCTGACGAAAGTGGCGTGTACCAGAGATCGGTCCTTCGCGGATCGTGTTCGTCAGAGCGTCAAACCAGCTCCGGGGCCGACGGGTAGACCGAGGAGCATCCAGCCGACCAGGAGTATCGACCAGACGACCATGAACGCTAGTGTGTATGGCAGCATGGTCGCGATCACGGTCCCAATCCCCGCCCGTTTGTCATACCGCTCGAAGAACGCCACGATAAGGGCGAAATACGACATCATCGGCGAGATGATGTTTGAGGCGCTGTCGCCGATCCGATAGGCTGTTTGTGTCAGTTCCGGGGTATAGCCCAGCAGCATGAACATGGGGACGAAGACTGGGGCCATCACCGCCCACTTGGCCGACGCGCTGCCCATGAAGAGATTGATGATCGAGGACAGGACCACGAATGCGAGCATCAAGGGCACCCCACCTAGTCCCGAGGCTTGGAGTGTCTCGGCTCCCTTGACCGCGAAGATCAGCCCGAGGTTCGTCCAGTTGAAATAGGCGACAAACTGCGCGGCAAAGAACACCAGGACGAGATAGGTGCCCAGGGTGCTGATCGTCTTACCCATTCCCTCCATCACGTCCTTGTCGCTCTTGAATGCTCCGGACCCGACTCCAAAGGCGACGCCGACCGCGGTTCCCCCCAGAAAGATGAAGGCGACGATACCCGACAAAAATGGAGAACGGAGCAGGCTTCCGGTCTCCGGGTTCCGGAGAAACCCGTCTGCGGGGAGGGTGCCCCATAGCACCCACGCGCCAAACACGCCCGCGGCGACCAAGGCGAACTTGAGACCGCGGCGTTCGGGCTCTGACAACCCCTCGATCGGGGGACGAGTATCTTTTTCTGGTCCGTCGTATTCCCCGAGACGGGGAATGATGATGCGCTCGGTGACCCAGGTGCCGGTGCCGGCGACGATGAATGTCGAGGCCAGCATAAAGAAGTAATTCGCCGCCGGGTTGACGCGATAGCTGTCGTCAATGATTCGGGCCGCTTCCTCCGAGAGACCCGCCAGGAGCGGGTCGACGGTCCCGAGAAGGAGGTTGGCGCTGTATCCGCCCGAGACACCCGCAAACGCCGCGGCGAGTCCGGCGATTGGGTGCCGACCCGCGCCGAGGAAAATAATTCCGCCAAGCGGTACGAGCAAGACATAGCCGATCTCGCTCGCGGTGTTCGAGAGGACGCCGGCAAAAACGATGACAAAGGTCAGTAGGCGCGGTGGCGCAGACAGGACGAGCAGACGTAGTGCCCCGCCAATCAGTCCGCTGGCCTCCATGACCCCGATGCCAAGCATCGCGACGAGCACGACCCCCAATGGCGCAAATCCCGTGAAGTTGGTCACCATTTCCGTAAGGATTCGGTGCAGGCCGTCGACGGTCATCAAGCTGACGGGGCGCACGACATCGCCCGTGCCGGGGTGCACGACTTCGAGGCCCGCGCCAGCCGCGAGGCCGGAGACGATGACAATCACGAGCGCGAGGATCGCGAAGAGCGTCGCCGGATGGGGCAACGCGTTGCCGACGCGTTCGATCGTGCCGAGGAAAACCGACGTCCAATCGCCGAGACGTGAGAGGCGTGCGGGCATGGGGTGCGTGCTATCCTACGTGCCCCATACATCCCAAGCAATGATGGTGACCTCGCCTCGCACCTGCGCCGTATCACGGCGACTCGGTTTTGGCTCCCCCCGACGCCCGTGTCGAAGAAATGCCTGGCGCTGATGTCCCCTCGACGGTGGGCGCCGTGATGACCCGTTTGACAACGGCCGAGAAAGGGAGCCTCGGCAGTCAACAGGAGGTAGCAACCGCTCTCGGTATCGATGTGGCGCAGCGTCACATCCTGCTGTGTTGCGACCAGACTGTCCCGAAGTGTTGTGAGAAAGAGCGCGGGCTTCTGGCGTGGGCCTATCTGAAGCGTCGTCTCAAAGAGCTCGGTCTCTCGGAGCGGGGTGGTGTACTTCGCACAAAGGCAAATTGCCTCCGTCTGTGTGAAGGTGGTCCCGTCGCGGTCGTGTATCCGGAAGGCTCCTGGTATCGTGAATGTGATCCACCGGTCCTCGAGCGGATCATTCAAGAGCATGTGATCGGCGGGGAGCCGGTCGCGGACTGTTTGGTCTTGAACCACCCCTTGCCACACCAGAAGCAACCGCCGACGACCGGCGTGTGAGCGACGGACATCCACGGGCTCAACAGGAGGTAGTTCCGACGCTGGGGCGGGCGGGAGCCTCAGCGGCTCTCCAGGACGCTGGCCGCGCGGTGTGAAAACACAGGCACTCCGCTGGGTGGACCGGAGGCCCAAACGCGAAAAGTTTACGAAATATGCGCTGTTTTTGGCCGTGCCGGCGCTATTACTTTTCCTCAAGCCGCAATAGCGCTAGAGACCTTCTTCATTCGAGGGTCCACGCCGACCCTGCGCGTTATTGTGGGCTACAGACCGCTGGCGTCATAGAGCAGCTTGGCGCCGATGAGGACAAGCGACGTGTGAACCACCGCAAAGAAGATCTTGTCGTTGACTCGGTCATGCAGTCGACGTCCTATCGCGATACCGATTGGGGCAAGTGGCATGAGCAAAAGTGACGTCAGGAGGTTGTCCGTATTCCACAGGCCGAACCACGCATACGGTCCGACTTTTGACCAGTTCACCACAAAGAAAAAGACGACGCTGGTGGCTTGAAACGCGGTTCGTCCCATCTGCTGTGGCAGCAGATAGGCCTGGAGGGGCGGCCCACCCGCGTGCACGGCGAAACTGGTGAACGCGGCCGCCGCACCCCAGAACACTCCCGCTCTCGTCGAGGGTTTCGGCGCGGCATCCGGCGGCGTCGATGTGAACCAACGAATGCCGTAGAGTAGGGACACGGCTCCGACCATCGCTCGGAGCCCATCTGCGGACAGATACCCGAAGGTCAGCGACCCCAGCGCGGTGCCAAGCAGCGAGGCAGGCAAGAGGACGCGAAGGTTGGGTCGGTCCCACTGACCCCAATACGCGCGCAAGGCCAGCGCATCCATCACCATCAAGATGGGCAACATGATTGCGGCGGCCGCGATTGGGCTGACCGCCATCGCCATCAGCGGGACTGCCACCACGCCGATACCACCGCCCAGCCCCCCCTTTGCTACGCCAACGATGAGGACCGCGACTATGGCGGCCGCGTAAAACCACGGGTCGTCGAGCACAATGCTGTCTACCTCTGGTCGGGTGCCTCGTGATTGCCAAGACGGTGCGGGTTGAATACGGATCCGTATTCGGTGCTGTCGACCAGTGTACTTGGCCGGCGGATTGCCCTTGTTTTGGACAGATATGGCAAAGGGAGCCGAAGCGATGCATAACCTGCGGTTGATATATCTGATCGACCGTGTGTCGTCGCGACCCCGAAAAATGACGATCGAGAGCGGGGAAGCACTCTCGGAGCAGGCCGGCGACAGCAGCCGCGAGTGGCCAGGGGGAGAATCAACGACACCGGGTCCGGTCGTTGAAACGCTCCGTCAGGTTGATGACGCAGACGCCTTCGCGAAGCGCGTGCTCGACCACGCAACATGCGAGTGGCTGCTACTGTATGTGGCGATGCCCGAAACCGATCTGGTCCACTAACCGCAGAGTCAGTGAGTCTACTCGTCCCCTGAACCAGAAGTGACGTCACTACTGGGCACGTCCGGCATCTCGTCTGTCAGCGTCGCCCGTCGGTCACAGATGCGTGCGTGTTCGCTCCTTGGGACCTACGGGCGGGCGCCTCGCCGGTCTCGATACCACTCACGGTTTGCACCACAGGGTGCTGGGTCCAGTTCGGGGCTACAATTTCCCCATGGATCTGTCAGGCGTGTACCCACCGATCACGACGCCCTTTCTCGATGACGGGCGGACCCTCGATATCGTCGGCACCAAGCGGAATGTTGAACGCTGGATGACCACAGGTCTCCGGGGTCTGGTGGCGCTGGGGTCAAACGGCGAGTCGGCGCTGGTCGAAGAATCCGAAGCCGATCGGTTTGTCGAGACGGTGCGAGATGCGGTTCCCTCCGAGCGGTTACTCATTGTCGGAACCGGGCGAGAATCGACTCCCGCCACTATTGACGCCTCCCGGCGAGCGGCGGCTCGTGGCGCCGACGCGGTGCTCGTGCGGACGCCAAGCTTTTTCAAACCGCAGATGACGGAGGACGCTTTTCTCCGTCACTATGCCGCCGTCGCTGACGCGTCGCCCGTACCGGTGATTTTGTACAACTTCACCGCTCTGACCGGGGTGACGCTTTCGGTCTCGGTGGTGTCTCGATTGTCGGAACATCCAAACATTGTTGGTATGAAAGAGTCCGGCGGCGACGCCGGGTTTGTCTCGTCGTTGGTGAACGAAACGGCTCCCGGCTTCCAGGTGCTTGTTGGTTCCGCACCGACATTTTTTTCCAGCTTGTTGTGTGGCGCCGATGGCGCGATTATGGCGCTTGCATGCGTCGCGCCCGATGAGTGTGTTTCGATCTACGACCTCGTCCGTGGGGGTCGCATCGACGATGCCCGCCTCCTCCAGTGGCGAGTGACCCCGCTGGCCCGACTTGTCACGCGTCGCTATGGAGTGCCGGGTTTGAAAGCTGCGCTCGGCCTCCTGGGGTATATTGGGGGTCCACCGCGTCCGCCTCTGTTGCCCGCCCCACCCGAAGCGATCGACACGTTGACCGCTGCCCTTGCTACGCTCCGGCAGCCGACCTCGCAGGTCGTCTAACCGACGGTCTCGTCATTTTTCGGGGGCGGCACAGAGCGCGACCAGACCGCGGAGGGCTGGGCACGCATCAAGGTTTGAAGAGGTGTGAATATGAGAAGAGCCGACTTCGGCCACGAAAATCATGTGTCCCGGGTCTCGGGCCCGTTTGTCGTGAAGACCCGCGCGTTTCGGTCGTGACGACGAGATGCAAGCCGACAGTCTGGGTGCCGAATACTCCGCCGAAGGGGGTTGGCACCCGGAGGGGGTGGCAGACATGCTGTCGACCCTCGGTCGGATTAGTGAGGGCGCGGATAGACGTGGCGTGCCGAATTGGATGTCCACTCATCCAGAGTCCGCGGCCCGCGTTGTCGAGGTCACGCCTCTCGTCGAGCGTTTGCTCGCCGAGACGGACACCGCGTGGACGGTCAATCGGGCACGTTACCTCGAGCATATTGACGGTATGCGCTTTGGGGACAATCCCGAGGATGGCGTCGTACGAGGCAACTCGTTCCTGCACCCAGTCCTTCGGTTCTCGATGGTCTTCCCTGAGGGATGGGAGGTGCTGAACACGCCGCAGGCTGTTGTTGCGAGGCAATCGGGCACCGATAGTGTACATGCTGTTTCAGCTCGCCGAGCGACAGCCGGGCGAGAGCCTGGCCCAGTTGGCGGATCGATCGATCGAAGGATCTGGCTACCGCGTGGTCTCTGGCGGGGAGACCGACATCAATGGTCTCGACGCGTATAGCGCCAGTTACAGCCAGCAAGTGGACGACGTGGGTGAGGTTGTGGCTCGGGTTGCGTATATCGAAAACGGTCAGTCGAGTTATGCCTTTGCGGGTCTTGCGCCCGTCGAGCCGTTCCGGCAAGTCGAGGAGATGATAAATACGAGCATTCGGTCGTTTCGAGAGCTCAGCCCCGACGAAGCCGAGAGCGTTCGGCCAAACGAGATTGCACTCTATACAGCCGAGTCCGGCGACACGTGGCAGGCGATCGCGCACGCTCGCCATCATGAACGGCTACCCGGTCAGCGAGCAGCCCAGGACCGGCGATGTCCTCAGGTCGTCGTTGAGGGCCGTCCGGTTACAGGGGACTAGTGGACAGTCCAATTGTATCTAGTCCCCTGTCGCGGATTTTCGTGTGGGGGATCGGTGTCGCGACTGGTCGCAGGAGTTTACTGATCCAGGGCACTGGGCGCGCGGTCGCCGCCTGTCAGTCTGCGTGCGCCGACATACCGACGCGCCCAATAGCTGGTGTCGAGTCGCTCGACTCGAACTACGCCTCGTGCACTGGGTGCGTGAATAAACTGGTCGTGGTCCACGACCACACCGACGTGGGTGGGACCGGGGCCGACGGTCGAGAAGAACACCAGGTCTCCCGGGCGTATGTCGGTGACCGGCTCGACGCTGCGGCCGGCTTCATATTGGTCGCGGGCCAGGCGCGGTAGATCAATGCCCTGCCGACCATAGAGATATCGGGTAAAACCACTGCAATCAAAGCCGGTCGGGGTCTCTCCGCTCAAGCGGTAGGGTGTACCGGTGAGCGCGAGGGCCTCCTCTGTCACGGTCTGCCCCAGAGCATCAGGTCTGGATATTTCATCCCCGGCGAGCGGGACGTCTCCGTCCTCGCTGAAGGCTACGTCTTTGTCTTCGACCGTAGGGAGGGTTGGTGCTAGGCGCGGATTGGGGGCTCTGTCGGCGACGCAGCCGCCGGCACCCGACGCCACAACAGCCATGACGAGGATGATGCCCCGAGGTTTTTTCCTGCCCACGAGCCAGTCCAGTTTCGCTCCGGTCATATCAAGAGAGGCCTCTTACCGCCATGGGGCTTGCCGCGCGAGTTGCGTCGCAATGCGACCGATCCCGGAGCGGATGCACTAAACCCATGTGCCACAATGTTTTACACGCGTTCTCGCCTTGACAGTCGCTGAAGCCTGATCCCAGAATAGAGTCGTTCTCGGCTGTCTTCGACATCTCTTGGACCGCGCCTGACGGTTGATGGTCGTAGGCAGACGAGCAACGTCATGGGCCGGAATGGTCGGCTCAGGGACGCCACAGGATACTCTAAGGACACACCACAGGTGCGTCGTGGAACAGACCCTGCTGCTGAACGCCACATACGAGCCGCTCAAGGTTGTTGACTGGCAGAAGGCCATCACCCTGTGGTGCCAGGGCAAGGTCGAAGTGATTTCCGTCTACGACCGAGAGATACGGTCAGTCTCGGTCAGTTTCCGATTGCCGTCGGTCATCCGCTTGTTTCGGTATATTCGGATTCGACGTCGATTCAATCATGTTCCGTTTTCCCGAGCGAATATCTACGCGCGGGACAACCACGAGTGCCAGTATTGCGGCCGGGGGTTTGCGCTCACCGAGCTCACCTTTGACCACGTTGTGCCAGCGTCCCAGGGTGGCCGCAAGGTATGGGAAAACATCGTGACTTCGTGCGTCAGCTGTAATCGAAGGAAGGGCGGTCGGACGCCCGCTCAAGCAGGTATGCGTATCATTCGCGCGCCTCGCCGTCCGACTCGGGCCCCAGCCGTCCGATTGACGATCAGCATCGACAGTGCGCCCGAGAGTTGGCGAGACTACCTGTATTGGAACGTCGAGCTCGAGCCGTAGCGTCGTCGTGCGACGAAGTTGACCTGTCGAGCTACGCGTCGGGCTCGCCGGTCGTGAGGAGACAGAATGCCGGGAGTTTGGGTTCGACATACAACACAACACGGCGGCCCGTATCGGTGGTCGATACGTCGCCGTGGTCGTGAGATCCAGCTATAGTCCGCCCCGTGGTGACCGCCGTAGATCACTCCAGTGTGTCCGCGATTCGTCCGTCGTGGACCCTACCCGGCGCGCGCGTGACTATCGAAGGCACCGGCTTGGTGGTAGACCCCAACCGCCTTCCGACGGTGACGATTGGTGACCAGCCGGCCCGTATTGTGAGCGCATCGCCTCGAGCATGTACTGTCCTGGTTCCGGCCGGGGTCGACAAGACCCATGCGCCCGTTCGAGTCGACAGTGTCCCGGGCGAGACGGCGTTCCTCGACATCGGCGCCCCCGTCGCAACCGGGCTGCACCAGGTGGACAGCCCGGCCATCGATTCAGAGGGGTCGATGTATGTCACCTATAGCGGAAGTCGTGGTGAAGAGTCGCCGGTGTCTTTGTTTCGAGTCCGGCGCGACGGTTTTCGCGAGCCGTTTGTCACCGGCATTACAAACGCGACCTCGACCGCTTTCTCTCCTGACGGACGTCTCTACGTGTCCAGTCGATTTGCGGGTACCGTGTATCGAGTTGAGCCAGACGGGACGTTCGAGCCGGTGGTATCCGACCTTGGCGTAGCCTGTGGTCTGGCCTTCAGCCCTGACGGCACGATGTATGTGGGCGACCGGTCCGGGACTGTGTTTCGTGTGGGGACCGCCGGTCACGCGACCGCTTTTGCGACCCTCCCGTCGAGTATGGCCGCGTTTCATCTGGCCTGGGGGCCGGACGACGCCGTGTATGTGACGGCCCCGACTTTGTCATCGTCCGACGCCGTGTATCGTCTGGACCACACCGGATCGGTCGATGTGTTGTGCTCAGGTTTTGGGCGTCCTCAGGGACTCGCATTTGATGCGCACGGTAGTTTGTATGTTGTCGAGGCGCTTGCCGGTGCCGGTGGTCTCTATCAGGTCGACCAGAACGGCACGGCGACCCGAGTGTTGGCAGGTCGCGCGATTGGCGTCGCGTTTGACCCAACGGGCGGGCTCGTCGTTGTATCGAGCGATACCGCGTATCGTGTGGATGTCCCTTTGACACCGCATGCTCCGTAGGGCAGCTTTCGGCCGCAGGCCGCACGGTCGACGAGACCGTCGGCCCCGCCGGCCCCGCCAGCGATGACGCGGCGCTCCGCCTGAGGCCGCTGCGCTTCGTGACGCCGGACTTTCGGTGACGCCGCGCGGGACGAGTTGCCACCGGCTCCGTGCTACGATTGCGACTTGGGTTTCATACGAGAGCCTTTTCCTGTTTCCGATACGGCGTACTAGTGTCCCGCGTCATCTCGACGGCGGTGGACTAGGTTCCGGGCGCGGCATCCCGCCTGGCGGTGGACTAGGTTCCGGGCGCGGCATCCCGCCTGGCGGTGGACTAGGTTCCGGGCGCGGCATCCCGCCTGGCGGTGGACTAGGTTCCGGGCGCGGCATCCCGCCTGGCGGTGTTGCTTCTCAGTCGAATATGCCCAATCTTCTCCTTCGTCGCGCCTGGCCACCCGGGCGCCGCGACCTATGCAACGAATCGTTGATGCCGGACACTAGCCTCATGCGTCAGGCTTGGATCGATGTGCGCGGCGCACGCGTACACAACCTCAAGAACATCGACGTCCGATTCCCACGCGACAAGCTGGTCGTGATTACCGGTCTCTCCGGGTCCGGCAAATCGTCACTGGCATTCGACACCGTGTACGCCGAGGGGCAGCGGCGATACGTCGAATCCCTGTCGGCATATGCCCGTCAGTTCCTGGAGCAAGTCGAAAAGCCGGATGTCGACCAGATTGATGGCCTGTCTCCGGCCATCTCGATCGAGCAACGCACCACCGGGTCGAACCCTCGCTCGACCGTTGGCACCGTCACCGAGGTGTATGACTATCTCCGGCTTCTTTTTGCTCATGTCGGTGTGCCGCATTGTCCGTCGTGTGACCGCGAAGTGACATCGCAAACCGTGGACCAGATTGTGGCGGCGGTGACGGCCGGCCCGACAGACGAGCGGATCAATGTGCTCGCGCCGGTGGTTCGTGGTCGCAAAGGCGAATTCAAGAAAGATCTTGCCGCGCTGCGAGCCAAAGGATTTCTAAAGGTTCGAGTGGACGGTGAGATACGGTCACTCGAGGATGACCTGAAGCTGGACCGTCGGCGGAACCATTGGATCGAGGTCGTGGTCGATCGATTGCTCCTTCGGTCAAAGCCCACTCGTCGCCTGACCGAGTCTCTCGCGCTCGCGCTATCCCTGGCCAATGATGTCGTAGTGGTCAACACGATGTCGACCGGGGACCGGCTGTTTTCGAGCCAGTTGGCCTGTGTGGATTGCGGGATAAACGTTCCCGAGCTGACGCCCCGGGTGTTTTCGTTCAATTCGATGCACGGTGCTTGCAGTCAGTGCCAGGGGCTAGGGGCGGTCGAGGACTTTGACCCTGGGCGCGTGATTGATGAGACAGAGTCTTTGTCGGGCGGGGCGATTCGACCGTGGGGGCCACCGAACCAGAAACTGGTGAGGGACGCAATCAAACGTCTAACTGCCCACTACGAGATCGACGGGTCTGTGCCCTTTGTCCAGCTTCCGCAGAAGCTGCGGGACTTGGTGCTGTATGGACCCGGTCCGCGGAAGGGAGCGCGCAGCGTGGCGGGTAAGTCGTCTTCTCGCCCGACCCGCGCCCGGCTGGAGCCGTTCGGACGAGATTTTGAAGGCGTGATCCCAAATCTTCGCCGGCGATTCGAGGAAGGGACCTGGGAGCAACAGGAGAAACTAGAGCCGTTTCGAGCCATGGGTTCCTGTCCGGAGTGCGGCGGTCAGCGGCTCCGACCAGAGAGTCGGTCGGTTCGGGTAAAGGGCCGTACGGTATCCGACTATGTCAGCCTCCCAATCTCCGACGCCCGGGTGGCATTTGAGACGATGGAGCTTTCGTCTCGAGAGGCCTTGGTGGCCGACCGGGTGCTGCAGGAGATTTGCGAGCGGTTGGAGTTCTTGACGGATGTTGGCGTCGGCTATCTGACTCTCGGTCGCGGTGCGGCGACCCTATCCGGTGGGGAAGCTCAACGTATTCGCCTGGCGACTCAAATCGGTTCGCGCTTGACGGGGGTGCTGTATGTGCTGGATGAGCCATCGATTGGGTTGCACCAGCGAGACAACCGGCTCCTGTTGAGCACCCTGCGTCGTTTGCGGGACATGGGCAACACTGTCGTGGTTGTGGAACACGACGAGGAGACGATTCGGTCGGCCGACTATGTTGTCGACCTCGGGCCAGGCGCGGGAGAGCATGGCGGCGAGGTGACCTTTCAAGGAGAGCCATCGGCCCTGCTCGCTCAAGCGAATGGTTCCCTCACGGGTCAGTATCTGAGGTCCGAGCGCACGATTGTGACTCCCGCGACACGGCGAGCCTCTACAAAGGGAGAGCTCACCGTGCGCGGGGCTCGCGCGAACAACTTAAAGCGTATTGATGTGCGTCTTCCATTGGGTGTCTTGACGGCCGTCACCGGGGTCAGCGGGTCTGGCAAGTCGACATTGGTGAACGACATCCTCTATCGGGCATTGGCGCGGTCGATCTATCGGTCGACCGCCGATCCAGGCGCTCACGACGGGATAGATGGCCTCGATCTGGTCGACAAAGTGATTCAGATCGATCAGTCGCCGATCGGTCGGACACCCCGCTCGAATCCTGCGACGTATACGGGAATTTTTACATTCATCCGCGAATTGTTTGCCATGTTGCCGGATGCACGCGCCCGTGGCTACAAGCCGGGCCGTTTTTCGTTCAACGTTAAGGGGGGGCGGTGCGAAGCCTGTCAGGGGGGCGGGGTCATAGCCATCGAGATGCACTTCCTGCCCGACGTGTATGTGACGTGCGAGCAGTGCAAGGGCCGCCGATACAATCGCGAAACGCTCGATATCCGGTATCGGGGCGTATCGATCGGCGACGTGCTCGAGCTGACGGTGGACCAAGCGCTGCCGTTGCTCGAGCACTTTCCCCAAATCGCCACAAAATTGCGCACCCTGCAGGACGTTGGCCTCGGCTACCTAGCTCTCGGACAGGCAGCCACCACCTTGAGTGGGGGTGAGGCGCAACGCGTGAAGCTGGCCAAAGAGCTCTCTCGCCGCAGCACGGGGAAGACGCTGTATATCCTGGACGAGCCCACCACCGGGCTCCACTTCGAAGACATCCGGCGTTTGCTGGAAGTGCTCGATAAGCTGGTGGACCAGGGGAATAGCGTGGTGGTGATTGAGCATCATCTTGACGTCATCAAATCGGCCGACCACGTCATCGACTTGGGTCCGGAAGGGGGCGCCGATGGCGGGCGCATTGTCGCAGAAGGCACACCGGAGGAAGTTGCGACGTCGACCGAATCGCAAACTGGTCTTTTCTTGCGGACGCTTCTGGCTCCACCCGCAAGAGTCTCCTAGCCCCTGTAGCCGCAATGTCATGGATAAGTCCCGGAGCGCGACGCCCGTCTGGCAAGGCACCACGAGGGAGCGAGTGGGCGATTTGTGATTTGTGGATGAGGAGTAACGCCGGCAGGCCGGATACCCCGCCTAGAACGTTTGCAAGACATTGCGGTTTACAGGGGATTAGCTCTGTTATGAAACCGGCCTCCGTCCGATAAGCCTTCTAGAGGCCGTGATCAGAGAGTCCGAATGTGGTCAGGGAACCGCGGTTTTTGAACACGGGACTGTGGTAAAAAAGACTCACACTTGATTTACCTAGCGCTGAAAAACTGTGAAGTGATATAAATTCTGTTCAGAAATTGCCTTAATACTGTGATGTTTTAGTGCGTATTGCTGGCACGAATATTGCTTCAATGTCTGCGATGTGCAGGCAAAAATTGAGCACGAGGTGAAGAGCACTCAACGCACCATTCGTCGTTCCGTCGCGTGTTCTGGAATCGGTCTTCATTCCGGTCAGAAGGTTACGCTCCGTCTGCGGCCCGCGCCAGCGGACCACGGTGTTGTGTTCAAGCGTCTCGACTTGGACAACTTGGAGATCCCCGCCGATGTGGCCCATGTGGCAGGGATGCACTATGCCACCGGTCTGGCCCGTGATGACACATCAGTCGAGACCGTCGAGCATTTGCTCGCTGCCCTCCTCGGCTTGGGTATCGACAATGTCGTGGTCGAGCTCAACCAGGCCGAGGTGCCAATCATGGATGGCAGCGCTGCGTCGTTTGTGTATCTCGTCCACGAAGCGGGAATCAAGTCGTTGTCGGTTCCGCGACGGTTCCTGAAAGTGGTGCGACCGATAGTGCTATCACGCGGGGACAAGCGAATCGCCCTGTATCCGTCTGACCATTTCAAGGTCACCTACAGTATTAGCTTCGATCATCCGTTGCTGCGCCACCAGTCGCGCACGATGCGCATGACCGAAGACGCGTTTGTAGACGAGATTGCGCCTGCCCGCACGTTCGGCTTTCTCAAAGAAGTGGAAGTTCTCCGGAAGCGCGGTCTCGCGCTGGGGGGATCCCTCGACAACGCTATTGTCCTCGGCGAAACGGGGGTGCTCAACAGCTCGTTGCGATTTGAAGACGAGTTTGTCCGGCACAAGATCCTGGATGTCATCGGCGACCTGGCATTGGTCGGCTACCCCATCATCGGTCACCTGGTCGCTCATCGCGGTGGACATGCGCTGCACGCGGAGTTCGCGCAGAAGCTTCTGGAAGAGACCGAGTCGTGGCATGTCGTGGAGTCCGAAACTGAACCTGTCTCGGAGCTTCCGGTTGGTGTCCCGGCCACGGAGCGGCTCGCGTCATCCTAGACATCTTCTGAGGCTCCTGTCGTCGCCACTGGACCAGTATTGGTCCAGGAGGTGTCGGGCCGAGCGACGCGGCTTCTACCAGACGACTAGCGGGACCGTGGTCGTCTCCGAACCACACGCCTGAAACCAATCGATCCCTTCCGAGACCAGGTCAAACTTGACCGCGTAGTGTCCTGCGTGGTCTGGGGTCGGAATATCGATCGGAACGTCGATGGTTGCTCCTGGCTCGAGGGTGGCGGGGAGCCAAGCGCGGGCGTGGTCACGGTTGGTCACGGTGCCATCGGACGCGCAGAGCTGGGCCCCCAGCCGCACCAAACGTCGTCCGTAGGATGCGCGCGCTGCAAAAGGGCGAGCGCTCAAGTTTGAGACCTCCGGTACGAGCCGCAGTGTCTCGCCCGCGCGGCTGCGAAGGGGGACTAATGGCGCCGGTGTGGCTCCGGTTCGAACGGCAATCCGGGCGCGCGGCGTGGCACCCGGGATTGCATTGCCGAGATTACTTGTGTCCCACACTTCGTGGCGGATACGGTCCAGTTCACGGCTTCCTTCGACAAACCGCATCGAGAACGCGTTCTCCGGATGATCGGTAATTTCCCAGGTGAGGCGGTCCACGCCGATCTCCACCGCCTTGCTTCGGGCGAGGTCCATTTCGGTTTCGCTGTCGTTCCATCGGAACAGAATGTATCGCCAGTTTATAAATGGCACGTCGAGGCCGGCCCGCCGCTTCTCGTCGGTCATGGCTTCGAGGTTCCGGAGCGCGCGGTCGAGATCACCACGCTGCCGATATATGCGGTAGTTCTCCGCAATGGCGCCGTCGATCGAGAACGTGACTTCGTCGATCCCGCTGCGGACAAGCGCGCGGGCCCGGTCTTCGTCGAAGGCAAGGCCGTTCGTGCTCGTATACAAGTAAATATGGGGATACCGCGTTTTGACGTATTCGCACATCTCGACTGCGCGTTTGTGAAGGAATGCTTCGCCGTAGTTAAAGAAGTCGACCCGCACTAGCGAGCTCGCGGCTTCGTCGATCACGCGAGTGAACAGGTCGACATCCAGCATGCCCGCTTCTCGCGTGCGAGTGATGCCGGTTTCGGGCGCACAGCAGGCGTCCAGACATGACAGATTGCAGGCTGCAGTGCATTCGACATAGAGCCGGGTCGGCAACGCACCAGGGTCTCCCGCAGTCTCTTGCAATGGGGCGACGAGGTCCAGCGGCAATTTCAATGGGCAGTCGCCGCAAAAGGTCGACCCGCCGCCTCGTAGGTCGTCGCGGAGAGACTGAATGGTCAGGTCCTGCCAGATGTCCGAGAGCGTGTGAGTTCTGCAGTCACCCAGTACGCGTTGGGCATACGGGTCGGCGCAACCGCAGACAATCCGACCGTCGCACAGCAACACGAGCGTCGTCCATGGCCAGGTGCAGGTGAAACGGGTGGCCAGATGATTCAGGGACATGCCATTAGTGTAGTGTCCTCGTCTCGGCCCGCCCGCCCATGGAGAGCGGGCCGTCGCTTGGCAACGCCGCCAGACGGGATGCCTCGCCCGCGACGTATGCACGAATCACTGACCCGGGACACTAGCGTAGTGTCTCCGTCTTGCTTGACAGTGCATCCGGCACGTGGCGGCTGGTCGGCAAGACGCGACGAGGAAGATCGCTGGCTATTGGGGCCCGAGGCGCAACCCTGCTCTGCGACAGTCCACGAGTCGGGCCGGCATTGACGCTCTCAACGGGAGGCGGCGACAGTCCACTAGGATTCCGTCTAGGTGAGCTTCTTCAGATAGGCACCCGCCTTCTCGTTCTCATACGTGACCGTGTTGAGAAACAGGCTTTCGGTCAGATAGGCCCGACGCTCGTCTTCATTCATCTGGTCGATGATGTGGCCGATGGCCGTCATCGTGTCCTCGAAGGTGTGCTCGAGACGCTCGGCCGACGCGAGCTCACGATATAGAGCCTCAAGCACGGCCAGCAGATCGCCGTCGAGGCTGATGGTGACCCCGGTCGCGGTCGTGATGCTGCGCATGGTCACTCCCCAAAGCTGCTGAGCGCGTCCGACTCGCTCGGATGCGACTGGATGAAGTTCAGCGTGCCCGTCATGGTCAGCATGGTTTTCACGCGCTTCTGCACGCCGGCCAGCTTGAGTTGACCTCCCGCCTGCAGGGCTTGGCGATACAGATCCATCAGACACCCGATAGACGCACTATCGATATAGACGACCTTCGTCATGTCGACGATCACTTTTGGCTGACCGCCGGTCATGAGGTCGGACACCGCGTCGGAGAACTCAGAAAGCATGGGATACATGAGTTTTGGCTCACTGAGTCGTACAATGGTGACGCCCTGAGCACTCTCGGTGACGAGGTTCATTCCTGAGCTCCACTTGAGGCCTGTGCCAACGCGGTTCCGGACTCGGCGGCGAGGGCCTCTTCGCGTTCGAGTCTGACGATTTGACGGGCAAGCTCGTTCCGGCCGCGATTTATCCGAGACTTGACCGTGCCTTCGGGCAGGGTCAAGCGTCCGGCGATTTCTTGATACGACAGCTCCTGGATATCTCGCAAGAGCACGGCCTGGCGCAGATTGTCCGGCAGCGCGAGCAGACCGCGGCGGAGCAGCCGGCGCCGGTCCAGGCGGTGCAATCTTGAGAGCGCGTCGGGGCCGCCGGCGACCGGCGAGAGGTCGGCTGCGTCGACGTTCCTATCGACTTTTTCGCGTTCTTGTCGGACGCTACGGTAGTGGTCGATACAGAGGTTGCGCCCCACGCTTGTGAGCCACGTTTGGAAGTTGGCTCGACGATCGAAAGTAGCAAGCGCCTTGTAGATCTTGAGAAAGATCTCTTGGGTCAGATCCTCGGCCTCATCATGCTTCCCAACGAACTTGTAGGCGATGTTGAATACGCGACGTCGGTATCGCGTCACGATCAGATCCCAGGCGCGTTGGTCGCCTCTTAGGCACGCCTCGATCAGCTCGTCAGTGGAAACGGTCGGTGGAGTGGCGGAACCCACTGGTTCGCAGTGTACAATGTTGGGTTTGCCATGCACGAGTCCTCCGCGCGCGCTGATACGTTCCCTGTTGCTTGTGACGGCGTGTCCGTCGACGGGCTGGCCGAGCGAGAAGGCACCCCGCTCTATGTCTATAGCGCCACGGAGATCCGTCATCGCTATCAGGCGCTGGACCACGCTTTGGGCGCCTACCCCCATCGAATCCATTACGCCCTCAAAGCGAATTCGACGTTGGGCATCACGCGGCTCATCCGCGAGCTCGGCGGTCGCGTCGACGCCAACTCCGGAGGCGAGATCGAGGTCGCGCTGCGGGCGGGGTTCAGTCCGGACGACATCGTTTTTACTGGCGTCGGCAAGACGGGAGCTGAGCTCGAACTGGCCGTACGATTACAGGTGCACGCGGTCAATGCGGAGTCCCGCGGAGAGCTCGAGCGGATCGACGAGCTGTCCCAAGCGGCCGGCGTACGCACGCGGGTCGCGTTGCGTGTAAAGCCTGACGTAGCAGCGGGTGCACATCCGCACATCTCGACGGGGCAACGGTCGCACAAGTTTGGCCTCCCGCTCGAGGAAGCGGAGGTCGTGTTCCGCTGGGCGGCGGGTCGGCCAGGGCTGCACCTGGCTGGGGTCCATACGCACATCGGGTCGCAACTGCTCGACCTCGCGCCGCTCAGGCGCGCCGGGGAGGTTGTCGCGGCGTTCGCGATGCGTCTCCGCGAGGATGGGATTGAGCTGGAGCACCTCGACCTGGGCGGAGGGCTCGGGATTCCGTATGACGGCGCCGAGTCGGTAAGCCCCGGTGCCTATGCATCCAGTCTCGTGGAAGCCGTGAAGTCCACCGGTTTGACCTTGGTGGTCGAGCCTGGTCGCTGGATTGTTGGGCCGGCGGGGGCGCTGGTGACACGGGTGGTTGATGTCAAGCAAAAAGACGTCGGACGATACTTCGTCGTGGTCGACGCGGGAATGAGCGAGCTGTTGCGACCGGCGCTCTATGGAGCGAATCATCGTCTCGAGCTGCCCGCGCCCAGGCCCGGCGAGGAGGTGCGCTGCGACATCGTCGGACCGATTTGCGAGACCAGCGATGTTTTCGGGACGGACCGCCCTATGCCGCTCCCGGTGGTGGGAGATCTGATCGTCGTCCGAGACGCGGGCGCCTATGGCTCAGCCATGGCATCGAACTACAATCGCCACCCGCTGCCCGCCGAGGTCCTGGTCGATAGCGGTGTCCCTCGGGTCATTCGCCGTCGACAGACGGTAGACGACATGCTTGCGCTGGAGATCTAGTGCACCGCCGTCAAGATGAAGTCAATCCTCGGGCCCGCGGCACTACCAGGCGGCCCTCGGAACCCTGGGCTTTGACCTCATCTCGACGGCGGTGCACTAGTGAACTGTAGCGGCGACAGGTTTCGTAGGCGGACATCAATATGCTGATCGCTTTTGAAGGGCTCGATCAGAGCGGGAAAGAGACCCAGTCGAAACATCTGCGCGACCGGTTGCGGGCAACGGGCCAGAAGGCGCGTGTCGTCTCGTTTCCGGACTATGGGACGTCTATTGGCGAGGAAATAGCGCGAGCGCTGGCTGGCGAGCGCGACTATGGGGCTGACGTGATGCAGTTGCTCTATGTCGCGAATCGGCACGAGCGCAAGCCCGATCTCGACCGGTGGCAGAACGCCGGCATCACTTTGCTTTGCGACCGATACATCGCTTCGAGTCTTGCGTATGGTGAGGCGCAGGGGCTGGATGTTGCATGGCTCGAGGCGATTCAACAGTTCCTACCTCAGCCGGCGCTGACCGTGTTCTTGGACATTCAGCCCGAGACAGCACTCGAGCGAAAGGCGACCGGTCGTGACCGATACGAACGCGACTACGCCCTCCAGCTTGGCGTCCGGGAGAGCTACTTGCGACAGGCCCGGCAGGCGAGCTGGGTCACGGTCGACGGCGAGCAGTCGGAGGACGAGGTCGCAGCAGATGTGACGCGGCTCGTGGAGTTGCGGCAATCGTAAGGCCCGCGACCCGTTCCGCTCCCGCGTCGACCAGGACACGAGCGCACGCGGTCAGCGTGGCTCCCGTCGTATACACGTCGTCGACGACGACGATCCTTCGATCGCGGATTGCATTGGCTCTCCTGTTGGCCGGGCGCGCCGCGCGGGAGGTTCAGGGCGGGCTTCTGACCGCGTGCTGACAGCGCGAAGACGCGTTTCACATTGCGATGCCGACCCCGCGCGGACAACGATGCTTGAGAAGGCGTCGCCCGGACTCGTCGGAGGACGTCGAGAACAGGCGGGCCCAGGTGACGCGCAAGGTCCTCGGCCTGGTTGAATCCTCGCTGCCATTGTTTCCGCCAGTGCAATGGGACCGGGACGACGAAATCGGCAGTGCTGAGCAGGTCTCCTCCGGCGTTTCGCATCAGGTCCGCCAGAGGCCGGCCCAGAGAACGCCGACTGTCGTATTTGAAGGCGTGGATGATCGATCGCAGTGTGTCCTCATATGGGCCGACACTCAAGAAGGGCAGCCCTGACGTCTGCTGAGTCGGTCTTCTTGACCCGCGTGTCGATCCGGTTGCTCGGTCCTAGCAACGCGGACAGACGGCGCCCCGCGTAGGCTCGGCGAGGAGGCTGTCACACGCCGCGCACCGGGGCGCCCAGACCACCCCGAGCAGGCCGTCGACCAACCTGCCGCCAGAAGTGGATGGCTGTTGCGGGCCGGATCGCCCCGGGCTCATACGGCTGGTGGTCTTGGGGGCGGGTCCCGGAACTCGATGCGCGTGGCCTTGCCCCAGAGTCGCTCCAGGTCGTAGAAACGCCGCATCTCCTGTGTGAAGACGTGGACGACGAAATCGAAGCAATCGAGCAGCACCCACTCGGCGTGGCGGTCTCCTTCGACGTGTGACGATCGGCCACCCGCTGCTCGGAGCTGCTTTTGGATTTCATTGACGATCGCCCGAACCTGGCGCCCGGTCCGGCCCGAGCACACCACGAAGTAGTCAGTAAACGCCTCCGAGTCGCGAAGGTCGAGCACCACGAGGTCTCGCGCCTTCTTGTCCCGCGCGGCGTCGACGGTGCACTGCACGAGACTCGGCAGGCGTGGGGAAACGTTCGACGCAGGCGGCGAGCTGGCGTTGATGTCAGGCATGCAAGGATGTGTCCGAGGTCGCTCCATAGAGCCCGTGGCGAGTGATATAGGCGGTGACTGAGGAGTGCACGAGTCCGTCAATAGGTAGACCCGTCGTTAGACGAGTCCGGATGTCTGATGATGAGACATCTCGGGTGTCCGCGTCCACGAGCCAGATACGCGTACCCTCGGGGTGGTCCAACCGCGGCGACGCGTTGGTCAGCTGCTCCATACGCCACGTCAGGTCGGGGAGCACTCGACCCAGTGCCGCGACCGGATAACCAGGTCGGGAGACGACGACAAAGTGGCTTTGGTCGAGAAGGTCAGGATAGTCGTGCCACGTGGCAATATCTGCGAACGCGTCGGCCCCGATGATAAAGAACATTCTGCACGGTGCGATCTTGTCGGCCAGCCGGGACAGTGTGTGTGACGTGAACGACGGACCGGTCGATTGGAACTCGAGGTCCGACGCGTCAAAACCCGCGTCGTCTTCCACTGCGAGCCGGACCATCGTGAGCCGGTCGGTGGCCGTCGCTCCCTGTGCCTCGGTCCGGTGCGGCGGGCGACGCGATGGAATGAACAGAACACGGTCCAGCGACAGCGCCGCCCGCGCGGCCATGGCCACATCGTGATGACCAAGGTGAATCGGATCGAAGGTTCCCCCGAGGACACCAGTGCGACCTGACGTCACCAATCAGCGTCCTCCTCGCGATCGTCCTCGGTGGTTGGTTCCTGATGAATCATCTTCCACATTGCTTCCACCAGCGAAGACACTCCTGCACCGGTGACCGCCGAGATCGCAAATAGTGGGACACCGGACTTTTCCAGATGGACGCGCAGCCGCTCGAGTCGGTCCGGCTCGTCCAGCGCATCTATCTTATTGGCCGCCACGAGCTGTGGCTTGTCGGCGAGCGCGACCCCGATGGCTTCGGCTTGCGACACTCGATAGGATGCGAGCTCTCGATCGATGACTTCGACATCGTCTACCGGATCTCGTCCCGAGGCACCAGACACGTCGACCAGATGCACGAGCACACGGGTTCGCTCGAGATGGCTCAAGAATCCGTGCCCGAGTCCGATTCCGCGATGGGCGCCCTCGATCAATCCCGGGACGTCCGCCAGGACTATGCTGCGGTCGTCACTCAGCTCGACGACCCCAAGATGCGGCGTGAGTGTTGTGAACGGATAATTGGCGACCTTGGGTCGCGCGGCCGAGAGCCGAGAAATCAAGCTCGACTTCCCGACATTCGGAAAGCCAACGAGTCCTACGTCTGCGAGCAGCTTGAGCGAGAGGCTGAGTTCTCGAACGACCCCTGGTCCGCCTGGCTCAGATCTCCGCGGCGCGCGATTCGTCGCGGTGGAAAAGTGCTGGTTGCCCCGGCCTCCCCAACCACCCTTGGCCACGAGTACCGGCTCGCCTACCACAGTGAGATCGGCCAGCCGGACACGCCCCGTGTCGGTTTTCTCGTAGGCAATCGTGCCTGCTGGTACATCGAGAGTGAGATGGCGTCCGGCGCGACCCGTGCGGTTGGCCCCAGTCCCATGGGCACCTCGTCCCGCCCGAAACCGTGGATTGAATTTGTAGTTGACAAGGGTATTGTGATGCGAGCTCGCGGAGAGATACACCGAGCCGCCGGCACCCCCATCGCCCCCGTCAGGACCACCCCGAGGTACAAATTTCTCGCGACGGAAGCTCGTGCACCCGTTTCCGCCGTCGCCGGACGCGATGGTGATATCGGCGTGGTCGACGAACATGGTGTGCCTCGTCGCGCCTGCCCAGAGGGCAAAGACCTGCTGACGGGTTTAGTGCCCCCGTCAGTGATTCCTTACCTAAGTCCCGGACCGGGCATCCCTTCTGGTGGCGTTGCTTCTCGGTCGAATATGCCAAATATTCTCCCTCGTCGCGCCTGTCCAGCCGGGCGTCGCGCGCCGCGACCTATGTAAGGAATCACTCACGCGGGACACGAGAAAAGTGCACTAGTTGACCGGATGCACGCTGATGACACGCCCGCGTGACCCGTGGTTTTCGAATTGCACGCGACCCGCCGCTGTGGCGAAGAGGGTGTCGTCTTTTCCAAGTCCCACGTTGAGCCCAGGACGAAATCGACGTCCGCGCTGCCGCACGAGGATCGCGCCGCCTTTGACAATATTGCCATCAAACCGCTTGACACCCAGGCGTTGCGCTTGGCTGTCACGACCGTTTCTTGAGCTGCCCTGACCTTTTTTGTGTGCCATGGTGATTCGACTGACGATGCACTATTTTCCGATTCGCTCCTCCGCGACACGGATAGTCCGGAGGCTCGCGTTTTTCGGGCTCGGCCCCGTCAGTCCATCCTAGACTGGAGACCCGTTGTTCGAGACCTACGCGGTCTCAATGCCGGTGATGCGGATGCGGGTGAGTTGCGTGCGATGGCCGATTGTGCGCCGCATCCCGCCCCGTCGTTTCTTTGTAAACACGCGGATCTTTTTGCCCAGTGCGTCGCCCTCGACAATACCCGTGACCCGGGCTCCAGCGACGTGTGGTGAACCCGCGACAAAACTGCCGTCGTTGTCGCCTGATCCGAGAAACAGAACCCTGTCAAAGGTGATATTCCGGTCACCATCACCATCGTTTTTTTCTGTATCCGGGAGATGATCGACCGCGACCACTGCGCCGGGCTCGACCCTGACCTGCCGTCCACCACTCTGGATAATCGCGTACGCCATCAGCTCCTGCTCCTCATCACGCTCGTGGACTGTGCCAAAAATACGCTTGCCATCCGTTGGTGAGAATGGTCAGGTCTCGTCCCCGGTTCGGGACCATGCGTGGAGACCACGTGCCGAGACCAGTGTCAGAGGCCACACAACCAGCCCATTAGCATAGCATAGTCCTACTTCAGGAGCATCCTGGTGCCTCGAATGCTCTCGGTGCTCAGCGTGCTCAGGAAAGATGGCAGGAGGCGGTCCATGAGCTCAAAGTACGACGATAGGGCGGGTGTGTTCTGCGAGGAGTCATACAGCACCTCCTCACGGTGTCGCTCCGTATAGAGTGTGGCGCCGGTTTCGCCGTCGATAAAGATGAACTTTGGGGTGAGGACAAACCCCCGGCGATCTCGATATGCCCGTATCGGTGTGACCTGACGTCGTCCAAAGGAGTCATAGATCTCGCGTTCGCGCGAGACCATGCCCGATCGTTGAAGCGGTGCGAAGTGCACGGTGCCCGTCACAATGAGCGGACCCTGGAACTCCTCCCCGAGCTGTTGCCAATAGCTCGCATCAGCAAAAATGTGCTCATAGGCCTCGAGATCCTCCTCCGACAGGCCCTCGTCGACTTCTTCGGCGTTCTCGCCACTTTCGGTGTCCGGGAGGTCAGACCCGCTGTCGAGTGGGTCCTCCTCGAGATCGGACCCATTTCGAGGAAGGACGAAGTCAGCCCGCTGCTCTGCGATATTTCGCAGTTCGATCACTTCGGAATCAATAACTTGCAGCTGCGAATTCGTCCGGAGCTGACTTCTCAGCAGGCGGGCGGTTTCGAGATTGGCATTCACGTCTTCTGTGCCGCCGGCCACAAAACCGGCCACGAGGATGCGCTGGAATCGCGCAACGTCGAGTTTTGGCTGAAGCGGTGTCTCGACGGGGACTTCATAGAAATTTGAGCAGGCGGCACTCAGCAGAACCACACCGAGTACGCCAAGTCTGGGCCTAGCGATCATTCTGGACACGGTCACTTATTTCCCTAAACAAGTCGTAGTTCTGTTGAATAAGGATGTTGTCGGGCTCGAGATCTAGTGCTTTTTCGTAGGCGTCCCGCGCCTCATCGAAATCTCCCTGGTGCTCATGCGCGATACCGAGATTGTTCCACGCGGCGGCGTAGCCCGGATCGAGTTCTGTGGCTCGTTCCCAACGAAACATGGCTTCCTGCCACAGCCCGCGCTGCGCGACGCGGATACCAAACTCCACTTGCTCTTTTGCCTCTGTCCGGTCCTGTGCCCCGAACGTGCCGATTCCAGAAAGGAGGGCGACGCCCCCAAACGACAGGAACCAAAGAACGATGAGTCGCCGACGCATAGGAACAACCTTCACTATAGCTACGCACGATACGCGCCGCAAGCAGTTGTCGCCCTCGGGTCGAGAGCTTTGCCATTGGGGTATCCGGCGCGGATCTTGTCAAGCGTCAGCAGGTGCACCTCTTTGATGCCGTCGTATTGTCCATGCTGCTCAGGTCCCGGCGTGCGCGAGACATTTTGTCAACTGTTGACCCGTCTCCGTCCGGTGGCACCGACCAGCGCCGGGTTCTCGCTCCCGATGTCTTGGCCACGCGCGTTCGGGAGCGTGGGCTCGTCTTGGGGGCCATACTGACCCGGGCCGAGCGGCGCGCCGAGCAGGCGGTTCGTCAGACAGTGGCGGCTCAAATCGAGACAGTGGTGTATGGTGATTTGGACTATCCAACCCGTCTGACCAACATTATTCACCCGCCGCCGGTGTTGTGGCTGCGGGGAAGAAGAGAGCGTCTCAAGTGCCTTGGCGTAGCGCTCGTCGGGTCTCGAGCCGGTTCCCGGTACGCCTGCCTCGTGGCCGAGCAATTGCGAACCGAGCTTAGTGCGCGGGACGTCACGACAGTGAGCGGCATGGCCCGTGGAGTGGACGGCGCAGCTCATCGAGGTGGCCTGTGCGGTCCGGGTAGCACCATCGCAGTGCTGGGGTGCGGAGTGAACGTTGACTACCCGGCTGAGCATGCAGGGCTCGCGCGAGACATCGCGTCCTGCGGGGTCGTGGTGAGTGAGTTCGGACCGTCGGCACCCCCGCTTCGAATCCATTTTCCGCGGCGAAACCGGATTATTAGCGGATTGTCGGCGGCGGTCGTCGTGGTGGAGGCCGCGCGCCGGAGCGGTTTCCTGATTACCGCGCGGGTGGCGACCGAACAGGGACGAGAGGTCATGGCCGTCCCGGGCAGCGTGCTCTCGGGTCGGAACCGGGGTGGGCATGCCCTGCTAAGAGACGGCGCAAAGCTCGTGGAAACAGCGGACGATATTCTTGAAGAACTCCCGGAGATGGGGGACCGGGTGCCGGATCAGAGGAATAAGGGGGCGTTTGACTTGCATCGCACTGGCGCGGCGAAACGGAGTTCCAGCGGAGATGGTCGGGGTCATTCTCGGGGCGATGGAACTCGCTGAATGCTACGACGCTGGATACACTGGTCAGGAAAACCGGCCTGAGTGGACCGAGTGTTCTCGTGGGGTTGACCGATCTAGAGTTGGTCGGACGCATCGAGCGTTCGAGGGCGGGGCACTATTGTCGCGTGCAGGGATGAGGTCGATTTAGATATAGGGTTGAACTGATATGGCGAAAGCACTGGTGATCGTCGAGTCTCCGGCGAAGGCGAAAACGATCAATAAGTATCTGGGCAGGGATTTCAAGGTTGTGGCCTCGATGGGGCACATTCGTGACCTGCCAAAGAGCAAACTTGGCGTCGATATCGAGAGCGGGTTTACCCCCGCTTACGACGTCATTCCGGCCCGCAAGAAGGTGGTGAAGACACTCCGGGACGCCGCAAAAACGGTCGACCACATTTATGTCGCGACCGACCCCGACCGGGAAGGTGAGGCGATTGGGTGGCATCTCGCCAACGAGCTGGGGACAAAGAAGCGCAAAGTCAGCCGGCTCATGTTCAACGAGATCACCCGGCCGGCGGTGATGGCCGCGCTGGACCAAGCAGGCGAGATCGACCTCAAGATGGTTGATGCGCAACAGGCACGACGGGTCCTGGACCGCCTTGTCGGTTACAAGATAAGCCCGATCCTGTGGGACAAGGTCCGTCGCGGGTTGAGCGCGGGACGAGTGCAATCGGTGGCTCTCAAACTCGTGTGTGACCGGGAGGCCGAGATCGAAGCCTTTGTGCCAGAGGAGTATTGGTATATCACCGCGCGATTAGCAGGTGCGGCGCCACCGGAGTTTGACGCCCGGCTGGTCAAGAAGGGGCGCAC
>Ga0310121_10001178_pt1 | contig 27394 bp, 22 predicted proteins | sample CB27_Tmax_986_MG_FD_203504 | JGI IMG/M metagenome (GOLD analysis project Ga0310121, IMG submission 203504) | Marine microbial communities from Western Arctic Ocean, Canada - CB27_Tmax_986 | ecosystem: Environmental > Aquatic > Marine > Oceanic | place: Canada: Western Arctic Ocean | collected... | reverse complement strand
TTCGATGAAGCGGTCGCGACGATCGACGAAGTCATCCGGACCTATCCTGAAGGCACGCCCGAATTCGACACCCCCGACGATGCATTCTTTCAGAAGGCATGGATGCTCAAGCAGATGGAGCGTCACGCGGACGCAGTCGCCCTGTTTGGTGAGTTTATCGAACGTTTTTCGGACAGCCCGCTGCGGCCGCAGGCACAATATTATCTTGCGGTGGCGATGGACGCGGGCGGAGACCAGGAAGGCGCCTTTGAAATTCTGCGCACCTTGGCGACCGATGATCCTGAGCACGAACTGGCCCCCGTTGCCCTCTACCAGATTGCGATCTCGCACTACGAGAAGGAGGAGTTTGAAAAAATGGGCGCTGCGTTGCGAGATGTCGTGGAGTCTTTTCCTCTGTCTCCTCTCGCCGCGGAAGCCTATTTCTGGCAGGGGTGGCTCCAACGGCAGGATGAGCGGTTTGACGAAGCGATGGCATCCTATCGGAAATCGGTGGAACTCCTCCCGGACGGTGAGCTCGCACCGGAGGCGATGCTCTCTATTGCCCTTGCCGGGAAAGAAAAGGCCGGCGCCATGGGCTTGCCAACGGTCCTGCCGGAGGAAAAGCGCGAGACCTATCGAATCACCATGATGGAGGCCGTGCAGGCATACGAGGAGCTGCTTTCCGCTTATCCCGATTCGGATCAAACGCAGAAAGTGCCGGAAGGCGTAGCCACCATCTATTATCGGTTGGTTCACGCGCGGCAGATGACGGCGGAGGAGGTCGAGGCAAAGTATGGCGAGGCACGGATCCGGCACGACGGCGATTCGCGCGCGACGGCGTTTCTTGATGCAAGCATTGGAAGCTTTCTTGCACAGTTGGACGATCGGCAGGAGGACGCGTTGGACGCGTTCCGAAGTGCGCTGGAGCAGGGGCAGGGGATTCCTTTACCTCCATCATTGCTGTCGCGGTACGCCGAGGTGCTGAAAGAGGAAAATCAGTTGGAGGAAGCGGAAGGCGTGTACGTGAAGATTCTGGCAGACAATGCCGATGATGAGCGTGCGTGCGCGCCTGCGCTGTTCGGATTGGGTGAAATCAAGTATCGCCAGAATGACTTCGAGGGCGCGAAGGAGATGTTTGCCCGGGTCCTTGAGCAGTATCCCTGGTTCGAGGAGGGAAAGAAAGGTCGTGTGCTGCTTGCCCGAATTCTTGAAAAAAACGAACAATTCACGGAAGCAGAGGAGATGTTTACAGCGGTGTGGCAGGAGGAGCGGGGCGAAGCGCGCATCGGTGCAATGCTTGGGGTATCCCGCTGCCAGTTAGCCCTGGCGGAGCGGGCAAAGGAGCAAGAGGACTCCGGTGCGTGGCGCGAGAATATTCGCGTGGCAGATGAGAATCTCACCCGCATCATTGTGTTATACGAAGCCTTTCCCGAATACGTGGCAGAGGCGCTCTGGTTCAAAGGGCAGGCGCACGAGCTGAACGGCGAACCGGACGCCGCCCGCACCAACGCGTACGAGATTCTCGTGGAGAAATACCCGAACTCCGCTTGGGCGCAGAAGGCCCGAAAATAGCTCACGGGTATCCCGGTTAGCGGAGCCCAATGCCGTGCCACGATGATCGCCACAGGATTCGGACCACCATGCCTGATTCGCCAGTTGGAATGGCTATTCGGATAACCGCGCCTTGACGGACGCGGTAAACTCGATGAGTCTTGGCTGCATCATGAATATTCTCATTACCGGAGCGGGGAGCGGATTGGGACGAGGCCTCGCGTTGCATTTCGCCGGGGCGGGTCACACGGTGTTTGCTGCGGATGTGAACGAAGCCTCCGCCACGGAAACGGCTGCGATGACAAGTGCACCGGCCCCACAGCTTCGGGGGTTCAGGTTGGATGTAACCTCGGACGAGGACATTGCCGCACTGGATTCAGCGCTGGAGGGTGCTACAATCGAGGTTCTCATCAACAACGCCGGACTTCAGCAGGTCTCCCGATTGGAATCGTTTCCCCCTGCAAGTTGGGCCCACATGATCGATGTCATGCTCACCGGCGCTTCCCGGACCGCCGCGGCGGTGCTTCCCTCGATGAAGGAGCAGGATTTTGGGAGAATCGTAAATATCGGATCCGTTCTATCCCTGGTCGGCGCTGCCTACAAAACGGCGTACGCAGCCGCCAAACATGGGCTACTCGGATTCTCAAAATCACTCGCGCTTGAAACCGCGGATCACGACATCACCGTAAATACGATTTGCCCGGCATTTATCATGACTCCGCTTATGCAAGGGCAGATCAAGGACCAGGCCCGGGAACACGGGATTCCCGAGGAAGAGGTGATCCAGGAGATCATGCTCAAGCCCATGCCCAAGGGAGTATTCGTCACCGTGGAGGAGATCGCCGGCACGATCGACTTTCTCCTCAGCTCTGCCGCTCGGAATATCACCGGCCAGGCAATCGCCTTAGACGGCGGGTGGACCTGTCAGTGAACGGATCTGGTGGCTCAGCCGTTTAGAAGCCCGAATCCTGCCGCGGGAAACCGCAATGCAGGTTCCCGTGAGATCTCAGGCTCGTCGAGCCGTCGCCGGTGGCCGATGCGGTTAGCGACGGCAACCGTAATTCCTCTGATGGTTTTCGGGATGTTGGACATTTTTCTGCGTGTTGCGGGCTACGGTTACCCAACGAGCTTTTTCCTTCCGAATACTATTGATGGACAGAAGTACCTGGTCCCGAACGAGAAGTTCAGCTACCGCTTTTTTCCTCCGGCACTGGCCCGTACCCTGTGATGTTCCGCATGGCGGCGAAGAAGCTCGAGGGAACTTTTCGTCATTTTAGGGATATTCTGAGACCCATGTCCGGAAATGCGCTCAATCCGATTGGGACATGCCGGCATCCCATTCCTCACTTTTCTGAAGTCGCAAAACTGCCAGTGTGTTTGGATTGAGACGGTACGACATATTTCCGGGATCCTCTACGCGCCCGGTTTCCGGCCCCGACAGGGTCACGAGATCGGGCCGCCCGATCGTGTTCTCCGCAAGATAACTATCGGCCCCCACATGGTAAGCATCTACCGGGGATCTCAGGTTCCAGCCACGAACGAGAATCCGAGCATCGACCGACCGGTGGGCGTCCTTGTTCAGCAGAGCCAGATAGAGCTTGTCGCCGCGTATCGAAGCGCACTGCGTGACACGCGAAAACGTGTACTCCGGATCTGTATAGAGACCGTCTTGCGGAGCGGCAATGGTGTTCTCTCCGCGAAGACGGCTTTTCACCAGGATGTCGCCACGCTGTTCACTCAGGAGTTTGAAAACCCAGTAGACCGGCATGCGGTAGCCGTACCCTTCATCGGTACTTCTCCCCTTGTAGGAGATGCCTTGGACGCGGGTGGTTTGGACGGAAAACAGCGACTGGGCATCGTTCGAGAATGCGTGCCAGAACGCCCCGTGGATGCTCTCGGAAGGAACGCTCTTCTCCATCATGAACAGGAGGATGTCGGCCATGAAAACCCCGGACGCCATGGTTCGCATCATCGAACCGCGAAAGCTGTTCTCATGCTCCCGGAAAATCGCACCGGTCCAATCGCCTGACCATTCGCCGACCATGATCCCGGGTCGCGGCTCCTGGCTGCACTCGTTCCGGATCAACGAGGTGATGGCCCCGTAGCACTCGCGAAACTTCGTCCCCCAGCAGTAGTAATGCTTCCATTCGTCGTCGGTTCCAATATAGGGCCAGTCCCCGTTCCATCCGTTGGCCGGATAAAAATGCCAGTCGAAAAAGTCGACGTGGGTATCCAGGTTCTTCAACAAACTCAGGGCGAACTCACTGCTGGTCGTAAAATTGATATCAACGTCGCCCGATTCTCCCTTCAGGCCAGTGCGTGGACGCTGGATGTTGATGAAGGGGACTAGAATCCTGGCGCCGGGCGCCATGTTCCGAATCACCGGAACCAACCGCTCCAGTGCCTGGGCATACTCTCTGGCCCCTTCGGCGTTCGGGTGGAATCCCTGCTGGTAACTGTGGACTTCATTGCCGAGTTCCCAATAGGTGATTTCGTACGGCCTGGCGCGTCCGTTTTCCGCCCGTCTGGCCGCCCAGTTGATCCCATCTCCGTCGGTGTCTCCCGCCCCGACGAGATACTCGATATAGCCTTGCACCGAAGCCTGCGATTCGCCCACGAAGTTGATCTGCATCAGGGGTTCGATGTCGAAGCGCTCGCAGAGTTGGAGAAACGTATCAAGATCGTAGACTTCGGTGGGGTGCCGGTTCGGATTCTTCCCGATGTGATCCCGCCAGTAGAAGTTGGCCCAGGAGCCTCGGTGTTCGCCACGGCTGTAGACAAAGCCGCCGGGATAGCGCGCGATGCGCAAACCGGAGTCCGCGATGTCTCGCAGAACTTTATTCGGGTATTCCGGAAAACGAAGAGGATTTGTCTTGGGATCAATCCCTGCGCCGAAAATATAAGGACTGATCCGGCCTATCTGCTCATCCGGAGAGACCGTTATTTCAATGCTCAGTTCCTCGCCGCGCACCGGCAAGCAGTGAAGTAACACCACGAAGAGGATAATTCCTTTTCCCGCCGCCGTTGCAAATCTATCTGGAGAGGCGTGTCCTGGACCCGCACCATCCGATCGTTGGAATTCGTATCCAGTCATTGGAGCTTGCTTATGCTACGTAGTATGCTGCATAGGGTTCTATTCCGGCACCCGAACCCCTTGATTGAGATTACAGCGTTCAATTTCGAATGTCCAAGTACCTTCGATCTTCGATATTGAGTATTCGATATTCGAGATTTTCTGACAAACAGTTCCCTAAAACCTTGTTTCTGAGTACAACTCAGTCAACTGTGAAAACTCCGGTCCCGAACACCGACAACCGAAAACCGCGGCCGGAGGCCGCACTGAAACCTGAATCTTCCAATTCGTTGCCCGCCGATTCCGGCCAACCCTCCACGCTCAAGGTCTTCGCTGCCCTGGCCGCGTGCCACTGGCTGGGCGACTGCTATGGGGGGATGTGGCCGATGTTCAAATACCTGGCCGACCTGGATCTTGGCAAAGCCGGTATGATCGCCACGGTGTCCACACTCCTGGGGGCGGGGCTGCAGCCGCTTTTCGGCGTATTGTCCGATCGCGGCGCACAGCGGGGGCTGGTGTTGTGGGGCGTTGGACTGGCGGCCGCGGGCATGCTGCTGGGTCCGGTTTCTCTGATTGGGGACGCCATGACCCAGTTCCAATGGTATGGGCTGATGTTTTTAATCGTGCTCGTTGTTCGGGTTGGGCAGGGGATGTATCATCCCTCGGCGGCAAGCGCCGCGGGAAATCTGAACAGCGAGCGCCGATCCATGTTCGTCTCGATGTTCATCGCCGCCGGCATGTTCGGGTTTGCTTCCAGCCAGGGGCTGTTCAGCTATGTGTTCATCCTGACCGGGGGGCATACCGAGTGGATGCTGATCCCGGCTGCCATGATCCTCCTGTTCGGATTTGCCTGGTGCCGGCCGGTCCTTCCATCCCGTGAAGACGCTCAGGGACGACGGCACCGGATTTCCGACCTCGCCGCTATTCGGCGGCCCCTGGCGATCCTGTTCTTGTTCGAGGTCATGATCGGCGGATGGTTCCACGGAATTATTTTCCTGATGCCGGAGTTGCTGGAGGAGAGCGCCTATCCGGTCTGGATGGTGCAGGGGACCGGATACTTTTTCTGGGTTGCGGGGAGCGCGACGCTGATGATTCTCGCCGGGCATCTTTCGGACCTCTTTCGGGGCACTCGGGTCCTCACCGCGTTCACGGGAATTGGCCTGGTCCTTTACTATGCCGTGGTCCTCGCCGGTCCCATCCCATGGTGGGTCATGCTGGGGTTACTGTTTGTCGCCGGTGGCTGCATCGGGTCCGCCAATCCCATGGCGGTCGCGATGGGGCAGCGGCTGGATCCGCGCCATACCAGTCTCATCAGCGGCATTCTTATGGGGCTCGCATGGGCGGTTGCCAGCCCGGCCGATTGGATTGTTGGCGTTCTAGCCCAGCAGCCGAAGATCGGCGTAACGGGTGCGCTTCTTCTCCTCGGAATCGCGGGAGTCTTCGCTTTCATCTTCGCCCTCCTGCTGCCCCTGGCCCTCAAGCGCACCACTCCCGTGGTGCCGGGCTGAAGCCAGGAAGCGCCGGCTACAGGGGCCGCAATCGCCGGGGATGCGAACCCGAAAATAGCTCACTCCTACTTAACGCTCGTTTAACCAGTGGGGCGTTCCAGCGTCCTGGAAGTTCCTTCCAACCGTTTGAGCAGTTCCCGATCGACGCAAGAGACTGTGATTCAATGTAATCCACACCTCAAGATGGGGCCTCAAGCCGGTCACGCCAAGGACAGGATTAAAGGATTAGGATTGGTTCGAGCCGCTGCCCGGAAGCACCCTTTCGTCGTAGACTTTGTCGTGAGGTCAGTCTTGCACGGGTTCCGCCGATGAGGCTCGCGAGTGGGCTCGCGAGTTAGGGAAAGCCAACTCGTGAGCCTGCTCGCGAGCTTAATCGACCCACCATGTTCGACTCATTACGGCCGGTTCCCAAATACTGCCAGAACAGAAGGAGTAAGCTCGCGACGATGGGTTGGGAGGCCGGTACTCTCAAACAAGCCCCTGCCCGTTACGATCGGTCCCGTAGATCCCGGTAGTGTGCCGGGGGGAAGTCTTCGCCGCCGCCGATGTTCTTGAACGAGAGGTCGACCCACTCCGATGGATATCCGTGGGGGAACTCCGCGACCTTCGTCAGGCGTTCGTGTTGCTCGTCCGAGAGACTCCAGTCGCCGGCCTCGAGACTGTTTTCCAAGTGATCCACGCGGCGCGGCCCCACGATTACCGCGGCGACCCGGCGGTCATGCAGCAACCAGGCCAGGGCGACCTGAGAGTTCGATTTCCCCGTTTGCTGCGCGATCCTGGCCAACTCCTCGACCACATCGAATCCGGGATCGCTGTAATAGCGGGGGATATCGACGGCCTTCCGGAAGGCGAGGCGTGTACCGTCCGGGGGATCCTCCCCGCGCTTGTACCGTCCGCTGAGAAACCCGCCGCCGAGGGGGCTCCAGCAGAGCATGCCCATGCCCTGGTCGGCACAGGCGGGCAGAATTTCCCGTTCGATGTCTCGGCGCACCAGGTTGTACATGTGCTGGGCCGAGATGAACCGCTCCAGGTTCATGCGTTCCGCGACGCCGTTGGCTTTGACGATTTGCCAGGCGAAGTAGTTGCTGCAGCCGATATACCGAACCTTGCCCGCCCGAACCAGGTTGTCGAGGGCGCGCATGGTTTCCTCCATGGGGGTAAACCCGTCGGGACCGTGTACCTGGTAAAGGTCGATGTAGTCGGTGCCGAGCCGTTTCAGGCTCGCGTCGACCGCCTCGCAAATGTGTTTCCGGGAGAGCCCCTTCGCATTGGCCGAATCCCGCATGCGAAACCAGGCCTTGGTGGCCAGCACGAGGTCATCCCGGTCATAATCCCGAATCGCTTTGCCGACCATCTCCTCCGAGACGCCTCTGCTGTACATGTCCGCGGTGTCGATGAAATTTCCGCCGCCTTCGATGAAGGCTCGGGTCATGGCGGTAGCCGTCTCCTGGTCACAGCCCCAGTCATCCATCCCGAAGGCCATGGCGCCCAGGCAAACGCGGGAGACCATCAATCCTGATTCACCCAGATATCGATATTTCACGGTGTGCTCCTCCTAAAGAGTCAGTGTTCCGGAACTATATCGGAATCCGCCGGGCAATAGATAGTGAAAAAATCCGGCGAACGACGCGATCCCTTTCCTGCAATGTTCGCCATCGAACAGCGTCCCATGCCCGCCGGGGAAGATACTGGACACGTTGCTTCCCATGCTGGTCGGGCCATTCCGCCGCTCGCAGATGGATCATCCGCAAGAAGTCCGAAACGAGCTAATCGAAGCTCAGTATCGTTTCAGTGGGGGCACGGTTTCAGGTGATGAGGATCTCATCTTTGTAACGGCTGGCATCTATGATAATCCAAATGACCTACAGGAGGCCGTCGATATTGTGCAGGCGGAAATCTCTCATTTTGAAGTGTTGCCTGGCGACCAGGCTTCGCTGAACACGAAACCGAGTTTTTTCAGGACAATTACACCGCTCGAGGTTTTCATGGCCTGGACGCGTGGAAATTATTACTTTACAGCTTCGGCCCGCTCAAAAAAGGCTGAAAAGAACCTGGATCGCTTTATGGAAGCGTTTCCATATTGATCGTGAAAACGGATCGTCCATACGTAAGGTCATCATGTTCCATCTCTAGCCTGCACGTACTGGCTCGAATGGCATCATTCCTGTTCCAGGGAGATCTTGGATCCCCCATGACATGGGGGCGGCGGCGGGACATTGCCTTGAATTGCTTTCCATTCTTCCGATGTATGTGTCCGAAGTGACAACGCATGCAGGCCTGCCTGAAATTCCTCGCGTAGTATTTCATTGATCGTCCGATGCCGCTCCACCAAAGAAACGCCCTCGAAAGAATCTGAAACGATGATGATCCGGAAGTGGGATTCGGCATCCGGAGGACCACTGTGCAGGTGACTCTCGTTGATTACCTCAAGATGGGCTGAAGATACCCGGGCTTGAATTTTGGCTTCAATCTGCTGGCGCAGCGACATGGTGGCCTCCGGAGAATACGTCCAGTTCTTGCTGGACAATCGGCGTTAGTTTCATATAGGTAGTGGCATGACTATACAGGATCGAATTAGCAAAGATATCAAAGATAACCCAATCGTGCTCTTTATGAAAGGAATCCCTGAAATGCCTGCGTGCGGATTTTCTGCGCAAGCCGTTCAAATTCTTCAATCTTCCGGCATCCCGTTTACCACTTTTGACGTTCTTGAAGATGAGGAACTTCGGAGTGAAATCAAGGTCTATTCCAACTGGCCTACCATCCCCCAGCTCTACATAAACGGTGAATTCATAGGAGGTAGCGATATCATATTCGAGCTACTCCAAAGCGGGGAATTGCTCCCAAAATTGAAAGCGGTTCGCAAGGGGTAATCATGGAGAATATCTCGGAGTTTTCCCTCGCGGTCGGCGACTGGGTGCTCCCACGGGGCAATTTTCAGGTACCGTGTCAGGTGTCGTCCTCATCGGCGGATCAGATCGAAACTACGTCCGGCGACACCATCCACAAGGCCGACCTGTTTCCGTACTTGCTACCGCCCCCCGGCGATGGATGCACGTATTGCTGCCGGGAGGAGGCGGAGCAGTGGTTCGCCTATCACCGTGATTTTCCCATTGCGAAGGATTGGGATCTCGAATGGGACCGGATTTACCCCGGCTGTGCCGAGAACGACGCCTACAAACATTTGTACCGCCGAAGGCTTCGGAAGGAAGAACAATCGTAGCCGGCAGCCCGCGGTTTGCGCAACTCTCAACACTACGTAGTATGCGGTGTCGTGTTTTGTTGCTGGCGCCTTCCCGCTCGTCACCGGGATACGGAATGTGAATTTCGTGCGATCTGCTCTATTGCGGGTCACTTGAATGTCCCCCTGGTGGTTTTCGATGATGCTTTTTGCGATGGCCAGGCCGAGTCCGCTTCCGTACTCACGAGGTTGATCCTTGGGTTCGTTGGTAAAGAATCTACCAAAGACCTTGGGAAGATTCTCCGCGGGTATTCCCGTGCCGTTGTCGCGGATCCTGATGAGAACGGTTCCGTCGTCCTGCTTCTCGTACCATGATCTCCACCGTGCCCCGGATCGCCGTGATGGGTGTTTTAAGTTCGTGCACGATGACGGACATGAACTCCTTGTTCGCCCGGTTTCGCCGGTCGATTTCGGCCGCCATCCGGTTGAACGCCTCGGCCAATTCGCCGATTTCGTCGTGGCCGCCAACCTGCACCGGCATCCCCTCGTCGCTGCTGGATGTCAGCATGATCACGGGAACCGAGGGGCGCAGACCGCGCAGGGTCTTGAAAAGTTCCTTCCCCGGTAGTTTAGGCAGATTCAAATCCAGAACCACGAGTGATGGCTCCTGCTCTTCGAAAAGCCTCAGCCCCGCTTCACCGTCCAGTGCGACATCGTTTGAAACCCCTCAATCTCCAACGCGTACACCACGACATCGATGATCGACTGCTCGTCGTCGACTACCAGTATGCGTTTGGTTGAGATCGTCCGCCCCTACAATCCAGCGCGGACACACCGATCAGGAATTCGGGGATTCCCCAATCTCATCCAATCGGCGTTTCGCCTCCTTGTAGACATCGTCCGGCAGGGGGCCGGCATCCGCCGCTTTGAGATTCTCCGCGATGTGGGCCGGATTTTTCGTTCCAACGATAGTGGTGTGCATGCCCGGGTGGGTGATGGTGAACCGAAGCAGAAACGCGCTGGGGCTTTCTCCGGGTTCGCAGAGATCAGTGAGTTTGGCCTTTTCCCAAGCGGACCAGCGATCTTCATTGCCCTGGCCTTCCCCGGGTTCTCCCCGGGCAACACCTCCCCGAATGATTGTGCCGGCGCCGGAATCAGCCGCGGCACTGATCGAATTTTCCTCCGCGCGGTCCAGGGCGGAGTAGGGGATCTGGTAGCTCTCAAACCAGCCGTGCTCGATGCAGGTCACGATGTCCGGCAGTCTCGAACTGATCGACACGTGGCGGACCTTTCCTTGTGCCTTCACTTGTTCCATCGCCGCAACGAGCTCGCCGTTTTCGATCTCCGCCACGGAAGGATTGTGAAGTTGCCAGATATCGAGGACCCCCGTTTTCATCCGCTTCAGGCTCAATTCAACATTATGGACGAGCTGATCACGGTTCCAAATATGGCCCGGTTGGTCTGCTCCATCTTTTCGGGGAACGTTGCAACCGCATTTGGAGGCGAGGGCATATTCGTCGCGCCTCCCGGCAATGTATTTACCGATCCGCTCCTCGCTCAATCCGTAATCAGGCGCGGTATCGATAAAGTTGATGCCGCCGTCGAGTACCGCGTTTAATACAAACTCGGCGTCTGCCTCTGTCACGCCGTCTGCTGCCCCCTGGCGAATTTCCATTGCTCCGTACCCAAGTACGGTTGCTTCGATTCCTGTGTTTCCGAGTATTCGCTTTTCCATGATGCCTCCTGATTTCCTCCCGAGATGACCGGATCTGATCCTGATCGCGAACGGATGATGGGCTTACCCTCTGTTTTTTATCACCAAAATTCCGCGTATTTTATCCGCGTATTTTACAAAATACGTAATCCCCCTTGATTTCTCTGCCCCATTCGGTTACTATTTAAAACGGTTAAAGGTAGCGGTCATAAACAACGCGGCGGTTTGTCGGGAGCAAACTACCGCATGGAGATGAACCATGTCCTTAGCTGATCGATTGACCCATACCCCGCGGCTTGCGTTCCGTGCCTTCCTTCTCATCACATGCTGTCTCGCTGGAATTTTCTGGCTCAACGGGCAGATTCCAGGTGTCGTTTCGACCGACGCGGTCGCCGCGAAGGTGAGCGACATTTCGAAATCGTCAAAGATTCGCGTCGAGTTCGACAGCGAAGGACCGGGGGATTATTGCCCGGAATACAGTACCGATGGGGGAGATGTGTGGACTCCAATCCACAACTTCTCGCACCACTATTACGACGGATTGAATGTCTGCTACATTGAGATTCCTGATCCCGCGCCGAATGATCTGATGCTGCGGGTCGTGGAAATTGAGGCCGAATTACGGCCGACGATATTCCCCCAACATCCAACTGCCTGTCCCTCACATATCACGGTCTGTCCGGGAACGGCTACGCAATGTGTACAACTCCCGACGCATTGCCCCGTCGACATCGCCGTGACGCAATGTCCCCGGTTGCCGACGCATTGTTTCTCGCAGTTGACACGCTGCCCGGTACGGCCGACGCATTGCCCGATTGACGCGACTCTGTGTGTGCTGAATGAGCACTCGACGATTTGCCCGCTCACTCATACGCAGTGCCCCGCGGATCCGACCGAGTGCCTGTCCGCACCTACCTTCTGCCCGAGAACCCCCACAATATGCCACGGCGTTCGCACCGAGTGCCCGCTCTCAACGGAGTCGACCCATTGCCCTATCGTTCACACCGAATGTCCGAATAAGGTGACGGTATGTCCGAGCCAGCGTCCTACGCATTGCCCGGCCCTGCGTACCCAGTGTCCGGCACACCCGACCATTTGCCTGTCGGAGCCGACCCACTGCCCGGTGATCCCGACCCATTGTCCGGTCGCGACCTTGTGCCCGGTCGAATTTACGCAGTGCCCGCGCATTCCCACCACCTGTCCGACAGAGCCGCAGGAGACGGAGTGCCCGATCCAGATCACAACCTGTCCGCGGTTGCCTACGCACTGCCCGGCGGAAGAGACGCGTTGTCCCGCCGAAGCAACCCAGTGCCCTTCGTTCCATACCCTCTGTCCGCAGGACCCGGTTGATACGCAATGCCCAGTGGATGCGACGGAGTGCCCGCGGCGGAAAACCCATTGCCCGGCCGAACCCACCAAGTGCCCGGTTGATCGGACACAGTGTCCCTCAGGGGAGACGGAATGCCCGATTTACCATACCTCTTGCCCGCGCGTTTTCACGCACTGCCCCGCGGCAGCGACGCGTTGCCCACGGGAAGAGACGCGGTGTCCGTCCGGACCGACGGAATGTCCGGTGGAGCCCACGGAGTGTCCGCGCAACCTGACTCAATGCCCGCGGACACCGACGCATTGCCCGCGCAATGAAACGGTTTGTCCGGCCGAGGACACCTTTTGTCCGCGCGTGGAGACCGAGTGCCCGCGGGTCCTGACGCAATGTCCGGCCCGCGAAACGCATTGTCCGATGATTCCGACGGAATGCGTCCAGATTGGAGCGTTCACTCAATGCCCGACGCACGATACAATCTGTCCGCAGCGCCCCACGCATTGCCCGCGTTCGAAAACGCAGTGCCCGGCGGAGCGGACGGTTTGCCCGGTCGACCCCACGCATGCCACGGTTTGCCCGGTTATTCAGACCGTTTGTCCCGGACTTGCAACGCAGTGTCCGCGGGACGAAACGGTGTGTCCACGTGACAAGACTCGCTGCCCGTCGGATCACACTGTTTGCCCGAAGGTAATGACCCAGTGCCCGGGTGGGCCGACCGAATGTCCGCAGGGGCTAACGGAATGTCCGAAGCAGAAGACCTTGTGTCCTGCCGTTCTCACCGAATGCCCTCGAATTGCGACCGAATGCCCCCGCGTTCCAACGGAATGCGCGGTGATTACGGATCCGACACACTGCCCGGTGGGCCGAACCATGTGCCCGGCCGTGGATACGTATTGTCCCAGGGTCCCCACCGAGTGCCCCCGAGACAATACGGCATGTCCGCTCGAACCCACGGTCTGCGTGGTTGCGCACACTCTGTGCCCGTCAAATCTCACCCAGTGTCCTTCCGATAAGACGTTCTGTCCGATGGATCAGACGCACTGTCCCCGGGTTCGCACTGAGTGCCCCGCCGGTGCGACCTTCTGTCCTCGAGCGGATACGCTCTGTCCCGCCTCGCTGACCGAGTGTCCGCGGCACCAAACTGCATGCCCGAATGTCGAAACCGAGTGCTCGCGCCGGCCGACCCACTGTCCCGTGGAGCAAACGCATTGCCCGCTGGTTCCGACGGAGTGTGTAGACATTGGTGGGATCGTTACTTTCTGTCCTGCGATTCCGACGCAGTGCCCTCGCTCAGAGACCGCGTGTCCTGCCGAAGAAACGCAATGTCCCCGGGTTCCGACCGAATGCCCGTCCGGTCCGACCTTCTGCCCGCAGGAGCCCACGCTATGCTCGGCCTCGTTCACCGATTGCCCCCAGAATGAGACGGTATGTCCGCGCACGCTGACAGAGTGCCCGAGAAGATTGACGGCTTGTCCGCAGGCTCCCACGCGTTGTCCGCTGGTTCCGACGGTCTGCCCGGAAGTGGGGATTATGACCGAGTGTCCCGCCATGGATACGATGTGTCCGAAGCGTGAAACCCATTGCCCGGCGCACCCCACAGTATGTCCGCGTGAATTGACGGCCTGTCCGAGCTCAACGACCATCTGCCCGCATGAACAGACGATGTGCCCGGTGGTCCGGACGGAATGTCCAGGAGGCGAAACAATTTGCCCTTCGACGCTGACGGAATGCCCGGTCTTTGGGACGCTGACGGAGTGCCCGGCGAGTGTGACCACTTGCACGATCGCAGAAACAGAGTGTCCCAACACGATCACCTCTTGCCCGCAGGAACCGACTCACTGCGCGTATGTCGCGACGATTTGTCCGCCGGTGGCAATCGATACTCAATGCCCCGCTAAGCAAACATTGTGTCCCACGGATCATACAACGTGCCCGGCCAGTTTGACCGAGTGCGTGCAGAACCCGACCGTGTGTCCTGCGTCGCTTACTGAGTGTTCAAACAGATCGCCGACGGTGTGCCCGGACGGAACCTCGCTGACGCAGTGTCCCGATGGATCCCGTACCCAGTGTCCCGGAACCATTACGGAGTGCCCGCTCTCGACGTCGGGCATGCCGTGCTACGTCGAAATTAAGCCAAATCCTTAATGTAGGAAGGTCTCTTTCCTCTGCGAAAAAGGGCCGCGAATTCGCGGCCCTTTTTCGCGTCTTGAGAATCCCCGCCTGGAATGGGCGGGGATTCGCTTGACGGTACGGGGGCTAGCGTCTATTGAAATACGCTCCGCACCATAGAATCAAAGCAGCAGGAAACAGGAAACCGTTCGAATGGCCAAAAAAACATACGTAGTCGTCGGCACCGGCGGCAGGTCAACGATGTACATTGAAGCGATTCTGAAGACCTATCCGGACAGTTGCCGGTTGGCCGGATTCTGCGACGTGAACCAGGGGCGAATGGATTTCTACAACGAGGAACTCCAAAGCAAGTACAACGTGGAACCCGTGGCGACGTACTTTCCCGACCAGTTCGACCGAATGATCGAAGAGCAGAAGCCCGATGTCGTCATCGTCACCAGCATGGATTCGACCCATGACATTTACATCACCCGTGCCATGGAGCTGGGTTGCGATGCGATTACCGAGAAGCCAATGACGGTCAATGCAGAGAAGGCGAACCTGATATTCGATACGATTGAGAAGACGGGCCGCAAGCTCACCGTCACCTTCAACTACCGGTATACGCCGATATCCACCGTGGTTCGGGACCTGGTCATGAAGGGGATCATCGGCACGCCCCTGGCCGTGGACTTTTCGTGGGTTCTCAACACCAGCCACGGCGCGGACTACTTCCGGCGCTGGCACCGCGAAAAGGATAAATCGGGCGGATTGCTCGTTCACAAGGCGACCCATCACTTTGACATCATCAACTGGTGGATTGAGGGAAAACCGGAAACGGTTTTCTGCATGGGAGACTTGAAATTCTACGGCCGCGAGAACGCGAAAACCCGGGGCAAGACCTACGAGTACGATCGATACACCGGCAATGTGAGCGAAGACGACGATCCGTTTGCGCTGGTTCTCGACGGCGGGGACGATCCCGAGAAGCAGAAGACGATGGCCACTGCGAAGGCTCTCTACCTGGATGCCGAAAAGTACGATGGCTATGTCCGCGACCGGAACGTGTTCGGGGATAACATTTCAATCGAAGATACCATGGCGGTGATGGTCAAGTACCGGAATGGGATCATCTTGAACTACTCCCTTCTTGCGTATTCTCCCTGGGAGGGATGGCGCGCTGCAATCACCGGTACTAAGGGCCGAATCGAAATAGTGGAGCGTCACGGCTCGCACATTATCCTCGGCCAGAGCCAGGAGGAGATCTCGGCGGCACAGCAGGAGGGATTGGCTCATGGTATCAAAGTCTACCCGATGTTCGGCGTTCCCTATGACGTAGAGATTCCGACGGCGGAGGGTGGGCACGGCGGCGCGGATCCGATCATGCTTGAGCAGATTTTCAACCCCGATCCTCCGGCCGACCCCTACAACCGGGCGGCAAGCCATATCGACGGAGGCGCGTCCGTCCTGATCGGCATCAGCGCCAACGAGTCGATCCGCACCGGGCTGCCTGTCCAATGCGACGACCTTCTGGCTCTTCCGTAGCTCCTCGGGTATCAAACCCATGTTCCGGATCCCTGGCCCATACCGCGTTCAGGCGAAAACGACTCTTGCACCAGCCTCTCTTTCCCGCTTATTTTATTGCAACCTATGAATAACCGAAATCTTAGCCCCCAGGAAATGTTCATCAGAATTGCAGGTGAACATCGCCCGAAGTTCCAGTTTGATGCTTTCTCCGGTTCTTTTGAAGAATGGAAATCGGAAGCAAGACCGGAAGTCCTGTCCTGTCTCGGTACGTTTCCCGAGAAAGTGGATCCGCGACCGGAGTTGCTGGTCGAGTGGGAGCACCGGGGACTACGGAAACAAAAGTGGGTCATCGATGCTCAACCGCATCTGTCCGCGATCCTTTATGTCAACATTCCGCCGGATACGGCGGATGATAGTCCCCGTCCGGCCCTGCTATGCTGGCACGGGCACGGCAGTTCCGGCAAAGAGCCGGTCATGGGCAATGATTCGACGCCGGTTCTGCAGGCCAACATCCAGGCGCACAACTATGAATATGGACAGAAAATGGCGGAGGCAGGATTCGTCACATATGCGGTGGACTGGATCGGGAAAGGCGATCACAACGACGACGGAAAGCCGAACTGGCGAGGCCGCGGCGGCGGCAGGGATTGGTGCAACCTCTATTACCTGCATGCCACGATGCTCGGAATGACATCGATTTCAATTAACGTACGACACGGGATGGCCGCGACCGATTTCGTTTCCACGCTCCCTTTCGTGGACGAAAACCGCCTTGGCGTAATGGGGCTGAGCGGGGGCGGAACCATGACGACCTGGACCGCCTTTTGCGATGAGCGGATGAAGGCTGCCGAGATCATCTGCTATAGCGATGTGTGGCGTGTTTTTGGCATACGAGATGTGAATTACTGCGGCATGCAAGTGGCACCCGGCCTGTTCGATCTCGTGGACCTGCCGGATTTGCAGGGCCTGCTCGCACCTCTTCCATTGCTGATCGATATCGGCAGCTATGACGATTGTTTCACGGTTGAAACTGCGATGGAATGTTACCGGAAACTCGAGAAAATTTACGAGGGCGCCGGTGTTCGGGATCGCCTGGACCTCGACCTGTTCGGCGGCGGTCACGGATGGGGAGAGAACAAGAGCGTGAAGTTTTTCCAAAATTCCCTCTGATGTATTTTGACCTCCAGGTAAACGGCTACGGCGGAATCGATTTCAACCAAAACGATTTGAATGCCGGGCAGTTGCACGCGGCCTGCGAGAAACTCAAGGAAGACCAGGTCTCCGGGATCCTTGCCACCGTCATTACCGAGTCTGTTGACGAGATGGCCCGCCGGTTGCGGCGCATCGCGGAGCTTCGGGAGCGGGACCCGCTCGCAAAGGAGGTGATCGCCGGGTTACACATTGAAGGGCCGTTCATCAATGAGCAGGACGGATACAGAGGCGCCCACCCTCTCGATGCCGTGAGGCGGGCGGACCTGGATGTGATGAAACAACTTTTGGATGCGGGATCCGGATTAACCCGGATCGTGACTCTCGCGCCCGAGCGGGATGACGGGTTGAGGGTTACCCGTTTTCTCGCAGAGCAGGGCATCGTTGTCTCGGCTGGACACTGCGATCCGACCATGGAGGAGCTTCGTGGAGCGGTGGACGCAGGTCTCTCCATGTTCACGCACCTGGGAAACGGCGCTCCCATCATGATGCATCGCCATGACAACATCATTCAGCGTGCGCTGAGTTTATCCGACCGGATCTGGTTCGGCCTGATCGCGGATGGCACGCACCTTCCCTATTTTATGTTCGCCAATATTCTGAAACTTGCAGGAATCGACCGTTGTTTCGTGGTGTCCGATGCCATCGCGCCCGCGGGGCTCGGACCCGGCCGGTACACCGTCAGCCGGTGGGACCTGGTCATTGGCGAGGATCTCGTGGCGCGGGCACCGGACGGCAGTCACTTCGTGGGTTCCGCAATCAGCATGACTCAAAGCGCGGAGAATTTGCGGAGCCAGGTGGGATTATCCGAGAAAGAGATCGCCCGCCTTACCCAGACAAACCCGCTACTGGCAATCGGTCGGTCCTGAACGTGAGCACGATAAGACGAGAAGACGGGCGGCGCGAAGATTGCTTTCTTTTCCAGCCCGAAAATATTCCCCGGCGGGCCAGGTTTCCTGTTATCGATGCGCACAACCATTTGTGGGGGGCCTGGGACCAGGTTGAAGAATTTGTCAGTACTTTCGATGATGTGGGTGTCGTCTGCTACTGTGATCTCACCTCCAATATATCGATAAAATGGGTCGAAGGGGGTTATGAGATAGCCCCGGGTCGAATCGAGGACTTCATCGAGACGTGCCAGGGGCCTTATCCCAACCGGTTCTACGGGTTTTCAACCGCGACCTTCTGTGCACCCCATGATCAACCCCTGTACGACGATGTAGATGCGTTCGTCGATCAGACGCTTGAACTACTTGAATCTGATATTCAAAAAGGCGCGCGGGGTCTCAAAATTTTGAAAGAGGTTGGATTCTTGTACCGGGATGCGTCCGGCAGACTGATCAATATCGATGACGAGAAACTTGCCCCGATTTGGGAAGCGGCAGGAGATCTTGGCGTTCCGGTTCTGATTCACCAGTCTGATCCGTATGGCTTTTTCCAGCCGCTTGATGAAAAGAATGAGCACGCGTTCAGCTTGGAAAAATATTCCAACTGGTCGTTCGCTGATTCGAAGTACCCCCGCAAAGAGGACCTTCTCAAGCGGCGCGACAACCTGTTGCGGAACCATCGCAACACGACGTTTCTTTTGCCCCACGTTGCTAATTTCCCTGAGAACCTTGACGAGGTCGCCCGGCTTTTGGATGAGAACCCCAACGTCTATATCGATCTCTCCGCGCGGATGGACGAGTTGGGGCGCCAACCTTATTCGGCCCGCGAATTTATTCTCCGCTATATCGATCGCATTTACTTCGGAACGGATATGCCTCCGTCACGGGACATGTATCGGTTCCATTTCCGCATGTTCGAAACATTTGACGAGTACTTCGTGCCGCCGGATTACGACGGCACCTTCGGCCGGCACCGGTGGCGCGTGCATGGACTGGGTCTGCCGGACGATGCACTAAAAAAGATCTACCACGAAAATGCGCTACGATTGATTCCCGGGCTGGCCGGGGACCTGGAGTCGATCTTTCCAAGCGGAGACGCACCATGAAGCTGTCGGGAAAGCGGATAATCGTCACTGGAAGCACCGAGGGTATCGGCGCGGCCGTGGCCGAAGGATTATTGGGGGATGGCGCGGAAGTCGTGCTTAATTCTCACTTGCCGGATCCCCCGGCGGATTTCCTGGACCGCATGAGGGCGCTGGGCCCCTGTCATTACGTGCACGCCGACCTTTCGACGACCGACGGCCCGCGGAAGGTCGTAGAGGAGGGTGCCGCCTGCATGAATGGTGTCGACTGTCTCGTCAACAATGCCGGCACATGCGTAGAATCGTCGTTCCTGGATACTACGCCTGAAAATTTCTCGGCGGTATTTGACCTGAATGTTCGCGGGTATTTCCTCGCCAGCCAGCAGTTTGCGCGGATTGTCGGGCAACGGGAGTTTGACGCCTGCGTGATCTGCACGGGTTCCACCAATTCCATCCAGGCAGAACGCGATCTCGTGCTGTACGACGCAAGCAAGGGCGCGGTGCTGATGATGGTTCGAGGATTGGCGGTAACCCTGGCCGGTCAGGGCATCCGGGTCGTCGGGGTTGGCCCGGGTCTCATCCGCACCCAGTTGAACGACTACGGGCATCAGGATGACGAGGGCATGCAGCGCCTGTTGGAGTCGCAGATTCCGGTGGGGCGAATCGGTCTTCCCCGTGATGTTGCGGGGGCGGTGGCATTCCTTGCTTCCGATGACGCCCGGTACATCACCGGGCAGATGCTCTATGTCGACGGTGGAATCTCTGCGCTTCAAATGACCTATGAGCTGCGAGAAGGTAAAAGCTGACGCCTCTCTTTCCTACAGCCGGAACTCCTCCCACACCTTCTCAATCCGACGGCCGATTCGTAGCGGTTTTTTGCCTTTTCGGAAGCATCCTTATCTATTCCTCGATGCCGGTCATTTTGAAGTACTTCACGGACTATATCGACGGGTGGACCGCGAACGGTGTTCGATACGGCTTCGCCGCGTTGCTGTTCGTTCCTGTTCTTCTGCTTCGTCGAAAAAGGATTCCGGGGGGGCGAAGTATTTGGAAAGCCGCTATCGTGCCCTCCCTCATCAATATCATCGGCCAGATCTGCTGGGCATGGTCGCCGTATTACAACGACGCGACGGTCATCAGTTTTGTCGTACGGTGCGCATTCCCATTTTCAATATTGTTCGGATTCTGGTTCCTCCACCGGGAGCGGGCGCTCGCAAGGAGTCCCGGATTCTGGCTGGGGGCCGCGGGTACCGTCCTGGGAGTCATTCTCATGTACGCCGGCAGCCTTGCCCACGGGGGAAGTTCGCCCTTCGGCCTTTTTCTTGTGCTGGGCGCCTCCGCCTGCTGGGGCCTTTATAGCGTATCGGTCGGCTACTACATGGGAGGTTTTCCTTCCGTGCTGGCATTCAGCGTGATTTGTGTTTATACCGCTCCCGGACTGGTTGCCCTGATGCTGGTGTTTGGAGAGTACGGATCCCTGGCGGAACTCTCCGTCTTTCGGTGGTCCATGTTGCTTCTTTCCGGACTGATGGGGATCTCTATCGGCCACGTATTGATGTACAAAATCATCAAGGTGCTCGGGCCGATTGCAACGGAGGCGGGACACTCCCTGATTCCCCTTGGCTCCTTGATTATTGCGGCGGCGTTTCTGGGTGAACGAATGACCGGCAACCAGTGGGTGGGTGGCGTTCTCCTGATCGCCGGTTCCCTGGGAATTATCGTTCCCAGGATATACCTGGCAAAAAGAAGCCCCGAGGAGGCCGGACCTGCCGACGAATTCGTGATTCCGCCGGCCGAGTGAAATGTAAATACCTATGGGTTAACTTTTGATCCTGAATCTTTCCAGAAAAACGCAGCGTGAGGCTCAGGCCCGCGCACTGCGATACATGTCGTTCAATTCGTATGGCGCTTCGCTATCAATCACTTCCGTTGTTCCGCTGCTCGCACTTTTCTACGGGGCGGGCGACCTGGTCATGGGGCTCATCTATGCTGCGTTTTACGTAACCGGACTGGCCGCTTTGTTTTCGCCCCTCTTTCTGGACGGTGCCGAAACAACAAGCGTTTGGCGCAGGGCATGGTTCGGGCGCTTTCTTGTGGGCGGGGCCTATCTTCTTCTGCCCCTGTTGCCTTCGTCCGGATGGAAGATCGCCGGCGTTCTGATCATTTATTACTCCTTCCTCATCTGTCGATCCATAGGGATCAGCGCGTGGTACGTTGCCCAGAAGGCAATCTGTCCGGCGCGGACCATGCAGAGCTTTGTCGCGCGTAATACCATCCGGCACGTGGTTTCCGCACTGCCCGCGATGATTGTCGCGTTTCTTGTGTTGGACGGTAATTTAATGGCGTCCGAAGAGGCGGGCTTCATGCTCGTTCTTGCCTCCGCCGTAATCGCTAATTTTTTCGCATACTACTTGCTTCGGAAAATGCCTGCCACCGGGTATCTCACCGAGGGAACGGTTGCCGGTCTCATCCAAGCCTTTCGTATCGCTTTTCGAACCCGAAATGTCCGCCAGGTCATTGTCTTTACGTTTCTGGTTACGATGCTCTCCATCAGTGTAATGTACCAGATCAATTACATGAAGAGGGTGATCGAGTTTTCCAGCGCCACGATCCTGTTTATTACAGCTCTCAGCATGGGAGGCACGCTGCTTGCCGCTGTCACCCTCAGGATTGCCGGCGATCACATCCCGTTTCGGGCGCTGATGTCGAGCTGTCAACTCGTGTTGATCGGCGTGGGGATCTGTTGGATCTGGATGGAAGCGATTCCGTTCGCCCACACCGTAGCTTTCGTTGCGGTCCTGTATACCCTTTCCGCTGCGGCGCTTACTGTTTCCGGCAATGTGCTGCATCGTCTTCAGACAGTTCGGCTACCCGCCTCTCATTCCTATACCGTGTCGGTTGTTTATCAGATCGTTACCGTGGTCGGTGCCGTGGTTGCGACGATCATCGTCGCGGTAACAGCGCCGTTAACCAGGATGCAGGACAGCGGATTGATTCATCCGTACAGCAACGTGTTTTCACTTTGGGTTTGTATGAGCGCCGGCATTTGCCTGATGACCATTCTGGTTCGCGGCGAACGCGGGCTGCAATTCAGCAAGGACCTGGCGGCGCTCATGCCGTCAAACCTGGTTACAATCTTTCGCGTGCATCGGGCCGAACTTCAAACCACTCCCGGAAACCGGCAGCTTCTCATGGAAGGGGCGCTCATGATCCCCAGCCGGATGAGCCGGGCGATGATATTGAAGTGGGCCGGTTCCGCCGACACCACGGAACGGTATCGCGCCTATCGCCTCCTGAATCGGCAACCACTCCCGGAGGCATTCGAGGCGGTTGCTTGCGAAGCAGCTTCCGACACCTCCCCCATCCGGGTCGAAGCAATTACGACGCTCGGATACCTGGGGGACCGCCGTGCCATTACCCTGCTGCAACGCATTCTGGCTGCGAAAGACCTTTCCGCAAGCGCCGCGGCGATGAAGTCGTTGTATCGCCTGGGCGTGGACGTCCCACCTCAGAAAATGCGGGACCTGTTCTACGGGTCCGCGAGTAACGCAACGCGGCTTCATGTTTTGACGGGACTTTCCTCCGCGGCGAAGCGCGACGAGTTGTTGGCGCTTTTGCGCGCTGAAATCCCCTCCCGCCCGGATCCCTATTGGCTCCGCTCCCTGTTTCTCCATGTCTTGGAAGCCTATGGCCGCCGGGAATCGATGGTGGAGATTTTTGACGCCGAGCAGGAGAAATCAGGAGAGGGATTGAACTACATCCTGACCGAAGATGACGTTCCTCTGCTCCCCGACGCCACCAGGGCCAAGCTACGTGACCTCTTCCAGCAAGAGGAGTATCCCCGGATGTCGCAATGCCTCGACAGCGCGATTCTTGGAGATTCGCTGTCTGTCGCTTTTGACCGTGTTTCCGCCCTGGGGTTGCTTTTCCTGTGGACGGTCATCGAGGAAGAGAGACGGGCCTCCGACTCGTCTTGATGTGCCCGACCGGCCGTGGGGCTGAGTACCGTAGCCTATCGGGTGTCCCCAACATTGAATCCTGCTCGCTTCCGGGTCTCTCCTCACCGGGTTTGATCTGTCTCACTCCAAGGCAGTAGAGTACCATCCTTCAGTCTTGACCTATGAACTACGCATTCATGAGCTTTTCCTGTCCCGAACTGGGTCTTTGCGAGATGTTGCAAATGGCCCGTGAATACGGGTATGTCGCTGTCGAACCGAGATCGCAGTCAGATCATGCCCACGGCATCGAATTCGATGCTTCGCCTGGGCTTCGTGCGGAGATCCGAGCGTCCGTTTCAGATTCCGGAGTAGATCTTTGTTGCCTCGCGACCTCCTGCATGTATGCCGATCCCGCGTCTGTTGCCGGGCATATCGAGGATTCGCGGCTCGCAATCGACCTCGCCGCTGATATCGGTTGCCCTCGAATCCGGGTGTTTGGCGGTAAGATTGGCGAGGGGTTGGAGCGTGAGGATGCGATCGCGCAGGTAGCCGTCTCGCTGGCGGCATTGGGCGACCAGGCTTCGGAATGCGGCGTATCAATCTGCATGGAGACGCACGATGACTGGTGTGATCCAAAGCACGTGGCTGCCGTCATGAGGATGGCGAACCATCCCCAAGTATGCGTAAACTGGGATATCCTGCATCCCGTACGAAGTGGCAACCTCGGCATGCGGGAGGCATACGAAATTCTCGAACCATGGATTCGTCACGTTCATGTCCACGATGGTTTTGATTCCGAACCGGGAAAGTTCGAATTTTGCGCCATCGGCGAGGGCGTCGCTGACCACGAAAGTGCACTGCGATGCTTGAAGGATGCGAATTATTCCGGCTATATCAGCGGCGAATGGATCGATTGGGAGCCGCACGCAGTGCATCTTCCCCGTGAATTGAAGATATTAAAACAGATGGAAGCAGGTCTCTAGAAAATCATGTCGGACACGGCCCTAGTTAACTACGCGCCCGAGCCGCTCTCCGTTGAGCTTCGGATTGTGCCCGAGGCAGAAATTGCTCCGGACGAAGTCCTATTGGAAGTTCAGGCGGTCGGAGTCTGCGGTAGCGATCTGCACATGTGGCAGGGCAGCGCAAGCTGGCCGATGAACTACCCGGTGGTCCTGGGACACGAATTCTGCGGGATCATTCGGGACGTTGGAAAACAGGTCACGGGATGGGGCGTGGGTGACCGCGCCGTGAGTGAAACCGCCGCGGTCGTCGATCCGGACAGCCCATTGACCCGGCAGGGCCTATACAATCTCGATCCGGGCCGACGTGGGTACGGCGCCGTGGTAGACGGCGCGATGCGAAGGTACGCACCGGTGCCGCAGCGAATCCTTCACCGCCTTCCGGACCCGGTCCCGTTCGAACACGGCGCGCTGACAGAGCCGTGTTGCGTCGCCTACAATGCGGTCGTGAATAATGGCCGTGTCAGGCCGGGTGACCGAGTGCTGGTGGTTGGTCCGGGACCCATCGGAATCCTTTCCGGAATGATGGCCAAAATGTGCGGTGCCGAAGTCGCCGTCATCGGTCTGCCGGCAGACGAAATGCGCCTGGAAGTCGTCCGCGCGGTGGGCTGTACCGCCTTGACCGAAGGCGCGGCGGAATGGGCTATGCAGCGCGACGGATTGGGTTGTGACGGCGTGATCGACGCGGCAGGCGCGTCTTCTGCGCTTCAGCTTGCCATTGATGCGGTCCGGCCATCGGGGTGGATCAGTAAAGTGGGGTGGGGGCCGCAGCCACTCAATTTCAGCCTCGACGCTGCCGTCCAGAAGAACGTGACCATCCAAGGTAGCTTTAGCCACAATTGGCCGATCTGGGAGCGAATCATTGCCATGATGGCCAGCGGTCAACTCGATGTAACGCCGCTGATCGGAGGGACCTGGAAGCTTGGGGAGTGGAAAGACGCTTTCGAAACGATGTATGCATGCAAGATCGCAAAGGCGGTATTGATCCCGGGCGGATGAGTAGATGATTAGATTTCGAATCGAGAGTTCCTGAATGCCTGAACTGGCCGCCTTTCCCAAAGCTTTTATGGATCCGCTCTGCGTTACTGGAGAGATGTCGGTCCGAGAGTGGATCGAATTGACCGGAAAATTGGACATCGACGGGCTCGAGTTTTTTTGCGGATTCCTGGAACTGAAGAATAAGGAGTCCTGGGCAGGTTTCCGACGGATGGTGGAAGACCAGGGGCGCAGAATCCCGATGCTCTGCTGCTCTCCTGATTTTACGCATCCGGATCCTGCGTTTCGGCAAAAGCAGGTGGATCTCGAAAAAGCCTGGATTGATATGGCCGTCGAGCTCGGCGGCTCCTATTGCCGGGTGCTCTCAGGACAACGCAGGAAGGAGGTCTCCCGGGAGGATGGAATCCGCTACGCTGTCGAATGCATTGAGGCCTGCCTCCCGCACGCGAAACAGTGCGGAATCATATTGAATATCGAGAATCACTATAAAGACAATTACTGGTCGTATCCCGAATTCGCTCAGCACGCGGATGTATTCTGCGAATTGATCGACCAGATCCATGATGATAATTTTGGAGTTAACTTCGACCCCAGTAATACGATTCTTGCCGGCGAAGATCCGTTGGAACTGCTCGATCGCGTCAAGAATCGCGTCGTTACCATGCATGCGAGCGATCGGTCGCTCAAGGGAGGGTCACTCGAAGACCTTCGAAATGAGGAAATGGACAGCATTGGCTACGCGGAACGGCTTCATCACGGCGAAATCGGCCAGGGTTTGAACGACTACGATGCAATTTTTTCAACTCTCAAGGGCGTAGACTTTGACGGATGGATCAGTATTGAGGATGGCGTAAACGGATTTGACGAACTAAAAAGAAGCGCAATGTTTCTAAGGAACAAGATCGAAATGCACTGGGGCTAAGGAATGAGCATCAAAAGTATCGGTAAAAACATATGAGAGCGCTGGCATTTGGCGAAATTCTATACGATATCATCGACGGTGAGGAGTTTCTGGGCGGTGCACCGCTCAACCTCGCTGCGCATCTTTCCCGGTGCCGCATGGAAACAGCCTACGTTTCACGGGTAGGAGACGACGAACGGGGCCGCCGGGCGCTCGGTGAGATGTTGGGACTGGGGATTCGTAACGATTTTATGCAGATCGATCCGGATTATCAAACTGGAACGGTCGATGTGGATCTTTCTACGGGCGGACAGCCTTCCTACACCATTCACGAGAACGTGGCGTACGATCACATTGACCCGATGGAAATTCCCTCGGCAATCATCGCTTATGCTCCGCGCGTGGTCTGTTTCGGCACGATCGTTCAGCGTTCACAAAGTTCCCGCCAGAGCCTTTATTCAATGTTGGACCGCCTGCCCGGGATTGAAATGCTTTACGACGTAAATTTGAGACAAGCCTATTACGATCGAGCCTGGATCGAACGGTCTCTTTGGTATGCCACGATCGTGAAGCTGAATGCGGAAGAGGTCGACATACTCGGCGAACTCCTCTTCGGCCAGAAGCTGAAGCTGGAGACGTTTGCTGAGCGCCTTGCGGATCAATGGAAGTTGAAGGCTCTCCTGCTGACCCTGGGCGCCGACGGCTGTCATGTTTTTGCCGAGGGTTCGCACACCCGGTGCGGGGGAAGAAAGGTCCAAGTCGCGGACACCGTTGGTTCAGGAGATGCTTTCAGTGCCGGATTCCTGCTCGATTATCTTCAGGGAAAACCCGCCGCCGAAGCTGCCGAAACCGGAAACGCTCTTGGCGCGTACGTTGCCAGCATGCGTGGCGCAATCCCGGAATACAATGACGTGATCCGCAAAGAACTCGCAAGCTGAACCTCGCCTACCGCAGGCGAATATCGGGCGGTTGCGAAACGTAGTCGGCAATCGTGATGGATGCGTCTGGATGCGTGCGCAAGAAGGACGCGGGACAGTGGGGTGTCACGGGTCCATGCAGCACGCGACGGATTACCGCGCTTTGCCACGGACGATTGCAATAGAACCGGAGGCGCTGCGCACCCAGGATATCTTTCATTCCTACCGTGATAGCCCGCCGCGGAATCACGGATATTTCTCCGCCTACCGTGTTGGCGTTGATTGTCCGCGTCTCCCTGCTCAAAGACAATACGCGAGTCGGTAAAGCCATGAACGCATCGGCCTCTATGTCTTCATCCGGCTCCGGCGGCTCATTGAATGCGATGTGCCCGTTAATGCCGATGCCTCCGTAACACGCGCCAAGGCCGCCGCGCCGCTCGATTAACTCCGCAATTTCACCAGTTTTTGCCGGATCGGGG
>Ga0310121_10001177_pt1 | contig 27400 bp, 22 predicted proteins | sample CB27_Tmax_986_MG_FD_203504 | JGI IMG/M metagenome (GOLD analysis project Ga0310121, IMG submission 203504) | Marine microbial communities from Western Arctic Ocean, Canada - CB27_Tmax_986 | ecosystem: Environmental > Aquatic > Marine > Oceanic | place: Canada: Western Arctic Ocean | collected... | reverse complement strand
CTTCGGCCATCGCGATTCTCGAATCATCCAGAACCGATACCGCCTTGCCCACACCCTCCGAGTTGACACCATTCCAAATCACAACGCCGTTGAACGTGCCGGCTGGCTTCATTTCGATCCCTGCCAACTTCATGCTTTCATTGAACGCCTTTAGAAAAAGAGCGGTGTCGAAGTCGAGCATCAACAAGCCCACCGCTTTGTTGTCGGGTAGCTCGCCTGCGACAAAGGAGCGGACCTTCGCTGGCGAAAATCCCTGTGCAGTCTCTCTAAAGCGCTTATATACCCGTTGGGCTTCCTTCGGGACCGACTCTATTAATAGAGTCTCAAGTTCATCTCGGGTAGCCAGCGAAAACCCTTCCGCGTCGAGGGAGAACGCGAAAAACACATTTCTGGGCAGAAGGGTCATCGGACCACTCGGCACCGGCCTGGGATCTATCTTCTTCGTAGTGCAACCCAGAGGGGCTATAAGCCCCACCATCAGAAAAAGGCATACACATCGCATTGCGATCTTCTGTCTCGTTCCGATTTGCCGATCAGCCGCCATACAAGTCTCTACTTTTCCAACATCCCTTAACGGATTATGGCAATGGACGGGCTGAAGCTCAAGATTAACAAAAAAAAACCCGGCGTGCGGCCGGGCTTTTTTCGTTGAATCGACCCTCAGGTCGAGGTTCGACTCAGGGGTTTGTTACGGTGATTGCGGAATCACTCTTGACCCAATCAACCACCTGGAATCCGAGGAAACTGTGGTAGCTCCTCTCCGACGGGTCCATAAGCCAGTCATCAAAGACAAGATCCGCATCCCGTACTTCTATACCGAAGTACGGTTTGCCCGGATAATGCAGACCGTAGAACCAGTGGCGTTCCAGGGCCAGCTGCATATTGATAATTGTCCCTTCCGCCACATCATCCTGCTTCCAATGATGCTGGACTCCCGTCGATTCGCCGAGGACAAGTCGCTCTGCACCACTACCATCATGGAGGAAGAGCTTGATATAGACATCCGAGTCTCCGGCTCCGATTCCATCCGTATCGTCCCAGATCCCAAGGTCCCAGATCTCCACGGTCAGCGCATAGGGGTTGCTCTCATAACGGGTACCAAATGTACCCCAACCCACGGGATGTTTGCGGTCGACCAGAGTCGCCGGATCGTAAAGGAACTCACCGGCCGGATTGATCGTGGTCGCGGAGGAATCCACGAAGCCCCAGGGAGCTAGACTCCGATCGTCGCTATCATCGCCCGCCAGATGCCCAAACTCATCAAACAGTTTGGTTGGGCCAATCTCGAAGCGGTCGGCCCAGATACTATCCGCCAACGCGACCAGGGTGTAGGTAGCATCCTGGATCAGGTCTTCGGGCACAGTGGATTCATAACCAAACCGATAGATGACCCCATTGCCACCGGGGAAGCCATTCTCCCAGCTGTTATTGCCGGTAATGGCATGGCTTTCGCTGTTGATATAGACCATCGGTCGCATATGGCCGTCTTCATCTTCGAGCTTCGCCGTGCCAGTGGGTAAGGGTAGGAAACCCAAACCCGCCGCCCCGTAGGACAGGATACTGTTTTCGTTGGTCGTAAGCATCAGCTCCAGCTGGCCATAGCTACCGTCATCGGCCTTCCGGATCACAAGAAGAACTCCGCGGAGGGCGTTCTCGTATTCGGTACCAAAGAAGGTGGCGTCACTCCAACGCATGGGGAAGTAGAAATAATAGCCGAGGTAGGCGTGCGTGGCCGTCTCCACCTTCGAGGTGTAGACCTTCCCTTTGAGCGGGGCCGTCGCAATATGGTCCCCGTTGTTGCCGGCCGTGTCGTCCCCATCAAAGTCGAGGGTTGTAAAGAAATCCCAGCCCAATGCGTCCGGATGGGTATCCGCATATACAACGGGAGCCCACCATTCCAGCATAGTCGGGCGGAAACAGCTGCCCGTGGTTGTATTGCACCACTCCGACGCGGGGCAACCGGCATTCGCCATACAAGCCGTCGGATCACAGACCTCGTTGCCCGGATCACAGTCCTGATCAACCCCATCACCACAGATCTCCGCTTTCGAAGGGGAAATTGACGCGTTGGTGTCGTCACAGTCGTCGCCGGCTTCACAGCTCGCGGTGGAATAATGGCCATCACCATCGGCATCCACACAACCGGCCGGACAGTCTTCGTCAACAGTGCCATCGCAGTTGTCGTCGACGTCGTTACCACAGGCCTCTACGGCCGCAGGATTGACGCCCGGGTCCTGGTCATTGCAATCGGCACCGTCACATTCGGCACCCTCGCCGTAGCCATCACCATCGTTGTCGACACAATCTACGCCAGAGCAGGGTAGATCTACGCCATCACAATCCTGGTCGATATCGTCATCACAAATCTCGGTTTGGCCCGGGAAGATATCGGCGCTGGTATCGTCACAATCCTTCACATCGCATCCGCTGGCGGTACCAAAACCGTCACCATCGGTATCTGTCTCTTCGGTGCATTCGACAAATTCGCAGACGGCGTCGCCATCCACGCAATCATCATCCTTGCCGTTTTCACAGACTTCTTCTTCCTCAGGGTTGATAGTGGCATCGGCATCGTTGCAGTCGACACCAAGACAATTCGGGCCTTCGCCATAACCATCACCATCGAGATCATCACAACCACATTGGCCGGCCAACCCGGGTGCGTCATTACAGACACCATCGTTGCAGATGTCTTCACAACAGTCTCCAGCTCCAAAGCAGAGGGAGTCACATTGGCAGGTCGCCTGACCGTCATAGGAATCACAGCGCCCTTCGCAGGAGTCTGGCGATCCTACAAAACAGGTTCCATCCAGGCAGTTTGCGCCTTCCGGGCACTCGCCACAGCTGCCGTCACAGCCGTCGTCGCCACATGTAAACGTTATCACGATTCCCTCTTCGTCAGTGAATTCACATACAGGTTCGCAACAGACGGCATCCGAGCCATCACAATTCTGATCGATGCCGTCGCCACAGATATCCTCCGCGTTGGGAGAGATACCAGCGTCTCCATCATTACAGTCGGCACCATCCAGACATTCGGGCACGGCTGCAAAGACACCATCGTTGTCTTCATCTACACAACAGGCGCGATCGGAACCATCACAATCCTGATCGATACTATCGCCACAAATCTCGACAGCACCCGGGAATATCGCCCCATTGCCATCATCACAGTCCTGGCCGGTAGGACAACTCGCGGTAGCCCCAACGGCCCCATCATTGTCCAGGTCCTGGCAACCGACGACGGGATCACCCGCATCGCCAGAATCCCCACCACAAGCAACACTTATCGAAACAAGAAAGACAAAAATCATATACGTCAGAAAGCGACTGTTTTTCATTATATCCTCGTACAAAGGTAGTGGACCAAAGCGCCGAACAATCCGGCTCAAAAAATAGAAGCGCTCTTCTACCTGGGCTGTGCATTCAGCTCAAGCAAATTTCGAGATCCCCCCCTAACTCCTGGGTAAACTTGTTTCAGTGTTTCCCGGGCACCTGGTAAACGAGGAAATGGAATCAGTGCCATATGGGTTTCCAACAGAGACTCAACAAAGGAATGTTGATCCACCGGAAAGCAAAGACTAGAGTGCCGGGACCCGACGTTCCCCGACCCATCGTCATCGGAGATAAAACATGTCCAGATTTGCCCCCCGTATTTTCGCAGGCCTTCTCGTTATCGGCTTTGTTGCAGCTGGTTTCATCAGCCAGACCTCTGCCCAGGAAAACACGGGCAATGCCGCCGTCGCCAAGATCGATACGAAACAGATCGTCAAGACAACCGAAGTCGGCGCCGAACCACGTTCCCCCCTGCGGTATACCTTTCGTGCCGAGGGTAGCGAAACGGCGGCCTACCAATTGGATATGTCCATGGCAATGTCCGGCACGGGAACCCCGATCCCGAAGATGGTGCTGCCCACCATGGAGATGGTGATGGTTACAACCCCGGTAACGGTCGACGCGGAGTCCGGCTCCCTGGCCTATACGACAAAGATCAACAGTGCGAAGGTTGTCGGTGACGCGGGTAATAAGCTGATGCGCAATTCTATGCAGGAAAGCTTGAAGGACCTTCAGGGCGTCAAGGCGACCGGACAGGTCACGACCCGCGGTGAATTTACCAGCTATAACCAGGAGCTTCAGCCTGGAGCCAGTAAGGATGCCCTGCAGATCATGGAAAATGTGGAGCAGAGCATGCGGCAATCGGTCATTCCATTTCCCGAGGAGGCCGTGGGTGTGGGCGCCAAATGGACGGTAAACTCTTCCCTCACGTCAAATGGGGTTCAGGTGCAACAGGTAGCGACCTATGAGCTGCTCGAACGCACCGAAACAACGGCAAAGCTTCGGCTGACGATGAAGCAGACCGCCCGATCACAGTCTCTGTCCATCCCGGACGCTCCCCCAGGTGTCACAGCCACCATGGACTCCCTTACCACCAACGGAACGGGCACCATGACGATCAACCTGGCGAGCATTGTCCCGGCTCTAAAAATGAATATGACCACCCATGCTGCTATGACGGCCAAGAGTGGAACGGAGACCCAATCCATGCAGATGGACCTCACCATGGCAATGGTCGTCACGCCCAGTGCCAAAAAATAAGCTTACGATCCCTCCCGGGATCGGCAGATCAACCAAGCCCGGCCATAAACTGGTCGAAGAGGAAGGCCGTGTCCTTGGGGCCGGGACAGGCTTCCGGGTGAAACTGAACGGCCATGGCTTTGGACTCTTTCAGTTCAAAGCCTTCGAGTGATCCATCGTTGGGACATATGAACGTCGCCTTAGCTTCCGCTGGCAGGGTATCGGGATCTACCGCAAAACCATGATTTTGACTGGTGATATATACCCGATGGCTGCCAACCTGCTGAACTGGTTGATTCACCCCACGATGACCAAATTTCATCTTATAGGTAGTAGCTCCCACCGCGAGGGCCATAATCTGATGCCCGAGGCAGATCCCAAAAAGAGGGACCTGGCCCAGCAGCTCTCGTACCATCTCCGGGGCCCCCTCCACAGCTTCCGGATCTCCCGGACCATTACTCAGGACCACCCCGTCGGGGCTGTGGCTGATAATGTCCTGGGCTGTGGTGCACGCAGGCACAACCGTCACACGGGCACCTCTATGAACTAGAGACTCCGCAATGTTTCGCTTCATGCCATAATCGACCACCACCACTTTCGGTCCGGAAGACGAATGGGTTCCTTCATTGGATGGGCTCTGAAATTCGTATGATTGGGAACAGGATACCCGGTGGGCAAGGTTCTGACCTGTCATCCCCTGGACCGTCGCTGCCGTTTTTTGAAGGTCCGACACGACCATATTTGCATCGGCTGCTGTGGGATCGAAGGGGCTGAAAATCAAGCCCGGCATCGAACCTTCCGATCGGATATGCCGCGTCAACGCCCGAGTGTCGACATCGCCAATACCGACCAGCCGATGTTCCCGAAGATAGTTGGTGAGACTATTGGTGGCCCGCTGATTGCTGGGGGTCTCCGTGGCGGCCCGCACAATTATGCCCCGGGCATGGATCCCACCCGACTCCGAATCCACCGGGTTGGTCCCGTAGTTGCCGATATGGGGATAGGTGAAGGTGATGAGTTGGCCGGCGAAGGAGGGGTCGGTCAGGGTTTCCTGGTAACCGGTCATTCCCGTTGTAAAGACGACCTCACCAGTGGTGGTTCCGTGGGCGCCAAGAGAAGTGCCACGAAAGACCCTGCCGTCCGCTAATACCAGAAGTGCGCCCTTTGTTTTCATAACGCTGCCCCCATGATCGCGATCGAGGATCCTGAAGATCCCCATTGAACACTCAACCGTTGTGTATCTACACCGAAGTCGGGCATGTTGCGAGCCATACCTTGCAGTTCACCAACAATTTCGGGGGGAATGCCATCAACGACTCCCACCTGTGGCCCCCACGAATCCAGCCCCAGGATCTGGGCAGGACCCACGGTCATGCACTTCACCAGATCCAATACGGGGATTTCCTGTTCTGCCGAAATTTGCTGAAGTAGCGACCAGAGATGAGCCAACGATGCCATTCCTGGTTCGGCGATTGGCAACTCTGTTTCCTTCTCCGACGCATTAACGGCACGATGTCCACTAGCCACAAAGTCGAGGGTTCCGTTGCGAACGGCCTGGGCCAGAGCCTGGACATCCGAAGGTCGGCTTAGGGGTGGATCGACACGATACAGCCCGTCATAGGACTGCATATGGTGAACGTTCCAGATAAGGTAGGGGAGGGCCGTTCCCGCCCGTACACGAGCCCCACGGCTACGAACCGCTTCCAGGGCATCCAGTCCCTGCTCGGTGACGATAGGGAAGAGCACGACGTCCGCGTCGGTCAACAAAGCCATTTCTCCGGCCCGTAACACACCAAGGCGCTCGCTCGCGTCCGGAATCGGGGGGAGACCATAGCGCGTAGCGGCCGGGCCCTCGGGAGCCAGGCCACCTGCGCTGAGATAAGAATCCATCGGCCGCATCAGCACCGGTAACTCGAAGTTCCGCGCATATTCCAGAATACGACGCATAAAGCCCGTATTCTGGATTGGCCGCCCACCATCCGTGACCATTCGGACCCCGGCGGCCTTAAGCTCGCCCATGGGAGCAATATCTTCGTGGAGCAGGCCTACACTCAACGCTCCATGGGGAATGAATTCTATTCCCGTAGCGCCCGTTTTAGCTCCATCGCGCAAAGTCCGAATCACGCCATCATGATCGGCCACTGGTATAACATCGGGCATAAGACCTACGAGTCCCACACCACCCAGTTGCGCGGCACGTGCCAGGTCGGCCAGGGTTTCCCGATGTTCATTCCCCGGCTCCTGCGGAAACGCCACCAGATCAACGAGGGATGGAACCACATAACGAAACGGAGTTTCAGCATCCAGGCCAAGTTCCGAACAAAGGCCCGAAGAAATCTTGCCTGTTGTTCCCTTGAAAGGATCAAGCAGTAGACCCGAATCACTCATGATCCCTCCTCCGTTGTTTTTGCCTGCGCCGTTACCGAAACGCCCAATCCCAGCGCTTCAAGGCGCGCCTGGTTGACCAGATGCAGGACCGCCATCCGCACGGCAATCCCATTGGTAACCTGATCCAGGATCACACTACGCGGCCCATCCGCAATATCATGGTCAATCTCAACGCAGCGGTTGATAGGCCCGGGATGCATCACGATCGCGTCCTTATCAGCCAGGGCCAACACATCGGGTGTCAACCCGAAGAACCGAAAGTACTCCCGAGCCGACGGAAAGAGAGCCTCTCCCAGGCGTTCGCGCTGAATACGCAACATCATCACCACATCCGTGCCTTCTACGGCTGGCTCCAATCGGTCAAAAACCTTCACGCCCAGGGACTCAATGCCCTTTGGTAGCATCGTTCGTGGACCAGCAACTCGTACATCCATCCCGCAGGAGACCATCCCAAAGATACCCGAGCGCGCAACACGGCTATGGGCTATATCCCCCGCGATCACCACTTTCAGGCCAGCCAGCTTCCCCTTATTTTCGCGGATGGTAAACAGATCGAGAAGGGCCTGTGTAGGATGCTCATGGATTCCATCTCCGGCATTCACAACGCTACAGTTCAGAGCCCGCGCCAGGAAATGGGGCGCACCCGTTGCATGATGCCGTATCACCAGAATGTCCGGCTGCATCGCCTCCAGGTTTCGAGCTGTGTCCAGCAGGGTCTCCCCCTTACTCAAACTACTAGTGGATGGGCTGAACGATACCGTATCGGCAGATAGATGTTTCTCGGCCAATGAAAAGGAGGTTCGGGTGCGGGTCGAGGGCTCAACAAAGAAATTCACCACCGTTGTGCCCCGCATGGCTGGCACCTTCTTGAAGGGCCGCGCCATGATGTCCTTCATATGGACGGCCTGATCCAGAATCAACTCGATGGTCTCGACCGGTACACCATCAAGGCCCAGTAGATGCCGAAACGAGCCCCCACCCTTTTTCAACGACTGCATCATGCTTCCCCTTCTGGTGGCTCAACTTTACGTTTGTATAAGACCACCTGGTCCGTTCCACCCGACTCTCGCAACTCGGCCTCCACTACATGCATCGGACCTGTAGTGACATTCGATCCGATGATATCGGCCTGGATAGGGAGCTCCCGACGTCCCCTATCCACCAGTACGGCCAGAAGGATCTTGGACGGACGGCCGAAGTCCAGCAACGCATCCAGGGCGGCCCGGACCGTTCTGCCGGTAAATAGGACATCATCCACAAGCATTACGGTTTTGCCCGCGATACTGTCATCGGGAATCCGTGTTTCTCCGATAATCGGACGCGGCAATCCCAGAAAGGCATCGTCCCGATAGAGGGTGATGTCGATACGGCCGGTAGCAGGACGCTCTCCCTCCACCTCCTCGATGGCATCCGCGATCCTCTCACAAAGGTGTACTCCGCCGGTATGGATACCGACCAACACCAGATCATCAAGGCCTTCCGACCGCTCGAGGCTCTCCACGGCCATTCGTCGTACAACCCTGCCTAGGGCCGTAGAATCAAGAAGTATACGTTCACTCACCAGCTGCATATGCTGCTCCACCAGACGCTGTTTTATGCACGGAACTGAAGATCCGGGATTTCCGCTTGGCCCACCAGATGACCCAGGCCTTTCCCTTTATATTCTGGAAGGGCACGAAGCCCCATTTCCGTCCATCATGACTGTTGTCTCTATTGTCGCCCATAACCAGATAATGGCCCTCCGGGACCACCACATCGCCTCCCTCACGGGGTGTGGCCCGCACCAATCCGACCGTCTCCAGCGCCGGGGCGGGCCAATCCGCCTCACCGCAGCAAGCTGGCATATAATGTGCGTCCGGTCGACCATTCAATCGATTACAATCCCGAGGGCAAGTCGAAAAGTTTTCCAGAACTTCGCAGATGCCATTGCCACATTCTGCTCTTGGGCAATACAGCTGATTATGTGGGTCATCGGAGAAATGTTGGGTCAAATAGCTGGTCCCCCCCAGCGTCTCCTCCTGGACATCACAATGACAAGCCGCTTTGCCCGGTCCTCCCTCTTTGCCCGGTCCTCCCGTTTTACCATCGTCACAAAACACACCTTGTTCAACAATGGTCGTACGTATGGCAGTTCCATTGATTTGAGGAATGTTTTTCGTCAACCGGACTCGATCCCCGGGGATCCCCACCACCCGCTTGATGAAGTTTTTACCATAGTCGTTCGGGTCTTTCTTGTCCGGGTACTCGAATACAATCACATCACCCCGCTCCGGTCGGTCGTAAGCAACCATATGTTTGTTCTGGAACGGTACCCGCAAACCGTAGGAAAACTTGGTTACAAAGATATAATCTCCAACCCGCAGGGTCGGCACCATGGACGCGGTCGGAATCTTAAATGGTTCGGCGATAAAGGACCGTACGAAAAAGGCAATAAGCGCCGCCACAGCAAAGGCCTCTATGATCTCGCGCCAGAAGGACTTGGGCTTCCAGAGTCCGTTGACCATCAAGGCCTTTTCGAGCTTACGCACATTATAATCAAAGTTCTCCCGGTCGACCGACTTCGCGTCGGCCTCCATCATGGAGGCAACCCGCCGGGCACGACGCGAGATCTTGTCTTTCGCGTCCGGCTCAAACACCTGATCCCGCCGAAACCGGTGCAGACAAAAGTCTACTACGACACGAGCATAAGCCTTTGCAGTCGCTACGATGCCCCTTGATTCCGTCTCATCCGCCGCCGCGGCCAGGCTCTCGTCCCGCGCCAACGCCTCGTCCGCAATCCGAACCAGCGCCTTCCCTTGTTTCTTAAGAAACCGGTACCTACGTGGCTTTTCGCCGCCGCTCATTCGTCCACCTTGAGAATGGCCAGGAATGCTTCTTGGGGAAGCTCGACATTTCCGACCTGTTTCATTCGTTTCTTGCCTTCCTTCTGTCGCTCCAGGAGCTTTCGTTTTCGGCTTATATCACCCCCGTAACATTTCGCAGTGACATTTTTCCGGTAGGCACGAACAGTCTCCCGCGCAATCACACGGCTGCCAATCGCAGCCTGGATAGCGACCTCATACATCTGACGAGGAATGATGGCGCGCATTTTTGCGACCAGGGCCTTGCCTCGATAGTAAGCCCGGTCCCGATGAATAATCACGCTCAATGCGTCCACGACCTTGCCATTGATCATAACGTCCAGACGAACGAGTGGGGACTCTTCGTAGCCCACAACCTCATAATCAAGAGAGGCATAGCCACGAGTCATACTCTTTAGACGATCGAAGAAATCGAAAATAATCTCCGCGAGTGGTAGACGATAGGTTACCTGCACTCGATTGGTGCTCATATAGTGCATATTCGTCTGACTACCACGTCGTTCCGTACACAGCTTGAGCACCGCTCCAAGATGATCCCCGGGTACATGCACCGTGGCCGATACCATCGGCTCCTCTACGTGGTCAATGTACTGACCATCCGGCAGATCTTTGGGGCTCTCGATGAAGACCTCCGTCCCGTCCTTCTGCACCACCTTATACACGACGTTTGGTGCCGTCGTGATGCATTCCATGCCATATTCACGGTCGAGCCGTTCCTGGACTATCTCCATATGAAGAAGCCCAAGAAATCCACACCGAAATCCGAATCCGAGCGCGTCGCTTGTCTCCGGTTCCCAGCTAAAGGATGGATCGTTCAGCGCCAGCTTCTCAAAGGCTTCTCGAAGCAGGGCAAACTCTTCCGAATTCACCGGGTAGATCCCCGAAAACACCATCGGTTGCATCTGGATGAAACCGGGGATGCCGATGTCCGCAGGGTCTTCCTGGGTTGTGATTGTATCGCCTACACGTATGTCGCGAATATCCTTGATGCCGGTGATTAAATAGCCAACCTGTCCCGCTTGCATCTCCTGGACCAGGGTGGGGGTGGGGGCAAACACTCCGATCTCTTCCACCTGTGATTTCAACGCCGTACCCATAAAGCAGATCTTGCTTCGAACCCGAATTGTCCCCGCGAAAACCCGTACCAGGGCCACAACACCCCGGTAGGGGTCGTACCAGGAATCAAAGATAAGCGCCTTGAGCGACACCTGCGGATCTCCGGTTGGGGGCGGGATTTCGCGGATGATCGTGTTCACGAGTTCCGACAGCCCAGCTCCGGTTTTGGCACTGACCTGGACCGCATGTTCTATATCTATACCTACGCCTTCCTCCACCTCGGCCAGGACACGATCCGGCTCGGCCGAGGGCAGGTCGATCTTATTGACGACCGGGATCAAAGTCAGATCACTCTCCACCGCCAGATAGGCGTTGGCCAGGGTCTGGGCCTCCACTCCCTGGGTGGCGTCCACAACCAGCAACGCGCCTTCACAGGCAGCAAGGGAACGACTGACCTCGTAGGAAAAATCCACATGTCCAGGCGTGTCGATAAGGTTCAGGATGTAGGTCTGCCCATCCTCTCCCGTATGTTCTAGCCGTACGGTCTGGCTCTTGATCGTGATCCCCCGTTCACGCTCCAGGTCCATATTATCCAGGAACTGCTCTCTCATTTCTCGTTCTGAAACCGCCCCGGTCAGAACCATCAGTCGATCGGCCAGGGTCGATTTTCCGTGATCAATGTGCGCGATGATCGAGAAGTTTCGTGTTCGCTCGCGTTCGTTCATCAACGGGTCTTCCGGTCAGGGATTCACAGGCATACGGCCCTTGAAGTACGAAAAAGTTCCACGCATGCCCTCCTCGAGGGACACCTTGGGTTTCCAGCCAAGGACCTCTTTTGCGCGAGAGATATCGGGTTGACGGCGTTTTGGGTCATCAACCGGAAGCGGTTTGTATTCAAACCGACACTCGGTCCCCGCAAATCGGGCCATGGTGTTTGCCAGTTCCAACATGCTGATCTCAACCGGATTCCCCAGGTTGAAGGGGCTGATCTCATCCTGGTTCAAGACCCGGACAATCGCTTCAATAAGGTCATCCACATAGCAGAAAGAACGTGTCTGCTCCCCATCCCCGTAGATGGTGATCGGGTTGTTGGTAAGCAGCTGGTAGATAAAGTTGGGCACGACCCGGCCGTCATTGAGTCGCATCCGCGGTCCGTAGGTATTGAAGATTCGGATAATACGGGTGTCTACCCCATGAGCCCGGTGATATGCCATGGTCAACGCCTCAGCAAAGCGCTTCGCCTCGTCGTATACACCCCGTGGGCCGGTAGGATTCACATGGCCCCAATAATCCTCTCGTTGAGGATGGACCTGCGGATCTCCGTACACTTCACTGGTGCTGGCAAGCAGGAACTTAGCGCCCTTGGCCTTGGCCAATCCCAGGGTCTTATGGGTACCCAGAGCACCGACCTTGAGTGTCTTGATGGGATGTTTCAAATAATCCGGGGGGCTCGCCGGCGACGCAAAGTGGAGTACCACATCCACCGGCTCAGAGACATAGATGAACTCCGTCACGTCCTGGTTGACGAATCGAAACTCCGACGAACCTAGCAAATGCTCGATATTGTCGGGCGATCCGGTGATCAGATTGTCCATACCGATGACGCGGTATCCATCGTTCAGGAAACGGTCACATAAATGTGACCCCAGAAAACCGGCAGCACCGGTGATAACAGCGGTAGGCATGAACCGTCCTTGATCTGCAGCAGGCGCGCGGAATCTACCCCGGCCTGTTCCTCCGAGTCAACGCGCTTTTCAACTACCATGGGTGGGACAGGAATAAGCTCCAGATTCAAACCGCTACCAGCGGGTCATCTAATCAAGGTCGGTCTGCTGAATATGGTACACCGTCCCGCAATATTCGCACTCCACATCTTCGGTACCACCCGCACGAATATCACGCAGATCATCATCCGAAAGCGAGCGCACCGCCGCGATGGCGCTTCCCCGGCTACAGCGGCAGCGAAAACTCACTGGATCCGCTCCCAGAAAACTCATTGATAAGGAGCCAAACATTCGATCTACACATTCGGCTATGGTGGCCCCCGAGCCGATAAGGTCGTTGAAACTATGTCCTTCGAGGCAGGCCGTCAGGGCCGACAGGTCTTCATGTACCATTCCGGGCAGAGCCTGCACTAGAAGGCCGGTGGCCCGCTCAAGAGAGCCACCCTCCATGGTCGTTCGCAATCCGATAAAGGTCAGCACCTGCTCCGACTGCAGGGCGTAGAGCTGAAGTGCGTCACCTATCGTATCCCCAGGTATGGGAACGGCGGTGTTGTAGACCTCGCCACCGCGCGCCGGCTGGCGACTGATCCGTAGTATCGCATTGGGCCCGATAAGCGGTGTTACATCCGGAGAAGGCTCGTCGACCCGGGCCCGTAACGCGACTCCCGGCCATACATCTACCGTACAACTACCGATTGGCCCGTCGGAATCGAGGGAGCACAAAACCCTATCCGCCGGGGCCAGGGCGAGCTGGAGCAGGGCGCCACCAACGAGAAATTCTCCAACCAGTTCTGCACACGGACGATTCAAGGGTTGGTTCGCCATCGCATCGCGCACGGTCTGGCCAATTTCCGCGCCCAGAACACGAACGGTTCCCGCCTCGGTCATCCACCGTTTGATAATTCCGGTGGCGCCTTTGCTGTCAATCTTGTCGCTCATTGAAACCTACACCTACTCTTAAAGCATATTCTGCGCCACAACTTGATTCAACAACGGACTCATCGAGAGGACGATGACTTGCACGAAATGTCGGCTGGAACTAAGCTTCTGACTATGTCGAGAGAGCCATCGAGACCGGCTCCGGCCGAGAGAGAGGCTGCGGAAAGCGCGGCTTCTAGTCGCCTTGTGCGTGCCATGGCGGAAACCAGGGCGATCCATGAGTTGATTCATGCCCTCCGCACGGGGATCACTCTGGAGCACTTCGTAGAGGCCGTTGGCACCTGGGTCGTAAAGATTACCGGGGCCGACGGCGCCGCTGTTACAAGAACGGTGGGAGAAAACCTGCGATGCATCCACGCCGTGGGAGCCCTTTCTCATCTATCTGGCCGCGTTTTGAAGGGGCATGGGGGTTTTACAGGCACGGTGGTGGCATCGGGCAAAGCCAAGGTGATCGGATACCTGGACGGCGACACCCCCCAAAGCGACGAGAATGACGATGAGGCAAATAAACAAAGTGGTGTGATCATACCCATATTTCTCGACGGAGCGGTTTCGGGGACACTTGCCGTCATCTCAAAAAACGCCTTCTTGCTCGGCAAAGCGGACATCCCGATCTTGACCCGCTTTGGAGGGCTGTTGTCTCTGGCCATGGAAACCTACCGTGTCCAAAGGAAGCTCAAGCATGGTGAGCACTTCATCGAGATTGGACGTCTGGCCGAGGCTCTGTCCGACGAGATCCGCGACCCGTTAAGCCAGGTGCAGGCAAATGTGGATATGATCCGGATGGGGATGGTGAGCCAACCCGGACAACAGGATATACAACAATTTGAAAAAACCCTCTCTGATATTGCCTCGGAACTGACCCATGTGTCGGCCCTTGTAAGCGACCTGCAGAAGTTGGCGCGTGTTGGCTCCCACGACAACATCACCCCCGTGAGCGTACTGAATGAGATCCGTCGGGCCATTGTCCTGAAGCGGCGGCTGATCTGGGAAGTGGCGGACCTCGACGAAGAGATACCGGTCTCACTTCCCCTGATCAAAGCACGCCCCGGGGCTCTGAGCCAGGTGCTAATGGCGCTTCTTGCCAACGCAGCGGAGAGTCTCGATAGAGAGCACCGAAGTAGAAATCGCATCCAACTTGAGGCCGTGGCGACCCCGCGTGAGGTGCATATCACCATCCGTGATAATGGTCCTGGAATCAGCAAAGAAAACTGGGAACGGATTTTCGATCCCTGTTTCACCACCAAAGGGATCGTCGAACACGATGGAATGGGGCTGACCCGGGCTCGTAGTATCTGCCAGGAGTTGAATGGCGTGGTTGACCTGGACCCCAGTACAAAAGTAGGGGCCACATTCCATGTGCGTCTACCGGTCTATTCTCCCGGTGCGGACGACTAGGCGGCTACCGGTACTCCATCGAGTTGGCCACAGGCGGCTCCGATGTCCAGACCTTTACTGACGCGAACGCTGGTCGCAAAACCGGCCGCCAACAGAATCGCCTGGAATTTTTCTAGAACCGCATTGGGCGGGCGCAGATACGGTCCTTCCTCAAATGGATTCCAGGGGATCAGATTTACCTTCACCTTCAAGCCATGCAGATAGCGGGCGAGCCGGCGGGCGTCCGCCTGGGTGTCGTTAAATCCACCCAGGACCACATATTCGATGGTGATACGGCGCCGGTTCGGCAGGGGAAAGTCTTTCAAGGCTTGTTTCAGATCCGCCATGGGATAGCGCCGATTGATGGGCATAATGCTATTACGCTGTTCATCATTGGAGGCATTCAAGCTCACAGCCAGATTCACAGGTACCGCCTTTCCAAGTTCCGGGATACGGGGTGCCAATCCAACGGTCGACACGGTAATTCTACGGCTCGAAATATTCAGGCCCTTCTCGTCGAGCATGATCCGACAAGCCGACACAAGCTCGTCGAGATTATCAAGGGGTTCCCCCATTCCCATGAACACAAAATTCCGTACCCGCAGTCCATCCAGATCGATCGTGCGGCCAATATGCACCTGATCCACGATCTCACGGGCGGAGAGGTGGCGTTTCAGACCCATTTTCGCGGTCAAACAGAAATCACAGGCGAGCCGACATCCCACCTGGGTGGAAAGGCATTGGGTGTAATAATCCCCCATTGGAATCAGGACGGTCTCGATTCGTTGACCATCCGGGGTGGTCAATAACAATTTTCGGGTGGAATCCCTGGCAACCAGGGTTTCGTCATGCGTTAGACCCGGTTCTTCTAATTCCCCGAGCGCCGTCCGAAGATCTCCGGGTATATTCTTCATTCCTTGGAGATCGATGATGCGTTTCTGGTGCAGCCAACCAAAGACCTGGTCGCCACGATAGGCCGGGAAACCACGTTCCTCGATCCATTCGCGCAGATCCGTTCGGGTCATGCCCGCAAAACCTACGGCTGGTGCCGCCAATTTGTTTGGCTTATCATTCATGGGCTCTGGATAACGCCCCGTCTCCTCGATCGCAAGGGCTAGACGCGCTATAGGCCGTCAAATACAACGATTTGTCTGTAAACCCAGACGGCCCGCCTTACAAAAACTCAGTTAAGGCAGGTTCCTATACAGATACAACCGCCGAAGGCACAGAAGGCACCGCCGAGATAAATACCCGAACACTGTTGTTGGCATGTCCCATTGCAGTTCTTTTCCTGCCCTGCACACCCATTGGTGGTGCATTGATCGAAGTCCGTACACGAATCGCCATCGGAGCAAGCCGTCCCGGTAACTGGCACACAGGAACCGCCCAGGCAATTGCCGGTGCCACATTGGGCTATTCCGGTCGAGCATCCTCCACCGACGGATTGGTTCACACAACCCGTCGCTGGATTGCAGCTATCGGCCGTACAGACATTACTGTCATTACAACTATTGGTGGGGCCGGGGAGGCAGAATCCATTCAGACAGGAATCGTTCAGGGTGCATTCATTCAGATCACTGCAAGAGTCACTATTATTCACGCTGAGACAGCCCGTCACTGGATTGCAGTCGTCACTAGTGCATTGATTTCCATCATCGCAATTCAGCTCATTTCCACCCTGGCAGTTCCCGGCCTGACAGATGTCGATCTGGGTACAGACCGTACCGTCATCACAAGGGGTCCCGTCCGGACGTGGGTTGTTGGTGCAGCCACCACCCGAATCGCATAGGTCCTGGGTACAGTAATTGCCATCATCACAGATCCCCTCATCGATCTGGCCGTTACAGTTATTGTCTTTGCCGTCACAGGTTTCGGGGTTTCCGGGGTAGACCAGGCCGTCGAAGGGCGCGCAATCGTCCTCATCGAAAATCGTATCGTTGTCATCGTCCGGATCACAGGCATCGCCCATGGAGTCACCATCGTTATTTTCCTGGAGCGGGTTCGGATCCAGCTGGCAGTTATCATCGGGATCGATGACCCCATCGTTGTCGTCATCGTCGTCGATGCAATCGGGCATACTGTCATTATCACTATTGGGGAAGGGATCGTCAGTCACCCCATTGCAGTCATCATCCAGCCCATTGCAGATCTCTTCCGTGGCTGCATCGCCGACACAGAGTACCTCGCCCTCTTCACAGAGGGGGGTGCCGGGACAAGTGCCGATATCGTTGGTAATGGGGCAGGTCACGCCACCCGCTTCAAGATTGTCGGTGATCCCATCACAGTTATTATCAATACCGTCACAGGTTTCCTGATCGGGGAAGGATGCGTCGCAGTTGGTCAACCCACTCACTGTGCAATAGCGCTCTCCCGTACAGGTGCCGAACTGCGAGCTGGTGGAGCATTCGGTGGTCGCCTGCAATTCGACGGCTCGCACGCTGCATTCACATTGGCCGCTATCGGGCACGCATTGGTTGTAGTTTAAGCCGTTCGGCGCCACATACTCCGAACAGGAGTAGCCGCAAGGGCAGGGCACATCGGAGCAGTCGGCGCCGCAGAAACTTCCCTCTTCAGCGCCGGGCAGACAGATGGCGTTCTCACCACCATATTGGGCCTGGCAATCTGCACTGTCTTTACAGGGCATACACAGGGTCTCCATTCGATCTACACAAAGGAAGATAAGATCACCGCTGCCCAGATCGATCCCCTTACAGATAAAGCCCTCTGGGCAATCGGTAATACAGGACTGGCTACAAATGCTGCCAAATCGACTGGGCAGACAGAAGGGATCGGCACAATCGGAATTGGAGGTGCACGTAGCACCAAACTCGCCCGGAGCCGGATCCTCGAAGGGCGGTGCACAGGGGGCTGTCGTATCGGCCTGATCGGTCTGTGCGTCAGGTGCGATCAGCCCATCACTGCCTTGATCGAGCGTATTCCAGCCCTGGTCTTCTGTGCCACTTGTGGGATCAGAACCACAAGCAAAAGCCAGAAAAATCCACGTCAACAATACGATCTGGCATCCATTTCGTTTCAACATCATCACACTTCCACAATACCCTTTATGCCTACCGGTGGGGTCCACACGACCCAACCCATGTATGGAATATAGCAATTCGCGTGCCGATCGCGCCAATCTGCACTCCGATAACAGATGGTACCGAGTCTCGCACGAGACGACGTTTGACGCAAAGGAAGGCCCTCGCTTGACCATCTGAGGCTCGAGTGCGAGGGTTCCGCCACATCCCCCAGAGAGCTATGACCCGTGCACTCGGAATCATCTACATGGACGTCAAACCACCCCCTGTCGAAGTGGTTGGCTCGATCCAATTCGGTCATATTCTCGACCTACGCCATCCTGGCCGCGTTTACGACATACTTTTGTATGTATGCCTTCCGCAAGCCCTTCGCTTCGGGAAGTTACTCCGGGTTGAGCGTTGACCTGCTTGGGCTGGTACTGGACTACAAAGTCGTCCTGGTTATCGCGCAGATCGTGGGCTACTGCCTCTCCAAATTCATCGGAATTAAATATGTCTCCGAGGTCGCCCCAGGGCGACGCGCCAAGCTTATCCTGGTCTATATTGCCGCCGCCGAGCTGGCCCTCCTCGGATTCGCTCTGGTACCCCACCCATATGGGATACTATTCCTGTTCTTGAACGGCCTTCCTCTGGGAATGATCTGGGGGCTTGTATTCGGTTTCCTGGAAGGTAGGCGCCTCACAGAAGGACTCGCGGCCGGTCTTAGTGCCAGCTATATCCTGGCTAGCGGCTTTGTGAAGGCGGCGGGCTTCTCCGTGCTCGAACATGGGGTATCCGAGCAATGGATGCCCTTTGTTACGGGAATGATGTTCGCACCCCTGCTTGTCGTAGCAGTCTGGTTTCTGAGCCTGGTCCCACCGCCATCAAAGGAAGATGAAACCCATCGCGTCCGACGCGTCCCCATGGATGGCGCAACCCGAAAAGCCTTTTTTTCGCGCTATCTGTTTGGCCTGCTGGTGCTGATATTCTTATTTATGTTTGTGACCGCCTATCGGGACTATAGGGACAATTTCGCCGTCGATATCTGGAAGGTCCTACGAAAACCTACGGCAGTGCAGGTCTATGCAGATGAGCCCAGTCACGGACCTGCGAATGCACCGGTTACTCTGGTGGAATTCAGTAATTTTACCTGTGGCCATTGCGGGGGGGCCAGCCAGAGCGTAGACACGCTGATTGAGGAATTTGGCTCCGATCTCCGGGTCGTCGTCAAACTCCGGGCCTGGAATCGAGACGCCCGAAAAGCCGCTGTGGCCGCCTTGGCGGCCCATGAGCAGGGCGCCTACCTGGCGATGCAAAAGAAGCTCTTCTCGGCTCTGGGGGCCGTAAGAGACCCGATTTTGCTGGGTTATGCACAGGAGATCGGCCTGGATGTGGAGCGATTCAAGCGCGATATGAAGCAGAATCGGGACCGCTACCATGCCCAACTGGCACGCAACGAAGTGGAAGCGAAGAAATACGGTGCAAAGGCCACCCCCCATTTCTTCATAAATGGGACGAGTTACCGCGGTGCACGGCCTCTGAAGCAGTTACGTGGCGTTGTAAAAAGAGAAGCCAAACGGGCCAAGGGGCTCATCGGCAATTGCAGCGAAGGTGTAGCCGGTTGTTCCGGGGTCCCTCCAGGGCGCATCTATGCCACTATGACCGGCCAGGACCCGGAATACTCCCATCTTGTGAAAGGGATCCCACCCAGTATCCTCGCTACAACTGAGATGCCGGTAGCCCTGGGAGTCATCCTCGCCCTGGGCCTGATGCTCTGGGTACGCCGAAATCGAAGCGCCTTCTTTATATTTCATATCATGATGATGGCGGGAACGGCCCTTATCGGTGCGGCTACTCTGGCGTTCCAGTTCGGGCTCATACCGGATGTTGCCTGGTTCGTCCTCATCGGACTGGGCTGTTATCTGGCCTATGTTCCTTTTGGTAGCGTCTTTTTTGACCGCCTGCTCGGTGCGGCCGGCTTTCTTGGAACGGCCGGCTTTATGATCTATGTCACCGACGCCTTCGGCTATCTGGGTAGTATCGGAGTGCTATTATACAAAGAGATTGGGCAGCCCCAGGTCTCGGGACTCGATTTTTTCATCGGCTTCAGTTATCTGACGTCGATCCTATGCACCCTCTGTTTTGCGATCTCCTGGGTATATTTTGCTCGTAAGCTCAAACAAGATGACGGTTCGGAAACACAGCCAGGAGCAGGCACGTAAGATCATGCCGAATCTTTGTTGCCTAAAGAGGGGCGGCATGATTCTATGGTACAGCTTTTTGGATCGGAGAAGGTGATGAAAACCCCGCATCTGTTTGGAGTCGTCCTCCTGGTTGGTTTACTGTCCAGTTCCTGTACGGTGGATAGCGTCTGCCCAGGGGGCTGGATGACGTTCTTCATCGACCAACAACTCAATTCCACCGATGAGGTAACCGGAACCATCTGCGCGGCCGATAATAACGACTGCCAGGCTATTCCTCCCTTGTGGCAGGTCTGTCAGGACCGACCCTCTCTATGTGGCAGTCCATCAGCTTATGCCTGTATTGCACCGGGTAGCTATAACTACAGCCTCGTAAAGGTCGACGACCCCTCCGTCACCGTGGACGATGGAAACTTCAATCTTCCCTCCGCCGATGGTTCGCTCTGTAAAGCACGGATTTTCGTCAATGGGCCTGAAACCCATGTCCAGTTCTTGTCGTGTTTCCCTGGTTCCGGCGAGGAACTGGATACGGGATCATCCAATGAAGACGTAGATGAAGACGAAACGACCGAATTCAACGCCGATAACTGACTCCTATTACGCACCGAAAAGGGTGCGCTGCGAAGAAAAAACAACTCAAATCTTGACGTTCGGGCCTGTCATCCCTAATTTTAGGGTATAGGCGTATTTCGGTACGCATGTCGATATCAGAACCTATGAGTCAAAATTATGCTTAATCTAACTCCTTCCGCCGTTATAAAAATCAAGTCCCTTATCGAACGTGAAAACGCCGAGAAGGCCATGTTGCGTATTATGGTCGTCGGGGGGGGCTGTTCTGGTTTCTCCTACGATATGGACTTTGAAGACAGTCCAGGGCTGATGGACAAGATCCTCGAATTCGATGGATTGAAAGTATGCATTGACCCCGAAAGCATGAAGTTCCTGGCCGATACGATCGTCGATTACTCCGATAACCTTCAATCCGCCGGATTCCACTTCACGAATGCCCAGGCCACGGCGACCTGTGGTTGCGGCACATCTTTCGCGGTCGGCTGATATCAACCGTTCGGCCCTGGGTACCTGCACAAGACCGTCCTTCACTTGAAAGAGGGGCTCGAAGTTGGCACACTCGCGTATTCATTGCGCTGGAGCCCAGCATGAGTCCGATTCGACATCTTGCCCTTTTTACCCTGTCCGTAGCGCTGCTGGGTTGCCCCAGTTCGGATTATAACGGCAGCGGCTTGTCCGAAGTGGACGCTCTTGCCGGTGCGCGAGACGATACCGAAGGCGGAGACAGGGACGTACGGGCGATCACCGATCTGAGCCGTGATGCAGAGCCAGAACGCGATGTAGCGGACGTGGAAGAACAGAGGGATCACCCCATCTACGATCCCGACTGGACCGAACATGACAACCCCGTGGTGGAAAAGTGCATGGAGTTGATCCCGGAGATCTGCAACAAGCTCTGGGATTGTGAAATTCCCGCAGCAGAATTCCTGGCCGCGAGCTGCCCTCAGTTCGCCGACGCCGGACAGGAATTTATCCAACAAGGTTGTGAAGTGCTGGTAGAGGATAACGCCAGTGAACCAGCCGCTCGTTTCATGGCCAACGCGGCCTTCACCATCCTGCAAAGCTGTATTCGAGACTATGAATGCACCCAGGAGAACCTGCAGGAGCTCATCGAGAGCTTCACGAGCGCGGGCCAGAGCGGAGGCGAGGGTGGTCTCGCGGGCGCGTTGCCCCAGCTCTTGGGCCTCATCATGGAAGAATGTGGCGGTTCGCTCGGATTCCCAGGCTTTGGTGACTAATCGCTTCGATCAACAACGCTGATTGATAGCCGCCAACCGCTCCAAATACGCCGCATCGTGACGGTCCGTCTCGGGCTGTACGCGACGATCGTAGAAATAGCGGGCCAGGTGTTCGGTGTCCTCGGCGTCGTCACGAGCCGCAGAACGGGCGTAGGCGGCTTCGGCGGCCAGACAGGCCCCATACATCAAACAACCGATCTTCTCCCCGAGCACACGCATGCGAAGACTGGCTACGGAATCATCCATATCTCGTAAGTCGAGCATGGCCTGTTCAAGTTCGGCACAATAGGAAAGTCCGCCGGATCGAACGGGCGTAAGGCAACCGTCGGTCGGCAACGCCTCTAAAAGGCCACGTAGCCATGCGAAGAAGGGCGTATCCATATTTCGGCCCTTCGCGTCACGGAGCCATTGTGCCAGCAGGGTATTATGGGTCCCTTCCCAGTTCTCGAAGACCACATTATCGCGAAGAAGGCGCGGTAGAACGCTGAACGATTCAATCGCCCCATTTCCTCCCAGGAGCTCGATGCCCTGGTTGATCACCTCGTGGGCAAAACGCGCGGAAATGGTCTTATTCAGATTCACCGCCATACGTTGCGCTGCGGCGTCAACCGTGGAGTCGTGGCTGGGGACCTCCAAGGTGTCCTGTTGGTGGAGCAGACGAAGTGTCGCGGCCCGCGCTGCGGCGGTATCGCTGCGCATATCCGCGATGGTCTCCTGGACCAGTGGATAGTCACCAATCTTATGGCCAAACGCCCCACGATGCCGGGCGTAACTCGCGCCCACCAGGGTGGCCCGACGCATATTGCCAAGACAGGCCATGGCGTTGAAGAGGCGAGATGTATGAATCACATAGCGCATCATATGACGGAATCCGCTTTGCTGATCGCCGATGCGGTGGGCCGGGGCCCCGTTCAGTTCGATCTCAGCCGACGCCATGGAGCGGGTGCCAAGCTTATCCTTCAGGCGCCATACACGGTAGCCATTGGGGCTTCCGTCCGCTGTACGTAGGGGTAAAAGGAAAAGACCAAGACCGGAGGTTCCTTTGGCGGGGTCGTCCAATCGAGCGGTCATCAAGGTGAGATCGGCGTCAATATTGGAGCAAAACCACTTCTCGCCGACCAGGGTATAGAGGTCGGTCGAGCCATCTACTGGCAGGGCGGTCGTCGCGTTGGCACCAACATCGGATCCGCCCTGGATCTCCGTCAGAAATTGGGCGCCATGCAGACGTGTATCGTAATCCGGGTCCAATAAACCCGGCAGGTACTTCTCACGAAGCTCGTCATTCGCCACATGCTGCAGAACCTTGATGATTCCGGCCGTGCAGGCCAGGGGACAGTTATGCCCGGCCTCGCCATTCATCGAAGAGATGTAGAATAGACTTAGGGACTTTAGATTTGGGAATTCGCTATCACCGAGAGACGTCATAACTCCGGAGCCGTAAATCGCACGGCCCACTTCATGGTAACTGGGATGGTGCGTCACCCGGTCCTGCACCCGACCAATCCCGTCCCGGACATCCAGGCGGGGCAGATTGGCGTGCAGATTATTCTCCCGTGTGGCCCCGTCAATAGCGGCGGCCTCGCGGCCAAAGCTGTCCAGGCTCGGTTCGAACTGCCCATAGGCAGCGTCCCCCATAAGCATCCCCAAGCCGCGCGAAAGACCGTCGTCCGCCTGGAAATAGTTTTCGGGTTGCGAAGCCAGCCAGCTCGCTAAATCGTCGCGCCCTCTCGTAATATTCGAGTTCTGGCGATCTGCTATGTCCACGCAGCCCCCCGTGCCCTATTCGCTGATCGCTCCCGCGTCACGCAATAGAGTTTCCAATTCACCGTTTTCGAAAAGCTGGCGCGTGATATCACATCCACCGACGAATTCTCCGGCCACATAGAGCTGCGGAAGAGTAGGCCATTTGGAATAGACTTTAATAGCCGCCCGCAGTTCCTGATCCGCGAGGATATTACGAGTGTCAAACTCGGCACCAAGATGCTGGAGAATCTGGACACATGTTGCCGAGAAACCACATTGGGGCCACACTTTGCTGCCTTTCATATACAGGAGCACCTTATTGGCTTTTACGTCTTCTTCAATCTGCTTGAGCGCGTCGTCCATGATTCTATCCATTTTTCAGTGGGCATTGGGAATCAAACCTACGTCGCCCAAAACGTCAAGCTTGAAGCGGTACAGACCACGGAAATGAAGACGTTTTCTTCACGCACAACTGTACCCGTTCGGATCCGATCCAGCCGCAGGGCTCAAATGGTCGGTTTCTTAAGCCATAGAATCCACTGGTTCGCGGTCGTGGATCCAACGGCCATATGTTCAAGGACTTCGAGTCCAAACGGAGCCAATACCTCCAGAGCCTCATGGCTGAGATGGTTTCGGTAATGCTCGAAGGGCGCTCCGCCTTGCTGTTCCATCTGCTCAAGCTCCCAGAGCTTTTTACGGCCCCGAACCACACCAAAGACGGTGTTTTCCACCAGGAGCATCGTCCCCCCGGGTTTCAACATGGAGAAAAGCTGCTGAAACGCCACCCGCAGATCACGCACATGATTGTAGGAGCGGAGCAGCAGAATATGGTCGAAGGGCTCCGTATCACCGCCGACCTTTGCACAAAGATCGGGGTCCTCGGCCCCGGCACAGAGAAGATGTAGCCAGGGGTGGCGCGAAGAAAGCTCGTCTATACGCGACTTATCCGGCTCTATGCCAATGTATTTAAATGGTAATTCGCTTAATCCTTCATCCTTGGCGGAATCGAAAATCCGTGCCAGGGATACGGGTTCCCCCACGCCAACATCGAGGACACGGCCGGTCAGTTGGCCCAGGATCCCATCCACTCGGGCCTCGGATGCAGAAAAACCGATCTCCAGGGGCCGTAGCTCGAAAGCACCAGGACAGGTTCCCAGGGTGGGGCAGGTGGTACAATGGGTAGCTGGTCGTAGGGGTTGCAGATCCTGGTCGAAGTCATCCAGAAGCAGCTTATCGCTGGTGTCGAGATAGACCTGGCCCAGCTCATCTCGAACGGAGGCCAGCTCCGCGCCCCCGAAATCACCGCTATCTGTGGCCACCGTAAGAAGACGATCCCGGGTATGCATCAAGAACTCGCGTTGTCTGTCGAACGCAGGAGCTTCCATCGAGCCGGCCGCGATCGGGCAATCCGCGAGATCAGCCACATCCGCCACAAAATCATTCGGAATGTAGTTGAAGGAGTTGGAACGTGGGGAAAGGAACGGGGAGAGGGTTCGGATCTCCTGTTCGTCTTCGCCGCGAGCCAGCGGTGCATCGCATTGGGAAGCCCCGTCACAGTCACGACAGACCCAGCTAAGGCCGTTCTCGTCCACTTGACCTCGCAAGGGATCGCGATGACGTAGGAAGGCATGCTTTGAAAGATGAGTAGCCGTCAAACATAGGGGGATGCGGTCAAAACTGATCCGGGCCACACGCCCCGCATTCATCAGGGAATCGATGGTTGTTCGCACATCCGCAAGGGACGCTCGCATTTCGGGTTGACGCACCTGGTCCGGCAGCGTCAGATGCACATGCTCTACACCCAGGCCATGGAGTGTATCCATCAAGGCCGGCAGCGAAGTCAGATTCTCGGCCAGAAGAGGTACAACAACCAATACAGGAACGCCGTCTTCGACCAGACGTTGTATTGCGGAGAGGCTGGCTTCGAGCCGGGATTGTCCACCAGCAAGGCTTTGATGAAGCGTCTCATCACCGCTGAATAGATGTACCTGGATCCGACCAACGCCCGCCTTGTAGAGGCTCTCCAACACATTGCGCTCCGCAAGCAGAACTCCGTTAGTGGCCAGACAAACCGCCAGTCCCAACTGCCGTGCCTCTTGCACGAGCTCGGGTAGTTCCGGATGAATGGTGGGTTCACCACCCGAAAACACAACCCCTGTGGCACCTTTTTCTTTGGCCGCCTGTAGGGCCGCCTGTATCTCCGCAGCCGAACGAAACGAACGATCCACATCGGCTGGGAACGGACAGGATACACAGCGTTGATTGCAGGCAGTTCCCGTAAATATCCGAACATACCGAGACAGGAAACGGCGCCGGTTTGGGGGCAAAAGAGCCGTTAGAAGATGGGCGTCATATGTGGCCAAATTCATCCTGCGCGTGAAAATCCAGGGCGTAATCCGTTGGTTCTATACTATCGGACCGAATCACAAAAGTGTGGATTGAAACGAAACCCCTGGTCGAGGCAATTCGGGGTGCTCGCGTCGTTCAGGACAACGTTGGGGTGGACGTAGGACGCCAACGGCGGTACTTTTCGCGGATGTTGCTGCACAAAAACGCCCGCCTTCGCCTCCCAGGGTGGCTCATCATCCCCCTGATGCTGGCCTTTGCCCTGCCACCGTCCGCGACGGCTCAGACGCCGACAACTCCAGCAAAAAAACCGACCGTAACCCGCCAGCAAGATCGCATATTCAACGTACGCCAGGGGGAAACCCTGCTTATGTACGCACGCTGGACAGGGTTCAAGATCGCCGAGGTACGGCGGCGCCTGGGCCTCGGTCCCAAAGAGGGTCTTCGAAAGGGCCGTATTCTGTTCTTCCGCCTTTCCGGCAAGCGATGGAACCGATTCCGGCGTGCGCGCCGCAAGTTTTCGGAGAGCCAATCCGTCAAAGTGAAAATCGCTCAACGCGCCCAGGGTACCTCCCTCCATGTGCATGAGGTTCAAAAAGGTGAAACCGCCAGCCGCATCGCCCAGAACTATCATACCTCTGTGGCGATCCTCCGCAGTCTGAATGGCGGTCGCAAACTCGACCCGGTCTATCCCGGTGAGATCCTCCGTATCCCGGACAACCCCGTGCCGGTCCCGGCCAGGGCCGCTCTCCCAACCCTTCGGCCCAGTCTGGGGAGTGGCGCTTTGACGATTCGCATTGCAGCTGGTGAGACTCTCTCCCATCTGGCGCAATTTGCCGAAATACCGGCCGAACTCATCCTTCAGGTCAACGACATTCCAGACCCCGATATGCTGACCCGGGGCAGTCCGCTTCAGATCCCAATTCCACGCGCAAAATGGTCACGATTCACCAAGCGAAGAGAACGTTTTCACGACCAGCAGCGCAAACCAGAAACACCTCGATCGCCTCGATAAACCAACGCACTCGCGTGCGAGCACTTGTAAATTTCACCGCAGCCGTTTAGATTCCTCCGCCATGTCGTATCGTCATACCATAGATTGGCGCCGTGCCCGGGTCCCCAGCCTGGCTCTGGCATTGCTCATTGGCCTCTCCATCTGGGTCCAACCCACGGTGAACGCCGGCCCCATCGTTGGCGATGTAACCGTCCAGTTCAATACCGCCCCCCAGGGAGCCGATGTGCTCCTCGGTGGAGTGACCGTAGGGCAGACTCCATGGATCGGCTCCGTACCCAGAGGAAGTAATGACATCTCGTTCCTTAAACGAGGTTTTTATCCGGTGCGCAGAATCGTCCTGCTCAATGCCA